>Ga0209061_1001243_pt1 | contig 44805 bp, 31 predicted proteins | sample Coa_R1_10_FD_187157 | JGI IMG/M metagenome (GOLD analysis project Ga0209061, IMG submission 187157) | Surface soil microbial communities from Centralia Pennsylvania, which are recovering from an underground coalmine fire - Coalmine... | ecosystem: Environmental > Terrestrial > Soil >...
GTGCAGCTCGCGGGTCCGCGCATCGCCGGGCTGGCCGACGATCGCGACCTCCGGCGGCCCGGCGAGCAGGGCCTCCGCGACGGCCAGGCCCGAGCCGGCGGCGCGGGGGTACCGTCCAGCGAGGGCAGGAAGCACGTCGAGCGCCGCGATGGCCGGCTCCCGGTGCGCCGCGGAACCGGTCAGGGCCGAGTAGGCGAGCAGCGCCCCCGCCGCGCTGAAGGTTCCCGACGGCGTGGCGCTGTCGGCAGGATCGGCGGGCCGGTAGATAAGGGGCTCGGCGTCGGCGGCGGTGTCGCAGAACCTGCCCTCGGCATCCCTGAAGGAACCCAGCACGACCTCGAGCAGCTTCCCCGCGAGCCCAGCCCAGCGGGCCTCACCCGTCACGCCGGACAGCACGATGAAACCCTCCGCGACGCACGCGTAGTCGTCGAGCATGCCCGCGTGAGGGCCGGCCGTGCCGTCCCGTGAGCTGCGCGCCAGCTTCCCGCCGCAGACGTGAACATCGGCCAGCAGGCGCGCGGCATCGCAGGCGGCCGCTATCAGGCCGGCCCGGTCAAGCAGCAGCCCGGTCTCGGCGAGCGCCGCGATGGCGAGGCCGTTCCAGGCCGCGACAACCTTATCGTCCCGGGCGGGGCGCACGCGGCTGTCCCGTGCCGCGCGGAGCGCACCGCGGACCCGCTCGAAGCGCTCGCCGTCCGCCGCCTCCGCGCGGCGCTGGAGGACCGAGCGCCCCCGCTCGAAGGTGCCTGTTTCTGTCACGCCGAACGCCTCCGCCGCGAACGCGGCATCGGAGGGCCCAAGCACGTCGCGCAGCTCTCCGGGGGACCAGACGTAGTACCTGCCCTCCTCGCCCTCGCTGTCCGCATCCAGCGAGGCCGCGAAGCCGCCTTCCGGTGTGCGCATCTCGCGGACCATCCAGTCGCAGGTTTCCCCGGCGACGCGGCGGGCCAGGGACGATCCCGTGCGGCGCCACAGGTGCGCGTAGGCGCGGGCGAGCAGCGCGTTGTCGTACAGCATCTTCTCGAAGTGCGGCACCACCCAGCCCGCGTCCACGGAGTACCGCGCGAAGCCGCCGCCGAGCTGGTCGTACATGCCGCCCCTGGCCATCGCCTCCATGGTGCGCTCCGCCATCCGCAGCGCGCGGGGGTCGCAGGTGCGCTCGTGGTGCCGCAGCAGGAACTCACAGACCATCGAGGGCGGGAACTTCGGCGCCCCGCCGAAGCCGCCGCGTGCCTCGTCGAAGTCACCCGCCAGGCCCGTGACGGCCGCCGCGGCGGCCTCGGCAAGCCACCCTCCGGCCTCCCGTCCGGGCTGGCCCTCGCTGCGGAGCGCGCGGGCGGTGGCTGAGGCCCTTTCCGCCAGGGCCGCCGCGATCCGCCGGGCCTGGCCGCGCACGCCGCCGCGGTCGCTGTTCCAGGCGTTCGCCACCCCGAGGATCAGGCGCTGGAAGTGATCCCTCGGGAAGTAGGTGCCGCAGTAGAACGGCTCACGGTCCGGCGTCATGAACACCGTCATGGGCCAGCCGCCCTGCCCGGTCATCGCCTGGGTGGCGGTCATGTAGACAGCGTCCACGTCGGGCCGCTCTTCCCTGTCCACTTTGATCGCGACCAGGTGCTCGTTCATCAGCGCGGCCGTGGCCGGGTCCTCGAACGACTCGTGCGCCATGACGTGACACCAATGGCAGGCGGCGTACCCGACGGACAGCAGCACCGGCACGTCCCGCCGCCTGGCCTCCTCGAACGCCTCGTCGCACCACGGCCACCAGTCGACCGGGTTGCCCGCGTGCTGCAGCAGATAGGGGCTCGTCGCGTCAGCCAGCCTGTTCATAGCTCCACTCTGACACAGTGCCCCGCCTGCCATGCTGCGCGCGGGGAGGTTATGCGGCGGACGGCACCCCGGCCGCGTGGCGGACGGCGCGGGTGCGCCGCCAGGCGGCCCAGCCTCGCCCGGCGAGGTAGAAGGCAGCCCCCATGACGCCGACGAAGAAGCCGAGCGGCCACGACGTCGCCTGCGCCACGGCGATCCCCGTCCACACGGTCACCAGCGCGAAGCAGACCGACAGGGCCATCGCGAACCCCGGCCTGGCGGTGAACGACCGCGCCGCCGCGGGAGGGCCGATCATCAGGCTGAACATCAGCAGCGCGCCCACGACGGGCACGGTCATGGTCGCCGTCATGGCCAGGACAAGCAGGAAGCAGATCTCCATCACACCGCTCCGCACCCCCCGCGCCTCCGCCACCTCCGGCATCGCGGACGACAGCATGAGCGGGCGGAACAAGATGGCAACGGCGGTGATGCACGCCGCCCCCAGGCCCGCGATGGGGAGCACCTCGGTGCTGGCAACGCCGAACACCTCGCCGAACAGCAGTGAGTAGGTTTCCGCCGCATACGCCGAGCTCACGCCGACGAACAGCGCGCCGAGCCCGAGCATCATGACGAGGGCGAGCGCGGTCGCCACGTCGTGACGGGCCCGCCTGCCGAGCGCCCCGATGGCCAGCGCGCCGGCTACCGCGAAGGCGGCGAGGCCCGCGATGACGTTGACGCCGAGCAGGTTCGCCCCCGCAGCCCCGGCGAACGCGCCGTTCGGCACCGCGTGTGCCGCGAACGTCGAGCCGCGCAGTACCGCGAAGAAGCCGACCACGCCCGCGATGACCGCCACGACGGTCGCGGTGATCCAGGTGTTCATCATCAGGCCCGTGAACATTGTCTCCGTCTCCGTCAGCCGGTATCGCGGCCTGCCGGGGCTCCCGCCGCGGGGAAGCGGTGCCCACCGGGCGCGGCGGGTCCCTCCCGCGCGCCGTCGCGGCGCCGTCCCGGCCCGGAGCCCGCCCGGCCTCTGGGCACGTAGCTGAGCAGGTAGAAGGTGACGACGAGGGCGACGACGAAGAAGCTCACCGGCCAGCCGTGCCCGCGCGGCGGCCAGTAGTAGCTGTCGTAGGCGAGGACGATGCCCGCCCATGTCGCGGCGAGGCCGGTCAGCGCCGCCGTCACCATGGCCCGCCCCGGGGACTTCGCGACGCGCAGCGCCGTGGCAGCCGGGCCGATCAGCAGCGCGGTGGACAGCACCGCGCCGATCACCACGGCCGACAGCGACACCGCCACCGCCAGGGCCATCAGGTACGCCGCCCCGACGGCGCGCACCGGCACGCCGCGGGCCGCGGCGATGTCCGCGCTGAGGGTGGACAGCAGCAGCATCCGGGAGAGCGCGACGACGGTGAGCAGCGCGAGCAGCCCGCACGCGACGAGCGCCGGGACCGTGGCGGGGCTGATGACGAAGATCGAGCCGAACAGGACGGTGAACGACGCCCCGCTCCTGCTGGTCGTCTCGGCGCCGAGATAGAGGAAGAGCGCGGCTGCGCCGAGCGCCGCCCCGAGCACGACGCCGGTGGCGACATCGCGCCCGCGCCGCCGCTGGACGCCGGTCAGCTCCATGAACGCCGCGGCGCCGACCCCGAAGGCCAGGAATCCCCAGAACTGGCTCAGGCCCGCAAGGAACGCGCCGGAACCGCCGGCCGTGGACACGTCGGCGAGCGAGTGCCCGGCGAACGACTGGCCCCGTGTCACCGTGAACACGCCCACCACGCCGGAGGTGATCGCCACGACGGCGCCTACCAGCGCCGCGGCGCGGACCGGGCCGCTGCCCAGCAGGCCCGGCGCGAAGACATAGCTCAGGACATGTCCCATGACCGGTTACGCCACCCCGCCGCGGCGGGCCGGCCCCAGAGGCTCCGGAGATGCGTCCTCCCCGAGATGCCCGGCCTCGTCAGTGGCGAGATGCCCGGCCTCGTCAGGGACCGTGCCCGCGTGCACCGCCACCGCCCCGGTCACGCCGGGCACACCGGGTTCGCCGGGGCTGCCGGCTCCGGTTCCCGTGCCCGTGCCCGCGACCACGAGGATGCGGCCGTGTACCCGCAGCACGTCGACGTGGTGGCCGTACAGGCGGCTCAGCACGTCCGTCCGCACGACCTCCTCGCATGAGCCGACCGCGGCCCGGCCCGCCGCCACGTAGACAATCCGGTCCATCACCGGCACCAGCGGGTTCATGTCGTGCGCCGAGACCAGCACCGCGACGCGCTGCTCGCGCGCGAGCCGGGCAAGCAGCGTCACGATCCCCTGCGCGCTCGGCATGTCCAGGCTCGCCAGCGGCTCGTCGAGCAGCAGCAGGTGCGGCCGGCTGATCAGCGCGTGCGCGATCAGGACCCGCTGCTGCTCGCCGCCGGACAGATCGCCGATCCGCGCGTCCGCGTAGCGGTGCGCGCCGACGTCCCTGAGCGCCTGGCTGACCAGGTCACGGCGCGCGCGGGAGGGGAACCGGAACCCCAGCTTGTGGCCGTCGAGCCCGAGGGCGACGACGTCGCGTACCCGCAGCGGCATGTCCGGGTCGATCATCAGCTTCTGCGGGACGTAGCCGATCAGCGGGCCGCGCCCTCCGCGCCCCGCCCGGCCGGCGCGGGACGTGCGGAGCGGGCCGCCTGCGTCCACCGTGCCCGACGCCGCCGGCTGGAGCCCGAGGATGACCCGGAGAAGCGTGGTCTTGCCCGCGCCGTTCGGGCCGATGAGCCCGGTGAACTCACCGGGGCGGATGGTGAAGGAGACGCCGTGCAGGATCTCGCGGCCGGCGAGCCGCACGCTGACCTCGCTCAGGCGGAGCAGTTCGTCACCCAGGTGCCCGTGTCCGTGCTGGTCCATCAGAGCTTCTCCGCCGATATCTTGGCGGCCACGGCCTTGCGCAGGGCGCTGACCTCGGCCGTCATCCAGGACTGGTAGTCGTAGCCCGGCTCCGGCATGGTCTCGTACACGCCGACGACCGGGATGCGGTTCGCGTGGGCCAGGGCGATGAACGTCCGCGTCAGCGGATCCGTCACCTGCTGGTTGTAGACGAGCACCCTGACCTTGCGCTGCGAGAGCAGGTTCTCCTCGCGCGTGATCGACTGCGGCGGCGGGTCGACGCCGTTCATCACGTCGGCCTGCAGCGCCCAGGGGGTGAGGTTGTCCGCGCCGGCGGCCCGCAGCATGTAGTCGGCCACCGGCTCCGTGACCGCCACGGGGACGCCCCGGTACGCGGACCGCAGCGCCGCGATGGCGCGGGCCCATGCGTCCAGTGACGCGTCGAAGCGGCGCTCGTTGGCACGGAAGTACGGCGCGTGGGAGGGCTGGAGGGCGGCCAGGTCGCCGGCCACCGCGCGGGCCACGGCGGTCATCGTGCCGGGCTTGTACCACAGGTGGGGGTTCGGCGTGCTGTCCGGCAGGCCGAGCAGCTTCTGGACGTCGATCACCTTGCGCCCTGGGCTGGGCGACGCCTTCTCGATCGTGTTCATGAACGTGTCGTAGCCGAGACCGTTCTGGACGACGAGCCGGGCGGCGCTGACCTCCTGTACGACGCCCGAGCTCGCCTCGAAGGTGTGGGGGTCGGTGTTGGGGTTGCTCATGATCGCGCTCACCCGGACGTACCTGCCGCCGATCTGGCCGATGACGTTGGCGTACTCGTTCTCGGCTCCCACGGCGGCGATGGTGCCGCGCTGCGGGCCGGGCGGCGCCGCGGATGATGCTGCTGGCGAGCACGCGCTCGCCAGCAGCGCCGCACTCAGCGGCACCGCGGCGGCGAGCACCCTGGCGGGGATTCGCACTGGCTGCACTCCGGGTCTTGCGGGACATCGACGGCCGCGCGCCGCCGCGGCGGCCCGCGGCGGGCACTGTCCGGGGCTCCTGCCGGGCCCTGCCGGACAGACTTAATGATAACCATTCCTATTTTCAGCCGTCAATCGGGCAAGCCGGAGGATCGCGTTACCTCAGCGTGCGCCGGAGGCTGTACCGTGCGACTGTGACAGCGCAGCAGCCGGCCAGGCCCCCCCAGGCACGAGGGACCCGGATGCGCGGGACCAGGCAGGCTGAGGCGCTTGTCGCAGCCCTCGCCGACCTGCCCGGCTTCCGCAGCGCCCAGGAGATCCACGCCGAGCTGCGCCGCCGCGGCGAGCGCGTCGGCCTCGCCACGGTGTACCGGCACCTGCAGGTGCTCAGCGAGGAGGGCAGCGTCGACACCATCCGCGACGCGAGCGGCGAGACGCTCTACCGGCAGTGCGAGACCAGCGCCCACCACCACCATCTCACCTGCCGGAAGTGCGGGCGCAGCGTCGAGGTCGAGGGCCGCGCCGTCGAGCAGTGGGCGCGGCGGGTCGCCCGCGACGCCGGCTTCACCGAGCTGGATCACACGGTGGAGCTTTTCGGCCTGTGCCCCCAGTGCGCGCGGGCCTGAGCCGTGCTTCGCCGGCCCGGTCGGCGGTCACCGGCTAGGTCCGCTGTCGCGCACCCAACTCAGTGCCATGCACGTATCAGGTGGCTGGTTCTGCCTTGTCCTGTTCCAGGCCGGCGTGCGCATGACCGGCTCATCGAGCAGCAGCACCCGGGTCGCGCGGCGGTCTGCCCCTGCTGCACTACATCCGGGCCATCCGCCCCGACGGCACGTGACCCCTCCGACGAGGTCACCGAGCCCTGGTTCCGGCCTCGTCGTACTTTGGTACGATCTCAGTATGACCACCACGAAGCGAAAGATCTCCGTGTCACTCGACGATGATCTGGTCGCGGAACTCGAGGCCGCTGACGAAGCGCTGTCGTCACAGGTCAACGACGCTATACGCGCCGAGGTGGAGCGGCGCAGGCGCAACCGGCTGCTCAGCGAAATGCTCGACGCGCTGGACGCCGAGTACGGCCCGGTGGATGAGGCCCTGATCGCGAAGTACACCCGGCTACTCGCATGACAGGGCGGCTGGTCCTCGATTCCGAGGCTATGTCGGCACTGGGCGGGCAGCGTTCGCCGCGCCAGGAGGAAGTACGCGCCGCGCTGAGGGCGGCAGCGCGGCTACGCCGGGAGGCGGTGCTGCCGACAACCGTCCTCGCTGAGCTTTACCGCGGGCCACGCCACAATCAGATGGTCGACGCCTGCCTGTCGCGTGAGACGGGTATCCGCACCCGCGACACAGATCGCGCGTTCGCCCGTCTTGTCGGGGGCGTCCTCGCCGGCGCCAAGGCCGATTCCAGGCTCCTAGCTGACGCCCACGTCGTAGCTGCCGCTGTCGAGGCGGGAGGCGGCGTCATCCTCACCGGCGATCCGGACGACCTCACCAGGCTCGCAGGCCCATACCCGACGATCACCATCAAGGCCCTCCCGTAGTGCGTGCCGAGCCTGATCCGGTCCGGCCTGCGCCGGTGCCCTGCCGCCGTCACGGCGGCAGGGCACCAGGCTGCGCGTGTCAGGCCGCGACGGGCTGGTGCGCGGACGCCGGCTCCAGGGCCAGGCGAAGCACCTCGCGCACGTCGCTGACCAGGTGAATCGTCAGCTTCTCCCGGATCTCGGCGGGGATGTCATCGAGGTCCGGCTCGTTGCGCTGGGGTATCAGCACTGTGGAGATACCCGCCCGGTGCGCGGCCAGCAGCTTCTGCTTGATGCCGCCGACCGGCAGCACGCGCCCGGTGAGCGACACCTCGCCGGTCATGGCCACATCGCCGCGCACCCGCCGTCCGGACAGCAGCGACGCCAGCGCGGTGGTCATCGTGACCCCGGCGCTCGGCCCGTCCTTGGGAACCGCGCCGGCCGGCACGTGAACGTGCACGCCCCTGTCCTTGAGGTCCCCGACGGGAAGCTCCATCTCCGCCCCGTGCGAGCGCAGGTAGGACAAGGCGATCCGGGCCGACTCCTTCATCACGTCGCCGAGCTGGCCGGTGAGCGTGACCCCGGTCTCGCCAGTCTCCGGGTCGGCGAGCGAGGCCTCGACGAACAGCACGTCCCCGCCGGTACCGGTGACGGCGAGCCCCGTGGCCACGCCGGGCACCGACGTCCTGCGCTCGGCGTCACGAAGGCTCGTCTCCGGCGTGAACCGCGGCCGGCCGAGGTAGTCGCGCAGGCTCTCCCTGCTCACCGTCACTGGCAGCGATGCCTGGCCGAGCGCCACGCGCGAGGCGATCTTCCGCAGCACGCGCGCGATCGAGCGCTCAAGGGACCGGACACCGGCCTCGCTGGTGTACTCCGTGGCGAGCAGCCGCAGCGCGTCCTCCTCGATGCTGACCTCGGACGGCTCGAGGCCCGCCTTCGATAGCTGCCTGGGCAGCAGGTGATCGCGGGCGATCAGTACCTTCTCGTCCTCGGTGTAGCCGTCGAGCGTCACCACGTCCATCCGGTCGAGCAGCGGCCCGGGGACGGCCTCCAGCATGTTCGCGGTGGCGATGAAGACCACGTCGCTCAGATCCAGCTCCACCTCCAGGTAGTGGTCCCTGAAGGTGTGGTTCTGCGCGGGGTCGAGCACCTCCAGCAGTGCCGCCGCCGGGTCACCCCGGTAGTCGGCGCCGAGCTTGTCGACCTCGTCGAGCAGCACCACGGGGTTCATCGAGCCGACCTCGCGGATGGCCCGCACGATGCGCCCCGGCATCGCGCCCACGTAGGTGCGCCGGTGGCCGCGGATCTCCGCCTCGTCCCGCACGCCGCCGAGCGAGGCGCGCACGAACTTCCTGCCCATGGCCCGCGCCACCGACTCGCCGAGGGAGGTCTTGCCCACGCCCGGCGGGCCGACGAGCGCCAGGACCGCGCCGCTGCGGCGGCCGCCGATGACGCCCATCCCCCGCTCGGCGCGGCGCCCCCGCACCGCCAGGTACTCGATGATGCGCTCCTTGACATCGTCGAGCCCGGTGTGATCCTCGTCGAGGATGCGCCGCGCCTCCGCGATGTCGTAGGAGTCCTCGGTCCGCACGTTCCACGGCATGTCGAGGATCGTGTCGAGCCAGGTGCGGATCCAGCCGGTCTCCGGCGACCCGTCGGGGGTGCGCTCCAGCCTGCCCGCTTCCTTCAGCGCCGCCTGGCGCACGTGATCGGGCAGGCCGGCCGCCTCGATGCGGGACCGGTAGTCGTCTTCCTCGGCACCGGGTTCGCCGGTCAGCCCCGCGAGTTCCTTCCGCACCGCGGCGAGCTGCTGGCGGAGCAGGAACTCCCGCTGCTGCTTCTCCATGCCTTCGGCGACGTCATGCCGGATGGATTCCGCGACGTCCAGCTCGGCGAGGTGCTCGCGGGTCCAGTCGGTGACGAGTTCGAGCCGCCTGGTGACATCCGCGGTCTCCAGCAGGGTCAGCTTCTGCTCCGCGCTGAGGTAGGGGGCGTAGCCGGCCTGGTCCGCGAGCGCCGAGGGGTCGTCGATCTGCCGGATCGCGTCGATGATCTGCCACGCGCCCCGCTTCTCACCGAGTGCGGTCAGCATCGACTTGTATTCCTTCGCCAGCTCGCTGGCGCGCCCGCCGCGGCCGGTCTCCTCGATGATCGTGCCCTCGACCCAGAGCGCGGCACCCCGGCCCGTGGTCCCCGAGTCGATCCTGACGCGGGCGGTACCGCGGACGACTGCCCCCGGCTCGCCGCCAGGCAGCCGCCCGGTCTGCTCGACGACGGCCAGCGTGCCCGTGGCGGCAAGGCCGCGGCCGGAGAGGCGGGGCACCAGCAGCACCCGCGGCCTCGCCTCCGACCTGATGCCGGGGAGGCCGGGACGCTGCGGCGCGCGCGCCGCGTCGACGGCGTCCCGCACCTCCTGCTGCGATGTCTGAAGCGGCACCACCATCCCGGGCAGGACAACCTCGCCGTCCAGCGGCAGCACCGGCAGTGTGAGCTTCTCGCTCATCAAGCCTCCAAAATGTTGAGTCAATTAGACTCAAGGAGGGAGGGTCCTGGTAAATTTCCGCGGTGTGTTCGTCCTGAGCGAAGCGATGGCCGGGCTGCTCGGCAGTGGCTCGTGAAGGCCGAGCGGCAGCCCACAGCACGAGCATCAGCGCGCCGCTCCATGCACGGCCATGACGGCATACGTGATGCACGGCCATGACGGCATACATGCCATCGGCGCGGCGACCGCTGCCCCGGGCGGGAACCCGCAGCCGGACGGGGCATTCCACCGGGGCGGTGATCACCGGCTGGGAACGGCCGCTAGGCGCGTATCCGGAAGCCCCGCGCCTCCCCCAGCGTGGGGGCGCCCGCACCGGGGCCGGTCAGCCAGCACAGCCAGCCTCTGGTTCCCGTGGTCCCTGTGGTCCCCGTGGTTCCCGTCTCATTGCGCGCAGGACCTTTGGAATGCCGCTTAGCCACCCTCCGGGAGGCCGCCGCCCGGTCACTGCACCACCGGCATCCAGGCACCAGCCTCGCCGGCGTCCACTGCCGCCCGCCCAGCCGGGCACCGATTTTCGATTCAGGCCGACGTTACCGTAGCGCTCTGCAACAATACTGCAACACTATGCAACGACGTTGCTGACCTGAGAACTCTGCTGAAACAGCCAGCAGCCTGTACCTGCAGGCAGGGCAATCTTCCGCCCGCAACGCCCTAGCCAGGGCAGATGTATCTGATCATAGGAAGATCACGTAACGCCGGCCTGGCGCACGGTGTACGTTGCCGGTGCCGGGCCTGATCACGGTCAAGCGGATCGGCCGCATCTGTCCGCGCGTTTCGCCTCCCGCGCGGCGCGATCACCGGCCCGTGCGAGGCGCAGGCGTCCTGCGAAGCGGCAGCGTAAAAGGCCGCGAAACGGCAGCGTACGGGCTGGTCAGTGGTCGTCCCAGTGGCCTTCGTGGGCGGCGTGGCGGTGACCGTCGTGGACGTAGTCGGTGTGGCCGCCATGCTGGACGGCCGTGTGGCCGCAGCCCGGCCCGTGCTCGTGCTCGTGCCCCTCGTGGGGTGCGCAGGCCGTGTCGCCGCACTCGTCCACATGATCGCCGTGCACGCGGTGGATGTGGCCCTCGTGCGCGTAGTCGGTGTGGTCGCCGTGCGGGAACGCCTCGTGCCCGCACCCCTCGCCATGGACATGCGGATGCCCGGCGTGCGTCCGGTGCTCACTGGAGGTGGCCATGCCAGTGCCCCCCGTCTCCTCATATCCCTGCAGCGGAGTGCTGCGGGTGCTACCGGAAGCGCCCTACCCACCCGCCAGCCCTCGGTAACCCCGCCGGCCAGCACCGGCGAAACCTCATACAAGGCCCTCCCGGTCCCCCGCCGGGAGCCCGGTGCCGGTGTCAGCCGGGATCTCGGCGGGGCGGTGACCGCCGGAGGACATTATCGGAAGCTCCCAGCTGAGCGCGATTGCCGGCGATGAGCCGGTAGATGGGCTTCTGCGAGCCCGCTACTGGCTCAGGAGGCGAAGGGTGAAGTAGTCGAGGCCGGCGAAGTAGTTGATGGATGAGGGGTTGCGGCCGGTCACGGTGAGAGTCAGCGTGTGCCGCCCGGCCGGCAGAGTCACGAGCCCGTAATCCATGGGCTGGGTGACAGTGACGTTGGGGGAATGGTAGGCGTCGAAGGAGGAGCCGATCTGGGTCCCGTCGACTGACAAGGTGGTGGTCCCGTAGTCGCGGGCCATGGTCTGCACGACGGTCAGGTCGTAACTTCCTGTGGTGGGCACGTCAAAGGCCAGGGTCACATACCCGCCGGGCGCCGTGTTCTGGAAGAACATCTGGGCGTTGTTGGACCAGGTCACGCCGCAGCAGTTGCCTTGATACACTGCCGGGCCACCGCTCGAGGCCACCGGGGGCAGGAGCGACTCGGCTTCCAGGCGGAGGGTATTGCCCGTGGTGGCTGAGGCCTGAGCCGACGGCCGGCCGATGTTGCCGGCCTCATCGACCGCGGCCACCCGGAAGTACCAGGTCTGGTTGAGCCCCAGCCCGGTGTCGAGGTAGGACCAGCCGGCCGAGGTCCCCACCATGGTGGTGGGTCCGGGCCGGAAGCCCGGGGTGGTGGAGGCGTAGATGTTGTAGTGGTCCACCGAGACGTTGTCGGTGGCGGGCTGCCAGGTCAGGCTGATCTGGTTGGTGGTGGCACCCGTGGCTTCGAGCCCGGTGACCTGGGATGGGGGCTGCCGGTCGGTGAAGGGATGCACGGCCGAGGTGGTCCAGTACATGGCGGCGGTCCAGGGGGGAGAGCCGGGAGCCGGGACCAGGGTGATAGAGATCGTTCCACGGTGGGCGGGCCCGTTGGTGAGGGAGGCCGGGATCTGGAAGAAGTCATCCAGCCAGCGGTGGTAGGGGTTGGCCAGCGGCTCCAGCCAGGTGCCGGCGTCCTGGCCGTTCACGTAGACCTTGGCTGACTGGTAGCCGTTGTCCTGGTCCGAGAGCCGCCACAAGGTGACTCCCTGGTTGCGGGGCGCGACGGCCATCTGGAAGCTGACCGGCGAGGTGGTGGCCCGCAGGGTGTGGGTCAGCGTCATCGGGGGCTGGCCATTGTAGGGGCCGTCGTCGCCCTCGAAGGTGGCGGTCAGGGTGGTTACCGTCCCGGGGCTGGCCGGGTAGTAGTGGTGGGCGGCCTCGCTGGCCGGGTTGCCCACCGACAAGGTGTCGGTGGTGGCCTGGGACTCCTGCGGGCGCCCGTACCAGTAGGCGGTGGATGAGTAGTGGGCAAGGACGTCATCGACCGGGCCGTGCTCGATCCCGAAGCGGATCGAGGACTGGAAGGGCACGGCGTCGGCGAGGGTCAGCCGGTAGGCCCCGGTGCAGTCCTGCTGGCACCCGTCGGACTGGGACTCGTGAGCGGGCTCACCGTTGAAGGGGCCGGTGAAGGTGCCGTTGTCGAAGTACCATCCGCCCTGGTAGAAGTCCTCGGTGCCGGTGCCGTTGATCTGGGGGGTGTGGGAGCCGTCCACGAAGACATGGGCGTCGCCTTCCAGGTAGACGCGGCTCGCCGGGCCCCGCATGGTCTCGGTCTCTCCGACGAACTTGCCCCAGCCGCTGGTCTTGAGGAACTCATAGTCCTTGCCCGGGACGGTGTTCTGGGCGTTGGAGGTGGCGTGGAAGTAGCCGGCGTTACCGGCTGGCCCGAGGGCCTGGGCCCACTGGGGCTCGGCGGCCGAGGTGATCTGGGACCGGGCGCTGGTGATGGCCTGCTTGGAGCCGTTGTCGAGGGTGACGGTGGCGCCCTCGCGGTACGGCATGGGCCACCAGGCGGTCATCGTCTTGGTGGAGGGGTCCATGGCATACATGAGCGACTTCACCGGGTAGAGCCCGAGCCCCGAGCCGAAGAACTGGCCCAAGGGGGCGTCGACGGTCTGGTGGTCATCAAAGCTGATGCGAAGGCGAACGTTCTGCAGGATGTCGTCGGTGGCCAGCACCTTCGGCTGGCTGGTGCTGGAAGGGGGGTAGCAGTAGTCCCGGACCCCGTTGCTGCCGGCCGGCGGCCAGGTCTGGTCGCTGATCGTGTAACTGTGAGCGGCCTCCTCCGCGGTGTGCTCGGGCCCCACGTTGAGGTGGTCGGTCTCGACGGCCTTGCCGTTCACGATCGAGTACACCCAGTAGTAGAAGGCGTTGAAGTCAATGTGCGAGGAGACGAACTGGTCCCGGATGGTGATCTGGGACTTGCCCGCGGTAACCGAGGCCGGCAGGTGCACGCTCTCGTTGGCCCAGCGGCAGGATGACTGGACCGGGTTCGGGGCCCACTGGGCGACCTTGGTCCCGTCGACGTACACGTTGGCCACCTGGTCGGCGACCCCGGCGTCGAGCCGCCTGGTGAGGGTCACGCCCTGGTTGCTGGGGTTGATCTTGACCGTGAACTGGTCATAACCCTGGAAGGCCCGGCCGTCATCGCTGAGGTAGGCCGGTGCGGGTGGCGCGGTGAGCTGAGGGATCTGCAGCTTGAGAGCGCTGATCTCCCCTGGCCCGCGCACCGTGGCCAGCCTCGCAGAGGCCCCCGGGGCCAGGGTGAAGTCCTTGGCCTGGGTCGTGGCCCCGGGCTGGGGGGCCTTCGGGTCCTGGGTGCCCGCCTTCTTGAGCATGGCGATGACGCTGGAAGCTGCGTCAGCCGGGTTGAACGTGCTCACCCCGCTGGCACTGGCGAAGCTCTTGTACCACACGTGGTAGTAGTCGGGGTTGTGGTCCGTCCAGACCTTCATCGAGTGGCGGAACGGCATTGGCACCATGATGTAGTCGCCGCCCGAGCTCTGCTGGGCGTTGGCCACCAGCGGGTAGACGAAGGGCGCCCCCACGCTCCCGTTCACCACGGACTGCTCGGGAGCATCCAGCACGGTCCTGCCATCCAGCACGATGTGGATGTTGCCCGTCTGGGTCACATCCCCCCCGTTGCTGGTGGTCCAGATGGCCGTCACCTCCCCCGGGCCGTCATGCTGGGCCAGCACGCACCCACCGCCGGAGGTCGTGGCCTGGCAGTGGCCAAAGTCGGCGTTGCCCCCGGTCCGGTCGAAGCTGGAAAACGACTTTTGCTGGACCCCCCGGGTCAGGTACGGAAGCGCGTCATTCAGATTCTGGTAGAACTGCCAGCCGACAGGACCCTTCGTGTCCTGGCTGGCGGGGCTGGACCCGGCCGTCTGCCCCCCGGCCGTTGTACTCGCCAGCGCCGCGCCCGCCGGTACCACCGCCACCGCCAGCAGCCCAGCGGCCAGCACCACCAGCGCGCCTCGCGCCACACGCCGAAACACCGCACACCTCATGACCGGCATCTCCCGTCCCTTCCCGGGTTATAGCTCACCGTTACAGATCAGATGCGGATAGCTACGACATAACCTGCACCGGCAGGGGCAGGGGGATGAGCTGATAGGTGTGGCCCTGGCTGGCAACGCTGAAATCGACCGGCAGGGTGTAGCTGCCCGGCTTCAGCGCCGCGGCGGCTGTGACGGTGAGGCGCACCGGGTTCGGCCCGGGCTGCAGCGTGATCGTGGCTGGGCTGGCAGCGCCAGTCAGGCCGCTGGTCACGGACTTCGGCGAGAGCGCCACCGACACCGGATAGGGCAGCTCGTCGGTGAGGGTGAGGGTTGTGGTGGCAGAGCTTCCCGCGGCCAGGCTGGCGGATACGCCCGGCCCGCCGGCCACCTGCACAACCGGCAGCACGGGCACCGAGGCCGAGGCCGTCAGCCTCCCGGCTGCCGCCGGCCGGGAGGTGAGGCTGGCGACCAGCTTCCCGGCGCTGTCCTGGGCGCCCTCGGGCACGGTCACCTGCCAGTGCCGCACGACGGTCTGGTGCGCAGCCAGGCTGGCGGGAGCAGGTCCGCCGGTGGCTTTCACCGTCCAGCCGGGCGGAGCCGACAGGGAGAACTGGGCGTGGTGCAGGGCGTAGTCGCCGTCGTTGACGAAGGTGGCCGAGGCTGCGAACGAGGAGCCTGGAGCCACCGAGTAGGTGGCGGGCGCGCTGATCGTGGCGTAGCGGGCCCCCACCGTCCTGCTCACCGTGAACGGGACGGTGGCCACGGTCCCCGAGGACGAGTCCGCCACGCCGACCTGGAAGGTGCCGTCCGGCACGACCGGGCCGCCCAGGCCGCCGTTACCCGCCGACTGGTCCCAGTACGACAGGTCCTGCCCGCCGAGGCTGACCCGCACGGTGCGGGACTGGCCCGGCCGCAGGGCCACCTGCCGCGACGCCACGACCTGCCCGGACGGGGCGGCCACGCCGGGGGGCGGGGTCAGCAGGAACTGGACCGTGTCCGTGCCGGCCCGGGACCCGGTGTCGGTGACCTGGACGGAAGCCGTGGCCAGCCCATGATGCGGGTCAGGCTGGCTGGCTGTTCCCGGCTGGGGGCCGAACGATCGGTTCTGCACGGTCTGCGGGCTCACGTGCAGGTGAGAGAGCGTGAACGTGGCGGATGGGCCGCTGGCGATCTTGAAGACCCAGGCGTCCTTGCCGGAGCGCTGGGCCGCCGGGGGCACGTCGATCGTCAGCGTGCCGTTCGCGTCCGTCCACTTCATGGGCTTGCCGTGGTAGCCGAGCAGGGTGATCTGGTCGCCGGCCCGGATCGGCACCGGCTCGTTGACCACCACCTGGCTGCCCGGGCGGGTGAGCGAGGTGATGTAGAAGGCCTTGTTGGGAGCGATCGTGAACCGGAGGTTGCCGTCCTGCGGGGTGCGCCACCAGTAGGTGGTCCCGTAGATGGCCTGGCCGTTCACCTTGAGCCAGGCTCCGATGCCCCGCAGCCGCTGCTGCATCACCTGCGGGATCGTCCCGTCCGCCCTGGGGCCGATGTCGAGCAGCAGGTTGCCGTTCTTGCTGACGATGTCCACCAGGTCCTGAACGGCCTCGGCCACGGTCATGTAGTCCTGGGGCGGCGTCGCCGAGTTGTAGCCGTAGGAGTGCGGGTCGAGGCCCCGGTTGGACTCCCATTTCGAGGCGACCGTCGAGGAGTACTTCGTGTACTCGGGGGTGGTGAAGTCGTGCGGCTGGACGCCGCAGCGGTCGTCCACCGCCACACCCGTGGGGTGAGCGCTGTCCTTCGCCTGGTTGTAGTAGTAGGCCATCACCGGAAGGCTGTTGTTGGGGCCGCCGATGTCACACCAGAAGATGTCCGGGTGGTACTGCTTGATGAGCTCCATCATCTGCGGCACCTGGAAGTCGTTGACGTAGTCGCTGACCGGTATGTAGCCGGTGTAGGGCTCGGGCTTGCCGGTGTACCAGTTGGCAGGCGGCCCGCCGGGGAAGGACGGCCCGTCCCCCGGGTAGGCGGGGTTGTACCACTCCGGCAGCGAATAGTACAGGCCCGGGTGGATCCCGGGGGTGTAGGTGCGGTCGGCCTGGAACAGCTCGCCGACCAGGTCCTGGTGCGGCCCCATGGCCAGCGAGTTACGGTTGCTCACCGACGTGGCGAAATTCGAGAACCCTTCGTGGTGCTTGGAGGTGAGCACGAAGTACCTGGCCCCGGCCTGCTGGAAGAGCTGCACCCAGGCCTTCGGGTCGTACTTCGACGCGGTGTAGCGGGAGATGAACTGGTCGTAGTACGAGTTCGCCCCGTAGGTCTGGAGCTGGTGCTCGTAGGTCGGGGAACCCTTGCTGTGCAGGGAGTTCCAGTACCACTCCGCGTAGGTGCCGCCCACCGGCGCCCAGGCCGGCACCGAGTACACCCCCCAGTGGATGAAGATGCCGAACTTGGCGTTGTCGTACCAGTCGGGAGCCATGTGCTGGCCGAGGGAGGAGTCGGTGGCCGTGTAGTCGGGGACCCCGACGGTGAGGGTGAAATCCTGCCCGGCGGTCTGGCCGTGCCCGTACTGGACCACCAGCGTGGCCGGCTCACGGGTGCCGACCGGCACCGACCCCGTCGGCACCACGCCGACCTGGACCCGGGCCTGCTCACCGGGCCCCAGGCTGGTGATGCGTGCCGGTACCACGGTCGTGACCCCGCTGGCCCGCACGGTGACCGTGACCGGGTTGCCCGCATCGACCCAGTCGGTCCCGATGTTCTGCACCGTGGCCTCGACCACCTGGGCCAGCTTGCTGGCCGGCCCGCGGCCGTCCGCATAGCCGTCGGCCGGTCCCGCGTTCTCCGGGATCTGCATGGTCGTGGACTGCGCGCCGAGGATCGTGGTGGCACTCCCCTGTACCGCGGGCTGGAGGGTCATCGCGAACACGTGCATGCTTGCGGTGTTCGGCGCCGGGGTGGCCGTGGTGGGCAGCGTGATCGACTGGACGGTCCTGGCCGGGTCCATCCACACCGTGGCCCCGAAGATGGCCACCGGATGCTGGTCGGTACCGGTGGGCGAGTAGCGGAAGCCCGGGTTGAGCAGGCCCGTGCCCCCGGAGTACCAGTCGGGAGCGGTCACCGGGGCCGATGTGGCCGAGCCGTCCGTGTAGTGCACAACCGCGGTCCCGCTGGCCGGGCCGTAGCTACTGGCCACCAGGAGGAAGGCCTCGATGTCGTGGCCCTGGGGCAGCGGGATGGCCTGGCCGACGGCGGTCACGTTGTCCTCGCCGGCCGCGGCCGGGAAGTCGTAGGGGATTCCGCCGAGAGTGACCGTCTTGCCGGCCGGGAGCTGGCTGGCCGGATAGGAGTAGCCGCTCCCGTCGAAGTTGGCCTGCCCAGGGGCCGATCCGATGCCGTCGTTGTTCAGGTAGGGCGTCAGCGGGACCGGCACCGGCTGGCCGGACGCCGGCCCGGCAAGGGCATCCGCGGGTGCCGAGGTCGCTGCGGCGGCCGGGGCCCCGGCCATGCCTGGGCCGGCCAGGTTTGACAGCCCGAGCAGGGCCGCGGAGACCGACGCTGCCATCAGCGTGCCGGCGAACCGGCGCTTCTTGCCTCTCATCCTCGCGAGCCGCCCCTCCTGGCTCTTGATCTTCTCCCCGGGCCGGGAGAAGATCATCCGATGTATGGCCAGAATGTAAGAGGCACTGCCCCAAAAATCAAGGGGAGTTTGAGAGAAAATTTTTATTCTTGCGAAGAAGGGATCGGACGTATGGGTGACACGGGAGGCGCCGGACGTTGTTCATGGTCCCGAGCCTGCCGGGGCCGCCGGGTCAGGAACCGGGCGCGCCGGGCCCGCCCCCGGATCTGGCATACAGGCCGGCCCTGCCGCACCCGCCCCGCCGCCCCGCAACGCACCGCTGGCCGGCACCCGGCCCGCCGCCCCGCAACGCACCGCTGGCCGGCACCCGGCCCGCCGCCCCGCAACGCACCGCTGGCCGCACTACATAAGGAGACGACATGCTGCGTTACCCGCTCATCCACCCGCCGCTGCTCGCCGCGCTCGGCGCCGCCGGGCACGGGGCGCGGGTGCTCATCGCCGATGCCAACTACTCGCACAGCACCAACCTGAACCCCCGGGCCGCCCTCATCCACCTCAACCTGAGGCCGGGCCTGGTGACCGTGGACCAGGTGCTCCAGCCGGTGCTGTCCGCCGTCCCCATCGAGTCCGTGACCGTCATGCGCCCCGATGACGGCAGCACCCCCGCCGTCTGGGCTGCCTACCGCGAGCTGCTCGGCGATGGGCTGCCGCTCCAGCCGCTCGGGCGGCTTGACTTCTACGCCACCTGCCGCGAGCCCGGCATCGCGGCGTGCGTGGCCACCGGCGACACCCGGCTCTACGCCAACATCCTCCTGACCATCGGCTACATCACCCCGGCAGACGGCCAGTGATCGATGCTGAGCGGTAAGCGGCGGATAGGACTGCCGCTGATCGTCCGCCGGCACTGATGACCGGTGATGGTCACAAAGTGTGCGCCACCTCCAGCGTGTGCCGGGCACGCGCCACGATCGGATCACGGCGCACGGGATGGCCTGCCCGCCGCGCGGGCAGGCCATCCCGCAGCTTGCTGGGCCAACTGAGATGCATGTCTGCGAACCGGGATGCGCAGGCCACCGGATCGACTGCATGACTCATCCGCCGATGCCTATGGCAAAGATGTGCATCGCGTTGACGTTCGTGCCCACCCCGCTGCTCACATCGGGCAGGGTGACGGCCTCGACCGTCTTGCCGGACTGCAGCGGGATGGTGGCCCCGTAGACGCTGACCGGATGATGGCTGCTGCTCCCGTTCCAGCTCGGCGTCGTGGCGACGATGGTGGTCCCGGGGGCCGCCTTGTTGGCGTACCAGTCGGCCAGCGTGAGGGTGAATTTCTGGGTGGTGCCGTCGGTGTAGGTGACAGTGCCGGTGCCGGTGGCCGTGCCGAAGTCGCCGGCGCCGAGGAAGGCCAGGGTGTTCCCCTGTCCGGGGAGAAGGATGGTCTGCCCGGAGGCGACCACGTTGTCAGGCTGGCCAGCGGATACGTCCGGCCAGGTCAGGTGGACGCCGCCGAGCGAGACGGCGGCGCCGGGGGCCAGTCCCTTGGCGGTGAGCTGCTGCTCCGAGTAGCTGGTGCCGTCCCCGGCGAAGTTACCCGGCGCCGTGTTGCTGTCTGACGTGATGCCGACGTTGTTGTAGGCGGCCGGAAGGGACTGATAGCCGATGGTCACGAGGAACCGGGCGGGTGTGAGCGGATAGGTGCGGCCGTGGCCGGTAACGGCGAAGGTGAGGCCTACGGGGTAGTTACCCGGTGATTGCCCGGACGCGGCCTGGATCCGCAGGCTGGTGGTGGCGCCGGCGGGGGGCACGGTGACCGTGCCCCGGGCGGGGGTGACGGTGATGCCGGACGGCGGGCTGGAGGTGTAGGAGAGCGTGACCGGGTGGGGCAGGTTGCTGGTGACAGTGAGGGTGGCGGTGGCCTGCTGCCCAGCGGTGACCAGCACGGTGGATGGCGAGATCGTCTCGTTTGCCAGCGGCCTGACGGTTACCGTGGTGCTGGCTTGGGTGAGGCTGGTTTGCCGGCCGGGGGGGCCGGGCTGGGCGGTGAGGGTGGCGGTGAGGGTGGCGGTGGTGCTCTGGGCCGTTTCGGGAACGGTGACGCGGAAGGCAGCGGTCACGCTCTGGTGGGCTGCGATCGTGCCGGGCAGGGGGCTGGCGGGCCGAACCCGCCAGCCCCGGGGGGTGTTCAGGCGGCCCTGGACATGGTGCATGGCGTAGTCGCCGTCGTTGGTGAAGGTGGCGGTGGCGATGAAGCTGCTGGCGGGGTTGACGGTGGCCGGGGCGGTGAGGGTGGCGTAGCGGGCGCCGATGGTGCGGGTGATGGTGAATGACCCGCGCAGCGGCAGGCTGGCCATGGCGGAAGAGTCGCCGACGTAGACGTGGTAGGTGCCGTCGGGGACGACCCAGCCGCTGGCCGCAGCGTCCCAGTAGGACAGGTCGTGGCCGGTGAGGGTGAAGCGGACGGTGGCGGACTGGCCGGGCTGCAGGAAGACTTTCTGGAAGCCCTTGAGCTGGCGGGGTGGCTCGCCCGCGGTGGCGGGGTCGCCGAGGTAGAGCTGGGCGACCTCGGCGCCGGCCCTCCTCCCGGTGTTGGTGACGGTGGCGGTGACGGTGGCCAGCGTGGTGTTCTGCCCGTTGCAGCCGCAGGCGGTGGCGCCCGGGCCCGAGGTGCGGTTGGCCGCCGCCTCCGGGGTGACGTGCAGGCGGGAGAAGGCGAAGGTGGTGTAGGACAGGCCGTAGCCGAACGGGAACGCCGGGGTGATGTTCTCGGCGTCGTAGCCCCGGTAGCCGACGTCCAGGCCCTCGGAGTAGTGGACCTGGCCGTTGCAGCCGGGGAACTGGCAGGGGGTGGCGACCGGGGTCCGGGATTGGCTGGCGGGGAAGGTGACCGGGAGCTTGCCGGAGGGGTCGGCCGTGCCGAACAGCACGGCGGCCACCGCGTTGCCGTCCTCCTCGCCCGGGTACCAGGCCTCCAGCACCGCGGGCACCTGGTTCAGCCAGGGCATCAGCACAGGGTTGCCGCTCTTGACCACCACGATGGTGTGCGGGTTGGCGGCAGCCACCGCCTGGACCAGCGCGTCCTGGTCCCCCGACAGCGACAGGCTGGCCTGGTCATGGTCCTCTGATTCGCTGTCGCCGACCATCACGATCGCCACCTGGGCGCTCTTGGCCGCCGCGGCCGCAGCGGCCGGGTCGGAGCCGTCGTTGTAGGTGACGCTCACCCCTGGCCCGGCCGCGTTCTTGATGCCCTGCACGGGACTGACGGTGTACAGGGGGTTGACGTGGGAACTGCCCCCGCCGCCTGTCATGGCCGACCCGGCGTACGGGCCGATGACCGCCACCGAACGCAGCGCGGAAGCCTTCAGCGGCAACTGGCCGCCGGCGTTTTTCAAAAGCACCATGCCCTGCTCGGCCGCGGACCGGGAGAACGCCCCGTCAGCCTGGGCCGGGATCGGGTGCGTGGCCACCGGGTGGCTGAACAGGCCGGCGCGGATCATCGCGGCGAACCGGCGGACCAGCATCTGGTTCACCTCCGCGATCGGCACCCGCCCGGACTGGACCGCCTGTTCCATCGCCGCGGCGTAGTAGTGGCCGGTGGGCATCTCCAGGTCCAGCCCGGCCGCCGCCGAGGCCGCCGTGGAATGCGCCGCCCCGAAATCCGACCCGACAAACCCCTTGAAGCCCCACCGCTGATCCAGCGTGGACAAAATGTAGCGGTCCTGGCAGGAGTAGGTGCCGTTGATGCTGGCGTAGGAGCACATCACCGCCTGCGCGTGGCCCTTGGTCACCGCCTGCTGGAAGGCCGACATGTAGATCTCGTGCAGCGTCCGGGCGGACACGATGTCGTCATCGGCGGGGGTGTTGCGGTAGGTCTCCTGGTTGTAGGCGTCAAAGTGCTTGACCTCATCGATCACCCCCGGCTGGGCCTGGATGCCCCGCACCTCGGCCGTCCCGATCGCCCCGTCCAGGTACGGGTCCTCGGAAAAGGACTCGAACGTGCGCCCGGCCTGCGGGATGCGGATGATGTTGACGTCCGGGCCCTCCAGCAGGTTCTCCCCCAGATCGGCGGTCTCCCGCCCGATCAGCCGGCCGTACCGGTAGGCCAGGCCCGGGTCGAAGCTGGCCGCCAGCGAGATCGGCGCGGGCAGCGCGGTGGCCGGCGGCTGGGACGGGTCATCGCCCGGCCCCACCCCGGCCGGCCCGTTGGTGATCACCAGCGGCGGGATGCCCAGGCCCGGAATCCCCGGCACGTACCGCTGGTGCTGGGCGTCCTGGATGCCGTGCAGCTCGGTGATCTTCTGCTCCAGGGTCATCTTCGCCACCAGCGCCTCCGCCTGCTGGGTCGGTGTCCCCGCCCCCCGGCCGTGACCGGGGCCGCCGTGGCCCGCCGGGGGGGCAGCCAGCCCGCCCGGGCGCGCCCAGGCTGTCCCGGCCGGGCCCGCCACCAGCCCGGCCGCCGCCATCACCGACACCACGGGCATCGCCCGCCGCCACCAGCGCCGCCGGATCGAAGTCATCACTGGTCCCTCTCCTGATCTGGGATGTGCTGTCCTGGGGCCGGCCGCAGCTACCCGCCGGGGGTCATAGCGAAAATGTGCATCGTTGTCTTGCCGCTGCCGGCGGTGGGCAGGGTGACGGATGCGGCCGGCTGGCCCTGCTGCAGCGGGATGGGCTGCTCGAAGACGTTAACCGCATCGTGGTCCTAGGTGTTGCCCGGCCGGTTGCGGTAGGGGGCCGTGCCCGGGCAGATCAGATGCCGCAATCTGCACATCCGCCTCGTCTCCCTCTGCGTGACTCCCGGCCAGGCGGGCCGTTGACTAGCTGGCCGGACGCCAGGGCATCAGATGTCTAATCGGACCATAGAATTATCCACACCATAGATCAAGGATTTTTGTTGCAAAGGTCAGATACATGTGCAGACAGGTGTGATGCGTCCGGGCGCCGACGGCCAGAGGAGGTACGAGGGCGCGCCACGCCCCAGTAGTCATCCGGGCCACACGGGTCTGCAGCCTGGAGCAGGCACGTATGTGGGACGCCAGCCGAGTCATCCGACGTCTAGCCAGACCATAGAACGCGATCCCGGGCAGATCAAGCCCACGGTGAGCGGAAATCTCTGCTTCCGTTGAGTCAAGAGCAGATATCGGCGCCTGCCACGCGTACCCGGCGCCGGTGACTCAGCCGGCCAGCACGACGTGCAGGGTGCGGGGACCGTGCACGCCCTCGACGCGGATCAGCTCGATGTCGCTGGTCGCCGACGGGCCCGAGATCAGCGTGTGCGGCCGCGCCGGGTCCAGTGCCGCGAACGCGTCAGCCAGGTCCGCCATCACCTGCTCGGCGCGGACGACGACCAGGTGAAAGTCCGGCACCAGGGTGAGGGCGCGGCGGCCCTGGCCCGGCCCGTGGTCGAGCACGATCGTGCCGGTCTCCGCGATCGCCACCGCGCACCCGGTGACCACGCCGTCGAGCTCGTCGAGCTGGGCCGCGGACAGCGGCGGGTAGTCGCGGGCCAGGGTGGCGGCGCCCGCCGGGACATCCGCCAGCCACTCCCCCGGCAGCCCGTCGGGCACCACGAACCGTGCCGGGCGCGCGGCGCGCTCGGGGTGCGAGGGCCCCGCAAGACCCAGCGGGCGGGCACCCGCGGCCCCCGCCGCGTGCGCCCGCTGGACCAGCACGCGGGCCACCGCCGCGGCGACGCCGTCGGCGTCGACGCACTCGACGATGGCGCGGTAGTCGGCCGCGCGCTCCGCGAACAGCGCCACGATGTCATCGCCGCCGCTGGGGTCATGATGCGCGCGCAGGTACGGGCGCGGCAGCGCCCCGTACCCCGCGTCCGCCCTGGCGGCTGCCCCCGGGCCCCCCGCGGTCCCCGTGGCGGCGCGGATCCGGGCCAGAATCCGTTCCCTGGCGCCCTCCGGGCCGCCGCCTGCCGCGTTGTTCCCTGCCATCACGCCATTCCCTGCCATCACGCCGTTCGCCGCCGCGCCGTTCCCTGCGGGCGCGCCGTTCCCTGCGGGCGCGCCTGGCACCGGCACTCCCGGCAGGGGGACGACTCGCGCCATCTCCGCTGCCGCGCCCACGCGCCCGCCCGCCGGGCGGCTCGCACCAGCACCATTCTGGGCTGTCATGACGCATCACCGCGATTCGTTCCCCTGGTCCGCTCCCACCAGGCCCGGAAGGACTCCGGCGGCGGGGCGGGCGCGTCCCTGGTGTCGGTCCAGCCGCTCAGCGGCGGCGGCAGCCGGCGTATCCGCCCGGACCGCGCGATCAGCTTCCTGGTGGCGGAGGCAGCGCGCTGGGCGGCCTTCAGCCGCTGCGGCGAGCGAAGCCCCCATGCGGCCACGCCCAGCACCATCCGTTCGGCATTGAAAGGCCTCTCGCGCTTGGCGTCCACGACCCGCGCCCGCAGGTGCACGAGTGCCTCGGGGATGTTGATCGCGACCGGGCAGACGTCGTAGCAGGCGCCGCACAGGCTGGAGGCGTACGGCAGGGACGCATCCAGCGGCGAGCTGACGCCGCGCAACTGCGGGGACAAGATGGCGCCGATCGGCCCGGCATAGGGGGACCCGTAGGCGTGCCCGCCGGCCCGCTCGTACACCGGGCAGACGTTCAGGCACGCCGAGCACCTGATGCAGCGCAGCGCCTGGGCGCCGATGCGGTCGGCGAGCGCGTCGGTCCTGCCGTTGTCGAGCAGCACCAGGTGGAACTCGCGCGGCCCGTCGCCCGGCGCCACGCCGCTCCACACCGAGGTGTAGGGGTTCATCCGCTCCGCGGTGGAGGACCGGGGCAGCAGCGCGAGGAACACCTCGAGGTCGCGCCAGGAGGGCAGGAGCTTCTCGATGCCGACCACCGAGATCAGCGTCTCCGGGAGAGTCAGGCACATCCGCCCGTTGCCCTCGGATTCCACCACGACGAGGGAGCCGGTCTCCGCGATCGCGAAGTTCGCGCCCGAGATGCCGACCTTCGCCGACAGGAACACCCGGCGCAGGTGGGCGCGCGCGGCGGCGGCGAGCTCGCGCGGGTCGTCGGTGAGGCCGGGCGGCGCGTCGCCCATCTCACGGCGGAAGATCTCCCTGATCTCGCTGCGGTTGCGGTGGATCGCGGGCACGAGGAAGTGGCTGGGCATGTCGTGACCGAGCTGGACGATCAGCTCCGCCAGGTCGGTCTCGACCGCGGTGATGCCCTCGGCAGCCAGCGCATCGTTGAGCCCGGTCTCCTGGGTGGCCATCGACTTCACCTTGACGACCTGGTCCGCCCCGGCCGCCCGCACCAGCGAGGTCACGATGGCGTTCGCCTCGGCTGCGTCGCAGGCCCAGTGCACGTGGCCGCCTGCGCTGCTGACCTTCTCCTCCAGGCGGAGCAGGTAGGTGTCCAGGTGGGCGAGCGTGTGGTCCTTGATCGCCTTCGCGGCGGACCTGAGGTCCTCCCAGTCGCCCAGCTCCCCGACGGCGTCGGCCCGCTTGGCGCGGATCGCCGTCGTCGCGTGGCCCAGGTTGCGGCGGAGCTGGGAGTCGCCGAGCGCGGCGGCCGCCGCCCTGGGGAAGGCCGGCATGCCGATGTAGGCGGGCATACGCGCCTGACCGGCCGTCACACCGGGACCGCCAGGGCCTTCGTGACCGCCCGGACCGCCGGGGGCGCCGGCCGGGGGCATCATCGGGAACCTCCCCAAAGGATGCCGGCCGGGGCGTGCCCGCCCCGGGCGATCGCGGCACGCCCGTTCCGGCCGGGGACAGCCTGGCCACCCCGGAAGGGGGCGGCGTGCCCGCCCCGGGCGATCGCGGCACGCCAGCCCCGGGCGAGGCAGGAAGCGGCGTGGCCCGCAGCCCCCGCAGGTCCCGCAGGCCGGCGCTGAGCGCCGCCGGCTCCGGCGGGGCCCCGCGGGCGGGCGGGCCGCTCCTCGGTGCTCGCGAGGATCTCGGCCAGGTGCATCGTGGCCACCCCGGCGCGCTGGCGGGTCAGCGCGCCGCCGATGTGCATCAGGCACGAGCTGTCGGCCGCGCAGACCACCTCGGCCCGTGTCTGCCGGATCGCCGCCACCTTGTCGGCGCACATCGCCGCGGACACGTCGGGGTTCTTGAGCGAGAACGTGCCGCCGAAGCCGCAGCAGGTCTCCGCCCCGGGCAGGTCGGCGAGGTCGATGCCGCCGACCGCGCGCAGCAGACGCAGCGGCGCGTCCCCGACCCGCAGCAGCCGCAGCGAATGGCAGCTCGGGTGGTAGGTGACCCGGTGCGGGAAGTACGCGCCGACATCGGTCACGCCGAGCACGCCGGTCAGCAGGCCGGACAGCTCGTGGACGCGGCCCGCGATGTCCGTCACCGCGCGGGCCAGGCCGGGATCGCCTGCCTGCCCGGCGAGGTGCGGGTGGTACTCGCGGACCATCGCGGCGCAGGACGCGGACGGTGTCACGATCACGTCGGCGTCGCCGAAGGCCGCGGCGAACCCCCGGACCAGGGGCATGACCTCCCGCTGGTAGCCGGTGTTGAAGTGCATCTGGCCGCAGCACGTCTGGGCCATCGGGAAGTCCACCTGATGGCCGAGCCGCTCAAGGAGCGCGACCACGGCCTTGCCTGCCTCGGGGAACAGGGTATCGGTGAGACATGTGACAAACAGTGCGATGCGCATCGGTACCCTTCCCCCTCGGTACTCGCAGGGCACGCCGACGGCCGGCTTCCCGGCCCGCCGCCGGCAGCCAGTGACGGTCCCCTGCCCAGCACGTTACCGGACGGGACCGCCTGCCATACCGCGGTTTCTGATACTGGACGAACGGTTTCCGCGGCACTGGACGGCGGGAACGGCCCTGCGCTATACATCGGATGTATCTCGGTATCAGTGAGGACGCACCAGGGCGACGCACCAGGGCGGTGCCCGGCAGCCGCCGCTTCCCGGCGGCTGCGCGAACGTCAGGAAGGCAGGGCCGCATGTCCGAACCAGTTACCCGGCCGTCTCACGGGCCGTCCGGCGGTGAGGCCGCCGGCGAGTTCGCCGGGCGGGCCGCCCTTGTCACCGGCGGGGCTTCCGGCATCGGGCTCGCCACCGCACGGCTGCTCGCCGCGCGCGGCGCGCGCGTCGCCGTCCTCGACCGCGACAAACCGGATCCCGCCCATGGGCTCCGTTCGGTGATCGCGGACGTGTCCGACGACGCCGCCGTGCGCCAGGCGGTCGGCGAGGCCGCCGGCGCGCTGGGAGGCCTGGACGTCCTGGTGAACAACGCCGGCATCGGGGCGGTGGGCACCGTGGAGGACAACCCCGACTCCGAGTGGCACCGCGTCCTCGACGTCAACGTGCTCGGCATCGTCCGCACCACGCGGGCGGCACTGCCGCACCTGCGGCGTGCCGCCGCCGCGCGGGGCCAGGCGGCCATCGTCAACACCTGCTCGATAGCCGCGACGGCTGGGCTGCCGCAGCGGGCCCTCTACTCGGCAAGCAAGGGCGCGGTCTACGCGCTGACCCTGGCCATGGCCGCCGACCACCTGGCGGAGCGCATCCGGGTGACCTGCGTGACGCCGGGGACGGCGGACACCCCGTGGGTCGGGCGCCTGCTGGACGCCGCACCCGACCCGGCGGCCGAGCGGGCCGCGCTCGCCGCCCGCCAGCCGATGGGGCGCCTCGTGTCCGCCGGCGAGGTGGCCGCCGCGATCGCCTACCTCGCGAGCCCGCTGGCGGGGGCGACCACCGGCGTGGCGCTGCCGGTGGACGGCGGGATGGCCGGCCTGCGGCTCCGCGCGCCTGCCCGCCTGTGACCGCCGGGGGGCCCGCGAGGTGCCGCTCCCCTGGGTGCCCGCACCGATCCTCACCGGCAAAGATCAGATGAAACGAAAGGTATCAATCTGATCTCAGACATATATCCCCAGAGGGTGGATAGTTGACAGACCATATACATCGGATCTATTGTCCCAGAATAGCGATACTGCCTGCGTATGGCATGGACCCGGGAGGCACGGCCGCCGGATGAGCATCATCGAAGGTTTCGAGACATATGACGTCCGGTTCCCGACGTCGCTGCGGCTGGACGGCTCGGATGCGATGAATCCGGCCCCGGACTATTCCGCGGCGTACCTGGTGATCAGGACCGACGAGCCGGATCCCGCAGAGCCCGGCGGCGGGCCGCTGGCCGGGCACGCCTACGTGTTCACGATCGGCCGGGGCAATGAGGTGCAGCTCGCCGCGGTCCGCGCGCTTGAGCCGTTCCTGGCAGGCCGGGAGGTGGACGAGGTCCTCGCCGACCTGGGCGGCCTGTACCGGGCGCTGGTGTGCGACAGCCCGCTGCGCTGGCTGGGCCCGGAGTGCGGTATCGCGCACATGGCGATCGGCGCGGTGGTCAACGCGTGCTGGGACCTGGCCGCGCGCCGGGCCGGCAAGCCGCTGTGGCTGCTGCTGGCCGGCCTGTCGCCGGAGGAGATCGCCGGCCTGATCGACTTCCGCTACCTGTCTGATGCCCTCACCCCCGGCGAGGCGCTGGAGCTGCTGGAGCGGGGAAAAGAAGGGATGGCCGCCCGCGCGGAGGCGCTGCGGCGGGATGGCTACCCGGCCTACTCGACCACGCCCGGCTGGCTGGGTTACTCCGACGACAGGCTCGCCGCGCTGTGCGCGCAGGCGGCCGGCGACGGCTTCGGCCAGGTCAAGCTCAAGGTGGGCGCCAACCTCGCCGACGACAAGCGGCGCCTGGCGATCGCGCGGGAAGCGGTGGGCGAGCAGGTCGGCCTCGCGATCGACGCCAACCAGGTCTGGGACGTGCCGGCCGCCATCTCCTGGGTCCGTGAACTCGCGCAGTTCCGCCCGGCGTGGATCGAGGAGCCGACCAGCCCGTCTGACATTCTCGGCACCGCCGCGATCCGGGACGGCGTGCGGCCGGTTCCTGTGGCGGTCGGCGAGCATGTCGCCAACCGGGTGATCTTCAAGCAGCTCCTGCAGGCCCGGGCCATCGACGTCATGCAGGTCGACGCCTGCCGGGTGGCCGGGGTCAACGAGAACCTGGCCAACCTGCTGCTCGCGGCCAAGTTCGGCGTGCCGGTCTGCCCCCACGCCGGCGGCGTGGGGCTGTGCGAGCTCGTCCAGCACCTGGCGATGTTCGACTACGTGGCCCTGTCCGGCACCACCGCCGGCCGGATGATCGAGTGGATCGACCACCTGCACGAGCACTTCACCAGCCCCGCGGCCGTGGCCGCCGGACGCTACCAGGCACCCACCGCGCCCGGCGCGTCCACCCGGATGCGGCCGGAGTCGCTTGCCGAGTTCACATTTCCCTCCGGAGCCGCGTGGCGGGAGGCGGGAGCCGCGCCGCGGGACGGATGGCGGCCGCGATGAGCGTGGCCACCCGCCCGCTGGGCGGCACCGGCCTGCGCGTGTCGCAGCTGGTGTTCGGCGGCGCCCCGCTCGGCGGGCTGTACGCCCCGGTCAGCGATGACGAGGCGAGCGCGGCACTGGAGGCAGCCTGGGAAGCGGGGATACGGACGTTCGACACCGCGCCGCACTACGGTGTCGGCCTGTCCGAGGAGCGCATCGGCGCCTTCCTCGCCGGGCGGCCGCGCGAGTCGTTCGTACTGTCCACCAAGGTCGGCCGCAGGCTGGTGCCGGCGGACGGCGACGTCGACGGCGCCGAGGCTTTCTACGGGACGCCGGCGCTGACGCGGGTGCGCGACTACAGCGCCGACGGCGTGCTCGCCTCGCTCGACGACAGCCTGCGCCGACTGCGGACCGACCGGGTGGACGTGGTCCTCATCCACGACCCGGACGACTACGGCCGGCAGGCGCTGGAGGAAGCCTATCCCGCCCTCGCCCAGTTGCGGGCGGAGGGCGTGATCGGCGCCGTCGGCGTCGGCATGAACCAGGCTCCGATGCTCCGGTGGTTCGTCGAGCGCGCGGACCTGGACTGCGTGCTCGTCGCCGGCCGCTACTCGCTGCTGGATGCGCGCGCCGCGCGCGATCTCTTCCCCGCCTGCCAGCAACGCGGCGTGGCCGTCCTGGCCGGCGGGGTGTTCAACAGCGGGATCCTGGCCGACCCCCGCCCGGGTGCCAGGTACGACTACGCGCCGGCATCCGCGGAACTGCTGGACCGTGCCCGGCGCATCCGTGCCGCCTGCTCCCGGTACGGCGTGCCGATCGGCGCCGCCGCAGTGCGGTTCGCGCTGCGCCACCCGGCGGTCACCGCCGTGGTGGTCGGCGCGCGCAGTGCCCGTGAAATCACCGAGGACGTGGGATACCTGGACGCCGAGGTACCGGAGGAGCTTTTCCGCGACCTCGCCGGCCAGGGGCTCATCCCGGCACCCGGCGAGCCGGCACCCGGCGGGGCAGCATCCAGCGGGCCAGCACCCGGCAAGCCAGCACCCGGCGGGGCAGCCGCAGGCGGGCAAGCACCCGGGGAGCGGAGTTCGCTCGCCAGCCCGGAGGCACCGGGATGATCGTCGACACCCACCACCACATCTGGGACCCGGCGGCCAGGCGGCACGCCTGGCTCGATGGCCTGCCCGGCCTGCGCCGGCGGTTCGGTCTCACGGACTACGCGGCCGCCGCCGCGGGGTCGGTGACGGCCAGTGTGCTGGTCCAGGTGCTCGCCAGCACCGAGGAGACCGAGGAGTTCCTCGCGCTCGCGGCCGGCTCGGTGAAGTCCACGGCGGTCCCGGCGGTGGCCGGCGTGGTCGGGTGGGTCGACCTGACCCGCGGGGACGTCCGGGAGGAGATCGGCAGGCTGCGCGAACTCCCAGGCGGCGACCGCCTGGTGGGCCTGCGGCACCTTGTCCAGGACGAGGACAGCCCGGAGTGGCTCGACCGGCCGGAGGTGCGGCGCGGCCTGCGCGCCGCCGGTGACGCGGGCCTGCCGTTCGACCTGCTGATCCGCCCGCCTCAGCTCCCTGCCGCGCTGCGCGTCACCGCCGATCTGGACAGCGTCGCCTTTGTGCTCGACCACGGCGCCAAGCCGGCGATCGCCGGCGGGCGTGCCGAGCCGTGGTCGCGGCTCGTCGGTGAGCTCGCCGCCCGGCCAAACGTGACCTGTAAGCTGTCCGGTCTGGTCACCGAGGCGGGCCCCGGGTGGACCACGGACATGATCACGCCGTACGTGGACCGGCTGCTCGACTGCTTCGGGCCCGGCCGGCTGATGTTCGGCTCCGACTGGCCGGTCTGCACAATGGTCGCCAGTCTCGGTGAGGTCATCGCCCTTGCCCGGACCACACTGGAACGCCGCCTTGGCCCGGCGGAACTCGACACCGTCTTCCGCTCGAACGCCATCGCGACCTACCGCCTGCGGTTTCCCGGACCGGACGGGGAAGCCGGAGGGGAGCGGACCGGACGTCCGGCCAGGTTCTCCTACCAAGGGAGTGAATGATGCCAGAGAGCGAGGTGAGGAACCCGGCTGCCCGCGGCGGGACCCGCACTGCGGATGGGATCCTGGACGAGACACCCGTGGTCGAACTGCGGCACGTCTCCAAGCGCTTCGGCGGCGTGCACGCGGTCGTCGACGCGTCGCTCCACGTCGGCAAGGGAGAAGTGGTGGCCCTGGTCGGCAACAACGGCGCCGGCAAGTCCACGATCATGCGGATGATCTCGGGGATCCACGCACCGGACTCCGGGGAGATCATCGTCGCCGGGCGGCGGGTCCGCCTGCACGGCCCGCGGGACGCCCGCGAGCTTGGCATCGAGACGGTCCCCCAGGAGCTGGCGCTGACCACCCACCTGTCGGTGGCGGCGAACATCTTCCTCGGCCGCGAGGTCACCAGGGGATGGGGACCGCTGCGGATCCTCGACAAGAAGACGATGAAGCAGCGATCGCAGGAGCTGATCCGCGGTTTCGGCATCCACATACCCGACCTGGGCGCCCGGGTGTACGACCTGTCAGGCGGCCAGCAGCAGGGCGTCGCCATCGGCCGCGCCCTCGCGTGGGGAAGCCGGATGATCGTCCTGGACGAGCCGACGGCGGCACTCGGCATCGAGGAGACCGCGCGGGTCGAGCGCACGATCACGACGATGCGCGACGGCGGGGTGAGCGTCCTGCTCGTCAGCCACAACCTGGACCAGGTCTTCCGCGTGGCGGACCGCGTCTATGTGCTGCGGCGCGGGCACCTGGTGGGCGAGCGGGTCATCGCGCAGACGAACGAGGACGATCTCGTGTCGCTCATCACCGGCCTCGGCGGGCACGGCAGGCCCGGCCCAGGTGATCGCGGCACAGCCGGCCACGGCGCGCACGGCACAGCCGACGGCTCGCCCGATCGGACGGAGGAAGCTTGACATGGTGCAGCGTCAGGAACAGCCACAGGTGGCCGGAAGCCCGGGCGGGCAGCCAGCGGCCGCCGAGGTGCTGCCAGACGAGGAGGCTCAGGCGGCGCGGAGCGTCGCCCGCGCCCGGGTGCGCAACGTCGTCAACAGCCTTTCAGTAGCCGGGGGGCTGATCATCCTCGCGGTCATCTTCTCTGTCGCGTCGCCCTACTTCCTGACCGCGCTGAACATCTACCACATCTTCCAGCAGGTGGCGGTCGTCGCGGTGCTCGCGGTCGGGCAGAGCTTCGTGATCTTCACGGCCGGCATCGACCTGTCGCAGGCATCGGTGGTCGCGCTCTGCGGGGCAGTCGGCGCAACGGTGATGGTCTCTGATCACTCGGTGCTGTTCGGCTTGCTCGTCGCCCTCGCCATCGGCACCGGGGCCGGCGCGGCGAACGGGCTCCTGATCACCCGCGTGAAGCTGGTGCCGTTCATCGCCACCCTGGCGATGCTCGGCGTGGCATCCGGAGCCGCGCTGCTGTTCACCGGGGGGCAGCCGGTCTTCAACCTCCCGGCGAAGTTCACCGCGTTCGGCTCGAACGGCATCTACGTGTTCCCGTACATCGTGATGGTGGCGGCGGGCATCGCGGTCGTCTTCCAGTTCTACTCGACGCAGACCAGGGGCGGGCGGTACGTCTACGCGATCGGCTCGAACCAGCGGGCCGCCGCGATCGCCGGCATCCCATCGGACCGCGTCCTCGTCGGCGTGTACACCCTGTCCGGTGTCCTCGCCGGGGTCGCGGCGATCCTGCAGGTCGCCTATGTCGACTCGGCCCAGCCAGTCGCCGACACGAACATCCTGCTGGAGTCCATCGCGGCGGTCGTCATCGGCGGCGGCAGCCTGTTCGGCGGCGAGGGCACGATCTGGGGATCCATGATCGGCGCGCTGCTCATCGCGGTCCTGTACGACGGCACCGAACTGCTCGGCATCTCCAGCTACATCCAGACCATCCTCCTCGGCGTAGTCGTGGTGATCGCCGTCGGAATCGACAACCTGCGGCGCAGGGAAAGAGTGGCCGCATAACCAGTCCAGGAAGATCACGCTTGACTGAGAAAGTGAGAGCGACACCGATATGACCAGTATGTGGAAATCAAGACGGGCGCACGCCGCCATCGGGATCGCCGCGGCCGCGGTGGCGATCTCCGCCTGCGGAAGCGTCGGGACCCCGAATCAGTCGAGTTCGGCGAAGAGCGGTTCCGCGGGTGCCACGGGCAAGGCGGCGGCGTCCAAGCACTACCACTTCGAGCTGATCACGAAGTCGAACGCCTCGCCGTACTGGCTGGCGGTCAAGGCCGGCGCCGACGCGGCGGCGAAGAAGCTCGGCGACACCGTGACATTCGAGGCACCAGCCAGCGGCACCGACCTGAGCACCCAGCTCTCGATGTTCAACAACGCGGTCACGACACACGTGGACGGGATCATCCTCGCCGCCCAGGACCCGCAGCCTCTCTCCGGGCCGGTCGCCAACGCGATCAAGTCGGGCATCCCGGTCGTGACCGTGGACTCCGGGGTCTCCCCGCAGACCTCGGACAGCTTCATCGCCACCTCGAACATCGGCGCGGCCGCCCAGGTCTGCGCGTACGGCGCCAAGCTGGCCGGCGGCAAGGGCGAGTACGGGATCATCGACTTCAACCAGACGTCCAGCACCGGGCGCGAGCGGCCGACCGGCTGCAAGCAGGGCATGGCGAAATACCCGGGCTTCAAGTTCGTCGGCATGCAGCTCGGCAACAACATCATCGCGACGGGCAAGGCCGAGACGGAGGCCATGCTGCAGAGCCACCCGGGCATCAACCTGATGTTCGGCGCCAACGACAGGTCGGCGCTCGGCGTGGCCGAGGGCGTCGAGGCGATGCACAAGACCAAGCAGGTCACCGTGGTCGGCTTCGACGCCGACCTCGGCGAGGTCCCGCTCATCAAGAACGGGGTCATCAAGGGCAGCCTGCTTCAGTCGCCCTACACGATGGGATACCAGGCGGTCCAGGAACTGGTGGCGATCAAGGCAGGCAAGTCAGTGCCGAAACAGGTGAATACGAAGACGTTCATCGTCACCCCGCAGAACGTCAGCTCCGCGACGGCCCAGCAGTTCCTGGCCCAGTACGGCGCGGCGCAGGGCGCCACGCCGTAGCCGGGCAGGGACATCGGCAACGTGGCCGGGGCGGCTCAGTGAGCCGCCCCGGCCACTTGCGTCACGGCGGCTCGCGCCATGGCCGCCCGCGTCACGGCCACCTGCCGCCGTATGCGCGCCGCGCCGGAGACGCCCGCCACCACGGGCGTCACGGGCACTGCCCGGGACGCTGCGGGCGCGCCGGGACGTTCACGGAACCGACGCCAGCCACTGCTCCACGCCGGCGATGTGGACCGTGGCCCAGCATCTGGCGACCTCCGCCTGGTGGGATGCCAGGGCGTCCAGGATCGCGCGGTGCTCGGCGAGCGTGCGCTCCTTCGTGCCGGCCTGGGTGAGCCCGCGCCACACCCGGGCCCGCGTCGTCGGCCCCGAGATGGTGTCAAGCAGCGAGCCGAGCACGGAGTTACCTGAGCACGCCGCGATGCGCCGGTGGAACTCCAGGTCGTTGGCGACGAGCGCGTCGGCTTCCGGTTCCGGGCCAAGACTGTCGAGCAGCTCGCGGAGCCTGTCGCTTTCCTCACGGCTGATGCGCTCGGCGGCCATCGCGACCGCCGCCGGCTCGAGGATGCGCCGGACCCGGAGGAACTCCAGGACGGTGTCGTCGCGGTGAAAGTCGACGATGAAGCTCAGCGCCTCCAGAAGCAGGTGCGGCTCAAGGCTGGTCACATAGGTGCCGTCGCCCTGGCGCACGTCGAGGATGTTGACGAGCGACAGCGCGCGCACCGCCTCGCGCAGCGAGCTGCGCGACAGGCCGAGCTGGGCCGCGAGGTCCGCCTCCCGCGGGAGCTTGTCGCCGGCGCGCAGCGCGCCCGACGTGATCATGGCCTTGATCTTCTCGATGGCCTCGTCGGTTACCGCCACGACGCGCCTCCCGCGTCTCTCGACCGCTGTGCCGCCACCCGGTCGCTCACGGCACAGTCACTCCGCACAGATCAGATGTTTATTCAGAATATGACATGCCTGCTCCAGCAGTACGGTACCGTTCCACCCCGGTCCTCGCCCCTGCCCCAGGGTGCGCGGAACCGGGTCCCCAAAGCCCCAGCACGGAACGTCATCCAGGGCGGGGCGGGACGGGATCGGGGGCATGATCACCGCCGGGGGCGCGGTGCCCACCCGGGCAGGTCCCGGCCCCCTGATCGTGCCACGCCCCGGGACCGTAACAGCGGTGCGCGCCGGTCAAACTGTCAGCCGGCCGGCGCTGCCAGCCCGTTCAGGGTGCCCGTCGTCGCGGCATCGAGATGCACGTTCGCGGCGGCCAGGCTGCTCCGCGAGGCTGGCGCGCCAGCCGTCCTCCCCCTGGCCCTCGCCCTCAGCGCCGGCTGAGATCAAATTGCGTGAACCCGGCTTCCCGCTGTCCAGGTTGGCAGATGCCGGCCTGATTCACCGGACACGTGTCCGTGATTTCAGACACCGGTCCTTCAGGCCCCGCCGGGCGGGCATGCCTTCTTGACACCGGGCTCAAGCCACCGCGTTACGCCACGTGCGGCTCGGTGCCGGTCTCGCTGATCATCGGCAGGCCCGCCGACGCCCAGCCCTGCATGCCGTCGGACACGTTGACGGCGTTCCAGCCCGCCGCGCCGAGCGCCTTGGCTGCGTAGGCGGAGCGCGAGCCGGACCGGCAGATGACGTAGACCTCGCGGTCGCGCGGCACCTCGCCGCTGCGCGCCCCGAGCTGACCCAGCGGTATGTGCACCGCACTGGGGGCGTGCCCGGCGGCCCACTCGTCGTCCTCGCGGACATCCAGCAGGTAGGCCCCGTCCGGCAGGCCCCCCGCGGGCACCTCGGGCACTGTGTTCTCCGGGTTCATCATCACTCTCCTTCCCATTATCGTCTCACCGCCATCCAGGCAGCGGCGCGGCACGCCTGCGCCGGCGGGAAACGCTAGGCTGCCTTACTGAACCCTCTTCCCCGGCATCACGGCTTTCCGACGAGAGGACGGCGCATGCTCGTCCTGCACGGATTCTGGTCTCCCGGCAGCGGACTGTGCCTGTGGGCCGAGGATTCCGGGCGTGCGGTCAAGAGCCCAAGCCAGGCGCTGCGCACGGCCCGGCCGCATCCCTTCGCCGCGCCCGCCGCCGCGCTGGCGGGGATCCACCCGGGCAAGCCGGGTGAGGCGGTCCTGCTGCTGCCGTCGCTGCGCAGCGCCCCGCTGGACTCGCCGGAGCTGATCAGGGTCACCCCGCGCCCGCCCGCACGGTCCGAGGCGGCGCTGCTGCCGTGGGCGGTTCCCGTCGTCACGCTGGATGCCTCCGGGGCGCTGGCCGCGCTCGGTGAGCGTGTTCCCGAGGTCCGCTACGGCGCGTCGCTGGACTACCTCGCCAACGTGGCCACGTTCGCGGGCGACCTGGTAGCCCGCGGCCGGGTGCTCCCTGCCCTGGAGCGGGACAGCACCGGCCCGGCCGCCAGGTGGCGGCCGGTCCTGCGGGGGCCCGACGTCACCGCGGCGCACCAGCTGATCACCGCGATGCCCCCGGTCTGCCGCGCGGTGCCAGGCCGCGGCGACCCGCACGAGCTGTTCACCGCGGCACTGCACGAGTTCGCCGACGCGATCGCCCGGACGGCCCTGACGGGGGGCACTAGCCTTCTGCCGCCACGCCGGGGACGCCAGCCACGGCAGACACCCGCGGTGGAAGCGTGGCTGGCCGCGCTATCGTCCTCTGACGGCCGGTTCGGCGCCGACCCGCGCGACCTCGGCGCTCTCGCGGCGGCGCTGCAGCCCTGGGACGAGGCGTGCGGCGAGCAGGCCGGTCCGGCGAGGGCGACGTTCCGGCTGACCGAGGTACCCGACGAGGAGTTCCCCGGCGCAGATCTTCCCGGGCACGAGCTCACCGGGATTCCGGACCAGGACACCCCCGGCGGAGCGGGCTCAGCGGACACCGGGGGCGGCGGGTCCCGGTGGGCGCTGGAGTTCCTGCTCCAGTCGGTGCAGGACCCCAGCCTGCTGGTACCTGCCGGGCAGGCCTGGGCCGACGACGGCAGCCTCAGCCGCTGGCTGCCCCGCCCGCAGGAACTGCTGCTCGCCGAGCTGGGGCGGGCCAGCCGCGTCTACCCCGAGCTGGCCCGCGGCCTGCGGCAGGCGCGCCCCTGCGCGCTCAGCCTGGACGCCGACGGCGCCTACCACTTCCTGTCCGTCGCCGCGCCCGCCCTTGACGAGGCGGGGTTCGGCGTCCTGCTGCCCTCCTGGTGGGACAAGCGCCGCAGGCTCGGCCTCACCCTGTCGGCGTCCACCCCCGTCGACGGCGTGGTGGCCAAGGAGAGCAAGTTCGGCAGAGATGCGCTCATGGACTTCCGCTGGCGGCTCGCCGTCGGCGACGACGCGCTCACCGACTCCGAGATCGCGGCGCTCGCCGGGACCAAGGCCCCGCTGGTCCGGTTGCGCGGGCAGTGGGTGGCGGTCGATCCCGATCAGCTCAGGCGCGGCCTGGAGTTCCTCAAGCGCGGGGCCACCGGGCGCAAAACCGCCGCCGAGATCCTCGCGCTGGCCGCCAGCCACCCGGACGATCATGACGCCCCGCTGCCCGTCACCGGCGTCGATGCCGACGGCTGGCTGGGCGACCTGCTCCGCGGTGACTTGTCGGCGTCCCTGCGGCCCGTGCCGCTGCCTGACGGGTTCGCCGCCGAGCTGCGGCCCTACCAGGAGCGGGGGCTGTCCTGGCTGGCGTTCCTGTCCTCGCTGGGGCTCGGCGCCTGCCTCGCCGACGACATGGGCCTGGGCAAGACGATCCAGTTGCTGGCCCTGGAGGCCGCGCAGCGGGCCGGCGAGCCGGAAGCGGAGCCGGAGACGAAGCCGGAAACGGGGACGGGGACGGGGACGGAGGGCGGCGGCCCGACCCTGCTGCTCTGCCCGATGTCGCTGGTCGGCAACTGGCAGCGGGAGGCCGCGCGGTTCGCGCCCGCGCTGCGCGTCTACGCCCACCACGGCGGCCAGCGCCTGCACGGCGAGCAGCTCCGCGCGCAGCTGGCCGCGGCCGACGTGGTCGTCACGACCTACGCGACGGCGGCCCGCGACATCGACGAGCTGGCCGCCTGCGAGTGGCGGCGCGTGGTGCTCGACGAGGCGCAGGCGATCAAGAACAGCCTGTCCCGGTCCGCGAAGGCGGCCAAGCGCCTGCGCGCCGCTCACCGGGTCGCGCTGACCGGGACGCCGGTGGAGAACCGGCTGGCCGAGCTGTGGTCGATCATGGACTTCCTCAACCCGGGCATGCTCGGCTCACCGGAGCTCTTCCGCACCCGGTACGCGATCCCCGTGGAGCGGCACGGCCTCACCGAGCCGGCGGAGCGGCTGCGCACGGTCACCCGCCCCTACGTGCTGCGCAGGCTCAAGACCGACCCGGCCATCATCAGCGACCTGCCGGAGAAGATCGAGGTCAGGCAGTACTGCCGGCTCACCACCGAGCAGGCCTCGCTGTACCAGTCGGTCGTCGACGACATGATGGCCAGGATCGAGGGGTCCGGCGGGATCGAGCGGCGCGGCAACGTGCTCGCGGCCATGGCCAAGCTGAAGCAGGTCTGCAACCACCCCGCGCAGCTCCTGCACGACCGCTCCGCCATCGGCACCCGCTCGGGCAAGGTCATCCGCCTGGAGGAGATCTGCGAGGAGATCCTCGCCGAGGGTGACAAGGTCCTGTGCTTCACCCAGTTCACCGAATTCGCCGAGATGCTGCTGCCGCACCTGGCCGCGCGGTTCGGCACGGACATCGCCTACCTGCACGGCGGCACGCCGAAGAAGCGGCGCGACGAGCTGGTCGAACGGTTCCAGTCACCTGACGGCCCGCCGGTCTTCCTGCTGTCGCTGAAGGCCGGCGGGACCGGCCTGAACCTCACCGCCGCCAGCCACGTGATCCACCTCGACCGGTGGTGGAACCCGGCGGTGGAGAACCAGGCCACCGACCGGGCCTTCCGCATCGGCCAGAAACGCAACGTCCAGGTCCACAAGTTCATCTGCACGGGGACCCTGGAAGAGAAGATCGACGAGATGATCGAGGAGAAGAAGGCCCTAGCCGACCTGGTGGTCAGGGACGGGGAGGGCTGGCTGACCGAGCTGTCCACGTCTGAGCTGCGCAGCCTGTTCGAGCTGTCGGAGGACGCCGTCGGTGAGTGACTGGTACTTCCCGCCGCCGTCCCGCCCCCGGCCCGTCGAGGGTGGCCTGAAGGCGCGCAGCACGCGCGGGAAGATCAGCCAGACGTGGTGGTCCGGGCGGTTCGTCGCGGTCCTGGAGGGCATCGGCCTGGGCAACAGGCTGCAGCGGGGCCGCAGCTACGCCCGCAGGGGCCAGGTGATCTCGCTCAACGTGGACGCCGGCTTGGTCTCCGCGCTCGTCCAGGGCAGCAGGGCGAGGCCCTACCGGGTACGCATCGGCGTCACGGCGTACGGCAAGGCCGAATGGGCCAAGCTGGAGGGCGCGCTCGCCGGCGACGCCTGGTACGCCGCCAAGCTGCTGGCCGGCGAGATGCCCGAGGACATCGAGGAGGTCTTCGCCGGGCTCGGCCTGCCGCTGTTCCCCGCCCCTGCCGGTGACCTGTCGATGGACTGCTCCTGCCCGGACCGGGAGGTCCCCTGCAAGCACATCGCGGCGGTGTTCTACCTGCTGGCCGAGGCTTTCGACTCCGACCCGTTCACGATCCTCACCTGGCGGGGGCGTGAACGGGAGGAACTGCTGGCCAACCTGCAGGCGGCCCGCTCCGACGGCCGCCCCGCCGCCGGCCACGCGGAGCACGCCGGCGTCCCGCTCACGGACTGCCTGGATTCCTACTTCCGGATGCAGGCCGGTATCCCGCCGTCCGCTCCCCCCGCCACGTCCAGCACGGCGATACTCGACCAGGTGCCCCCGCTGGGCCTCACCGTGCGCGGGCGACCGCTCACGGAGCTGCTCCGTCCCGCCTACCAGGCATTCGGCGGCGGCCAGTGAGCCGCCCCCCATGCACCACCAGCAGGGTCATTCATGCCTCAAGCAGTGGGAGGGGCACCAAGGCCGATGATGTATGTCTATCCCGAGGGCAACCAATGACGTTTTCTGGCCGAACCTGCGCTGCGCGAAACGCCTCGACGCCACAGCCTGACCAGGTAAGCCGATCGCCGCTCCATATTCGCCGGTAGGCGCACGCTGGGAACGCGGCTCCGCTGGGCCGGTACTGTCGGTGCGTGGCCGAACCGCACAAGTGGGTGGTCCACGGCGAGCGGGTCGTGGACGACACCCCGCACGTCCGTGTCAGCCTGGCGGATGTCGAACTTCCCGGCGGAGTGTGCTTTACCCAGTACGTGTTCCGGATGCGGCGCTGCGCCATGACAGTGGTCCTGGATGATCCAGGCGAGCAGGTGCTGCTGATACGGCGGCACCGGTTCATCGTGGACCGCTGGGTGTGGGAGCTGCCGGGCGGGTACGTGGACGACGGCGAAGACCCCGCCGCAGCGGCAGCGCGCGAGGTGGCGGAGGAGACCGGCTGGCACCCGCGGTGCATCGAATACGTCTTGTCCTGCCAGCCGATGATCGGGAACGCGAACTTTCCGCAGGACCTGTACCTGGCACGGGGTGCGGAGCTGGTCGGGGAGCCCGAGGTTGACGAGACCGCCGAGGTCCGGTGGATGGCCCTGGACGAGACGCCCGCGATGATCGCCAAAGGGGAGATTCTCGGGGCGATCACCGTCATCGGCGTGCAGCATGCCCTGCTGCGGCAGGCAGGCGTTCTCGCACCTCCGCCGTGAAGTCCCGCACCGCCGGGATATCGGCCCGCGGCCGGAGCCACCGCACCAGGTCACGCACGTAGCGGACGCTGCGGGCAGAGGCCAAGCGCACAGTCAGGTCCAGGGCTTGCCGTCCGACGGCGCATGCCTGCTCTGGGTCGCCCTGGGCAGCGTGAGCGGTAGCGAGCAGGGATAGGTTGAAGGCCCTGCCGCGCACGTAGCGGCCATCCATGTTCAGGGAGCGCCGCGCGTACCGGGCGGCATGGCCTGCCTCGCCCAGGTCACGGAAGCACTGTGCCATCCGGGCCGCCAGGTACGCCTCATCGAAATAGGCGAGCCACGCCGGATCATCCTCGCGGGCAGCCCGGCCGAACGTCCGCTCCGCCGCAGCCAGGGCCGTGCCGCAGGCGCGGGCATCGTCGCGGGCCGCGTGCCCATGCGCTTCCATCACGAGGCATTCGGTGAGCAGGGTTGCCGACCTGCCCCGGGCAGCGGCGGCCTGGGCGGCTCTGGACAGGTCGATGGCCTCCCCGGGCCGGGACAAATACAGAGCCTGGTGGGCCTGGGCGGCGAGGATTTCCGCAGCCAGGGCCGGGTCATCGGCGTGCCGCGCGTAAGCCAGCGCCTGGGTGAGGTATCGCTGGGCGACCCCGTGCTCGCCGCTGTCATAGGCCACCCATCCCGCTAGCTGCGCCAGCTCACCGCATGCGGCAGCGAGCTGCCGACCGGTTTCCTCCGCGTAGCTGCCGCTGGTGAGCAGGCGCGAGACATGGTCGTCCAGGTAGGACACGATCACGGTGCGCAGCTTGCCGCCGCCGAGCTGGTTGTCCATCTCCCGGTAGGAGCGGGTCAGCTCCCGGATCGCCTCAATGTCGGCGCGCCCGACCCGGCGCAGGCCGGAGCCGACGGGTGCGTCCGCGGGCGGGCTGGTGAGCCAGCGCAGCGCGGAGGCCGACAGCGCGGCGGAGGTGAAGACCGCATTGACCAGGAACCGCCTTCGCTGCACGTCGGCCCTCCACAGGGCAGTTGAGGTGGCTACGGTGTCAGTCCACGCAATAGATAGGTGCAGGCCAAGGTCGGCGGGCAGGTCGCTCGGCGTCATGCCCAGCTCGGTTTCCGTCACTTTCCAGCCGAGAGCATCACTAAGGATGACGGCGACTAGCTCGGGAACCGGCGGGCGCGGCTGCTCACCCGCCAGCCACCGCAAGACCGAGGTGTGGTCGCACCGCACATTGGCGATGCCCCGGACCGCGGCGAGGTCAACGACCCTGCGCGCCAGGCCCTTGTTGGACATGCCCGCCTCGTCCAGCAAAGCCCGCAATCGCAAGTTCTCTTCCTTCGGCCGCCGCGGCACTTTGCCCGCCCTCCTATCAGCCGTGACCATGATCAGTTTGACACTGCCAGGAACTCCTGACGTGGTCCAGACTGATTCACACCCCCTGTGCACACAGTCACCCCCGCCGCGAACCCTCCCCATGCCCACCTGGCTGCGCTTCGCTGATGTCATGACCAGCATCGCGCAAGCAGCCCGCGCGGCAGCTCAGCTACACGAAGCCGCCCAGGAGGTGGCCCGCGTCGCTGCCCGTCGCAGTGGCCAAACCGATGTGCAGATGGCAGTCCCATCCGTATCTCAGCGGCTCAACGGGCCGCGGATACCGCCGATCGCAACGCACTGGAAAGGTTCCATGGGCAGCCAGTGGCCGCTGCACAGCTTCCTGGAACTGGGTGCGCTGGACGGGGCGGTGCCGTCAGCCCGGCTGCACGCCAGACACGTGCTCTGGGAGTGGGGCCTGGCCGCGCTGGCCGACAATACCGAGCTGGTGGTCTCCGAGCTGGTGACCAACGGGGTGCAGGCGTCCCGCGCGACGACGCATGCCGCGATCCGGCTGTGGCTCGCCTCGGACGGTACACGCGTTGTGGTCCTGGTCTGGGACGCCAGCCCGCAGCCACCCATGCAGATGGACGCGGACTGCGACGTTGAGAACGGCCGCGGCCTGCTGCTGGTCGAGGCCGTCAGCGAGCAGTGGGGCTGGTTTCCCGGCGACCGTGCCAGCGCATCCGGCGTAGGTCACCGGGGCAAGGTCGTCTGGGCCGTCGTCAGGTTACCCGGCCTGCACGCGGAAGCAGCGAGCAGGACAGCAACCAGTACGCGGAAGGAGCAACACCTACGATGACCAGCTCTGAGCCACGGCCAAGCTCCGCAGGACCGTGGTCGCCCGGCCAGCAGACCACACATGAACCGACACCAGGTTTGGCAGGAGCGCGAGGCACGACTCTGCCCGTCAGGCCGTTGTCGGTCCCGGTGCGCGCGAAGAAACCGGTGCTGACCGACCCGGGGATCCTGCGCCGGGTCAAGGCCGCCCTGGACAAGCTATGACCAGGGTCGCAGCCTTGAGAGCGGAACAGCCGGGATACCCATCGCCTGGGCGGGTTACCCGTCAGGATGCTAGCAGGGCGGGGTGCCCGCCCTGCCGTTACCTCCGCCATGGCGGTGCGCGTGGTGGCCGCCTCGCGTATCCGTCCTGGCCGTATCCGTTGCGGGCGGGAGGGGATCACCTGCGCGCAGCGGAGTGGCGGCGAACCTGCCCTCGTGTGCCAGGACCGGCCGGCGGTCGCCGGCGAGCTCGGGGTGGCGTTCCTCCAGCGCCTGCCGCCGTTCCGCGGTCCGCCGCAGCTCGCGGAGGTAGTCGCGGTTGCCCTCGTAGGTGCCGCGCCAGGTCTGCGGCATGGCTTCGGCCGGCGGGGGAAGCCGCCGCGCCGCCAGGCCCGCGATGCCGAACGGAGCGGGGATCTTCCGCGTCGGCGACCCGCAGGACGGGCACGGGGGCAGCGGGGCGGTGAAGGACTGGACCACCTCGGCCTCGTGCCCCTGGCCGCACCGGAGCTGGTAGATGGGCATGGGCTACCACAGCTCCATCGACCGCGCGAAGATGCCTGCCACGTCGTCCTCGGTGACCGCCTTGGGCGAGGTCGCGAGCAGCCGCTGCTGCTTCATGGTGCCGTCGACGAGACCCGGGATGTCACCGCTGGAGTAGCCGACCGCCCCGATCCCGTTCGGTATCTCGATGTCGCGCATGAGGCTGGTCAGCACCGACGGCAGGAACTCCGCGGCCTCCGCCGGCCGGTCCGCGCCCGGCGCGAGCAGTTCCGCGGCCCGGATGTGGCGTTCCGGTGCCGCGTCGAAGGTGAAGCGGAACGCCTCGGGCGCGGTGAGGGCGACCGACATGCCGTGCGGGACAAGCGGCTCGGCGGCGGGGTAGTCCTTCGGGTGGAAGTCCTTCACCCGCCCGGCGATCGGGTAGGCGTTCGCGTGCGGGATGTGCACGCCGGCGTTGCCGAACCCCATCCCCGCGAACGTGGCCGCCATCGCCATGTCGCCGCGGGCGGCGACGTCGTCGCCGCGGCGGACCGCCGTGCGGAAGGAGGTGGCCAGCAGGGTCATGGCCTTTTCTGACCACATGTCCGAGACCGGGTTCGCGCCGCAGTACGGGACCCGCTGCTCGGGCTTCTTGTGCTCGAAGCTGGTGTACCAGCGGGCGGTGTAACTTTCCAGGGCATGGCAGAGGATGTCCATCCCCGCCGAGGCGGTCACCCCGGACGGCTGCGTCACCGTCAGCAGCGGGTCGATGACCGCGAGGGTGGGCCGGAGCCGGGGATGGCTGATGCCGGTCTTGACCTTCAGGGCCAGCACGTCGAGGACGCAGACCGTGGTGGACTCCGCGCCGGTGCCCGTGGTGGTCGGCACCGCGATCAGCGGCTTGAGCGGC
>Ga0209061_1001245_pt1 | contig 44734 bp, 36 predicted proteins | sample Coa_R1_10_FD_187157 | JGI IMG/M metagenome (GOLD analysis project Ga0209061, IMG submission 187157) | Surface soil microbial communities from Centralia Pennsylvania, which are recovering from an underground coalmine fire - Coalmine... | ecosystem: Environmental > Terrestrial > Soil >...
CGGGCGTGTCGATCGGGATGCGGCGAGCTCCTCCGCTCAGCCGGTCGTCACGCCCGCTGTAGTCGAGATAGCCATCGCTCATCGCCGTCTCCCTTTCGCCAGAGTCTTAGTGGCGTGATCTTGATCTCCGCAAGGCAGATGTCATCGTTCCCGACTTTCCACGCCTCGTTCCATCCTCCCCCCGGGCGTCAGGAAACGCATACCTGGCAATGGCTGCCGCGATCATCGATCGGCTGTCCATAGCCGAAGTCTCCGATTGCAAAGCAGCAATCTCTGAACAAGCGAGCTAAGGCCACCAAATAATGCAGAGCCAGATCACCACCGACGCGACCAAGTTCAGGGCGGCCGGTGCCAACAGGTAAGTGGCAAGCTTTCTGAGTGAGTCCCAGGTCGTGCTGTGCGTCGCAAGCACCTTCGTTGCCGCGAGCATACATACACTTAGAGTTGAAATGAGCCCAAGCAGTGCGAGGCCCGCCAGCCACCACAAGTGCCACCCCTGGGCTCCGACAACCACGGCGCCTTTTTCTTCAAGAAGTAGGCCGTATACAATCGCTAATGCTTCTGCGAGAACGACCGTCGGCGTCAAGGTTCTGACAAAGAATCGCAAGAGTTGCCTAGCCGAGGAAACCATATGGTGCTCCGGATCCGACCATAAGTGCCACATCTTTTGGCTTGCCTCCTAGATCTTTGGCTAGATGCTGAGCTTGTTGGTACCACCATAAGGATGCCTTAGCCACGGCGAGTTACGTCGAGTTCCCAGCAGCTCATCTCTCTGTAGGCAGGCAAAGTTATCTAACTCTCGATTCGTACCGGGTGGCAAGAGGACCGGCACAACGAAGTAGAGCTGCCGGTAATCGGCCGGAAACGTCTCGTTTCGGATTGTTGCAACCATCGGAATCGGTGGTTGTGTCGTAAAGCCGACCACAGGGGCCCGGCGCCCTCGTAGTCTTCTGGTCCGAGGCGTTACCGTAGGCGTCATAGTAGTAGACGGTCGTCACGGCGCTCGTCTGGTAGGGGACCGAGCCGCTCGAAGGGTTGGATGGTGCGTAGGTCAGGACCAGCATGCCTGCCCGCTCGTGTTGTAGGCGAAGGTGAGGGTGTTGCCCGCCCAGTCTGTGAGCGACGTCGGCTCATCCTCGCTGTTGTAGGCGTACGCGACGACGCCGGTCCCTGAGCCAGGCGACGAGCAGGTGTCGCCGGCGACCTTCGGGTAGCTCAAACAGGCGAGGTTGCCGGAGGCGTCGTATGAGTAGGTGCCGGTCGTCGTCGCGCTCGAAGTGGTGTCGACTGGGAGCTGAAGTGCCCGGACAAGTCGTAGCCGTAGGTCGTGATCACCTCCGAACCGCTTCACGTCGACCCGGAGCTGCTCGAGGTCGTCGAGATGCCGGCCCGGATGGTGCTGGTCAGGCGGCTTCAGACACCCACGAAAGCGTCACAGGACCCCATCAAAGGCCCGCTCCAGCCTCCCGAGCTCGCAGAGCTGGCCGAACTGATGGACGACATCGAGGCATTCGTGACCACCCTCGATCACCTGCCCGAGCACCTCCGCCCCCGCACCGGGTGGTGGCCGAGGGTCCGGGATCAACCGGAACGAGTGTCCGAGATCACTGGATTGCTCATCATGTCCATGCCGCTCATCGCCGCCTTCCGGGCGCTTGACGACTCGCTGGCCCACGCGAGCCGTTCCAAGCTCGCACCGTTCGTGAAGCTGGCCCGGACGATCCGCCACTACCGAGCCTCCATCGAGGCGACGCTCGAGTAGTAGTTGACGAACGGCATCTCCGAGTCCAACATCGCCGCCATCGGCCGGATCCGATCCGCCGCCCGCGGCTTCCACGACCCCGAAAACTTCATCACGATGATCATGCTGCACAGAGCCGGCATCGCTCCGTCACTACCGTGGGCCGGTTGACCCACGAATCCGGCAGAAGAACCCTAAATAAGTACCATCAGAGGTAGATCTGGCTGCACACCACCGTCCACAATCCGACCGTGACGAACAAAATGCTCACACCGACAAGCACCCACGAGGGAAACGTTCATGTTCGTCACCGCTTGGAGACGCTGAACGACACGACGACGCAGTGACAGAAGAACTATTCCTAGGAAGACAGACGTGCCCCCGACGGATTCGAGGGCGAATATCTCGGGGGTCGTGATCTGATCGCCGGCGCCTACGGCAATCGCCGCCAGAATGAGTACTGGAGCCACTGCCGCAACGGCACTCTGACCAGCAGACGTTGCCGTCGCCGTCGTAGGCCGTCGTCGTGGTGTTCCCGCTCGGGTCGGTCGTCGAGATCTCGTTGCCGTCGGCGTCGTAGGCCGTCGTCGTGACCTCACCGGAGGTCGGCGGCGAGGAGCACGAGCCGCTCTCGCTAGTTGTCGAGACAGCCGTCCAGCAGACCTGCCCGTCGGCGTTGTAGCCGGTCGAGGTCACCTCGCCGCTCGGGGCGGTTTGGCTCACCACGTTGCCGTCGCCGTCGTAGGTGGTCGTGGTCGTGCCGACGGTCTCGTTCGAACAGCTCGTGCCGCCCGTCACCGATGTCGTGCTCGGCGACATGGCATATCCCATCGGGTCGGTCTTCTCGAGCACCTCGTCGAAGCGGTTGTAGAGGTACGAGGTGGTGTTCCCATCGGGTCGGTCTCCTCGAGGACGTTGCCGTTCGAGTCGTAGGTGTCGAGCGTCTCGTTGCCGTCCCCGTCGATGCTGATGGCCGGCAGCCAGGTGAAGGGGTCGGCGACCGAGTAGGTCGTCGCCGAGCGCTCGGGGGTGGAGCTGCCGGCCCGCTCGTAGCCCTTCGTCTCGTTGACGAGGAGCCCGTCGGCATAGGCGTCGATTGTGGTGTTGCCGTTCGGGGCACCGGCGGCCTCGTTCGGGTCGGTGACGATGACCGCCCCGCTCCCTGAGTCCGGCTCCCAGGCGGTCCAGGTGAAGCTCCAGGTGGGCGAGCAGGTCCCGCTCCCGCCCGAGCACGACCACGGCTCTTGTGGGTCGGTGACCGAGCTCACGCGGTTCGAGCTCAGGTAGGCGATCTGAGTGGCATCGGCGGGCAGCTTGGCGCCCGAGTTGATCGGCGACCACCAGCTCGTCATGAGCGAGCCGCCCGTCGCGTAGGCGAAGGCCCACGTGACCGCGTCGATCGAAGAGGTGCACGCGCTCGCTGACGCCACCTAGGAGCGCTACCGCCTGCTCGTCCTTCTCGCAGCGTACGGCGGGCTCAGGCTCGGCGAGCTGCTCGCCCTCAGGCGCGACCGTCTCGACCTCAACCGTGGCCCCGTGAGCGTCATCGAGTCCCAGCACGAGCGCGCCGATCGGAGCATCATCGTCGGTCCGCCGAAGACGGACGCCGGTCGGCGCGTGGTTGCGCTGCCTCCACACCTTCTACCGGTCGTCGCCGGCCACCTCGAGCGCTTCGTCGCTCCCCAAGCCGATGCCTTGGTGTTCACCGGCGAGAAGGGCGGTTGGCTGCGCCGCCCTGTCTGGAACGCCAAGTGGCGCAAGATCAGGGCTCAGGTCGGCTTGCCCGACCTTCGCTTTCACGACCTGCGACACACAGGCAACACGCTCGCCGCTCGCACTGGCGCCTCAACCCGCGAGCTCATGAACCGCCTCGGTCACGCTTCACCGCAGGCGGCGCTCCGCTACCAGCACGCGACACTCGATCGGGACGTGGAGATCGCCGTGTCGTTGTCGGAGCTCGCAGAGCGTCAGGGTCTGGCTCAGTTGCGGACCCAGGCGAACGACAGCGGATGTGCCATGGGCGCTAGACAAGACCAACGGCGACAGCTCCGAAACCGCTGCCATCCAGGGCCTTTGCGAGAGCGGGCGACGAGAATCGAACTCGCGTCCTCAGCTTGGGAAGCTGATGTTCTGCCTCTGAACTACGCCCGCGACACTGGCAAGGCTAGCCGACGCCCCGGACCACCGTTCTGGTCCGGGGCGTCGGCCATGCCACTGCTGACCGAGGCTCGATGCTTCAGGCGACCGTCGCGCCGTCCGTGCCGGGCGTCGGGCGGCTCGGGTCGGGCACCGTGTTCAGCGTGCCCATCGCCATCTCTCGCTTGAGCTCGGCGAGCTCATCGGTCTCGAAGCCGCTCACGACCGACCAACCGAAGGCGATGAGACCGATCCCCGCCGCGATGAGGTCTGCCCACGGGAAGTGAACCGTCGGGTTGGCGGCGTTCACGCCGTAGTCACCGTAGTAGGAGAGGAGGAACAGCGCGAGCACGAGGAAGATGAACCACCACGAGCGCTCGATGTGGATCCGACCCTCCGCGGTTGAGAGCAGCCAGGTCGCCATCGTCACCAGCACGATGGCTGCCGCGAACGCGACGTAGTACGTCCCGAACGTCCACGAACCGGGAACCGGGAGCACCTTCGCGGCTCGAAGCACGAATCCTCCTCTGGCTCCGATGTACACCCAGGCCAGGAGGAAGGTGAGGCCGAGCGTCAAGCCCTGACCTGGTGACATCCAGCCGCGCGCCGGCGCGTAGTACCAGAGGTAGATCGGCACTGCCAGGAACACCGCCGTGAAGACCGACACGAGCGTCGAGAACCCGCTCCAATAGACCACCTCGACGGCTGCGATGAAACCGAGGGCAGTGAGCACCCACATCGCCGGCAGCTGGACGGGACGGCGCCACTCGGGTGCCAGCCGTCGGAGCACTGCGACCCCGGACCCACCCATCAGATAGGTGAGCACCGTCGCTGAGGTGATGAATCCGACCAGTCCGTACCAGCTGGGCTCACGGATGAAAAAGAGCCCGCCGACGACGAAGGAGGCGATCAGCGACGGCCAGGGAATGCCGAACCTGTTGATCTTCTGCAGACCCGGAGGGAACAGGCGCTGCACGGACAGACCGTAGAGCGTCCGCACCGAGGTGCCCATGTACACGTACCCGGTCCCCGCTGGCGAGATCACGGCGTCCCAGATCAGCAGGGCGGCGAAACCTGCCAGCACGCCAATCCCCGCCGCGTGGAGCTCCTGGTAGAAGGGGCCGGTAGCCCAACGGCTCGTGTTGATGACTCCCCAATCGCCAACCTTGACTCCCATGCTCCCCCACCTGATCGCCCCAGTGAAGGCGACCTGCAGCAGCGAGTAAAGGACAATCGCGATCAGCACCGAGGTGATGAGGGCTCGGGGCACGTCCTTTTGGGGATTCCGTGCCTCGCCTGCGTACTCCAGCGCCTGCCGGAACCCGAGGTAAGAGAAGACGATCCCTGTCGTGGCCACCGCCTCGAAGATCGGAGCCTTTCCGAGAGGGGTGAAGCCACCGACCGCGGACCCGAAGTTGGAGCCCCGGAAGGCGAAGAAGACGAAGATGAACGTGAGCGTGGGGATGACCAGCTTCCACAGCACGACGAGCCGGTTCACCTCGGAAAGCAGGCGGATCCCGACGAAGTTGAGGAAGAAGAAGAAGATCATGAACCCGAACGCCAGCATGACGCCCTTCGGCCAGGCGAGGATCGTGCTGCCAGGCGGGATAAGGCCGATGTCCGGGAACTTGGACGACAGGTAGGTGACCGATGCTTCCGCCTCAATGGCCGGCACGGAAACGGCCGAGAGGAGATAGGCCCAGCCGAGCAGCATCCCCGTGTAACTGCCGTGCGTGAGCTGCGGGTACCGAGACAGCGCACCGGTACGGGGCAGCATCGCAGACATCTCCATGTAGGTGAAGGCAATGAACAGCACGCAGATGCCGCCGATGATCCACGAGACAACCGAGGCCGGGCCGGCCACGTTGTCGGCGCTCAGCACGGCGAAGAGCCAGCCCGAGCCGATGATGCCACCGAGCGACAGGGCCGTGAGCTGCGTGTAGCCCATCGGCTTCTTGAGCTTCTCGTCGGATGCCTCAAAACCGACCAAGTCGCTACTCACTGGTGGTGCCGCAGCAACGGGTGCCCGCTCACGTGCGACTGCCATCTCACACCTCCTCGAGGCCCCCTGGGGTTTGTTGCGATTGTTCCAGAGGGTCGACCGCGTAGCAAGCATGTCCGGTCGGCCGGTTCAGGTGATCACAGGCACTGGACGGCGCCGTCATCCACGCAGCAGCGGCCCGGCAGGGCCCGACCTCAGCCGAACGCGTTCGGAGGCGGTGCCCCTGTCGGGCCGGAGGGGACCGGCTCGAGGCTCTCTTGTCCCTCGAATTGGGTCCGGTAGAGCTCTGCATAGACCCCCCCTTGTGCGAGTAGCTCCTCGTGCGAGCCCTCCTCCACCACCCGGCCCGCCTCGACGACGAGGATCCTGTCGGCGTCCCGCACGGTGGACAGCCGGTGCGCGATGACGATCGACGTCCGGCCCGCGAGCGCGGTGGCGAGCGCCTGCTGGACCGCAGCCTCTGACTCCGAGTCGAGATGCGCCGTCGCCTCGTCGAGGACGACCACCTGCGGCGCCTTCAGCAGGAGGCGCGCGATCGCGATCCGCTGCTTCTCACCGCCGGAGAGGCGGTAGCCGCGGTCGCCCACCACCGTGTCGAGCCCGTCGGGCAGCGACTCCACGAGCGGGCGGATCTGGGCGGCGCCGAGGACGGCCCAGAGCTCGTCCTCCGTGGCCCCGGGCTTGGCGTAGAGCAGGTTCTCCCGGATCGTCTCGTGGAACAGGTGAGCGTCCTGGGTGACGACGCCGACGGTCCGGCGGAGCGACGCGAGCGTCGCGTCGCGCACGTCGACCCCATTGATGCGCACGGCGCCGCTGCGAACGTCGTAGAGCCGCGGCACAAGGTGCGAGATGGTCGTCTTGCCGGCCCCGGACGGCCCGACGAGGGCCACCATCTCCCCGGGAGCGGCGCGGAAGGACACGTCGAAGAGGACCTGCTGGGTGGGTGCCTGGTCGAGGACGGCCACGCTCTCGAGGGAGGCGAGGGAGACCTCCTCCGCCGTCGGGTAGGAGAAGCTCACCCGGTCGAACACGACCTCCGCCGGCCCGGGCGGGATGTCAACGGCTCCCGGCCGCTCGTCGATCATCGGTACGAGGTCGAGCACCTCGAAGACCCGGTCGAACGAGACGAGCGCCGTCATGACGTCCACCTGAACGTTCGAGAGGGCAGTGAGCGGCCCATAGAGCCGGTTGAGGTAGGCGGTGAGTGCCACGAGGGTGCCGACGAGCAGCACCCCGCGGGCCGCCTCCGCGCCGCCCCAGCCGTAGACGATCGCCGTGGCGAGCGACGCAGTGAGCAAGAGCGCCGCCATGAAGACCGCCCCGTACATCGACGTCGTGACGCCGATGTCGCGAACCCGGCCCGCGCGGCGGTCGAAGACCCGCGTCTCGGTTGCCGCGTCGCCGAACAGCTTCACCAGCAACGCTCCTGACACGTTGAACCGCTCGTTCATCGTGTTGTTCATCTCGGCGTTGAGCGAATAGCTCTCCCGAGTGAGATCCGCGAGCCGGCGGCCGACAAAGCGCGCCGGCACGAGGAAGATCGGGAGCAGCCCGAGCGAGACGAGCGTGATCTGCCACGAGAGCAGGAACATCGCCCCGAGGGTCACCGCCACGCTCACGGCGTTCCCGATGACGGACTGGAAGGTGTCGGTGAAGGCCTGCTGGGCACCGAGGACGTCGTTGTTCAGGCGGGAGACGAGGGCGCCGGTCTGGGTCCGGGTGAAAAAGGAGAGCGGCATACGGGACACGTGAGCGAAGACTTGGCTGCGCATGTCAAAGATCAGGCCCTCACCCACCCTCGCCGAGATCCAGCGCTGGACGAGCGAGAGCCCCGCACTCGCGATCGCGAGGATCCCAACCACGACCGCGAGCACGACCACGAGGCCCACGCGGCGGTGGCCGATCCCATCGTCGATGATGGCCCGAAGTATGAGCGGGTTGGCGGCCGTGACGACCGCGCTCACCACGATGAGCACGAGGAACAGCGCGAGCTGCCACCGGTAGGGTCGGGCGAACGCCGCGACCCGCTTCACGATCCCCTTCGGGAGCTGCTGGCGAAGGACGCTGCTGTCGCGGCGGAACGAGCGCATCACGCCCCACCCCGAGGCGCTCGCCCCTCCCATCATCCTCATGCCCATGTTCTCGCCTCGTCGCCCCGCATCCTCGCTTGCCGCCGTGCAACGCTAGGGGGACCGCGGCAGCTTCCTGCCTCGCCCACTCAGGGGGCGCATCCTGGGCCGTGCGGCGAGCGGTCGGCCCTCTCCGCCTTCGTGCCGGAATATCGACGCTCGGGAGGTGTTTGCTTGGTCAACGAGATATGACGTCCCGCTCGAGTGCACCGGTCTCTCCGGCGGGAACCGATCGGAGGACCTGTGGCCGAGCCCGAGACCCGCGAACAGCTCTCTCTTCCCCTTCTCACCCTCACGTCGGGCGTCGTGCTGCCCGGCATGGTGTTCACGCTCGCCCTCGAGACCGACGAGGCCCGCGCCTCGGTCGAGGCCGCTCGATCCGCTGCAGGGCGCCTGCTCGTCGTGCCGAACATCGAGGGCCGGTACGCAAAGGTCGGCGTCATCGCGGAGATCATCGAGGAAGGTGAGCTGCCGGGCGGCCCGACGGCGGCCATCATCCGTGGGGACCGGCGGGGGGAGATCGGTACCGGCGTCCCCGGCGTCGGGCGGGCGACCTGGGTGCAGGTGGAGCCAGTCGTGGAGGGCGAGCCCTCTGCCACCGCCGTGGAGCTCGCCCGGGAGTATCGCGCCGTGCTCGAGAACATCCTGCTCACCCGGGGTGCTCGCCGCATGGCCGAGCGGCTGCGGAGCGTGCACGAACCCACGGAGATCGCGGACCTCGCCGGTTACTCCCCGGACCTGAGCCTCGAGGAGAAGGTCCAGGTGCTCGAGACGATCGACCTCGAGGCGCGGCTGCGGTTCGTGCTCGCCCGGGCTCGGGAGACGCTGGCCGACCTGGCCCTGCGAGACCAGATCAAGTCGAGCGTCGAGGAGGGGATGGAGAAGACCCAAAGAGAGTTCCTCCTCCGCCGCCAGCTCGAAGCCATCCGGAAGGAGCTCGGCGAGCTCACCGGGTCGGCCGCCGACAAGGGCGAGCCGGGTGACTTCCGCGCCCGTCTCGAGGCGATCGAGCCGCACCTGAACGAGACGACGCTCGAGGCGATCGGGAAGGAGATCGACAAGCTCGAGCGGACCGGGGAGCAGAGTCCCGAGCGCGGCTGGATCCAGACGTGGCTCGACACGGTGCTCGAGCTTCCGTGGGGGACCGAGTCAGAGGATCGGCTCGACATCGACGTGGCCGCGTCGATCCTCGACGCGGACCACGAAGGGTTACGCGACGTAAAGGACCGCATCCTCGAGCATCTCGCCGTGCGCAAGCTGCAGGCCGAGCGCGGCCTCGCGCCGGTCGGCGGGACCCGCGGCACGGGGGCGATCCTCGTGCTCGTCGGGCCGCCCGGAGTCGGCAAGACCTCGCTCGGCGAGTCCGTCGCCCGGGCGCTCGGCCGGCGCTTCGTTCGGGTCGCCCTCGGCGGGGTGCGAGACGAGGCAGAGATCCGGGGCCACCGCCGCACCTACGTCGGATCGCAGCCGGGCCGGCTCGTGAGAGCGATGAAGGAGGCGGGGACCATGAACCCGGTCATCTTGCTCGACGAAGTCGACAAGCTCGGATCGGACTTCCGCGGCGACCCCTCCTCAGCCCTCCTCGAAGTCCTCGACCCAGCGCAGAACCACACGTTCCGGGACCACTACCTCGAGGTCGAGCTCGACCTGTCCAAGGTGCTGTTCATCGCGACGGCGAACGTCGCCGAGGCGATCCCTGGAGCGCTCTACGACCGGATGGAGGTCATCCGACTCGACGGCTACACCGACGACGAGAAGCTCTCGATCGCCCGCAACCACCTCCTCCCCCGCCAGCTCCGCTTGGCGGCGCTCGAGACCACCGAGGTCGAGGTGACCGACGAGGCGCTCCGCAAGGTGATCGCCGACTACACCCGGGAAGCCGGCGTGCGCTCGCTCGAGCGCGAGCTCGGGAGGCTCGTGAGGAAGGTCGCCACGCGCCTCGCGAAGGGCGAGCTCACGGCCCCGGTGCTCGTCGAGGAGGGGGCTGTGCGGGAGTGGTTGGGACGGGCCCGCTACTTCTTCGAGGCGGGGGACCGAACGGCCGTGCCAGGCGTGGCGACCGGGCTCGCCGTGACCGGCATGGGCGGGGACGTCCTCTACGTGGAGGCCGCCTCCGTCGACGGCGCCGGAGAGGGGCTGTCCCTCACCGGCCAGCTCGGCGATGTCATGAAGGAGTCCGCCGAGATCGCCCTCTCCTACGTGCGCTCGCACGCCCTCGAGCTCGGGATCGCGCCCGAAGCGCTGTCGGGTCGGCGCTTCCACCTCCACGTCCCCGCCGGCGCGGTGCCGAAGGACGGACCCTCTGCCGGCGTCACGATGGCGACCGCGCTCGTCTCGCTCCTCACCGGCCGCCCGGTGAGGTCGACCGTCGGGATGACCGGCGAGGTCACGCTGCAGGGCCTCGTGCTCCCGATCGGCGGAGTGAAGCAGAAGGTCCTCGCCGCATGGCGGGCGGGGCTTCGCGAGGTCGTGCTGCCCGTGCGCAATGGGCCGGACCTCGAGGACGTGCCGGAAGCGGTGCGAGAGGAGATGACCTTTCACCTCGCCGCGAAGCTCGGCGACGTGCTCGCCGTCGCGCTCGCCGGCTCCGAACGACCCTCCGCCGACGAGAGCGCGCCCACGGCGGCTGTGGCCTGAGCGTCGGCTCCGCGCTGGTGGGGGCTCCTCCCCCGGCCGAGCCGGCTGATCAGTACCGGTAACCCTCGCTCTTGTACGGCCCCTCCACGGGCACGCCGATGTAGCTCGCCTGCTCGGGTGTGAGCGTGGTGAGCCGGACGCCGAGGGCGTCGAGGTGGAGGCGGGCGACCTTCTCGTCGAGGTGCTTCGGCAGCACGTAGACCCGGTTGTCGTACTCCGACGGCTTCGTGAACAGCTCGATCTGGGCGATCGTCTGGTTCGTGAAGGAGTTCGACATGACGAAGCTCGGATGGCCCGTCGCGCATCCGAGGTTGAGGAGGCGGCCCTCGGCGAGCACGATCACGGCGTGGCCGTCGGGGAAGACCCACTTGTCCACCTGCGGCTTGATGTTGACCCGCTCGACGCCGGGGAGCCGGGCAAGGCCGGCCATGTCGATCTCGTTGTCGAAGTGGCCGATGTTGCCGACGATGGCCTGGTGCTTCATCCGGCTCATGTGCTCGGCGGTGATCACCGACCTGTTGCCGGTCGCCGTGACGAAGATGTCGGCGGTCTCGACGACGTCCTCCAGCCGGGCGACCTGGTAGCCCTCCATCGCGGCCTGCAGGGCGCAGATGGGATCGATCTCGGTGACGACCACGCGCGCACCCTGGCCGGCCAGCGACTCCGCACAGCCCTTCCCGACGTCGCCGTAGCCGCAGACGACGGCGACCTTGCCGCCGATGAGCACGTCGGTCGCACGGTTGATGCCGTCGATGAGCGAGTGCCGGCAGCCGTACTTGTTGTCGAACTTCGATTTCGTCACCGAGTCGTTGACGTTGATCGCCGGGAACAGGAGCTCGCCCCGCTCTTGCATCTGGTAGAGGCGGTGGACACCGGTCGTCGTCTCCTCGGTGACGCCCCGGATGCCGTTCGCGACCTCGGTCCAGCGCCGAGGCTGCTCGGCGAGCGAGCGCTGAAGGAGCGACAGGATGACGGCGTACTCCTCCGTGTCGGCGGTGGAGGGGTCCGGCACGGCGCCGGCCTTCTCGAACTCGACGCCCTTGTGGACGAGCAGTGTCGCGTCCCCCCCGTCGTCGAGGATCATGTTGGGACCCTCGCCGCCCGGCCAGGTGAGCATCTGCTCGGTGCACCACCAGTACTCCTCAAGGGTCTCGCCCTTCCAGGCGAACACGGGGACGCCCTGCGGGTCCTCAGCCGTGCCGTTCGGCCCGACGACCACCGCCGCAGCAGCATGGTCCTGGGTCGAGAAGATGTTGCAGGACGCCCAGCGCACCTTCGCCCCGAGCGTGACGAGCGTCTCGATCAGCACTGCCGTCTGCACCGTCATGTGAAGCGATCCCGAGATCCGGGCGCCGGCGAGCGGCTGCTGCTCGGCGTACTCACGCCGGACTGCCATGAGGCCCGGCATCTCGTGCTCGGCCAGCTCGATCTCCTTGCGTCCGAAGGCGGCGAGGCTCAGGTCCGCGACCTTGTAGTCGTCCGTCACTGTGGGCTCTCCTCGGGGTGTCGGTGGGATGCGCGGCGGTGGCGCGGGGGGTAGGCGGGGTCGTGATGGATGGCGACCTGACGGCCATGGCTGGCAGTGGCTGGCGATCCGGGGTCGGAGCTGCTCGAGCAGAGGGGAGCGCTCGCGGCGGCGAGCAGCTGGAGGTGCTTGTCCTGCTCGTAGGCGAGCCAGTCGCCGTCGGCGACCTCGACCGGGCGGACGGCAGGGGCGACGAGCCAGGCCGAGACGGCGTCAGCGAGCTCCCGGTCCCGCTGCAGCCTCGCAGCGAAACCGACGTCGGAGAGCTCCAGCGCGAACTCCTCGAGCAGCTGGCGCAGGGTCCGCAGGCGCTGCAGCTCGGCGGGGCCGTAGAGCCGGTAGCCCGATCCCGAGCGCTCCGGCACGACGAGCCCGGTCTCCTCGACGTAGCGCAGCATCCTCGCCGACCAGCCCGTGGTCTGAGCTGCCTCCTGGATCGTGAGGGCGCCGTCCGTCACAACGAAGAACCTTACCAGAGCTATGAGAAGGTTCGGCCGGCACCCGCTCGAACTATCGTTCCACCACCATGATCCTCTCCGACCGTTCGATCCGCGAGGAGGTGGCGGCGGGACGCATCGTCATCGAGCCCTTCGACGACTCCTGCGTGCAGCCGTCGTCGGTCGACTTGCACATCGACCGCTACTTCCGCGTCTTCCGCAACCACACGATGGGGTCGATCGACGTGAAGGAGCAGCAGGAAGACCTCACCGAGCTGGTACAGATCGCCGAGGGCGACGTCTTCATGCTGCACCCCGGCGAGTTCGTGCTCGGCTCCACCCTGGAGCGCGTCTCGCTCCCCGACGACCTGGTCGCCCGACTCGAGGGCAAGAGCTCGCTCGGCCGTCTCGGACTGCTCATCCACTCGACGGCGGGCTTCGTGGACTCCGGCTGGGACGGCCACCTCACCCTCGAGCTGTCAAACGTTGCCAACCTTCCCATCACCTTGTACCCGCGGATGAAGATCGGCCAGATCAGTTTCCTCCGCATGACCACCCCGGCCGAGCATCCCTACGGCTCCCGGGAGGCGGGGTCGAAGTACCAGGGACAGAGGGGTCCGACACCGAGCCGGTACTTCGAGAATTTCCGATCGGTCACTAACGGGGAATAGATTTCGCAGTCTGGGCCGGTCGCGAGGCCAGCCACGTTGCGCCCGCCGCAATCGCATCAGCAGCCACCCCTCAGGAGGCGACGTGCTCACCAGGTACCCCATCGCGCTGGCGGCGACGGCCATCGCGTTTCTCGTCGCGGGCCGGCGGCTCGTGTTCCTCGGCCGCCTGGTGACGGCCGGCCAACCCGCCCCTGGGCGGCTCTCGAAGTGGGCGAAGCGAGCCGAGGTCGAGATCACCGAGGTGGGAGGCCAGCGGCGGCTCCTCAAGTGGACAGTCCCCGGCCTCGCCCACGCGTTCACCTTCTGGGGCTTCACCGTGCTGCTCCTGACCATCATCGAGGCCTACGGCGACCTCTTCTCGCCGACGTTCCACATCCCCGGCATCGGCACCTCGCCCGTTCTCGGCTTCATCGAGGACTTCTTCATCGTCGCCGTCCTCGCCGCGCTCGTCGTCTTCACCGTCATTCGGATCACCAACAGCCCGGCCCGCTGGGACCGAGCCAGCCGCTTTTACGGGAGCCACACGGGTGCGGCGTGGGCGACCCTGGCGATGATCGCCGGAGTCATGGTCACCCTGCTCGTGTACCGCGGCGCGCAGACCAACGTGAGAACGGGCGGCGTGGCGGACTTCCCCTACGACAACTGGGCCTTCGCGTCCCACCTGGTCGGAAGCTGGCTCCATCCGCTCGGCTCAGGCGTGAACGAGTCGCTCGCCACGGTCTTCGTGATCCTCAACGTCGTCGTCATCGTGGGTTTCCTCGTCTTCGTCGTGCACTCCAAGCACCTCCACATCTTCATGGCACCCATCAACGTGGCCTTCTCGCGCCAGCCCCGCGCGCTCGGGGCCCTCGACACAACACCCGACCTCGACATGGAGAACCTCGACGAGGACACCGTCTTCGGTGCCGGCCACATCGAGCACTTCAGCTGGAAGCAGCTTCTCGACACTGTCACCTGCACCGAGTGCGGGCGCTGCCAAAGCCAGTGCCCGGCCTGGAACACGGGCAAGCCCTTGTCGCCCAAGCTCGTGATCATGGCGCTACGAGACGAGATGTTCGCCAACGCCGACCGGCTCCTCGGCAAGGGAGAGAGTGAGGCGCGCACCCTCGTACCCGACGTCATCGAGCCCGACGTCCTGTGGTCGTGCACGACCTGCGGGGCCTGCGTCGAGCAGTGCCCGGTCGACATCGAGCATGTCGACGCCATCGTCGACATGCGGCGCTACGAGGTGATGATCGAGTCGCGTTTCCCGAGCGAGGCCGGCCTCATGCTGCGCAACATCGAGAACCGGGGCGACCCGTGGGGCCTCGGCCAGAGCAAGCGGCTCGACTGGACCGAGGGCCTCGGCTTCGAGGTCCCGGTCGTCAGCGGCGAGGTCCCCGACAGTGTGGAGTACCTCTTCTGGGTCGGCTGCGCCGGCGCCCTCGACGAGCGGGCTCGCCGCACGACGCAATCGCTCGCTCGGCTGCTGCATGACGCCGGCGTTCCCTTCGCCGTCCTCGGGCCGAAGGAGTCCTGCACCGGCGACCCGGCCCGCCGGCTCGGCAACGAGTACCTGTTCCAGATGCAGGCGATGCAGAACGTCGAGACCCTCACCGGGGCCGGCGTGAAGAAGATCGTGGCCTCATGCCCGCACTGCTTCAACTCCCTCGCGAACGAGTACCCGAAGCTCGGCGGCAACTTCGAGGTGGTGCACCACTCGGAGCTTCTCAGCCGCCTCGTCGCCGAGGGCAGCCTGCGGGCAGGACGCTTCGAAGCCAAGGTGACCTACCACGACCCCTGCTACCTCGGACGGCACAACCGCGTCTACGAGCCGCCTCGCAAGGTGATCGAGTCCGTGCCCGGTGTCGAGTCGGTGGAGATGCACCGCTGCAGGGAGCGGGGCTTTTGCTGCGGAGCCGGCGGGGCCCGCATGTGGCTCGAGGAGAAGATCGGCAAGAGAGTCAACTTGGAGCGCACCGACGAGGCGCTCGGCACGGGAGCCGACGTGGTCTCAACCGCCTGCCCGTTCTGCATGATCATGCTGGACGACGCCGTGAAAGAGCGCCGGCGCGAGGAGGAGGTATCGGTCCTCGACATCTCACAGATCCTCGAGCGTTCCATGCGGCCGCTCGCTGCGGTCAGCCAGCCTGCCGGAGAAACGGCAGAGCCGAGCAACCCTGCCTCCAGGGATGGGGAGGAGAGCCCGGGATCGGACCCACCAGAGCCTTCCTGAGCCCAGCACGGCAGACGTGCGAAGCTCTCCGCCGCGGCCAGCATTCTCGCCCGCTCACTCACGCGGCTACTCACCACTCCCGCAAGCCGCCACGACGGCTCCCTCGACCGAGCGCCACGACCGAGGGATCCCCCGGGGGGCAACCGGGGCTAATGAACCGATGCGGCGAGGGCTTTCGCGTCAGCCGAGCGAAGCCGCGTGGCGGTCGCGACAAGGAGCTTTCGCACCGTCGAGGGTGACTCCTTCAACAGCTGGTTGAAGTCGCGCTGCTCGATCTCGATGAGCTCCATGTCGGTGCTGGCCTTCACGGTGGCCGAACGCGGGAGACGGTCGAGCAGGGAGAGCTCTCCGAAGTAGCCCCCGGGCCCGATCTCCGCCGCCTTGCGGCCGTTGCGCAGCACGTGGGCCTTGCCCGATACCACGAAGTAGAAGGTCTGGCCGACGGAGCCCTCGTCGATGATCGTCGTCCCGGCGGCGACGGAGCGCGGCTTCGCCTTCTTCTGGATCGACTTCAGCTCGCTCCGGGAGCACTCGCTGAACAGCCACACTTTGCCGAGATCAATGTCTGCCCCTGCCATGGGCGACAGCGTAGCTGGAGGGGCGCACAGAAGGCGGCGAGCTCAGAGCGCGTCGGCGCCCCGCTCGCCAGTCCGGATGCGCACGACGTCCTCGACCGGCACCACCCAGACCTTGCCGTCACCGATCTTGCCGGTCCCGGCCGCCTGCACGATCGCATCGAGCACGTCGGCAACCTGATGATCGTCGAGGACCACCTCGACCCGGATCTTCGGCACGAGGTCCACCGTGTACTCCGCCCCCCGGTAGACCTCGGTGTGCCCCCGCTGGCGGCCGAAGCCTTGCGCCTCGGAGGCGGTGAGCCCCTGCACGCCAAGGTCCTTCAGGGCGTCCTTCACGTCGTCCAGCTTGAACGGCTTGATCACTGCGACGACCAGCTTCACCGGAACCTCCCGTGCCTCGACGGCACCTGTGCGACCTCCACCAACGGTGCCCGCACGTTACAAACCCCTTGTTGCGGCGCTGTGCCCGGGCGGCGAACGGTGCGTTACCCGTGTGTGAACTGGGTGTGTCGTCGCTTCCCTCAAAGTGGGACGCCGCGCGTTGCGGCGCTCAATGCTGCCCGGCTGCCTGGCCCGCCACGGCCCGTGCCCGCGCCGCGACCGCCTCGGCGTCGCCGAGGTCACGAGGAGTCGAGAGGATCGAGAGCCGATCGTCGAACTCGTAGACCCGTGGCACCCCCGTCGCGATGTTGAGGTCGACGATGTCGTCGTCCGAGATGTGCTCGAGGAACTTGCGAAGGGCTCGAAGGCTGTTGCCGTGCGCCACCACGAGCACGTCCCGTCCCGCGAGGAGGTCGACGGCAATGGCGTCCTCCCAGTAGGGCAGGAGGCGCTCGACCACGTCGGCGAGGCACTCGGTGTCGGGCACGGCCGACGGCGGCAGCATGCGGTACCTCGGATCGTTGCGAGCATGCCCGGGATCGTCCGGAGCAAGCGGAGGTGGTGGCACGTCATAGCTCCTGCGCCAGAGCTTCACCTGCTCGAGGCCGTGGCGCTCCGCCGTCTCGGCCTTGTTGAGCCCCTGGAGGGCGCCGTAGTGGCGCTCGTTCAGCCGCCAGCTCCGCCGCACCGGCAGGTAGGCCCGACCCAGCACGTCGAGGACGAGGTTCGCGGTGCGCACCGCACGGGTGAGCACCGAGGTGTGCACGACGTCGACATCGAGGCCGGCCGCCTCCCGTTCCGCGAGGAGGAGACGGCCCGCCTCCACCGCCTCCTGCTCCCCGGCCGCCGACAGGTCGACGTCGACCCAGCCGGTGAAGCGGTTCTCGGCATTCCAGGCGCTCTCGCCGTGTCGCAACAGCACAAGGGTCGGCACCTGCGGGAGGCTACCGCCCGCTCCTGCCCCGGTGCGTTGGGCACCCCTGCCAGGTCCGGATGGGAGCGGCCGTCACTCCCGGGCCGGCAGAAGGGACGGCTCGCCGGACTCTTCGTCGTCGTGCCCACCGGGCGGGAACGGGTCGCTCGGTGCGTCAGGCCGCCTCGCCGATGACGCGGGCGCTCCGGCGAGGGCGAGCTCGCCGCTCATGGCCATGCTGCGGCGCACGGCAACCCGGTCGTCGGGGAAGGCCTCCTCGTCGTGGATCGCAAGATCGCCGATCTCGAGAACCTCGTCGGGATAGCGAGCACCCCGGAGCACGAGTCCGATCAGCTTCACGAGGAGGAAGGTCACCACCGCCGACCAGCAGATGACCCAGATCGCGGCTCGGAACTGCTCCCAGAGCTGATGGACCGAGCCGGTGTACATGAGACCCGCGACCGAGAACGGGGTGCAGCTGGCATGCGCCGTCACGTAGGAGTGCGCCGAGGTCGGAAGGACCTGCCCGACGGCGTTCAGCCGGCCACAGCCGTACTCCACCATGTTGGGATCGCCGAAGATCCCGAGCAGCATGCCCCCGGTGAAGCCGGCGATGCCGTGGGTGTAGATCACCCCGAGGGCATCGTCGACCCTCGAGAAGGGGCGCACCCTGGACAGGTAGTTCCAGGCGAGCCAGACGACGGCGGTGCAGATGGCGCCGACGTAGAGGGCCCCGCGCCCGTTCACCCAGCCCGCACACGGAGTGATGCCGACCAGACCGCAGATCATGCCGTTCACCCCGCCGAGGAAGGTCGGCCGCCTGGCCGTGGTGAACAGGCCGTCCATCGCCATCCAGACGAGGACACCGGCGGCCGTGGCGATGTTGGTGTTGATCACGGCAGCGGCCGCGCTCGCGCCCGCGTAGTAGGGATCGCCGCCGTTGAAGCCGTTCCATCCGAGCCAGAGGATCCCGGCTCCCACGGCCGCCATCACGAGGTTGTTCGGGACGGCGTGCTGGCGGTCCCGCAGCAGTCGGGGCCCGAGCACCCAGGCCGCCACGAAACCGGAGACGCCCGCCGACATGTGGATCACGTAGCCGCCGGAGAAGTCGAGGGCACCCTCCTGCGCGAAGTAGCCGCCACCCCAGAGCAAGAAGGCGTCCACGGCGTAGACGCACGTCGACCACAGCGGGACGAGGATGCACCAGGCGCTGAACTTGATCCTTCCAAGCACGCTTCCCATGAACAGCAGGGGCGTGATGGCGGCGAAGACGAACTGGAAGTAGGCGAGGGTTGACGTCGGGAAATGGAAGGGGATCGCCGTGTTGGCAGCCGAGACCGCCTTGCCCTGCTCGGCGACGCTGTCGGTGATGCCGCCCGGCTTGCCGAGGAAGTTGTCGAAGAAGTAGCTGAGCCAGCTCCCGTGGTGGGAGAGCTGGGTCTGGACCCCGTTCACGACGCCGCCGCCGAGCGAGGTGGCGCCAAACCCCATCTTGTACTCCCACAGCACCCACGCGATGAGGACGAGCGAGAAGCCGGCAAAGGTCATCGCGAGCACGTTGACGGCCCACTTGCGCGGGACGATCGAGGCGTACAGGACCGCCAGAGCCGGAAGGCTCATCAGGCCCACGAGCGTGGCGGCGACGAGCTGCCAGGTGTTGTCGGCCGGGTTCAGCCAACTCGGGTACGGCGTGACGACTGCGGCGCCCAGCATGTGCACGGGTGGGATGCTCCTCTCGAACGGTCGGTGCGTCGGGCGCCGTTGCCCTTTCGCCGACCAGGATGCAGACCGGGGATTGCCACGAGGTGACGCGACTGTTATCGCCGCGTGAACAACGGCCAGAGTGGCGCCTCGATGCAGGCCGGCCCCGGTGCGCCGTCCGTACGATGCCGGCGTGGACCCGCTCGCCCGCGACGCCCGCCGAGCCGAGCAAGCCGCCGGCCGCTTGCGGGGAGCGACGGTCGACGCCGACGGGCGCCGCGTGGCAAAGGTGCTCGCGTCGTGCGGGCTCGCCGGGATGCTCGCGGTCGCCGGGGCGCTCGCCGCTGCCGGGGCGGGAAAGAACGCACAGCTTGAGCGCCTCCGAGCCGACGGGGTGCGGGTGGTGGTCACCATCACCGCTTGCACGGGGCTCATGGGGGGAAGCGGCAGCAACCCGGTCGGTTCCTCCTGCCGAGGCGTGTACCGGCTCGCAGGCCGCCGCTACGTGGAGCCGCTGCCCGGTACGGCGCGCGGGTTTCCCGGCCAGAGACTCGCCGCCGTCACCGTTCGATGGGACCCGGCACTCGTGGTGCCCCGGGCGCTGCTGCGGCGCGAGCATCCGTCGGCCCGCGTCTACCTCCTCCCCGCGGGCGTTGTCGGCGGGGCCCTCCTCGCACTCGCCGTGGCCGGCACCCGGCGACGGCGCGCCCGGCGCGTCTCAGGGTCCGGTGCGGGCCCTCAGCTCCCGCTGGTAGCGGTACGACCGCACCAGTAGCCACGAGCCGGCGAACACGTACGGCACTGCGAAGCCCCAGTAACCGAGGTTGAACAGGGCGAGACCATAGAGGGCCATCGCGACCGCCATCCCCGTCCGCTTGCGCCACATCGCCGCCAGGAGCACGGCGAGCGACAGCAGGAAGAGGACGGCCTCGAGGCCGTAATAGAGGGAGAGGCTCACGTGCAGGCGGTCGAGCCCCCCGTCGCGCAAGCGCGCCGGGGGGTCACCGGCGGCGAGGGCGGCCACGACCATCATCGCGACGAGAGCGGCGAGCGGAGCCGCGACGAGGCCGACGAGCCGCTCGCGGTCGTCGGCCCGGCGTGCCAGCTCGCGCAGTGCAGCGTCCGAGTGGGACACCGTAGCGCCAGGTCGGCTGGGTCCGGGAGCCTCCGGCTTCAGCAGCATCGCCTTCACTCGCTCGAGCGGCGTAAGGGCTTCGAGGCCGCTCCCGGCCACTGCACTGGCAGTCGTGACGTCGGTCCGGTCGCTCCGGGAACGTGGCATTGCGGCACCATAACCTCGTGCTGCCGGGCGGGGCGGCGGGTCCGGCCCGTTTCTCCTGGCCGTAACAGAGCGTTCAACGACCCGTCGCACGCTGCTCATGCTCGGCCTCTAACGTTCCCGGAGTGCCCCGCTACGCCATCGAGCTCTCGCTCGAGGACCGGCCCGGTGCCCTCGGAGTGGTCGCGAGCCGGATCGGTGAGCTCGGCGGCGATGTCGTCGACGTGGACGTCCTCGAGCACGGTCACGGAGGGCGGGCCCGCGACGAGATCACCGTGGACTTGGCGGGCCCCGAGGTGGCCGAGCTCCTGGCGGCGGCCCTCGCTGAGCTGCCGGGCGTGGAGGTCGAGCACGTGGGCCTCGTCGGGGAGTACGGCCACCACCTCCTCGTCGACGCCCTCGAGGTGGCAGCCGCGATGGTGGCCGAGCCGGATCCGCCGGGCGTGCTCGACGCCCTCGTGAGCGGCTGCGTGGCCGCCTTCGACGTCTCCTGGGCGGTCGTGGTCTCCGAGGGTCGGGAGCGACCCCTCGCGGTGGCGGGGGGCGTGCCTCCCGCCTCGGTGGTACGAGCGGGGGGAGGCCCCCTCCGCCTCTCGGAGGGCGAGGACCGTCTCGCCCTGCCGATCGGCGACCTCGAGCTGGCTCTCGTGGTCGGCCGTGAGGGGTGGCCGTGGCGCAACCGTGAGCGCCGGGAGCTGACCAGCCTCACCCACATCTGCGCGAGCCGCCTCGAGCAGCTCGGCGGACCCTGACCTCGCCGCTCCGAGCGTCGGCGGCCCAGGCAACGAACCGGGCGCCGTGGCTGCTCCACCCTGGTGAGCTGGGGCGCCGCTGCTCCGAGCCGGCCTCGCTCCCTACTGAGACGCCGTGGAATGAACACCGCTCAGCGCTGGTTGACAATAGTGCGCTCAACTTGGTTACAGTAGGAGCGCACAGACGAAGGACGAACAAGGAGACGACTAGATGCCGAAGGCCGTAGGGATCGACCTCGGAACGACGAACTCGGTGGTGGCCTTCCTCGAGGCCGGCGAGCCCACCGTCATCCCGAACGCAGAGGGCGGGAGGACGACCCCCTCGGTAGTCGGTTTCGCGAAGTCCGGCGAGGTTCTCGTCGGCGAGGTCGCAAAGCGCCAGGCCATCACCAACCCCGACCGCACGATCCGGTCCGTGAAGCGCCACATGGGCACGAGCTGGACCATCGACATCGACGGGAAGGCCTACACCGCGCAGGAGATCTCCGCGCGCATCCTCCAGAAGCTGAAGCGGGATGCCGAGTCGTACCTCGGCGACACGGTCGCCCAGGCGGTGATCACCGTGCCGGCCTACTTCGACGACGCCCAGCGCACCGCGACGCAGGAGGCGGGCAAGATCGCGGGGCTCGAGGTCCTCCGCATCATCAACGAGCCGACGGCGGCCGCGCTCGCCTATGGCCTCGACAAGGAGGGCGCCGACCAGACCGTCCTCGTGTTCGACCTCGGTGGCGGGACCTTCGACGTCTCGATCCTCGAGATCGGAGAGGGGGTCTTCGAGGTCAAGTCGACCTCGGGCAACACCCACCTCGGCGGCGACGACTGGGACCAGCGGATCATCGACTGGCTCGTGAAGACCTTCAAGGACACCGAGGGCGTCGATCTGTCGAACGACAAGATGGCCCTGCAGCGGCTGAAGGAGGCGGCAGAGAAGGCGAAGATCGAGTTGTCGGCCGTCCAGGAGACCACCATCAACCTCCCGTTCATCACGGCGACGAACGAGGGCCCGAAGCACCTCGACCTGAAGCTGACGCGGGCCAAGTTCCAGGAGCTCACCGAGGACCTCGTCGAGGCGTGCCGCGGGCCGTTCGACGCCGCCATCTCCGATGCGGGCCTCTCCAAGTCCGACATCGACCACGTCGTGCTCGTCGGCGGCTCCACCCGCATGCCGGCGATCCAGGACCTCGTCCAGCAGCTCACCGGGAAGGAGCCCCACAAAGGCGTCAACCCCGACGAGGTCGTCGCCGTCGGCGCCGCCATCCAGGCCGGAGTGCTGAAGGGCGAGGTGAAGGACGTCCTCCTCCTCGACGTGACCCCGCTCAGCCTCGGCATCGAGACCAAGGGCGGCATCACCCACAAGCTGATCGAGCGCAACACCACGATCCCGACGCGCCGCTCGGAGATCTTCACGACGGCCGAGGACAACCAGCCCTCAGTCGAGATCCACGTCCTCCAGGGCGAGCGGGACATGGCGATGTACAACAAGACGCTCGGCAAGTTCCAGCTCGTGGACCTCCCGCCGGCACCTCGGGGCATTCCCCAGATCGAGGTCGCCTTCGACATCGACGCCAACGGCATCGTGCACGTCTCGGCAAAGGACCTCGCCACCGGCAAGGAGCAGTCGATGACGATCACCGGCCAGTCCTCTCTGCCGAAGGAGGACATCGAGCGGATGGTCCGGGATGCCGAGGCGCACGCCGCCGAGGACCGGCGCCGTCGCGAGGAGGCCGAGACGCGCAACCAGGCCGACACGCTCGTCTACCAGACCGAGAAGCTCCTTCGCGAGCAGGGCGACAAGGTGCCTGCCGAGGAGCGCCAGCAAGTGGAATCGGCCCTCGCCGACGTGAAGGAGAAGCTCGCCGGGTCCGACGTCGAGGCCCTCAACCGGAGCCTCGACGGCCTGCGCACGGCGTCGCAGCACCTCGGCCAGCGCATGTACGAGCAGGCGGCCGCGCAGCAGCAGAGTGCCTCCGCCAACGGCACGGCTGAGGGTGGACCCTCCGAGGACGAGGTCGTCGACGCCGAGATCGTGGACGACCAGGACGCCGGCGCAACAGGGGCATGAGCAATCAGAGCGAGCAGGTCGAAAGCGAGCCGGTCGAGGAGGCCGAGGCCTTCCCGGGCGGCGAGCCGCCCACTGGGTCCGATCCCTACGCGCCCGAGCTGGGCCGCGACGAGCCCGGAGACGGCGCCTCGTCGGAACAAGAGCGCACGGGCACGGCCGAGGTCGGGGAGCCGGAGCCGCCTGCGGCCGAGGGCCCGACCTCGTCGCAAGCCGGCGAGCCGGGCAGCGAGGACGATGCGAGCGAGAGCGGCGAGCTCATCGAGGAGGCTCCCCCAAGCGATCTCGAGCAGCTTGCCGCCGAGCGGGACGACTACCTCGACTCGCTCCGGCGCCTCCAGGCCGACTTCGACAACTACCGCAAGAGAGCGGTCCGCCAGCAGACCGAGCTGCTCGAGAGGGCGGCCGAGCGCCTCCTCCTGCAGCTCCTGCCGGTGCTCGACGCCCTCGACCTCGCAGAGGCGCACGCCGCGGAGAACCCCGACGCGGCCGCGCTCGCGCAGATCGGGACCCTGCTGCGCGACGTCGTCGCCCGAGAGGGCCTCGAGCGGATCGACGAGGTCGGGATCGCGTTCGACCCTACGGTGCACGACGCTGTCGCCCACGAGCCCGCCGAGGAGGGCGAGGCGGCCAACTCCGTCTCGGAGGTGATGCGCGCGGGCTACCGGCTGAAGGGGCGGGTCCTCCGACCGGCGATGGTGAAGGTGAGGGGCTGACCGGAGATGGCACCGCAGCGCGAGTGGTTCGAGACGGACTACTACAAGGTGCTCGGCGTCTCCCCGGAGGCGTCCGAGAAGGAGATCACCCGCGCCTATCGCAAGCTCGCCAAGCAGTACCACCCGGACGCCAATCCCGGTTCCGAGGACAAGTTCAAGGAGATCTCGGCGGCCTACGACGTGCTCGGGGATGCTGATCGGCGAAAGGAGTACGACGAGGTCCGCCGCCTCGGTCCCCTCGCGGGCGGCTTCGGAACGGGAGGCTTCGGCAACGCCGGCTCCGGCGGGAACGGGTCGTTCAGCTTCCGCATCGACGACCTCGGCGACCTCTTTGGGGGCCTCGGCAGCATCTTCAACCGCCAGGGCGGGAGGGGCCGGACGGCCGGGAGCGGCCCCTTCGCCGGACCCCGGCGCGGACAGGACGTCGAGGCCGAGCTCCATCTCTCCTTCGAGGAGGCGGTCGAGGGCGTCGTTACCTCCGTGAACGTGGTGAGCGCGGCGGTCTGCGCCACCTGTGCCGGTTCCGGGTCGAAGCCGGGGTCCATGCCGGTCACCTGCACGCGCTGCGGCGGCACCGGCGTGCTCAACGACAACCAGGGCCTGTTCTCCCTCGCCCAGCCCTGCCCGGAGTGCCGGGGCCGCGGCATGAAGGTCACCGACCCCTGCCCGACCTGCGGAGGCTCCGGATCGGAGCGCCGGCAGCGCCCCGTCAAGGTCCGCATCCCTGCCGGCGTCGAGGACGGCCAGCGCATCCGGGTGAAGGGCCGGGGTGAGCCGGGGGCGAACGGAGGTCCGGCCGGCGACCTGTACGTGATCGTCCATGTCGGCCGGCACCCGCTGTTCGGCCGCTCCGGCAGGAACCTCACGCTGCGTGTCCCGCTTCGAGCCGACGAGGCCGCGATGGGGACCACCATCACGGTCCCCTCGCTCGGTGACCCGGTCACTCTCCGGATACCTCCTGGAACGACCCAGGGCAAGACCTTCCGCGTGAAGGGACGCGGGCTCAAGAAGGGTGAGGGCTACGGCGACCTCCTCGTCACCGTCGACCTCGACGTCCCGCGGTCGCTGACGGACGCCCAGAGGGCAGCGCTCGAGCAGTTCGCGGCGGCGTCGGAGGCCGCCGGCTACTCGCCCCGTGCCCACCTCGTCGAGCACCTAGGAGCCCGGCGGTGAACCGGAGCAGCGACGGCACCGCCACCGACCGGGGCGGGCGGGTCCGCCCCGGTGGCCGAACGGCCGGCCGGGACGAGCACCGGCCTGTCTACGTCATCTCCGTGGCGGCCGAGCTCGCCGGTGTCCACCCCCAGACGCTCCGCATCTACGAGCGCCGAGGGCTCCTCGACCCGGCCCGGACAGGCTCGGGCAACCGGCGCTACAGCGAGGAGGACATCTCGCTGCTCCGCCGCATCCAGGACCTCACGAACGCAGGGGTCAACCTCGAAGGCGTCCGGCGGATCCTCGCCCTGATCGAGGAGAACGAACGGCTCCGCGCCGAGCTCGAGCGCACCCGGGCAGAGGCTCGCGACGCGATCGCGAGGACCCACAAGCAGTACCGCAGGGACCTCGTCCCTGTGCCGAAGGCACAGCTGCCAGCCCACTGGCGGCAAGGAAGAGGCTGAACCACATGCCGCTCGATCCCAACCGTTGGACCCAGAAGACCCAGGAGGCAACCCGCGAGGCGGTCGCGCTCGCGCGCAAGTTCCACCACGTCGAGGTGGAGCCGGAGCACCTCCTGCTCGCCGCCCTCGGGCAGGAGGGGGGCGTTGCGATCCCGCTCCTCGACCAGCTCGGCGTCTCGCCGCTCAGCGTCCGCAACCGCCTCGACGAGCGGCTTGGCCGTATGGCCAAGGTCTACGGCGGCGAGGAGCCGACGCTCTCTCGCCACCTGACCGAGGCTTTCGACGAAGCCGAGACGGCCCGGCGCGAGATGGGCGACGAGTACCTCTCCGTCGAGCACCTCCTCCTCGCCCTCTCGGGCCTGCTCGGGGTCTCCCGAGACCAGCTGCTGGCCGCCCTGCGCGAGATCCGAGGCAGCCACCGGGTGACGAGCCAGAACCCCGAGGAGCAGTACCGAGCGCTCGAGCGGTACGGGCGAGACCTCACGGAGGCGGCCCGCCAGCGCAAGCTCGACCCGGTCATCGGCCGGGACGAGGAGATCCGCCGTGTCATCCAGGTGCTCTCCCGCCGGACGAAGAACAACCCGGTCCTGATCGGTGAGCCCGGCGTCGGCAAGACGGCGATCGTCGAGGGCCTCGCCAACCGCATCGTCGAGGGCGACGTGCCCGAGGGGCTGAAGAACAAGCGGGTCATCGCGCTCGACCTCGGGTCCATGGTCGCCGGCGCGAAGTACCGCGGCGAGTTCGAGGAGCGCCTGAAGGCGGTGTTGAAGGAGATCACCGACGCCGAGGGTGAGGTGATCACCTTCATCGACGAGCTCCACACCATCGTCGGAGCGGGGGCGGCCGAGGGCGCCATGGACGCCGGCAACATGATCAAGCCGCTCCTCGCCCGCGGGGAGCTCCGCCTCATCGGGGCCACGACGCTCGACGAGTACCGCAAGCACATCGAAAAGGACGCCGCCCTCGAGCGGCGGTTCCAGCCCGTGATGGTGAACCCTCCCTCGGTGGCCGACACGATCGCGATCCTTCGAGGGCTGAAGGAGCGTTACGAGGTCCACCACGGCGTCCGGATCCAAGACGCCGCCCTCGTCGCCGCCGCCGTGCTGTCAGACCGCTACGTCACGGGTCGCTTCCTGCCCGACAAGGCGATCGACCTCGTCGACGAGGCGGCCAGCCGGCTGCGCATCGAGATCGACTCGATGCCGACCGAGCTCGACGTCGTCCACCGGAGGATCCGCCAGCTCGAGATCGAGCAGATGGCCCTCGAGAAGGAGAGCGACCCGGCCTCTCTGGAGCGCCTCGAGCGGCTGCGGAGCGAGCTCGCCGACCTTCGTGAGCAGCAGACCGCCATGTCGGCCCACTGGCAGGCCGAGAAGGAGGCCATCGGGGCGATCCGTGCGGCCAAGGGTGAGCTGGAGGCGGCACGGAGCGAGGCCGAGCTGTTCGAGCGCCAGGGCGACCTCGCCCGCTCCGCCGAGATCCGCTATGGCCGCATCCCCGAGATCGAGCGGAACGTGGAGGAGGCGACCGCTCGGCTCGCCGAGCTCCAAAAGACCCAGCAGATGCTGAAGGAGGAGGTGGACGCCGAGGACGTGGCCGAGGTGGTGAGCCGCTGGACTGGGATCCCCGTCTCCCGCCTCGTCGAAGGAGAGGTCGCGAAGCTCGTCCACCTCGAGGACCTGCTCCACCAGCGCGTGGTCGGCCAGGACGAAGCGGTGACCGCCGTCGCGAACGCCATCCGACGGAGCCGCGCCGGGCTGTCCGACCCGCACCGCCCGATCGGGAGCTTCCTGTTCCTCGGGCCGACCGGCGTCGGCAAGACCGAGCTCGCCCGCTCGCTCGCGGAGGTGCTCTTCGACGACGAGCGAGCGATGGTCCGCATCGACATGGGCGAGTACCAGGAGCGTCACAACGTCTCGCGTCTCGTCGGCGCCCCTCCCGGCTACGTCGGCTACGAGGAGGGCGGCCAGCTGACCGAAGCCGTGCGCCGGCGGCCCTACTGCGTCGTCCTGCTTGACGAGATCGAGAAGGCGCACTCCGACGTGTTCAACGTCCTGCTGCAGGTGCTCGACGACGGGCGCCTCACCGATGGCCAGGGCCGGACGGTGGACTTCACGAACGTCATCCTCATCATGACCTCCAACCTGCCCGGCGACCCGCGCGACTTCTTCAAGCCCGAGTTCGTGAACAGGATCGACGAGATCGTCCGGTTCCGGCCTCTCGATCGCTCCGACCTCTCCCGGATCGTGGAGATCCAGCTGCGAGGTCTAGAAGCCCGCCTCGCCGAGCGCCGCCTCGCCCTCCAGGTGTCGCCGGCGGCCGAGGAGTGGCTCGCCGAGCACGGTTACGACGCCGCCTTCGGCGCCCGGCCTCTTCGCCGCACGATCCAGCGAGAGCTCGGCGACCGGCTCGCGGTGGCGCTCCTCGAGGGCCGCTACGGCGAGGGCGACACCGTCTCGGTCGACGTGAAGGACGGCGAGCTCGTCCTCGCCTGACGGAAAGGCCGCCGCGCCGGGGGCGGGCTGCCGAGGCGGCCGGCTCGCCTACGGCCCCGCTCTCGGTAGATTCACGCGGTGCCCCTTGCGAACCCCTTGCGTGATCCGAGGGACCGACGCCTCCCGCGCCTGCCCGACCCCTGCGCCCTCGTCGTGTTCGGCGTCACGGGCGACCTTGCCCGTAAGAAGCTGATCCCGGCCGTCTATGACCTCGGCAACCGGGGTCTGCTCCCGCCGGGCTTCGTCCTGCTCGGCTTTGCCCGCCGCGACTGGGACCACGGCGACTTCGAGCAGCTCGCCCGGACGGCCGCCGAGGAGCACGCACGCACGGAGTTCCGGGAGGACGTCTGGCGCCGCATCGCCGACAGCGTGCGGTTCGTGCCGGGCTCCTTCGACGACGACAACGCCTTCGATCAGCTCGCCCGGACGCTCGTCGAGCTCGAGGACAGCCACGGCATCGCCGGGAATGCCGCCTTCTACCTCTCCATCCCGCCGGCCGCCTTCCCCGTCGTGCTGAAGCAGCTCGCCCGGACGAGGATGGCCGACGGCGAGCAGCGGGGCGGCTGGCGCCGGGTCGTGGTGGAGAAGCCCTTCGGGCACGACCTGCAGAGCTCGAAGGAGCTGAACCGCCTCGTCGACTCGGTCTTCACCCCCCACGACGTCTTCCGCATCGACCACTACCTCGGCAAGGAGACGGTCCAGAACCTGTTGGCCCTTCGGTTCGCCAACACGTTGTTCGAGCCGGTCTGGAACTCCAACTTCGTCGACTCGGTCCAGATCACCATGGCCGAGGACGTCGGGATCGAGGGCCGTGCCGCCTTCTACGACACCGCCGGAGCAGGGCGCGACGTCCTCCAGAACCACCTGCTCCAGCTCCTTGCCCTCACCGCCATGGAGGAGCCGGTCTCCTTCGACGCCGAGTCGCTCCGGATCGAGAAGCGGAAGGTGCTCACCGCCATCTCCCTCCCCCAGGATCTCGCTGCCTCCACAGCGAGGGGCCAGTACATCCAGGGGTGGCTCGCCGGAGAGCGGGTGCGGGGCTACCTCGACGAGGAGGGCATCCCTCCCACCTCGACGACCGAGACCTACGCCGCCGTCCGCCTCGGTGTCGAGACGCGGCGGTGGGCCGGCGTCCCCTTCTACCTCCGCACCGGCAAGCGGCTGCCGCGGCGGGTGACCGAGATCGCGGTCGTGTTCAAGCGGGCGCCGCACCTGCCGTTCTCGAAGACCGACACCACCGAGCTCGGCAACAACCAGCTCGTCGTGAGGGTGCAGCCCGACGAGGGAGTGACCCTGCGCTTCGGCTCGAAGGCGCCCGGGTCGGCCATGGAGATCCGCGAGGTCTCCATGGACTTCCTCTACGGCTCCGCCTTCACCGAGTCGAGCCCCGAGGCCTACGAGCGACTCCTCCTCGACGTCCTCCTCGGTGACAAGACCCTCTTCCCCGACCACGAGGAGGTCGAGGCGTCGTGGCGGGTCGTCGACCAGCTCGAGCAGTTCTGGTCCACGACGGCCCCTGAGCCCTACCGCGCGGGCGAGTGGGGCCCGAAGGGCGCCGACGAGATGCTCGCCCGTGAGAACCGGACCTGGAGGCGGCCGTGACGGTCACGCTGTGGGACACGAACGGCGGCGAGGTCGTCCGCGCCCTTGCGGCGGAGCGGCGGGCGGGAGCGATGATGGCCTCCGGCCTCGCCCTCACGCTCGTCGTCACGGCCGCCGAGAAGGACGTTGCGGCCGCCGAGCAGGCCGCCACGATCGCGGCACAGGCTCACCCCTGCCGCCTCGTTATCGTCGTCCGCCGCCAGCTCGACACCGCGGACCGTCTCGACGCCGAGGTGCAGGTGGGCGGCCGGCTCGGCCCGATCGAGGCGGTCGTGATGAGGATGTACGGGCGCCTCACGCTCCACCCCGAGTCCGTGGTGCTGCCGCTGCTCGCCCCGGACTGCCCCGTCCTCACGTGGTGGCACGGCCCGCCTCCCGACGAGATCGCGACGGACCCGCTCGGCGTGCTGGCTGACCGCCGCGTGACCGACTGCGCGCTCGCGCCCGACCCGATCGCGGCGCTGCGCCGCCGCGCGGAGGACTTCGCGCCCGGCGACACCGACCTTGCGTGGACGCGCACGACGCCGTGGCGGTCGCTCCTCGCGTCCGCCTTCGACGCCCTCGACCTCCCGCCGCGCGCAGCTCGGGTGGCCGCCGAGGCCGGCAACCCGAGCGCCGCTCTTCTCGCAGGGTGGCTGAGCGCTCGCCTCGGAGTCGCCAGCGCCTGCGAGGACTCGGCCGGTCCCGGGATCACCGACGTCGAGGTGCGCCTCGGCGAGGTCGAAGAGGGTGACGCCACCTCGGAGGCCGGGACCTCCATCCGCCTCAGCCGGCCCGACGGGCGGCTCGCCACCTTCTCTAGGACGGGGCAACCCGATCGCCAGCTCCCCCTTCTCCGCCGACCCCTCGGCGAGCTGCTCGCCGAGGAGCTCCGCCGCCTCGACGCCGACGAGGTGTACGCGGAAGCGCTCGAGGCTGCGACCGGGACGAGCGAGCTCTCGGGACGCTCTCCCCGGCGCACGCTCGTGTGGCGGGACCCCGCCCTCGCCGCCGCTGCTGCGCACTGACTTGCCGTAGCGTCGCAAAGGGACCTGCCCCCGGCCCGATCGCGTACACTTGCCCTCCGCCCTCGAGACCAACCGGAGAGGACTCTCAGCGTTGCCGGCAACCGTCGTGGTGGGAACCCAGTGGGGGGACGAGGGCAAGGGCAAGCTGACCGACCTCCTCGCGAAGGACATGCACCTCGTCGTGCGCTACCAGGGCGGCCACAACGCCGGGCACACGATCGTCGTCGGCGGGGAGACCTTCGCCCTGCAGCTCGTCCCGAGCGGGGTCCTCTACCCCCACACGGTGCCGGTGATCGGGAACGGCGTCGTCGTCGACCCCGCCGTGCTGCTGGCCGAGTGTGAGATGCTCGAGAGCCGCGGCATCGACACGAGCCGGCTCGTCGTCTCGGGCAACGCCCACCTGATCATGCCCTACCACTACGAGCTCGACCTCATGACCGAGCGTTTCCTCGGCCACAACAAGCTCGGCACGACCAAGCGCGGCATCGGCCCCGCCTACGCCGACAAGGCGGCCCGCATCGGCCTTCGTGTCCAGGACCTGCTCGACCCGAAGATCTTTCGCGAGAAGCTCGACGTGGTGCTGCGGGAGAAGAATGCCCTGCTCTCGCGGGTCTACAACCGCCTCCCGCTCGACCAGCGGGAGATCGAGGAGCGCTACCTTGGCGAGCTCGCCGGGCGGCTCGAGCCGATGATCGGCGACAGCGTGGCCCTCGTGCACGAAGCGCTCGAAGCCGGCCGGCACGTGATGCTGGAGGGAGCCCAGGCCACCTTCCTCGACGTCGACCACGGCACCTACCCCTTCGTGACCTCGTCGAACCCGGTCGCGGGGGGAGCCTGCGTCGGCGCCGGCATCGGACCGCGCGACATCTCTCGGATCGTGGGGATCGTGAAGGCCTACGTGACCAGGGTCGGCTCGGGACCCTTCCCCACCGAGGTGGAGGGGGCGACGGCCGACTATCTCGTCGAGCGGGGCCACGAGTACGGCACCAACACCGGGCGGCGGCGCCGCCCCGGCTGGCTCGACCTCGTCATGCTCCGCCAGGCGACCCGTCTCAACTCGCTCTCCGAGCTCGCCATCACCAAGCTCGACGTCCTCTCGAAGCTCGAGAGCCTCAAGGTCTGTGTCGCCTACGAGGACGAGCAGGGCCGGCGCTACGAGCATGTCCCGTACCACCAGTCAGTGCTGCACCGGGTGAAGCCGGTCTACGAGGAGCTCCCCGGCTGGCAGGAGGATCTCGCCGATGCGACGAGCGCCGGGGACCTCCCGGCAGCCGCACGCCGGTACGTGGAGCTGATCGAGCGCCGCGCCGGCGTGCCGGTCCGCTTCGTCGGCGTCGGGCCCGGCCGAGAGCAGTACGTGGCCTTCGCGGCGTGATGGCCGCCGCGAGCCTCCCACCGGAGGCGGCCACCCGCCAGCCCGGGCTCCAGGGGAGAGGACCCGCGCGGGTACCGTTCCTGGCGTGATCCCCCGCTACTCGCTCCCCGAGATGGCGTCGCTGTTCACCGACGAGGCGCGCCTTCGCACCTGGCTCGAGGTCGAGCTGCTCGCCGTGGAGGCGTGGGCCAAGCTCGGCGTCGTGCCGGTCGAGCACGCGAAGGCCTGCCGGGAGCGGGCACCGCGGGTCGACGGGTCGTTCGTCGAGGCGGTGAACGAACGCGAACGGGTCACCGACCACGACGTGGCCGCCTTCGTCGACGTCCTCCAGCAGCGGATCGGGCCGCCCGAGGGGAACTGGATCCACCACGGCCTCACCTCCTCCGACGTGGTCGACACCGCGCTCTGCGCCACGCTCACGAAGGCGGCCGACCTCCTTCTCAGCGCAGTGGACGAGCTGATCTCCACCTTGGCTCGACGAGCTGAGGAGCACGCCCTCACGCCGGTGCTCGGCCGCACCCACGGCATGCACGCCGAGCCGACGACCTTCGGCAACAAGCTGGCGCTGTTCTGCCTGCAGGCCATGCGCGACCGGGAGCGCCTCGCCTCGGCGCGGGCGACGATCGCCGTCGGGAAGCTCTCCGGCGCGGTCGGGACCTACTCCAACATCGACCCCGCCGTCGAGGCGCACGTGTGCTCGGCCCTTGGGCTCGAGGCCGTGCCGGCGACTCAGGTGATCGCCCGTGACCGGCACGCCCAGTACCTCTACGCCTGCGCGGCAGCCGGCACGACCGTCGAGGCGATCTCCCTCGAGGTCCGCCACCTCCAGCGCTCGGAGGTGGCCGAGGTCGAGGAGGCCTTCGCGGCGGGGCAGAAGGGCTCCTCGGCGATGCCCCACAAGCGCAACCCGATCACGGCCGAGCGGCTGAACGGCCTAGCTCGCGTCCTTCGGGGGTACGCGCTCGCAGGGCTCGAGGACGTCGCCCTCTGGCACGAGCGCGACATCTCACACAGCTCCGTCGAGCGGATCGTGCTCCCCGACGCGAGCCTGGCCGCGTACTATGCCCTCCGCCGCTGTGCCAGGTTGGTCGACGGCCTCGTGGTCAACCGGGACCGGATGCTCGAGAACCTGCTCACCGGCTCGTACGGGCTCGTCTTCTCCCAGCCGGTGCTGCTCGCGCTCGTCGAGGCAGGACTCACCCGAGACGAGGCGTACCGCATCGTGCAGCGCGACGCCCGCCGTGCCTACGAGCAGCGCCGCCAATTCCGAGACGTGCTCGAGGACGACCCCGAAGTGGGCGAGACGCTCGCACGTGCCGGCGCCGAGGTGGCCGCCGTGCTCGACGGCGCCTTCAGCCTGGAACGGTCGCTCCGGCACGCCCGCCGCACCATCGACGCACTCGGCCCGGCCGTGGCCACCGAGCCGGGGTGCGGCACCCGAACCTCCCCGACCCCAGCATCCACCAACTCCTGAGGAGCCTGACCCATGTCCCTGCCACACCTGTACTCCGGGAAGGTCCGCGACATCTACGACGCTGGCGACGGCCTCCTGTTGTTGATGGTCGCGTCCGACCGGATCTCCGCCTTCGACGTCGTGTTCGCCGAGCCCGTGCCCGGAAAGGGCCGCGTGCTCACCGCCATGACCGCCTTTTGGACCGGCGAGCTGTCGGGGATCGCCCCCACGCACCTCGTGACGGCGGACCCGGACGAGCTCCCCCCGGAGGCCAAGAGCCTCGGCGACATCGCCGGGCGGGCGATGCTCGTCCGGCGGGCCGAGATGCTCCCCATCGAGTGCATCGTGCGCGGCTACCTCGCCGGGTCGGCTTGGAAGGAGTACCGCCAGCACGGGACCATGCACGACATGGAGCTGCCGGCGGGCCTCGAGGAGTCAGAGCGCCTCCCCCAACCCGTGTTCACCCCCTCGACGAAGGCAACCGTCGGCCACGACGAGAACATCTCCTTCTCGCAGGCAGCCGACCTCGTGGGGCGGGAGTTGGCGGAGCAGGCGCAGCAAATCTGCATCGACGCCTACCTCCGCGGGGCCGAGCGCGCCCTTGCGAACGGCATCGTGGTGGCCGACACGAAGTTCGAGCTCGGGCTCATCGACGGGCGGCTCACCATCTGCGACGAGATCCTCACGCCGGACTCGTCCCGCTTCTGGCCGAAGGAGGCCTGGAGCCCGGGCGGTGCCCCCCCGTCGTTCGACAAGCAGCCCGTGCGCGACTGGGCCGAGTCGACGGGGTGGGACAAGGCATCCGCCCCGCCGGCGATGCCGCCGGAGGTGATCGCGGCCACGAGCGCCCGCTACCGGGAGGCCTACGAGCGGATCAGCGGCCTCAGCCTGGACGACTGGTTCGGCGCGTGAGGTTCTCGGCCGTCGTCGAGGTGAGCGGCCTCGAAGGGATCGCCGACCCCGAGGGTCAGACCATCGAGCGGGCGCTGCCCGCTCTCGGCTTCGAGCAGATCTGGCACGTGCGCGTGGGCAAGCTGTTCCGCTTCGAGCTCGAGGCGGCCGACGAACAGGCGGCAAGGGAGCGCTGCGACGAGCTCTGCCGCCGCCTCCTCGCCAACCCGGTCATCGAGCAGTACTCGGCGGTGGTCACCGCGGCGAGCCGATGACCCGGCTCGCCGTCGTCGTCTTCCCGGGCTCGAACTGCGAGCACGACGTCGTCGAGGGCCTCGCCCGGGTGGGCATCGAGAGCCGGCTCGTCTGGCACGGCGAGAGCAGCCTCGGCGACGTGGACGGGGTGGTGCTGCCGGGCGGCTTCGCCCACGGGGACTACCTGCGACCAGGCGCGATCGCAAGATTCTCTCCGGTGATGAAGGCCGTCGGTGAGGCTGCTCACGACGGTGCTCCCGTCGTCGGCATCTGCAACGGCTTCCAGGTGCTGACCGAGGCCGGCCTGCTGCCGGGCGCGCTCCGGCGGAACGCGGGGCTCCGGTTCCTCTGCCGCACGACCCGGTGCCGTGTCGCGACGAATCGATCGGTGTTGACGCGCGCGTGCACCGCCGGAGAGGTGCTCGAGCTGCCCATCAATCACAACGAGGGCAACTTCACCTGTGACGAGACAACCCTGCAGCGGTTGTACGAGCGCGACCAGATCGTGCTCACCTACGAGGACAACCCGAACGGCTCTCTCGCCGACATCGCCGGCATCTGCAATGAGGCAGGGAACGTCGTCGGTCTCATGCCGCATCCCGAGCGAGCAAGCAGCGAGCTGCTCGGCTCGCTCGACGGGATCGGGTTGCTGGCCTCGCTCGCGAGCTAGCCGCGGCGGCTCCAATGAATGCCCGCACGCTGCAGCACCTCGGCCGGAACGCCGGCCTCGCGCCAGGTCGCGTAGTCGATCCCCTTGCGCGCCCCGTACTCCGCCGCCACCTCGACGAATGCCGACTCCAGCGCCTCCATGTCGTCCTCGGGCTCCTCGGCCGAGCTCGAGAGCCTGCGCTCCAGATTGCGCCGCTCCTGGATGAGGTGGACCCGCTGCAACGGGTCGGCCTCTGCGATCTTCGCCTCGACCTCGGCAAGCCGTTCTTTGAGCGCTTCGGTGCTGACCTGCCGGCCTCGGCGTGGCTTGTTGCGCTCGAGCGCGACGAGGTAACGCCGGACGGCGTGCCCTTGGCGACGGCCGGCGGCGAGAGCATCCTTGTGCTCGGCCGACAAAGCAGAGTTTGCGGTCCTCTTTCTGGGTGGCATGCGGTCATTGTCCCCGTATTGGAGCTGATATGCAAGTCAACGGCGCGGGCTACGACCGCGGTATTCGATCACGGGGTGCAGTCGCGATGGGGCTTGAAGGGCCGGGTTCTCGGATCGAGGTCCGTGGAGAGACGTCCGAGTCAAAAGAGAACAGCAGCATGACGCGCCCACGGGACGGGACGACCGGCGGCAGGAGCAGCACCGACGACCTGCCACTCCATCGCCGGCTCGGGCTGACTGACGACGAGCTCGAGCGCATCGTCGAGGTGCTGGGACGGCCCCCGAGCGACCTCGAGCTCGCCATGTACTCGGTGATGTGGAGCGAGCATTGCTCGTACAAGTCCTCTCGCGTCCACCTGCGGCGGCTTCCTTCGGAAGGGCCGCACGTGCTCGTCGGCCCCGGCGAGAACGCCGGCGTCGTCGACGTCGGCGGCGGTGTCGCCATCGCCGTGCGGATCGAGAGCCACAACCATCCATCGGCCATCGAGCCCTATCAGGGGGCCGCCACCGGGGTCGGGGGGATCCTTCGCGACGTCTTCACCATGGGAGCGCGCCCTATTGCCCTCATGGACCCTCTCTTCTTCGGCGATCTCGACGATGCCCGGAGCCGTCACGTGTTCGACGGAGTCGTGCGGGGGATCTCGGGTTACGGCAACGCCGTCGGCGTCCCGACCGTCGGCGGCCAGCTCACCTTCGATCCGACCTACCGAGGCAATCCCCTCGTGAACGTCCTCTGCCTCGGTGTGCTGCCCGTCGAGCGGCTCGTGCTCGGGCGTGCCTCGGGTGTGGGCAACCTCGCCGTGCTCCTCGGCGCTCTCACCGGCCGCGACGGGATCGGCGGGGTGAGCGTGCTCGCATCCGCCGGGTTCTCGGCCGGAGAGGAGCGCTCGGACGCCAAACGGCCGAGCGTGCAGGTCGGCGACCCCTTCGAGGAGAAGCGGCTCATCGAGGCCTGCCTCGAGCTGCTCGACCGCTCGCTCGTCGTAGGGATCCAGGACCTCGGAGGGGCGGGGCTCAGCTGCGCCGCGAGCGAGACGGCAGCCCGGGCCGGGCTCGGCATGACGATCGACACGGGTGCCGTCCCGCTGCGCGAGCCCGGGATGACGCCGGTGGAGGTCATGACGAGCGAGAGCCAGGAGCGGATGCTCGCCATCGTCACCCCGGAGGCGCTCGACGAAGTGCTCGTGGTCTGCGCCCACCACGAGGTACGGGCGACGGTGGTCGGCCACGTCACGGCTCCGGACGCCCACGGCGTCGGCCGCCTCGTCGTGCGCGACGCGGAGGGGGCCGTCATGGCGGACGTGCCGGCCGCCTCGCTCGCCGACGAGGCTCCGCTCTACCACCGCCCCCTTTCGCCGCCGAGAGATCTCTCCCGGCTAAAGGAGCCACAGGACGGGCCGCGCTGTGCCGCCGAGGTGTCGCGGCGCGGCGAGTGGCACCGCTTCGACCTCGGCGCTCACCTCTGTGCCCTCGCCGAGGACCCCTCGCCCGTCTACCGCCAGTACGACCACCAGCTCTTCCTCAACACGGTGCTCGGTCCCGGACGGGCCGACGCGACCGTGCTCCGCCTCGCCGCCCCCGGCGTCCCCTGGAACGGGAAAGGGCTCGCCCTCACGACCGACGCCAATCCTGGCTGGTGCGCCGTCGATCCTCGCCTCGGCACGGCGCTCACGGTGGCAGAAGCAGTGCTGAACATCGCCTGCACCGGCGGCCGCCCGGTCGCGGCCGTGGACTGCCTCAACTTCGGCAACCCCGAGCACCCGACGGTGATGTGGCAGCTTTCGGAGGCGATCGACGGGATGGCGGAGGCCTGCCGCGCCTTCGGAGTGCCCGTCGTCGGCGGCAACGTCTCGCTCTACAACGAGAGCGAGGGAGCCGACATCGACCCGACTCCCGTCGTCGGGATGGTCGGCTTGATCGACCCGCTCGACCGGCCGCCGCCGGCGCTCGACGGGATGGGCGAGGGCGATGCCCTCGTCATGCTCGGGAGGGCCTCCTCGGCGCTCGGCGGCTCGCGCTGGTGCCGCCAGGTGCTGAAGGAACGGGGCGGCCCGCTCGCGGACCTCGACTACGCGGCGCACACGGCCCTCTCCGACCTCGTGCGCTCCCTCGCCGGGCCGGTCGGCCGCGAGCTCGGGGTCAGCGCCCTCCACGACGTCGCCGACGGCGGGCTCGCCCTCTGCGTCGCCGAGATCGCAGCCGCCTCAGGGGTCGGGGTGGTGCTCGGGGCCGGCGCCGCCGCCACGCCGGCGGCGCTGTTCAGCGAGGCCCCGAGCCGGGCCGTCGTCGCTCTCGCCGCCCGAGGGGTCTCGGGCCTCCTGGAGGCGGCGGCGGCGTCCGGGGTCCCGGCCGGGGTGATCGGCCGTGCGGTGGGCGACCGCATCGTGCTCGGAGAGCTCGTCGACGTAGCCCTCGCCGACTTGAAGAGGGCCTGCTCCGAACGCTTCGAGCGGGCCCTTGGCGGCGCACCGAGGTGAGGAGCGGCGACGCGGGCGCCTGCCCCTGATCGCTACGTCGCGCGGTGGATGAGAAAGGTCCCCGTCGCCCGGCTCACGAGCCGACCCTCGGCATCCTCGACGCGGGCCTCCGCGAAGGCGATCTGGCGGGTCTCACGGACCACCGCTCCCCGCACCGCGAGCCGGTCGCCAACCGCGGCGGGCCGCATGGTCTCGGTCTTCATCTCGACCGTGGCCTTCGTCCGGTCCTTGCCCCGCAGGCCCGCGTTCACGGCGAAGTTCATCGCGGCGTCGAGCACGACCGAGTGCACCCCTGCCTGCACCGTGCCGTGCGGGTTGCAGGCGAGAGCCGGCGGCTCCCAGACGGCCGTCGCCCAGCCCGCCTGGTCGTCGTCCTCCACGCCGTAGTCGTCGAAGCTCACCCCGATGGCGCCGAGGATGGCCATCCCGCCGTCGCCGAGCCACCGGGACATGTCCTTCGGAGGCGCTTCGTCCTCGGGTGTCGTGACAGGAGAAGGGTCGTGGTCGCTCACGGCGTCACGCTACGCCACACCGGGCGCCCTCACGGGCGGGTGGCCGCCGAAGGCGGCCTCACGGTACGCTGTTGACTGATACGTCAGTTTGTCCACCAGCCAGAACCCTGCGGCGGCCTTCCGCCCGCATCGCAACGAGGAGACCCCATGGCGAACGCAGTGATCGTCGATGCCGTCCGCACGCCGGGCGGGAAGCGCAACGGCAAGCTCTCTGGCTGGCACCCTGCGGACCTCGCCGCCGAGACGCTGAAGGCGATCGCGGAGCGCAACGGGCTCGACCCCGAGCTCGTCGACGACGTGATCATGGGGTGCGTCATGCAGGTGGGCGACCAGTCGGTCAACGTCGGGCGGAACGCCGTGCTCGCGGCGGGGTGGCCCGAGTCCGTGCCGGCGACCACGGTCGACCGGCAGTGCGGCTCCTCCCAGCAGGCCCTCCACTTCGCCGCCCAGGGTGTGATCGCCGGTGCCTACGACGTCGTGATCGCGGCCGGGGTCGAGTGCATGACCCGGGTGCCGATGGGCTCCTCGATCGGGCAGGGAGTCGGCTTCCCCTTCGGGCCAACCGTGCGCAAGCGGTACGAGCCGGTCGGGGGCCTCGTGCCGCAGGGCATCTCGGCCGAGATGATCGCCGACAGGTGGGAGCTCTCCCGTGAGCAGCTCGACGAGTTCGGCGCACGGAGCCAGGCATTCGGCGTCCGGGCGACCGAGGAGGGCCGCTTCGAGAACGAGATCGTCCCCGTCGTCGTGCGCGACGCCGAGGGCAACCCGACCGACGAGCGGCTGACGAGGGACGAAGGTCTGCGGCCGGGCACGACGGTGGAGACGCTCGCCAACTTGAAGCCGGCGTTCAAGGAGAACGGCAAGGTCACCGCCGGGAACTCCTCCCAGATCACCGACGGCGCCTCGGCCGTGCTCGTGATGTCGGAGGAGAAGGCAAACGCGCTCGGGATGCGCCCGCGAGCCCGCTTCGTCGGCTTCTCCGTCGTCGGTGTGGACCCGGTCACGATGCTGACGGGACCGATCCCGGCGACCGCCCGTGTCCTCGAGCGCACCAAGCTCTCGATGGACGACATCGACCTCGTCGAGATCAACGAGGCGTTCGCCTCGGTCGTGCTCGCCTGGGAGAAGGAGCTCCATCCCGACATGGAGAAGGTGAACGTGAACGGCGGCGCGATCGCCCTCGGCCACCCTCTCGGCGCCTCGGGGACCAAGCTGATGGCGACGCTGCTCAACGAGCTCGAGCGCACCGGGGGGCGCTACGGCCTGCAGACGATGTGCGAGGGGGGCGGGCTCGCCAACGCGACCGTGATCGAGCGCCTCTAGCTCGCTCACCTCTATCTCCGTCCAGCTCGCCATCGCTGGCCGGAGGGCCGCCCGCATGACCGGCACCGGCAACGGCGTGGTGCCCGTGCCGCCGACTCAGTGGTAGTTGGTCGCGAAGATCAGGCCGCCCAAGATCGCGACGATGCCGCCGACGAGGTACCAGTCGTTCGTGCCGCCGGGGAAGACGTTCGCGTAGTTCAAGATGATCACGAGCAGGCCGAGCACGAGCAGGCCGACGATGACGTACGGGAACCAGCCGGGGCTCCGGCGCTGCTGGCGAGGGATCGGCGGCGTGTACCGCCCCGACGCGGTGCCCCGCTTGCGCTGTGACTGGGTCCCTCGGCCGCCCCGTTGAGTGGCGCGGCCGGCTGATCGCGAGTTGGGCACGCCCGCAGGATACTCATTGCCTGGTCAATCCGACCTCCACGGCTACCGTTGGGAGATGGGCCCTCGGGTCGTGGTCATCGACAACTACGACAGCTTCGTCTACAACCTCGTGCAGTACCTCGGCGAGCTCGGAGCCGAGCCGGTGACCGTGAGGAACGACGCCTGCGACCTCGACGCCCTGCGCGAGCTCGCCCCTCAGGCCCTCGTCGTCTCGCCGGGCCCGGGGCGCCCGGACTCCGCCGGCATCAGCATGGCGGCGATCGCCGCCGCCGGCTCGTGGGGAGTGCCCGTGCTCGGCGTCTGCCTCGGCCACCAGTGCATCGCCGAGGTCTACGGGGCGAGTGTCGTGCGAGCAAGCGAGATCGTCCACGGCAGGGCGTCCTCGATCGAGCACGACGGCCGCGGCGTCTTCGCCGGCCTGCCCAACCCTCTCCTCGCGACCCGGTACCACTCCCTCGTCGTCGACCCCGGCTCGGTGCCAGACGCCCTCGAGGTGACGGCGCAGACCGCCGACGGGCTGGTCATGGGTGTGCGCCACCGCGAGCTGCCGGTCGAGGGGGTGCAGTTCCACCCCGAGTCGATCCTCACGGGCGAGGCGGGCAAGCGGCTGCTCGCGAACTTCTGCGGCCTTCGGCCCGCCCCGGCCTGAGCCCGATCACGGCTCCGAGGCGCCCGCGCACTAGGGCAGGCCCGGTCGCTACTTCTTGTGCTTCTTCGGGGGCGTCGTCGAGGTCGTCGTCGTGGTCGACGTGCTCGGCTGCACGACGTCGAGCGTCACCGTCGTGCCGGGCCCGACGAGGGTCCCCTGGCTCGGGCTCTCGCCGACGACGTAGTTCGCGAGGTTCTGCGCCCCTTGCTGGTACGACACGGTGTAGTTGAGGCCAGCCGCCGTGAGCCGGCGCTCTGCCTGCCCGATCGGCTCGCCGAGGACGTTCGGGACCGCGACCGGTGGCCCCTGCGAGATGATCACGCTGACGCCGGTGCCCTCGGGCTCGCTCGTGCCGGCCGCCGGGCTCGTGCCGATGACCGTGCCCTTCGGGTACTTCGTCGACGGTCCGTAGCTGACGGGATTGAGAGTGAGGCCCGAGCTCGTGATGGCGGCGTCAGCTTGCGCGAGGGTGTCGCCGGCGACGTTCGGGACCTTCACGACCGTCTTGCCGGAGTAGTAGTAGACCTTCACCTTGGTGCCGGGGACCACCGGCGTGCCCTCGGCGGGGTCGGTGCGGGTGACGGAGTCGACGGTGGCGCCGAAGACGGTCGGCACGGCCACGGGCACGGGCGTGAGCCCGGCTGCACGGAGCTGGTTGTCGGCTGCAGAGAGCGATTCGCCGACGACGGCAGGGACGCCGACCTTCCTCGGCCCGAGGGAGTAGACGAGCGTCACGGTGGTGCCGCGCTGGACCATGGTTCGCACGGGCGGGCTCTCGCTCAGCACGATGCCCTTCGCGGCCCTTGTGCTGTAGACCGCTTTCGAGTGCACCTTCAGGCCGTCGCCGAGCAGCTCTCCCGCAGCCGGGAACACCTGCCGGCCGACCTCGTCGGGCATGGCGAAGTACCCGCTCGCTCCGAAGTAGCCGAGCTGGCGTCCGCCGGCGTAGACGAGGAAGGCCAGCGCCGCTGCCAGCAGGATGCCTGCCAGGGTCCAGCCCACCCAGCGCCGCTTCGGCATCTCCGGCCCGCGAGGCGGGCTAGCGGCTGCGTCGGCACCGCTGGCCGCGACCTCGCCTCCGGGTAGGGGTGCGCCGACCGGCAGGACCGTCGTCGGCGACGCCACCACCGCCTGCGTCGCGCCGAGCGGAGCCAGCATCTGGGTCGCGCCCACGACCGTGGGCGCTCCGGCGAGGCTCGACATCGCCATCACGGGCGACCCCTGGGCGTAGCGCTGGAGGTCGCTGTGGAGATCCTCCGCCGTCGCGTACCGGTCGCTCGGCTGCTTGGCGATCGCCCGCATGATGATCGCCTCGAGCGGGAGCGGCACGCGCGGCTCGAGCTCGCTCGGAGGCACGGCGGCCTCCGAAACGTGCTTGTAGGCGATCGCGACTGGCGTATCGGCCGAGAAGGGGGGCCGCCCCGTCACCATCTCGTAGAGGACGACCCCGAGCGCGTAGACGTCGCTCCTCCCGTCCACCCCGAGGCCTTGCGCCTGCTCCGGCGAGAAGTAGGTCGCCGTGCCCATGACGAGCCCGGTCTGGGTCACGTTGTCGTCTGCCCCGATCGCGCGGGCGATGCCGAAGTCGGTCACCTTGACCTGCCCGTCACGGGTGATGAGGACGTTGCCGGGCTTCACGTCCCGGTGGACGACGCCGTGACGGTGCGCGTAGCTGAGCGCCTTCGAGATGTCGGCGGCTATGCCGGCAGCGCGGGCCGGCGGCAAGGGCGCCTGGCTGCGGATGATGGCCGAGAGCGGCTCGCCGTCGACGTACTCCATCACGATGAAGTACGTCCGTTCCGACTCGCCCCAGTCGAAGACCGGGACGATGTTCGGATGCGAGAGGTTGGCGGCCGCCTGTGCCTCCCGACGGAACCGCTCGACGAAGCTCGAGTCGCTCGACAGTTCGGGGAACAGCACCTTCAACGCCACGGGCCGGTCGAGGAGCAGATCGCGCGCGAGGTAGACCTGCGCCGTCCCGCCTCGGGCGATCTGGCGGATCAGCTCGTAGCGGCCGTTGTAGATGCGGGCGCGGTCGTCTGCCGACGGCGACGGAGGCGTCGTCATGTTGCGGGGAGCCTATTCCCTGGCCCCGCCGCCCCGGGTGCGGCCGGGTTCCGCCCCCTGCGCGCCATCGCTCCTACGTGCGCGGGCGCGCTCACCCGCCGCCTCCTGCGCCGCCGGCCTTCGCCGTCGTCGAGGTCACCTTCGGCGAGGTCGTCGTGGGCACGGCCGTCGTGGATGGCGGCGTGGTCGTCGTGGTCACGGCCGTCGTGGACGGCGGGGACGTGGTCGACGGCACCGAGCTGGTGGAGGCCGCGGGCGGGTTCGTGGCCGTCGTGGTGGTCGTCGGGGCGTCGGGGTTCATCCCGAGAGCGGTCGAGAGGCGCACCAGGCTGAGCAGCTCCTGCTTGGCGGCGCCGTAGGACGACTCCGGGATGCCGTGACGCACCTCGACGACGGAGTTCGGGAGGAGGTCGCTCGTCGTGAGCGAGGAGGTCTCGACGAGCTGCGGCTTGAACCAGAGCAGGCCACCTGGCCGGCCGGCGAAGATGCTGACCCTGTCCCCTGACAGGCCGACGAAGTAGGACGAGCGCTGGAACCAGATCACCACGGCCACCGCCCCCCCGAGGAGGCCGGCGAGCAGGACGAGGAACGTGAACACGCGAAAGGTCACGACCCGGTCGCGGTACTGGCGAGAGAGGCGCCCGGTCGGCACGAGCACCGTCGCCCGGCCATGGGCGCCGGTGTGCTCTGCGGCGGGGGCGAGGCTCGAGCCCGGCGGTGGCGCCGCCCGGACCGTGATGCTGCGACCGGTGCGTGAGCGGCGTTCGGCGAGGCTGACGTCGCTCTCGCCGCCAGCCCCGGCTGCACCGAGGACGCCGGTGGTCGCAAGTCCTCCTGGGTCCGTTCCCCTCCCGGCACCGGGCGGCTCGTCGCCGTCTGCCTCGGCGTCGAACAGGTGCGAGGAGGGCGCCCGCAATGCCGTCGTGGCGTCAGGGTCGTCCACCTCTCCGCCCGGGACCTCGGAACGGCCCTGAGCGGGCAGCTCTGCTGCGGGAGGACCCGTCGCCAGGCCCTCTCCCAGCCCGCCGGCCGCACCGGCCGCGAGGCCGGCAGCCGCCTCGCCAGCGGAGAGCACGCCGGCATCGGCACCGCCGGCAGGTGGGCCCGGCTCGGTGCCGTCGGGCTGGCGGCTCCTCGTGACCGGCAGCGCCTGGGTGACGTCGGGACCGAGCCGGTCGTCATCCCGGTCGGGCGCGGGCATGCGCGCCGGCACCATCTCGAGAGCCTGGAGCTCGTCGGCCGGGTCGGCGTCGACGACGTCGATCACGACCACCGTGACGTTGTCGATCCCGCCTCGGGTGAGAGCTGCTTCGACGAGAGCTCGCGCCGCCTCATGCGGATCTGCCACAGTCGCGAGCACCCGAGCGATCTCGCCCTCGGGAACCTCGTCGCTCAGACCGTCGCTGCAGAGCACGTAGCGGGACCCCACGACCGGCTCGAGGTCCCAGATGTCGACGTCGACGTCGGCATCGATCCCGAGCGCGCGGGTGAGGACGTGCCGATGGGGGTGGACGGCCGCCTCGGCGGGTGTGAGCTCTCCCGAGCGGACCATCTCCTCCACCACCGAGTGGTCCTCGGTCATCCTCGAGAGGGTCGGCCGCTCCTGGTCGTCCCGGTCGAGCCGGTAGGCACGAGAGTCGCCGACGTTGACC
>Ga0209061_1001248_pt1 | contig 44664 bp, 36 predicted proteins | sample Coa_R1_10_FD_187157 | JGI IMG/M metagenome (GOLD analysis project Ga0209061, IMG submission 187157) | Surface soil microbial communities from Centralia Pennsylvania, which are recovering from an underground coalmine fire - Coalmine... | ecosystem: Environmental > Terrestrial > Soil >...
GGCATCCGATCGCACCGGAACAACAGCGTAATCATTCATTGAGGCCACTCCTCGCTAGGTTCCTTTCACTCTCTCTACGGCACGCTCTTCGAAAAAGAATGTGCATTTTTTCACAGACCGATGTCATTGCATGCGTGGCTTCAGAAGCACCGGAAAACTTCGCTACAGGGTTGCCCCTGTAAAAGGAACATCCTCTCTAGGCGCCTGCGCCACGACGCCACCTAGAGTGTGAGAACGTTCTCGATAGGTGAGTATTTCATTCTTTGGAACAGCTCTCAAACACTCTGAATCGATTCGTGGGCGTTTAGAATCGCCATACTCCGAACCTACTTTGTATTATAAAGCATCTTAGGCCATTTGTCAAGTTATTTGTTAGGCCTGCCGCATGCCATTTTGATTACGGTTGCATCGAAGCACACAGTTCCCAACACTTGAAAACCGTAACAAAGAAGACATCCGTTTGCGACAAGCCTATAACGTCACGGGCTGTTTTGAGCGTAGATGCCCTACGGCCTGCTTTAGGACCTGCAGACAGTAGTCCAATGCCTCTTCGGTGGTGGCCCTGCCAAGGCTGAGGCGTAAGGCCCCGCGTATGCTATCGGCGGGCACGCCGATAGCCTGTAGAACATGACTCGGCTCATGCGAGCCTGCCGAGCAGGCCGCGCCGGCCGAAGCGCAGATACCTTCGGCATCTAAGCTCAACAGCAGCGATTCACCTTCAATGCCTTTAAAGCAGAAGTGGACGTTATTTGGCAAGCGGTATTGGCGATGACCGGTGAGTGTGGCTTCTGGAATGGCCTGCTCCACTTCCGCGATGAAGTGGTCACGAAGCCGTTGGAGCCTTTGGCTCTCACCCTCACGCTGCTCCATGACGAGGCTCACGGCTTTGCCTAATCCCACGATGCCGGGCACATTGAGGGTGCCACCGCGTCTTCCATTTTCTTGCCCACCGCCTTTTTGATACGGCTCGAAGGGGATACCGGAACGCACATAGAGAACGCCAATGCCTTTGGGGCCATAAAACTTATGGGCGGTGAGGCTCAGGAGGTCAATTTTCATTTTGCGCACATCTATAGGCAGGTAACCAAAGCTTTGCACGGCGTCGGTGTGAAACAGCACTCCCTTTTCCCGGCAGATCGCCCCAATCGCCTCGATGGGCTGCACAGTGCCGATCTCGTTGTTGGCGTGCATCACGCTAACCAAGACGGTATCTTTGCGAATACGACGCGCGACCTCTTCTGGAGCGATGAGACCTTCCGGGGAGACGGGCAGCATCTCTACTTCCCATCCGCGCCGGGCCAGGTCATGGAGCGGTTCGAGCACGGCGTGATGCTCAATGGGGGTGGAGAGAATATGGCGTCCATGTTCCGCAAGGGCATAGGCAACTCCGTAGATGGCCGCATTATCCGACTCGGTGCCGCCCGATGTGAACACGATCTCGTCGGGGTCGGCATGAAGGGCTTCGGCCACAACCCTTCGCGCTTCTTCCACCGCATGGCGTGCTTCTAGCCCGAGGGCATGGGCTGCAGAGGGATTAGCATAGGCTTGGATTAGGAAGGGCATCATGGCCTCTGCGATTTCGGGCAGGACGGGGGTCGTGGCTGCATGGTCGAGATAGATCGGCAACTGCATGGTTCTTAACCTCGTTCTGCATAGAAGCGATTCATGTGGCGTGCCAGCTGAAGATCGAGTTCGGTAACCCCTCCGGCATCGTGGGTGCTGAGCGCCACGTGCACGGTGTTGTAGACGTTGGACCAGTCGGGGTGGTGGTCCATCTTTTCGGCCATGAGGGCGACACGGCTCATGAACCCCCAGGCTTGCGAGAAATCGGCAAATTTGAAGGTACGCTGCAACTTATCGTCGTGATAGCGCCATTCAGGTAGCTCGGCAAGGGCCTGTTGAATCTGCGCTTCGGTTAGTTTAGAAGGTCGCGCCATGGTTAGTGCGCTCTCCTTTCAGGAATTTTCTTCTTTTTGGGGAGCCGAAGAGGTATCGAACTCAAGCAGTTCGAAGCGACGCAAGGTGGGGTCGAGGGCCTCACAAAGGGTTTTGTAGGATAGATCGAGCTTCCTACGGAGGTCACGGGCGACGGCCTCTTCCGGTGAGCCGGGGGGAAAGCGGGCGGGGTTGGCGCGTTCGGCATAGCGTTTATAGGCTGCCTGCACGGCCGTTAGATCGGCGCCGGGCTGCAGACCGAGAAGACGATAATGGTAGTAAAGGGGATCGGGTTCGGGAGTCGGAGAGGCCGCTTTTTGAGGGGGCCGCGTGCTCGATGGGGAGGATGCCGGCAAGGTGGAAGTGGAGGAATGAAGGGCCGAGTCAAGCTCCTCTGCGGCAAGCTCTTCCGAACTACGAAGTGGGTCGCTTGTGCGTTCTTCTTCCACACGATCGAACCACTCTTTGAGTTCGTTCAGCTTGCTACGCGCAATGCGATAGAGGCGGTTTGATAGGCTCATAAATGGTATAGCTTTTAGGCTCCTCAAGTGGGCACAGAATGAAACTACTGTTTGTTCTGGTTGTTCAGTTTGGCTTCAAGTTCGGCCAACTGCCTATCCAGCTCGCTTTCAGGCGCCGCGGAGCCGTTGGCACCGCTTCCGCCGGTTCCCACCGTCTGCACCTGTTGCTGATTAGCAGATACGTAGTTATTGGTGGTGCCGGTGCCCAGCGAGAGTTTCGCTTCGAGTTGTGCCAACTCTTGTTCCGCCTGTGCATCCATTTGAGAGGCTTCCAGTTCGCGGACACGCGCATCAATACTGGTGTTGGCGACCTCCGCGCGAGCGGCTGCCTCCGACTGCATGGAGCGAATACGCTCCTCCACGGCACCCCACTGCTGTTCATTATTACTGAACTGAAACTGATCGAGCGCTTTATTGATCTTTATCTCGATCTGCGCCTGTTTCATTTTGGCTTTGAGCGCGAGGGCTTGGGCCGTCTTTTGGCGGATGCGGTCTTCTTCAAGTTTAATGGCCGTTTTGACCTTTTCTGCGGCCTCAATGGCTTGAGCGAGGCTGGCGCGCATCTGTTCGAGGGTCTGTTCATGCTGGAGCTTTTCTCGGAGGAACTGTAGAGCTAATTCTCTATTGCCTCCTTGGAGAGCGATAGCCGCTTTCTTCTCCAGGTCGGCAACCAGTCGCTCCTCTTTTTCCACTTCGGCCTGCAGGTTGTTCTTCTGTGTAATGGCTTGAACGGCCAGTTCGCGATTTTTGATCTGGTTTTCACGCATCTCGCGAACGGCCTCGTTGATGATGACCTCAGGGTCTTCCCATTGGTCAAGTTTGCCACTTAGAAGAGCCATTAGGTAGCGCCAAAATCGTTTGAACGGGTTCGATGCCATAGCAAACCATCTCCTTCCTGAGATCCCTCAAAGGCGATCTCAGGTGCTTTATGCAAGGCAAGAAGCTTAGGGCAACGCTGCGGTTCTAAACCAACATACGTACGAGGCCATGAAACGTTTCATCCAGATTCAAGCGGACGCGATGCTCTCTTGCCCCAAAGCCCCTGCTTCCTTTTATTATCACATGTTTTGGCACGATTGTCAACTGTGATTCGGGCAAGGTTTTACGGGCGACCTGGCCGACTCGATAGATGTGTTCTTATCTGTTTCACTATTTAGCAACAGCGTTACGAAGTAAAAACCTACGAGCAGACGCGGAAATAGGAACTTTTGGGTGCTTGCCTACGTAAGCGCACTATAAGGTATAATACCCAATCAAAGGAGTATCTAACCTTAATCGGCCAAGTGCTGCCCATTAAAATGGAGCACAAGGCCAATACCGTGCGTTTTCGGCCAAAAGCCGAATTTAACTCTATCTCAACAAAAGTACTAGGAGGCTAAAAAATGAATCGATCTCACTCCAGAGCGTTTACGCTTATCGAGCTTCTTGTAGTCATAGCGATAATCGCTATATTGGCTGCGATCCTCTTCCCCGTTTTCGCCCAAGCGCGTGAAAAAGCACGTGCTATCTCTTGCGTCTCTAATATGAAGCAAGTGGAACTTGCATGGCAAATGTATATTCAAGATTATGATGAGCAGACGGTGCTTCCGTTTAACTCGCCCGGCCCCGATGTGTACCATCCCTTTCCTAAAGTCCTTTATGATCCAGGAGCTCCGCAGTGGTGGCCAGCTCTGCTCTATCCCTACTTTAAAACATGGGGTATTTTCCGATGCCCTGATAATGCAGACTCTTACAACATCTATGGCGGCGGCCCTTATGCCTGGTACTGGAACCAGATGCAGTTCTCCAGTGTGGGATATAACTACTCCTATTTAGGTCATTGGGATGGGTATTGCGATAAAAGTACGGGCATCGCGCTGGCAGCGATAAACAGGCCAGCTCAAATGCTAGCTTTCGTGGATTCGTCGTTTAGTTGGCCTGATACCGGCCTGGGGTTTTCCGATGTGAATGCACCGGATAGTGGAAAGTGGTACCCAGCACCCGATACCTGTGTATGGTCCGATGACTGGACTTGGCCGGCAAACTCTGCTTCTCCTACAGCCTTTGGAAGTATGGCGCCTCGTCATTCGGATGGGGTGAACGTAGGATGGGTAGACGGACATGTGAAATACCTGAAATGGCAAGCCACTATCGCCGGAACCAACTTCGGGCCGGGAGTGGCCTATACTTCTGTGCAGGTTACCAATCCAAGTCTGTACATCTGGGCGCCAAACTAATCAGGATTGAGGTGAGCCAACATGAAAAAGATAACTTACCTTCTTCTGCTTGTCGCCGCTGTTGGGGCTATTCAGATGGGGTGCTCCTCTAGAAGTAACAATGTGCCGACCCCCTCTTCATCCACGGTGCCATCAGGGAAAGCCAAGGCGAGTGCGAACGTGATGGCTGCCCCACCTGGTATACAAACAGGGCTACAAGGCGGGCGAAAGTAAAAATCCATTGCAAAGAACGGATCAAGGGGCGTAGAGACTCTGCTGCGCCCCTTCTTATACGTAAGACCTATTATTGGCTGTGCTGTGAACGCTTAAAAGCGCTACCCTACTCGCACAGCTCACCGGTTAGCAGATGGTAAGATACTTCCTGGTGTTGTGGGGGGGGCAGGAAAGCCACAATGATGGTGCCTCGATACCAACTGTAGCCTACGCATTGAAGCCGAACCGGAGTTCTTAGCAGAGAACTCCGGTTCTAGTTTGTCACTCCCATCTGTTGTTGCCCCCTGGAGGCAAGTGTTGTAATCTTTCTCTACACGCCCTCGCGGCTTCGCCGGAGCAGATCGTTACGGTCGCATACGCGCTTAGGCGTGTAGCCCGGCAACGGGAGGATGTGAGTGTGGATGGCGTCGAGGAGGTCGGAGGGATAGGGGAAGAAGCTCTCCTCGATCTCATCTGGAGGTGTTATCCAGTTGCGCGCGCCCACCACCACCGGAGGGGCATCGAGATCGTCAAACGCGAAATGGGCTATCTTGGCAGCAAACGTCTGTAAAATGCTGCCTCGCTCACATGCGTCGCTCGTCAGCAGAATGCGCCCGGTCTTCTTTACGCTCTCCAACACAGGAGCATAGTCGAAGGGCACAAGCGATCGCGCATCTATGATCTCGGCTCTGAGGTTATACTCCTTCTCCAAAATATCTGCAGCCTCTAGGGCGCGGTAGAGGGTGGCACCTACCGATAGAATGGTGATGTCTTCACCCGTTCGCTTTACATCCGGCAGGCCGATGGGTACCGTATATCGGCCTACGGGTACCCCCTCCACTCCATGGAACAGTTCCGGCTGGTCGTAGATACGTTGGCTTTCAAAGAAGATAACCGGATCGGTGCCTGTGAGGGCAGCGTACATAAGCCCCTTTGCATCGTAGGGTGTGGCCGGAAAGACCACCTTCAACCCCGGTATATGAGCGCATAGAGAGGTCCAGTCTTGGCTGTGCTGAGCGCCGTATTTGCTGCCGACGGAGACCCGCACGACTACGGGCATGCGCAGCAGTCCGCCCGACATGGCTTGCCACTTGGCAAGCTGGTTGAAAATTTCATCGCCGGCACGGCCAATGAAATCGCAATACATAATCTCAACAAGGGCGCGGCCTCCTTCAAGAGCGTAGCCCACGGCGGTACCCACAATGGCCCCTTCCGCAATGGGCGCGTTAAACAGGCGATGATAGGGCAAACTCTCCGTTAGCCCTTGATAGACGCCAAAAGCGCCACCCCAGTCGCGGTTCTCCTCTCCGTAGGCGATGAGAGTCGGATCGGTCTCAAAAGAGTCGAGAATCGCTTCAAAGAGAGCGTCCCGAATGCCGATGCAGCGGGATTTCGGTAGAAGCGTACCGTCGGGGCCGATGCCGGAACGACTGCGGGAAGCGAGCCGTTGCACCCGCGGGTTTTCGTGATGGGGGAGGAGAGTGACGGGCTTGCGTGTGTCATCCAACGATTCCAGATGCTGATTCGAGAACATGGTCTTCTCGAGCAAGCACCCTGGTTGAAAGAGATTCGCTCGAGGGGAGAGTTCGAGGTCAATCGCCTTCACATAGGCGCGCAGGATGGCAGCATCTACGGCCTGCTGCATCGCTTCCAGCTCGTTTTCGGTGGTAATGCCGGCCTCTAGCAGCTCGCGTCGGTAGGTGATGAGAGAGTCGATACGTTGCCACTCCTCCACTTCGCTTTTCTCACGATAAGAGGAGGCATCGGAGGGGGAGTGGCCGCTATAACGGTAGGTAACCGTATCGAGCAGCACCGGACCTTCGCCCTTCGCCAATATCTCCTTCTTGCGGGCAATGGCGTCAATAACGGCTAGTGGATTATAGCCATCAACGCGCTCGGCGTGCATTTGGTTTGCATTGAGGCCTGCGCCCACGCGCGCTAGGATGCCAAATCCGCCAGTCTCTCCAACAAGCTGCCCTCCCATGCCGTAGAAGTTGTTAACGAAGTTGAAGATGATGGGCAAGCCTCCTCGGTAAGGCTCCTCGAAAAGGGTTTTGAACTGATCCATATTGGCGAAGCACATGGCCTCCCAGGTGGGGCCGCAGGTAATGGCCGCATCCCCGATATTACAGATGACGATGCCCGGCTTCTTCTGAACCCGTTTGTAGAGCGCCGCCCCTACCGAGATGTCGGCAGAGCCGCCCACAATGGCGTTATTGGGGTAGATGCCGAAGGGAGGGAAGAAGGCGTGCATCGAGCCGCCCATACCTTTGTTAAAGCCCGTTTCTCTTCCAAATATCTCGGCCAAGGCTCCATATAGAAGATAATCCATGGCCAGATTCCGAACCCCCGATCCTGTGTGCAGGGGAGGACCCCCCGGAGCCTGTTCTACCCTCTTCTCCACCACCCGTAATGTGGCTCCATCCCAATACCGCTCCATGATCTGTTGGAGGGTCTCTTCCGGCAGCTTTTCTATGGCGGAAAGCCCTTTGGCCAGTATTTCACCATGACTGCGATGGCTGCCGAAAATATGGTCGTCCACATCCAATAAAAAGGCTTGGCCTACGGCGGCGGCCTCTTGACCGATGGAGAGATGGGCAGGCCCCCGATGGTTGTACTCGATTCCGCGATAGGCTCCCGTTTTCTTCACGCTATCGAGCATGCTCTCAAAAGTACGGATGATCAGCATGTCTCGATAGATACGCAGCAGGTCTTCTCGGGCAAACCGATCAAGCTCCTCTTTAAGCGTGCGATGGTACTGGTTCAGCGGGATGGGGGTGAACTCTATTTGACCCGCACGTAGCATTTCGTCGGGCAGGATCATCAGCGATTTGGGCATCTTTTGTAACTCTATTTCCGTGGTGTTCTCGATCGTTCTGATCGTCTCTTAAAGAGAGAATACTTCATAGAGAAGGTTAGAATCAAGCTTTGTGAGGGGAAGAGGGGCTTAGGCGAGAAATCTTGCGTTTCAATCCATACCGGTTCTGAGGGCGAGGTGAGGGACTGTTGAGGCTAGCGTTTCTAGAGGCAGTTCGCACAGCAAGCCTGTCTTGCTCGCCCCCTATCCCGACCTTCCCCCTATTAGGGAGAAAGGGGGCGGTTGTGTTGAGTTTCCAGATGACAGCCTACCAAAAGAAACCGCGAGTTGGCTTATTGGTCTCCCCTCTCCCAAATTGGGGGAGGGGCGGGGGGGTGGGGGCTTGGAGAGCCGATGACACAATTGTCATTTCGAGCCGAAGGCGAGAAATCTTAAGTTCACTTCCCATCGGTTCTGAGGGATAGGGGCGGGGCTGACAGTCTCACGGTTCTAGAGCCAATTCGTATGGCAAGCCTGCCTTGTTCGCCCCCTATCCCGTCCTTTCCCCCTATTAGGGAGAAAGGGGGCGGTTGTGGTTAGTTTCCGAAGGGAAGATTATCACAGAAAACTGCCAATGAACTTGTTGGTCTCCCCTCTCCCTGATAGGGGGAGGGGCGGGGGGGTGGGGGCTTGGAGAGCCGATGACACAACTGTCATTTCGAGCCGCAGGCGAGAAATCTTGCGTTTCCATTCCCACCAGTTCTGAGGGGGAGAGCGTGTGCCTTGAGTGGGAGGACGTCGGTGGCGCCCCATGTCACCTCGAAGCGACGCAGAGAGGTCTTCTCATTTCATTGATGGTGCTATTTTTGTTGGGCAGGCACAAGGCCTGCCCCTTGAAGGATTAACCAAGAGATTGCTAGGCAAAGAAAACAGAGAGTTAGCGTGTTGATCTCCCCGACTGCCGAGATGGGCTACCTGTGTCAATTGGGCGCTTTTTGAAAGGGGAGAGCGAGATGAGAACGAGAAAAGGGTAGCAGCCAAAAGCAGGGGCTTTATGCCAGATCGGGTAAACTTATCTAGCAATTTTTGGGGTTTCTAGGAGAGCGATGCCTCAGTCCGACAGGACTTCTTACCGGTCTAGGGAAGATCGTCTTAAAGCCTCTTATCGCTATTGCGAGCGGATCGCGCGGTCGCAAGCACGCAACTTCTACTACTCCTTTGTGGCGCTGCCGCCGGCGCAACGCGCTGCCATGTGTGCGGTCTACGCTTTCATGCGCTACAGTGACGACGTTTCCGATGAGGCCGCCATCACAGATAGGTTCGCGGCCATTCAAGCTTGGCGGGCCGCTCTAGACCGCGCTCTTGAGGGCGATTATGGGGACAGCCTTATCCTACCGGCCTTTCACGATACCGTCTGTCGGTATCAAATCCCCGTCCAGTTTTTCTACGAGCTTATCGAAGGTACAGCAATGGACCTGACCCATGCCCGTTACGCCACCTGGGACGATCTCTACCTCTACTGCTATAGGGTGGCCTCTGTTGTGGGGTTTGTGTGCCTCTACATTTGGGGCTTCGATGCGGCGGAAGGGAAAGCCCTGCGTTACGCCGAGGCCTGCGGCATCGCCTTTCAACTCACAAATATTCTACGCGACATCGGCGAGGATTACGACCGCGGACGCATCTATCTCCCTCAAGAAGACATGCGGCGCTTTTGTGTTTCTGAAGCCGATATTGAAAAGCGCTCTCTTTCCGATGCCTTTCAGGCTCTCATGCGTTTCGAGGTGGAGCGCGCGCGCCACTACTATACCGAGGCCAAAAAGCTGCTCCCCTTCTTATCGAAGGAGGCGCAACCGACATTCGCTATCATGTACCGCATCTATCGAGGAATTTTAGATGAGATCGAACGGAACAACTACGATGTCTTTTCCCATCGCGCGCGCGTGAGCACTTTGAAAAAAGTGCAGTATGTGCTGGAGGCATGGGTTCGTCAACACCGAGCTTTGGAGCTTGAGGAGAAAGAATGAATCGGTTTTCTTTACCCTGCTTGGGGCTTCTCGTGGCGCTTTTGCCATTAACGGCCTCTGCAAACGACTCGATGTTTCCGCCGACTTCGGCAGCAAAACCTTTCATTGATATAGATGGAAAAGGGTTTCTCATTCACGGTAAGCGCACATTTATTGTTTCCGGTAGCATGCACTATGCTCGTGTGCCGCGTGCTCTTTGGGCCGATCGGCTGCTTCGCATGAAACGCGCGGGGTTCAACACGGTGCAAAGCTACCTCTTCTGGAATGTGCACGAACCGGAAAAAGGAGTTTGGAATTTTAAGGGGCGAGCCGATCTCGATGCGTTCCTAAAGCTTGTGAAAAAAATGGGCATGTACGCCACATGCCGCGTAGGGCCTTACTACTGTGCCGAGTGGGATAGCGGAGGCTACCCGGTTTGGCTTCGCTTCGTGCCGGGCCTGCGCGTGCGAGAACCAAATGCTCCCTTCGAGAAAGAGGTAGGCCGCTTTTTTGATAAACTGTTGCCTATTGTTGCAAGCAACCAGATCAATCACGGTGGTTCCGTTATCCTGGTACAGTTAGAAAACGAGCATCCGTTGGGATGGGGCACGGACATGCCGAACTCCTATTTCCGGTTTTTGTATAATAAAGCCGTTCAAGACGGCATCCAGGTGCCTTTCTTCTTTAGTGGGCTTCATCACTCCTCCGACCCGGCCGGCAATGAGCCATGGGGCAGCGCCGGGCGCACCAGCCCATGGTACTGCACGGAGTTTTGGCCGGGCTGGTACAACCTCTATGGCGCTTTGCCGCCCGATAGAGAGCGTTATTTCACACGCGGTACATGGAAGATCATCGCCTATGGAGGCAACGGCTACAACTACTACATGTTGCACGGCGGCTCGAACTTTGGCTATACCAACAACGATGAAGACGCAGCCAGCTACGACTACGCCGGCGCCATCGGCCAAGCGGGCGATCTGCGGCCCATCTACTATCAGTTTAAGCGTGCAGCATGGTTTGCAAGAAGCTTTGCCTCTATTCTAGAAGATAGCGACAACACCACCGAAACCTACGCTCATTGCACAAGTAATCCGGCCATTCATGTGACGGCGCGAACCGCTCCGACGGGTACCCTTCTCTTTCTGGATAACCCTACCCATACAGTACAAACCACAGCGCTGTCTCTGGAAGGAGATGAGGTGGTGCCGAATCTAGAGGTAGCGCCGGGTGAGATTCGGCCCATCATCCTTCATTATACGCTGCTTCCGAATGTGACCCTGCAGCTGGGGCTTGCGCGAATCTACGCCATTTGCCAGCAGGCAAATATCACGACCCTGGTGGTCAACGGTCCTACAGGAAGGGGAGCCACAGAGCCGTTGGTGTTTCGAATATCGGGCGCCCCGGTCAGACAGATTTTATTAGGTAAACAGGCGATGAAGCTTGCGGGAGATGTGCTGACTGTTATGCCTCACTATCCGGCGGCGGGCGCAGAAACGTATGCCTTTCAGGTAGGTAACCGAATCGTGCGGGTTTTAGCGGTAAGCGAACAGACCGCCGACCGCACTTGGTTTGTGGAAGTGGCGGGGCGCCATTATGTGATCCTCGGCCCGCGCTATGTTGGCGAAGTGCATTTAAAGAATGGACATCTTCTCGTGAATGCGGAGCGCCCGGCGGGAGTATCGCCGGATGCGGTAGATGCGGCAAGTTGCGTTTATGGCCCAACGCTCCTGCCTAGCAAGCTGATGGCTCAGCCTCTTCCCGTCTCTCCGTTGAACTTTCAGGTGGCGCCTAAACTCTCCGGGTGGCAGGCTTTGTTGGCCGATAGAGAGGCCGCGCCCGACTACTCCCCAAAGGGCTGGCTTGAGAGTCGCGACCCCGTAGAGATGGGAGCAGATGGCTATAACGGAGCCTATGCCTGGTATCGTACCACCCTGCAGGTGCCGAAAGCTGGCGTCTATACGCTGCACTTTAGCGATGGGGGCGACTGGCTGGATGTATTTGTTAACGGGCATAAGGCCGCCGAAAGCCGCATCGTTCCGCGAACCGATCATCCTGTCAGCCACGACATCACCGTAACCCTGCCAGCGGGGCATGTTACTTTGGCCGTGCTTACCGCGCATTATGGGCGGCCGAAGCGTTTCTCCTATCTCGGGCCGCTCGATGTGGTGGATGTAAAGGGGCTTAAGGGGTCGGTAACCCTAATGGCCGGCTCTTTTAACGGCATACCTCTGGAGCAATGGTATTGGATGCCCACTAGCGCAAAGTCGGCGGTTCCTGACGCAGTGGATACAAGCCACTGGCAAACGGCCAAGACAGGGGAAGACCTTTTTCACGGGCGCCGTGGCTATGTTTGGGCGGTTGCCTCCTTACCCGATATTCCGGGAGCGCACCATCTACTGCATTTTGAGAATGTGGATGACAATGGAGATATCTATCTCAACGGGAAGTTCTTGTTCCACCACGAAGGGTGGGGTTCGCCGTTCGATGTCAATTTAGATGCGGCGTGGAATGTGCAAGGCGCCAACCTCCTAGCCGTTCGAGTGCAAAATACGGACGGGCCTGGAGGGATTATGGGGCCGGTGACCCTGAGGGTACTACAAAGCGATGAGGTTTGGCCGGTACAGCACTGGGCGATGCACGGAGGTGTGGACGAGGGCAGCGTGTCGAAAGGGCTTTGGCGTCCGTGGCCGGCGGCGAAAGCGACCGATGTGCCGACGTTTTATCGGGCGACTTTTATCGTTACCCCTCCGAGAGAAGTTGGCCCTCATCCCATCTTGCGTTTCTCCACGCGGGGGCTTTCGCGTGGATTTGTATGGCTTAACGGCCATAATTTAGGCCGCTATCCGGAGAAGATACCTATTGACGGCTACTATTTGCCTGAATGCTGGCTGAAGCCGGGGGTTAACGAGCTGTTGGTGTTCGATGAGGAGGGCTACGCCCCCGCAGAGGCGCACCTATGGATCGAGCAGGCTGCAAGCCGTACGGTCTATAGGCTAGTAGAGGCCCCCTGAGTTGCAAGTTGCTTCCAGCCCTTGAGGGCAACCGTCGCCCGTGATCTCTGGATAGAAGCGGTGTTGAAGGTACAATGGGGGCATGGCACGGGCGGTGGGTTTTCTGCTTCTCACGGCGCTGGCGGGGCTGGTGGCGTATTGGCTGCTGGCACCGCGTCTTCTGCACACAACCTCTACGAAGCCCAGCCCTCCGGTGCCTTCCACAAGGGCACCTGCCGCCTCCTCGCCGGCTGCTCCCAGCTCTACCGTTTCACCGAGCGCTTCCGCACAGCAACCGCCTAACATCCCTCCTCCATTAAGCCAAGAGCAGCAGAACGACATCGCTCGTGAAAACCAGCGAGCACCCTACTACGACTGGCTACGCTCTGCCTCCAACGGTCTTGTGCAACAAGCCTACGCCGACACTGATCGCACCGTTCTTATTGTTCAACTTTCAGGAGCCGAGCCAAACGCCCTAACCATCTTGTTTGAGAAGGCCATTGTGCCCTATGCAAATCGCTACGGCTTCCTGCATGTGCGTTTCTACGTGCCGGTATCGCCGGACAACCCCGCGGATAGGCAGCTCTACGCCGAGGCCTCTCTCACCAATAACAGCTGGCAGCTTTTCTTCCGTTGAGTCAATCGGCAGGGCCTGTTGCCGTATCTAAAAGGGTAAGGGCGGCTCGTTCGGCAGAATGCGACCATTGAACCGGCGAAGTAAGGCGTTGAATGAGAACCATGGTAACGTAACGATGTTGGAAACTGCCTGTTAACAAGTTATGACGCCGTTCCCACAAAATATCGGCGGCCGTACGTCCTATTTCGTGCCAAGGCAGGCGAAAAGAGGAGATATTATGAATAGCCACTTCCGGTTGATCGTCGAAGCCCACGATAGCCGGCCAGCGGTTATGGGGGATGTTGGCGCTCTGTAGGGCACGAAGAAGCCCAAGCGCCGCCGAATCGTTGGCGCAGACTACGGCCGTAACGTCCTCCCGCAGCGCAAGGGGCTGGGCGGCGGCGTAGGCGAGGGCTTCCATGGAGTAAATCGTTTGATAAGAGAGACTCTCCGGTGGGTGATAGGCCAGCCCTTGAGGCGATAGCCCAACCTGGAGAATGGCCTCTTTCCACCCCGCTTCGCGCTGCACAGACCAGTCGAACACGAGGTCGAGGTCGTTTTTATGAAGCCCCAGGAAAGCGATGCAGCGGTGCCCCAGTTGAAGAAGATGCTGTGTTGCCCTTCGTCCTCCGTCGCGATCGTCGAAGGAGACGTGGTCGCACATGCGAAGAAAGGCGTTTGAGGAGCGGAACTGTACTTTGGGCACCCGACGCATTTTGGCCTCTTGCGGCCAGACGGGGTTCTCTTCATCGAAATAGAAGATACCGGCTATCGGAGGTAACTGCCTTTTGTGTGTGCAGTGGGCGAACATTTCGTGGGTTAAAACCAGGGTTGCCCCGCCTAAGGCGGCAATGCGCTCTTCAAAGCCTTCTCGCGTTTGCCAGGTGTGCCACCGAGAGCGCTCCAAACTGCGAACCAGCATGACATAAAATTCAGAAGGCGGTTGTGTTGGAGGGCCAATAAAGGTTCCTACGCGGGGTATGGTGTAGATAAGGCCTTCGGCTTCAAACTCTTTAAGAATTTGCCAAACCAGCATGGCCGAAAGACCAAACGTATCCGCAAGCTCACGTACTGGCGGTAACAGTTTGTTGGGTTTGGCTTGATTCCGAAGGCACTCCTCACGAATATAGGACTTCAGCTGGGCCTTTTTATACTCTGTTTCCCGCCGGGACGCCATGCAATAACCGTCTCCTTATTCACCGTAGGCTTGCGCAAGTTGAAGAGCGCGCTCTACCTCCTCTTGCCACGTGTTTGCCACTCGTTTACCATACGTACGTGTGCCGTCATCCGTTTCGGGACCTGTGAGAGGAATGCGTCTTTCGAGAGGATAGCCACCATCGGCAGCGTAGTTGCCGTTATGGAAGTGGAACGCGGCACCGGCTCTCTCCCTATCGGAGTGGTTCGCCTTTGTGCAGTGCGGAGTGCCATAGGCAAAGAAGACAACCCCACCTGCAGGCAGTTCGATGGGGATGGCCCTCTCTTCTGGCGGATAGCAGCGAATATGATGGTCACTTTCCGGATCGCGGCTATGAGGCAGCTTTTCGCGGAAGGCATCCGGGATGATGTGCATGGTGCCGTTCTCCACCGTGGCCTCGTGCACGGCTATCCAAAGCGCTGTGCCTTTAAGCGGGTCTTCTAACGCGAAATAGGCGTTGTCCTGGTGCCAATTGGTGCCGGCTCCATGATGCGCCGGTTTAAGGAAAATCTGGTCGAGATGGAGCAGCACGGGGTCTCCAATAAGCTGCCGAACAGCCTCTACAACTTTCGGCTCGAAGGGGAGCGCTCGAAAGAGAGGGCTTTTGTCGGCCATGGGGCACAGTTGAAGGTTTTGGCGGGTTTTGGAGTGGGTTTTTCCGTCTCCCTCGGTGGTGACGTTGCGAAGCAAACCTTCTCGCTTAAAGCGCTCGACTTCGGCCTGCATGGCGGCCACCTCGCGTGGCGTCCAAAACTCCGGCAGGGCCAAATAGCCATGCTCTTTGAAAAAGGCGACTTGCTCTGTAGTAAGCATCAGGATACTCCTGAATTAAGCGGTGATATACTCTCATTATATCCTACTTTATTCCGCGTTGACGTGGGTCAAGCGCATCGCGCAGAGCGTCGCCAAGAAAGTTGAAAGCCATTACGGCCACTGCCAATAGAATGCAGGGTGCGATAAGCATTAGCGGGAAAGTCTCTTTGTAGGGAAGAGCGTCAAAGATCATGCGGCCCCAACTCGGGTAGGGAGGCTGCACCCCAAGGCCTAAGAACGACAGCGTGGCTTCGGCAATGATGACACCGGCAACATCCTGAGTGGTTTGCACCAATACGGGGTCAAGCAGGTTCGGCAGAATATGCCGCCAAACGATCTGCCAGTTGGGCACCCCAATGGCGCGCGCGGCCTCAACGAATTCGCGATGGCGGAGGGCTGCGGCCTGTCCGCGCACCAGTCGCGCAAGGGGGGGCCAGCTTACAATGCCTAAGGCGAAGAAGAGGGTCAGCACATTGAGGGTAGGCGAGACGGGCTGAGTTCCTGAATTGAGAATCGCCATAAGCAGAATGGCCAGCAGGAGATCGGGGAAGGCAAACATCACGTCGGTGAGACGCATGAGGATCGAGTCGATTCTGCCTCCATAGTAGCCGGCGATAAGACCGAGCGGTAGGCCGATCAGCACCTCGAGAAGCACGGTTACGATGCCGACTCCCAGCGAAACCCTGGAGCCATAGATGAGACGGCTTAGGATGTCTCGGCCCAAATTATCGGTGCCAAGCAAGTGATGGCCGTCCGGTTTAGATGGAACGGAGAAGTAACGCGTCGTATCCTCAAAGTCGTAACGATAGGGGGCGATAAGCGGTGCGAAGAGAGCCATAAGCACGAGCAAGAAGATGGTCGCTAAACAAAACCAAACCACACGATGGCGCAGCAGTCGGCGCAGGGCTTGCCGGCTTGGACTGAGGGCTTTGTAGGTGGATAGCTCTTCTGCCGTCATTGGGAGGCGCCTCCTGTGAGGCGGGCGCGCGAATCGAACCAACCGTAAAGAATATCAACGAGCAGATTCACGGCCACGAAGATCAGTGCGACAAATAGGGCGGTCGCTTGAATGATGGGATAATCGCGCGCGGAGATAGAGCGCACCGATTCATAGCCGATGCCCGGCACCTGAAAAATGGTCTCTACCACAAAGGAGCCGGTCAGGAGGTAGCCTAGTGTCGTTCCCAAAACGGTGAGAACCGGCAGAAAGGCGTTTTTCAGGCCATGGCGCCATACGGCCTGTGCACGAGTAAGCCCTTTGGCCAAGGCCACGCGAATATAGTCTTGTTGAAGAACCTCCAAAAGCGAGGAGCGCATCATGCGGGCAACGAGCGCTGCCGAACGCGCGCCTAAAGTAACGGTCGGCAAGATGGTGCTGGCCGGTGTGTCCCACCCGCTAACAGGTAGCCAGCCAAGCCGTACCGCGATGAAGAGCACCAAAAGAGGGCCGAGTACAAAGGAGGGCACGGAAACAAGCAGTACGACAACGGCCATTAAGGCTCGGTCGAACCAGGAGTTATGATAGTAGGCGGCCAGCAAACCGGCAGGCACCCCCACAAGAAACGTAAAGAGAAAAGCCTGAAGGGCGAGTTGGGCGGTGACCGGAAAATCGCGCGCGAAAATGCGACTAACCGGCTCTTGCCCATGTACGAACGAACGGCCTAAATCGCCATGCAAAAGCCCGACGAGATAGGCTCCGAACTGAACGAGGATGGGACGGTCTAACCCGTAGGCATGCTCTAAAGCCCGTCGTGCTTGGGGGGTGCCCTTACCGCCGAGAATGATGTCAATGGGGCTGGCCGGAGCAAGGCGGGCAACAACGAACACGATGAACACAATGGCCAACACCATCGGAACGGCTACGGCAAGCCGGCGTAGGATGTAGAGCAACATGGGCTAGACCGTGGTGGTGGTATAGGGTAGGTGTCCCAGAAGGCTGTCGCGAATGCCGTGCACATAGGGACGAATCAGTTCAAGGTCTCGCTGGAAATAGAGGGGAACCCAAGGACAGTCGTCGAGGGCGATCTGTTCCGCTTTTTGATAAAGGGCATAGCGTTTTGCGCGGTCTAGCTCGCCATCGGCCTTATCGCAAAGGGCGTCGAACATGGGGTTGCTGTAACCCACGTCGTTGTAGGGATGATCTTCCATGCCGTTAACCTTATGGCTTGTGTGCAGCAGCACGGAGAGAAAGTCTTGTGGGTCGAGGTAGTCGGCCCCCCAACTGGCCAGCGAGAAAGGCATCGTTTTTTGGTCGCTCTCTTTCAAAAACTGTCCCCAGTCCATGCCTTGGCACTGCACCGTGATGCCAAGGTTGTTTTTCAGCTGATAAGCTACCACCTGGGCGGCTGCAGCAACCTCCGGCATGTCGTTGCGGTAGGTAAGCGCCAGCGCAGGAAACGGCTTTCCACCCGGCCCATAGCCGGCCTGTGCCAGCAACGCTCGCGCCTGTGTGGGGTTAAAGGGTATCGGCTTGGCCGTGGGCATGTAGCCTCCCATTCCGGGGGGCACAATGCTGTTGGCCGGTGTCATCACATTCTTCAGCGCGACCCGCACGACCTCCTGCTTGTCTATAGCCATGTTGAAGGCAACACGCACCGGCTTGCTGACAAAGGGCGAACCGGCCGCCGCTTGGTTCAACGCTAAATACCATATTCTCGCCCGTGGAAAGCTGTGCAGATCGGGTTTGAGTTTGGGGTCTTGGTTCACATGGTCGAGGTCGGAGGGGGCGATGCCGACGAGGTCGAGTTCGCCTGCCTCATACTGGTTGAGACGTGTGGAGGCGTCGGTAAGAACCGGACGAACGATAGAGGAAAGCTTTGGGCGGCCTCCATGATAGTCTGCAAAGGCGGTGAGCACAATGCGATAGTCGCTGCGGTAGTCTTGAGGAGAGGCGATGCGGAACGGGCCGCAACCTACGGCTGAGGTGGCGTCAATGATGCCGCCGGTGCGTTCAATGGCCTCTTTACATACGGCATAACCCGTCGGATAGGTCATCTTATCGAGCCAGTAGGATTTTGGTGAGTCGATGGTTATCTGAAGGGTGTAGGGATCGAGCACTTTCACGCCGGCTACGCCTTTTGCTTTCCCTGCCCGACAGTCGAGTGCCCCTACGATGTCGTTCAGGTAGGTGTAGGCGGTTTGGGAGTTGGTGGCCGGGTCGCAAGCGCGTTCTATACTGTACTTGAAGTCTGCCGCGGTGACCTCGCGCCCATTATGGAATCGCACGCCGCGCCGGAGATGAAAGGTGTAGGTGCGTCCTCCGTTGCTAACCTCCCATCTCTCTGCCACGCCAGGGACAACCTCGCTCTTGGTATTCCAAATGACAAGGCCTTCGTAGATGTTCTGAAGCAGGTCAATGGTGGTGCCATCCTGAACGGTGGCGGGGTCGAGGGTGGTTGGTGGGGATGTAAGAGGATAGCGAAGCGCGTTTCGCTGCTCGGTGGCGTTTTGGCTGCGGCCGGTGGTGCAGCCGGTGAGAATGGAGAGAAGCCCGCCGCTTCCCATCAAGAGGGCCTCGCGACGGGAGAGGGGGGTGATTCGGTTTTCTTTGGAATGGCTGTGCGGCACGAATACGACGCTCCTCTAAAGAGTTTGAAGGCTTAACTCAGAACCGCTTATATTATAGCGGCTTCAAGGAGTTGGTTAAATGTGCCGAGCGATGGCCATCGTCAGAAAGATGAGAGCGAGGTAGATCATGGAGTATTTGAACAGCCAGAGCGCCTGTGGGCGTGATGGGTTTCGATGAATGCGGTAGACGTAGTAGATAAGCCCTACGTTGATAAGCACACTGCTAATGAGATAGAACGTTCCTAACGCGTAGATTTTGAGCGGCAGCAGCGTGGTAAGAACGGTTGGCACCGTATAGAGCGCGATCTGATCTACTGTGGTTTTATCTCCGCGAACCACCGGCAGCATCGGGACACCGGCGCGTGCATAGTCGTCTTTAATGAGCAAGGCAAGTGCCCAAAAGTGCACCGGAGTCCAGAAGAAGATGATGGCAAAGAGCAGCCATGCCATGGGGGCGAGGTGATGTGTGACGGCAGCCCAACCCACCAGCGGGGGGAAGCAGCCGGCTGCTCCTCCAATAACGATATTTTGGGTCGTGCGTCGCTTTAGAAGCAGCGTGTAGATAACGACGTAGAAGAGCAGGCCGGAGAAGGCCATGAGGGCGGAGAGCAGCCCGGTAACCGCCCAAAGCAACCCAAAGGAACCTACGGTAAGGGCAGCGGCGAAGAGAAACGCATTGCGGGGCGTGATCTCTTGGGTAACGGTGGGGCGTTCTGCCGTGCGAACCATGGTGGCATCAATGTCGCGGTCTATCAACATGTTGAAGGTGTTGGCGGCTCCTGCGGCCATATAGCCGCCGATGGCTACGGCCAAGAAAGCCATCCACGTAACCGGATGCTGCGCGTCGGAAGCGATGAACATCGCCGTAAGCGCCGTAAAGAGCAACAGGCTAATAATACGCGGTTTGGTAAGTGCAAGGTAGCTGCGCCAACTTACCGTGCGCGGAGCGTGCACGGTTGCGGCTTCCGGTAAATAGACAGATTCATGCATTTCTTGTAGCGACATAGTGTTTTGGTAGGGCGGCCGCAGCCAGCAGCACCACATTAACCCAGAGCAGATCGGCAATAAGCAGGTGAAGACCGCGCGCCCAGATAGGTGCCAGCAGGCTGAGGTTCACGACACCTGCCGTCAGTTCGATAAAGAAAAGAAGATACACCCGTTGCGCATAGCGTTTCGTGTGCAGGGTAGGTCTCAATTGCCATATACGTGAGGCCACATAGCAGGCAAAAACCATCACAAGAACGGCCAAGAACGGGTGGAACGCCCGCAGATGGACGAGGTAGGGGGTTCCGCTGCGGAAATCGTCGCCGATGGCTTGGGCTAAGTTATGCGAAGGATAGAGCGTATCGGCAAGCCCTGCGATGGCACCGCTAATGGCCACGATGGGCACGGTGATGAGCAGACCCAACAGCAATTTGGCCACGATGCCCTGATGGCTCCACTGTATCCTTGCCCCTCCAGAGCCCCACCAGGCGGTAAGCGCAATAGAGGCCAGTAGAAGCAGCGTGTTGGATTGATGGGCCGACATGGCGATAACGCGCGCCACCGAGGTGTTCTTGTCTACCAGGCCGAAGAGAACCAGGATGGCACCGAGAATCGCCTCGAAGAAGGTGAAGAGAAGGGCGAGCAATGCCCCGAAACGCGCCGGGTGGCGCTTGGGGAATGCCAGAAAAGCCCACGCGACCAGGATCAGCAGGAGCAGCGTATCTACACCGGTCGAGAGACGATGAAGGTACTCGATGAGGGTGGCGAGCCGTTTGAAAGTTGGAATGAGATGATCCCCGCAAAGAGGCCAACGATCTCCGCAACCATCTCCCGACCCTGAAGCAAGCACCACCTGCCCCCAGACGATCACCAAGATATTATAGCCGAGCACGATCCACGCATAGGTGGGAAAGTGGCTTCTTGTTGGGGCGAGCCGGTTGGATAGCGCTCTCCACAGTTGTTGAGCTTGAAACTTCATTCAATCCTTCTTTCGTGCGTCCTCAGCTCTTTTTAAGACCTTCTAATCTATTCTACCTTCAAACAGAGGCTTTTATCGTCCTTATCCGGCCAGATTGCGAAAAATTTCACGAATTGGTATCGAGGGTTGAGGACAGATCGTAGTAGCAGGTAACAAAGGATTGGTGGAGCGGTAGCAAGATGGCATTTACGAACAGTGGCAATAAGCAGAATAGACCGCGAGTGGTGATCGTGGGTGGCGGGTTTGGGGGCCTTTATGCGGCCAAAGGCTTGAAAAGGGCGCCGGTTAACATAACGCTTATAGATAGAGGCAACCATCACCTGTTTCAGCCGCTTCTCTATCAAGTGGCAACCGCCGGCCTTTCACCCGAACAGATCGCCGCTCCCATTCGCTCTGTTTTAAGCCGCCAGCGGAATACAGAGGTGATGATGGCCGAGGTGATCGGCGTGGACACACGGCGTCGCCATGTTCTAACCGATAGAGGCGAGATACCTTACGACATGCTGGTGTTGGCGACCGGCTCACGGCATAGCTACTTCGGCCATGAGGAGTGGGAGCGGTTTGCGCCTGGGTTGAAGGAGATCGCCGATGCAATGGAGGTGCGCCAGCGCATTCTGACAGCGTTCGAGATGGCCGAGATGGAAGAGGATGCCGCAGCGCGTGATAGCTGGTTAACCTTTGTGCTGGTAGGAGGGGGGCCAACCGGCGTGGAGATGGCCGGGCAGATCGCCGAGATGACACGCTTTACGCTCGTGCGAGATTTTCGCCATATAGACCCGCGCTCTGCGCGCATTGTGCTTGTTGAAGCCGGGCCGCGCATCCTCCCCACCTTTCCACCGGAATTGAGCGCTGCGGCTGCGCGCTTTTTGGAACGGAACGGCGTTGAGGTAAGAACCGGTGTTAAAGTAACGCACATTGACCAAGAGGGCGTGATGCTGGAGAGCGGAGAGCGTCTCTTGGCTCGTACCGTTATTTGGTCGGCCGGCAATGTGGCCTCTCCTGCTGCCTGTTGGGTCGGCGCCCCAACCGACCGGGTAGGACGCGCAAAGGTTGCTCCCGATCTCAGTGTGCCGGGCCATCCTGAAATTTTCATCATCGGCGATGCCGCCTATTTTGAGCAAGACGGCAAGCCCCTTCCGGCGGTGGCGCCAACTGCCATTCAAATGGGTACCTATGTAGCCCATGTAATACGCGCTCGGGTGGAGGGGCGGCCTCAACCACCCGCTTTTCGCTATTTTGATAAAGGAGACCTTGCCACCGTAGGCCGCCACTTTGCCGTGTTTTATCGAGGGGCAAAAAGAGGCGGTTTCCCTGCAGTGCGCCTAAAGGGGTTTGTCGCTTGGGCGCTTTGGCTGGGCGTACACATCTATTTTCTCATTGGCTTTGCCAATCGGCTGTTGGTAATGCTCAACTGGGCAAGGGCCTACTTTACCTATGGGCGTGGGGCACGGCTTATTGTGCGTCGCTGGGCCGCCTCTGCATCCGAGCCAACTCCACAGAAACCTGGCGAAGCGATAACAAGACGATAAATTCATCAAAAGACTCTGGTTGACAAAAGAAACCTGTCAACGGCCACCTCCTAAGGTCGGTGGCTTGCCCTCGCCCTGGTGAGCGGTAGGGCTTCAGGAACGATTACCGACGACTTAAGAGGGGGCAGGGCGCCCTGCCCCAGAAAATCGCAAGATTTTCTGGGGACGCCTGTATCGGTCTTGAGGGGGAGGGCCTCGGCGATCATGGCACCTCGAAGCGAAGCTGAGAGGTCTTCTCATTTCATTCTCATGGAGGGAAAGGGCGTGTGCCTTGACGAGCCGGCGATACGCCTATCATTTCGAGCCGAAGCAAGGTGGACAACTGCCCTTTCGAGCTGAAGGCGAGATAGACAATTGTCATTTCGAGCCGATACTACAACTGTCATTTCGAGCCGGAGGCGAGAAATCTTGCGTTTCCATTCCCACCAGTTCTGAGAGGGTAGGGTTGCTGTCGCTGCCAATTGCTTCGGTTCTAGAGCTAACTCATAGAGCACGTCTATCTTGCTCGCCCCCTATCCCGTCCTTTCCCCCTATTAGGGAGAAAGGGGGCGGTTGTGTTAAGTTCCTGAAGGGAAGCTTATCATAGAAAACTGCCAATGAACTTATTGGTCTCCCCTCTCCCAAATTGGGGGAGGGGAGTGGGGGTGGGGGCTTGAAGCGTCGGCGGTACAACTGTGCTTTCGTGCCACAGACGAGATAAACAACTGTCCTTTCGAGCCGATACTACAACTGTCATTTCGAGCCGGAGGCGAGAAATCTTGAATTTCAATCCCTACTGGTTCTGAGAAATGGGAATGGGATTGTAGAGACTGCCGGCTTCACGGTTCTAGAGCCAGTTAGCAAAGTGAGCTTATCTTGTTCGCCCCCTATCCCGTCCTTTCCCCCTATTAGGGAGAAAGGGGGCGGTTGTGTTGAGTTGTCGAAGGGAAGGTTATCATAGAAAACTGCCGATGAACTTATTGGTCTCCCCTCTCCCAAATTGGGGGAGGGGAGTGGGGGTGGGGGCTGTAGAAGCAAGCCTACCTCACTCGCCCCCTATCCCGTCCTTTCCCACGATTCGGAAGGTGCTAGCGCACGGCGATGCAGCGGCCAGAGAAAGAGACGAGTAAGGTAATCTTTCTGGCCGCAAAGGCGCCGTCCGCGAGGACGCCCACCACGAGGTGCCCCTCTCCCTGATAGGGGAAGGGGGGTGAGAACTGTGGTTATCCTTCTATGATTGGCCATTGTTAGGGCAGGCGGAAGGGCCTGCCCCTACTTGCTAATTGCTGTTTCTAGGCCCCCTTTGCAGGGCGATAGCGGAGAGGGGAGTTGCTGTGGAGGGTTTTGAAACGGGGCGTAAGTTGACTTAGAGTGTCCTCTGCCGCCATAAGAGGCGATGGGACAATTCCCGGTGTTTGCGACAGGGCCCCTTGTCTCGATTTTTATGGGAAGTTGGGTATAATTTAGCGAAAGAGCACCGCTTGCGTGTTCTTATGGTCAGTTTTGCACACCGTGCAAAGAAATTTACCCCACAGCAAAGGCAAGCACGATAATGCCTATCTATCGCCACCTACTCGGTCCAATGGACAACAATACCTACCTCATCGTGGACGAGGTCACCGGGGAGGCAGCGCTTGTAGACCCCTCCTTCGATAGTGAACAACTTCTTCCCGAAATAGAGCAGCTCGGCTACAGCCTCCGCTACATCCTAAATACCCACGCGCATCTTGACCATGTGGCCGGCAACGCCTTCTTTTCGGCCTGGACGGGTGCCCCCATCGCCCTGCACAAAGCCGATCTAGACCTGCTACGTGCGGTGCCTGAGCAGGCGAACGCTTTTCAGATGGAGGTAGAACCCTCGCCAGAGCCGGAGATTCTTCTGGAAGACGGTCAGGAGCTACCGCTCGGTGAACTCTCTATAAAAGTGTTACATACGCCGGGACATGCGCCGGGACATGTTACGTTCCTGGTGGAGGATGCAGCCATTGTTGGGGATTGCCTGTTTCGTGGCAGTATCGGTAGGGTAGACCTGCCGGGCGGATCGGCAGAACAACTGATGGCGTCGCTTCACAATCGTCTCTTGAAACTGCCGGACGAAACCCGCGTCCTGCCTGGGCACGGAGAGCCGACCACCATCGGTGAAGAGAAGCGGCATAATCCGTTTCTGAGCGTATCGGGCCATGTTGAACACGAACGATAGGGCCTTAAAAGAGTGGGCGCTCGCCTGCAAAACGCTGCAGGAGGGGCGGCAGCTCTTGCTGATTCGCAAGGGGGGATTGCGAGAGGAAGAGGGGCGTTTTGTGCCGCGTTACCCCGAATTCTTTCTGTTCCCTACTTTTGAACACCAACGGGCTGAACTGCTGCAAGACCGTTATAAGAGCGAGTTGGAGGTGCTGTCGTCGCCGTCAGACCCTCGATTGGTAGTACTGTCCTCTTATGCGGTTGTGACCGACGTTTTGCAAGCTTGTTCTGAAGAGCAGGTAATGGCCGCCGGCGAAGAGCATATCTGGAACGCAGAGTATGTGCGCCAACGCTTCGATTTCAACCCGTACGATCCGCTGACCCTCCTCGTGCTGCGTGTCTATGTGCTTCCTCAACCGATCTCCCTGCCTTTTCAGAAGGCCTACGAGGGCTGTCGCTCCTGGATTACGCTTGAAAGAGCCTTTTCCACAGAAGGGGCCATGCCGGCGCTATCGGATGCGGAGTTTGAGAGGCGGCGTGAAGCGCTGAGGACGATTTTGGTGCGATCGTTCTAAAATGGCGCAGACGTTCGATTTTGCCGTTGTAGGCGGCGGTTTGGTAGGCCTGGCCACTTGTCTCGCGCTTCAAGAGCGATTCGGCTCCGCGAACCTTTTGGTTATTGAGAAAGAGAACCACTGGGGGGCGCATCAGTCTGGGCACAACAGTGGGGTTATCCACTCCGGCATCTACTATCGGCCGGGGAGCGCGAAAGCGCGTCTCTGTAAGCAAGGACGGGAAGCTCTTATCGCCTTCTGTGATCGCCACGCGATTCCCTATCGCATCTGCGGCAAACTGATTGTAGCCTGCGACGAAACAGAGCTTCCTCGCCTAAAAGATTTGCAGCAGCGGGCGGTGGAGAACGGCATTCCTACCCAGCTTTTGAATGCGGAAGAGGCGAAACGGTGGGAACCTCACGTACGCTGCGTGGCGGCGCTGCGGGTAGAGACAACCGGCGTGGTGGACTTCAGACAGGTGTGCCGGGCCTTTGCCCAGGAGTTGGAAGCGCGCGGGGCCGAAATGCGGTTGAACACGCTCTTAATGGGGGTGCGGCCCGAGACAAACTCCATCACGCTGGTATCGAGCCAAGGCGATTTTCGCTGTTGGTTTCTTGTAAACTGTGCCGGCCTTTTCAGTGATCGGGTGGCGCAATGGGCCGGCTTACGTCCGCCGGTGCGTATTCTGCCTTTTCGCGGGGAGTACTATACCCTGCAAAGCGCGAGTGCCGAGCTGATCAAGGGGCTTATTTACCCCGTTCCCGACCCCGCTTTTCCGTTCTTAGGGGTCCATCTCACCCGAACGATAGACGACCACGTCCATGCCGGCCCCAATGCGGTGCTCAGTTTAAAGCGCGAGGGCTACACACGAAGGGATTTCAGTCTTAGGGACTGCTGGGAGTGCATCGGTTATAGGGGGTTTTGGCGGCTTGTATTGCCCCATATGCGCGAGGGGCTTCGAGAGATACGGCGTTCCACAAGTCGCGCTCTGTTTGCGCAGAGCGTCCGGCGCATGGTGCCGGATATACGCGAGAGCGACCTGATCCCTAACGGCGCCGGGGTTCGTGCGCAGGCGGTTACTCCTGATGGGAAGCTGGTAGATGATTTTCTTATTTTGGAGGCTCCCAACGCGCTGCATGTGTGCAATGCGCCGTCACCAGCGGCCACGGCCTCTTTAGCTATTGGGCAGGAGATAGCCAATCGGGTGTCTGCTTGTTGGGGGAAACGATGAGCCAATCGCCGCTGCTTCAGGTGCGAGGGCTAAAGAAGCACTTCTCCACGCTGCAGCGTGCAGACGGGCGTTGGCGACGTGCATGGATTCGCGCCGTGGATGGAGTAGACCTCTCCATTGCGAAGGGCGAGACGTTGGGGCTTGTGGGGGAGAGTGGCTGCGGCAAATCCACCGTAGGGCGCGCTCTTTTGCGGTTGATCGAACCGGATGAGGGCGAGATTCGGTTTCTGGAACAGGATGTGCGCTCCCTGAAAGGGGAATCTTTACGCCGGTTGCGTCGTGAGATCGGCCTGGTCTTTCAAGACCCCTTCGCCGCCTTTAACCCCCGTCTTTTAGTTGGCGACATTGTGGCCGAGCCGTTGCTGGCGCATCGCTTGGTAGATACAAAGGCGGAGCGTTTTGCACGGGTATGTCAGCTCCTTGAGAGCGTAGGATTGCCATCTTCTGCTGCGGAGCGCTATCCGCACGAGTTTTCGGGGGGGCAGCGCCAGCGCATCGGCATTGCGCGCGCGATCGCCACGCGGCCTCAGTTGCTTGTTTTGGACGAGCCTACGTCGGCGCTCGATCTCTCCATTCGTGCCCAGGTGCTCAATCTCTTGCTCGATCTGCAAGAGAGCCTGGGCATGGCCTACCTGCTGATCTCCCACGATCTGACGATGGTAGGGCATTTTGCGCATCGGGTGGCCGTCATGTATTTAGGCGTGATCGTGGAGGAGGGGCCGACGGAGGCGATCTTTCAAAGCCCGCTCCATCCCTACACTCAGATGCTCCTTGCGGCGGCGCCACGTCCCGATCCATCGCGTCGTAGTGCGAGAAAACTGCTTGAAGGCGAGCCACCCAGCCCCATCGAGGTGCCCGGCGGGTGTCGCTTTCGCACGCGTTGCCCCTTTGCCAAAGATCGCTGCGCTCAGGAGGTGCCCGTGCTGCGAGAAATTAAAACGGGGCACAAAGCGGCCTGTCATTACGCAGGGGCGCTTAATGGGCTACAATGAGATATAGCGCTTCATTATGCGGAAGTATGGAAAGAGGATAAGGGCATGAACGGCACACTGTTGCAGTGGCTCGAGGTGCAGATAGAGGGCTTGAAGGAGCAGAACCTCTACAAACCGCTGGTGGTGATGGATACTCCTTCGGAGGCACGCATCACCGTGAACGGAAAAAAGGGGGTTATCAATCTCTCCAGCAACAACTATCTTGGGTTGGCCAACCATCCCAAGGTCAAAGAGGCGGCCATTCGCGCCGTTGAACGGTGGGGGGCCGGGGCGGGAGCGGTTCGGCCGATCATCGGAACGATGAGCCTGCACATGGAGTTAGAGCGGCGTTTGGCGGCGTTCAAACATGTGGAGGCGGCGCTGGTCTTTCAAAGCGGCTTCACGGCCAATGCCGGGGTGATTCCAACCATCACCGATGCGGAGGATGTGATTCTTACCGATGAGCTGAACCATGCGAGCATTATTGACGGCGTGCGCCTCTCGAAGGCACAGCGCAAAATCTACAAGCATCTCGATATGAACGCCCTTGAAGAGGCCTTGAAAGAATCGCAGGGTGCCAAGAAACGGCTTATTATTACCGATGGCGTATTCAGCATGGATGGGGACGTAGCCCCTTTAAAGGAGATCGTGGAGTTGGCCGAGCGATACGATGCCGCCGTTATGGTGGACGACGCGCATGGGTCGGGCGTTATGGGCGGCGGACGAGGGACGGCCTATCACTTTGGGGTGCACGAGCGCATTGATATTCAATTGGGCACGCTCTCGAAAGCGGTTGGAGTGATGGGCGGCTATATTGCGGGGAGCGCTCGCCTTATAGACTGGCTAACGCAGCGGGCTCGCCCCTTTCTTTTCAGCACGGCGCAGCCACCGGCCGTTGTTGCGGCTGTGATAGCAGCCATCGAGCTGATGGAGAGCGATAGTTCGCTAACGGAGCGGCTCTGGGAGAATACGCGCTACTGGAAAGAGGGGCTGCGCAAACTCGGTTTCGACACAGGGGTGTCGGTAACGCCCATAACGCCGGTGATGGTTGGCGACGAGGGCCGAGCACAGCAGCTGCAGCGTGGGCTTTTTGAGGAGGGGGTTATGGCTCTGGCCATCGTCTACCCCACAGTGGCAAAAGGGAAAGCACGCGTTCGTACCATGCCTTCGGCCATGCACACCAAAGCCGATCTCGACGATGCGCTCATGGCGTTTGAAAAGGTGGGGAAACGGCTGGGAATTATCTAGCGGACGGCCTGTAATGATTACGGTCTAAAGAGCTGTGCGTTCTGGCCGAAAATAGAGGTCGCCTATTTTCGTGAAAAATGAGTCTGTCGGCGAGTCGACAAAAAATTTGGCACGAAAATTGCAGTATACATAAGTGCAAACACTTTGTGTAGGGCTTAGGTCAGAGGAGACAGAACAGGCTTTCTTCTTCTCCGGCGGCCGGCCTTAAGGAACGCGAAAATTAAGAGCCTAAGAAGGAAAAACCTTTTGATAGCAGGGAGGCATTTGACCCGATGAATTCGCCTCAGATGATAGTGGATGCAACGCCCGCACCAAGCGCTCGTGATACCTTAGGGATCGTGTGGCGACGGGGGTGGGCTTTTATCGTTGTATTGGCGCTGTGTTTAGGGGTAACGGCCCTGGTTACCAAGTATATGCCCAAAGAGTGGTCGCCGCAGGCATCGCTTCTGGTGCAGCCACAACCTCCAGGGCTTGCCGGAGCAGACCAAAATACGCGTGATGCCGTGCAGATGGAGAGCCCGGCCACCGAAATGCAACTGCTGCAGACCGATCAGATCGCCGCGCGCTCTCTTGACTGGGCCCAAAGAAACTCCAATGGCCTCGCCGTTCCCACACTTTCTACCAAACGTTTCCTAAAGATACTTGATGTCGAGAACCCGCAAGGCACGCAGCTGATCACCATTTCGGTTACTTATGGCGACCCGCAGGTCGCTACATTGCTAACCAACGCTGTAGCACACGCCTTTCTGCAGTATAAGCGCGAACTGGTTGACGAGTATGCCACCAGTGCCATCAACAACCTCGCACAACGTGTTGCCGTGGCCAAAGAGAAGTATGCTCAGGCGCTTGCGGCAGAGACACGTTTTAAAGAAAAATACGGGTTAACCGACATCGGTGCTCAGCAGCTGGCGCTTCTTGGCGCCTATAACAATCTCTCCGAATCGATTCGTCAGCTAGAAACGAAAATCGCAGGTGAGCAGCAGACCTACTCGCTCTATAAGCAGCAGCTGGCCGCGGAAAACGATGCCATCGTTAAAAACCGCACGGTGATCGACCCTGACACGATTTCACAAGACCAACAACAGTATAACGCTGCCGTGCAGCAGCTGCAACAGGATCGGCTTAAGTACACGCCACTCTATCCCGGGATCATTCCAAACGATGAGGCGCGTGTAAAAATGGCCAAAGAGAAACTCGATAGAGATTTAGCGGCCATCGTTAACAGCAAGATTCCATCTCTTAATAATCACACGCAATTGCAACAGAACTATCGTCTGGCCTTAGTGACTCTGTTGGCCGATCAAAAACAGCTCGCCCAGGCAACCGAGCAGCAAGCATCCATTGCCGATAAGTTGAAAACCCTGCCTTTGCTTTATGAGCAATATCAGAAGCTGGAACAGAATCTCGATTCGGCACAGGGCGTTTATAAGCAGCTAAAAAATAGCCTCGACTCGGCCTATGCGAACCGCGCTGCAGCTCAGCCGAATATTCAAATTGCCCAGTTGGCAACCGTGCCCTCCGATCCTTCTAGCCCGGTTATTTGGCGTAACTACGCTTTTGGTGCTCTTATCGGCGTTGTGCTGGGCATCGCCACCATGCTTCTGTTGGAGCAGAACGATAGTCGAGTGCGCTCGCTTAAGATTGCCCGTCGCATGCTGCCCGGCCCGGTAATCGGTACGTTGCCACGGATATCGGGTGCCCAGATGCGCGCACTTCAAGCCGGCGAAGCGGTAGGCCCCATTGCGGAAGCCTATAGTTTGGCCAGAGCGAACCTCGCGCTTGCTTTGCGTGACATCAGCCATGAAGACCTAGGCGGCAGCCAGGTGGTTATGGTGACAAGCGCTCTTCCTGGTGAAGGGAAATCCATCACCGTTACCTCATTGGCCCGATCTGCCGCTCGCGCCGGTAAACGGGTCATTCTCGTGAATGCCGACCTACGGCACCCCTCGATAAACCAGATATTCCGGACCAACGAGAAGATCGGGCTGGCCGAAGTGTTGATCGGTGCGGTAAGCGCTGAGGACGCTCTTGTTAGCTCCGATACGCCCTATCTGACCATTCTCCACAGCGGCACACCGGATCGGAATCCCTCCGATCTACTGGCGTTGCCTACGATGGCCGAACTGATAGCCTATCTTCGTAAGGAGGCCGACCTTATTCTGATAGATACGCCGCCCTGTTCGGTGGTGGCCGATGCGCTGGTGCTGGCACCACTCTGCGACTGTATTCTGCAGGTGGTCAGTCTCGATATGGCCGATCAGGTCACAACGCTGGAGACGGCAGAGGCGCTGCGCGCGGCCGAGCCGAAAAAGCTGCTTTTCTTCATCAATCGCTCGGATACGCGCACCGCTCGAAATTACCACAGCTACTATTACTATAGCCAGAATGGTAAGAGCGCACGAAACGGGCACACGCCGGAAAAGGACAAACCCGCTGTGCCTTCCCTTGCGCCGGAGACGAACGCGTCGGAGGAGATCGCGCTTCCTCAGGAAGAGGAGGGTTCAAACCAATGAGACCTGTTACTCAAAAAGGTTTTCTGTTGCAAAGGATGGTCTTTGGCCAAAGGAGTGTTGCGATGCGAATCGGTAAATTGATCCTGCTATTAGCTTTCGCGCTGCTATCGCTTAAGGCCGTCGCCCAGACGGCACCCACCACGCTGCCGGCTAACGGCTCGGATACGCAGATTCCGCCCACGAAGGTGGTGTCTAAGTACCTGTTAGGTCCGGGAGATGTGATTTCGATCCATGTTGTTAATTTCCCCGATCTTACAATGGGTGACATACAGATTCCTCCCGATGGCAAGCTCACACCTCCCCTGCTGGCCGATTCACCTATCAACGTTTTAGGAAAAACGGTCGAAGAGGTCGCCGCCATGCTAACCCAGGCGTGGTCTAAGTATGTTGTCAATCCAAGTGTAAGCGTGTACTTGGTGCAAAAGCGACCTCAAGACGCGATCGTCGTCTACGGATATACACCCAGAACCGGCACAGTGGAAATGCGCCCCGGCCTGCGTATTCTCGATGTCATCTCCGCTATGGGCGGTGGAGGTGACATAGGAGACCTTAGCCATGTTACTGTGACCCATGAGGACGGAACATCGCAAACTCTTGACCTAAGTAACCCAGAGACAAAAGGTGATTCACCTGAGAACATTTTGATGCACGAGGGGGATATCATCTACGTTCCAAAGCTTTATCAGTTTGTAACCGTCCTGGGCGAAGTCAAGCAGGGCGGTCAGTTCCCCTACGAAAAAAAGATGACCGTGGCCGACGCTATCTCGCGCGCAGGTGGTTATATTGAGGGAGAGGCCGATCTTTCCGCCGCTACCATTACCCGCGATGGAAAAACGATCCCCATAGACCTTCAGAAATTCTACTTAGATGGGGATACTTCACAGAACCTTACCCTCCAACCCGGCGATAGTATTCTCATACCACGCCAGATGAATATCGTCTACATCTACGGCGCTGTGCAAGGCCAAGGGCCTTACGACTTTCGCCCCGGCGATAGGCTGTGGGATGCCATCAATCGGCGTGGAGGGCCATCGCAAGATGCCAATATAAGTGCTGTAGAGGTGATCCACACCGATCTAGAGAATAAGCTAGAGGCCGAGTTGACTCAAAAGTATCCTAAGCAGGCCAAGGACTCAAAATGGATGTTCAACCAACTGAAGAAGCAGGGCGCCATACAGGTTGTCGACCTGAATCGCTACTTCCATGGAGACCAAAGTGTCAACGTTCCGTTGAACGCCGGCGACTTCATTTACGTTCCATCCAAAAAGCATGGGTTCGGGCTGAGCGATATGTTCCAAATTCTGTCAAGCGCTAACCTCTTGCGCATCTTGGCGGGCTTCTAGCAGCCTAAGTCTGATTGCCAGGTGCCCTAAAAGCAGGCACCTGGCAATGCCTACAGAAGGGAATCGGCCATGCGGGTCGCTATCGTCCACGACTATTTGGCTCAAATGGGTGGGGCAGAGAAAGTTGTTGAGGTGCTTCATGAAATGTTTCCGGAAGCGCCCGTCTATACCTCTGTCTATGTGCCCGAAGCCATGCCCGCAAGCTTTCAAAGTTGGGACATCCGCACAAGCTTTCTACAGCGCTTGCCGGCCCTGAAAAAAACGCATCGCCTCGCTTTGCCTCTCTATCCTTTGGCTTTTGAGTCGTTCGACCTTCAGGACTACGATCTGGTCATTAGCTCCTCATCGGCCTTCGCAAAGGGGGTGATAACGCAGCCGCATACGGTGCACATCTGCTATACACATACCCCTATGCGTTTTGGATGGATGACCCATGCCTACCTGGAGAGAGAAGAGATAGGAGGACTGGAGCGCGTTCTCCTGGAGCCGGTGCTTCATCGCTTGCGGCTCTGGGATGTCGTGGCCGCCCTGCGAATCGATCGGTATATCGCAAACTCCACGGTGGTGGCCCAGCGCATCGCCCGTTTCTATCGCCGTGAGTGCGATATCGTCTATCCTCCCGTGGATACAAGCCGTTTCAAGCCCTCCGAGCAAAAAGAGGATTACTACCTCGTGGCGGCACGCTTTGCGCCGTATAAACGGTTGGACTTGGCAATAGAGGCTTGCAATCGCTTGAAAAGGCCTCTGAAGGTGGTGGGGAGCGGACGCCAAGAGGCCTATCTCCGGCGGATCGCAGGGCCTACCGTCGAGTTCCTCGGGCGTGTAAGCGACGCCGAGTTGGTTCAGCTTATGGCACATGCACGCGGCTACATCATGCCGGGTCAGGAGGATTTTGGCATATCACCGGTAGAGGCAAACGCTTGCGGTTGCCCCGTTATCGCCTACGCGGCCGGCGGGGCGCTCGATACGCAGGTGGATGGAGTTACCGGTGTGCTCTTCTCCGAACAAAGCGTAGAGAGCTTGTGTGAGGCCCTCTGTCGTGCCGAAAGCCTTGCGTTCGATATCCATGTTATGCGCCAACACGCCCAACGGTTTGATACCTCGGTATTTAAGGAGCGTATGCGGCAGATCATCGAAGAGGAGATGGCTAAGCATCGTAAAGTCGTGTCTGGAGAGAGAAGGCAGAATGTCTGAAGCATCAAAACAAGGAACCCCGACAACACCGCCTTGGCAAAAAGAGCTGTTGGATACCTTGGTGGAAGTGGGGCATTGGCCACTGCATATTTGGCTGGTTATCTTAGCAGCCATAGCGCTCTATATGCCGGTATTCCTAGACGTGATCCCCTTTCAAATTCAAAGTGGTATCTACTCCTACGGCGTGCTCATTCCCCCCATCGCGATCGGACTGCTCTATCTTCAAAAAGATCGCTTACGTGCGGCGCGACCGGCTCCAGACCCCGTGGGCTTTTTCTGGATCGCGCTCGGCGTCTTGATGGAGTGGGTAGGGTGGTTCTTGCGGGTGCGCTTCCTTATGATGGCCTCGCTTACACCGGTGGTGGCCGGCTGCATTCTGGCCCTTCATGGGCGGGAACTCTGGCGAGCCGCACGGTTTCCCGTGTTGGTGCTGTTACTTGCTGCCCCGGTGCCCATGCCGATCATCAATCCGCCGGATGTCTGGATTCAGCATCTCAGCGCCATCGGTTCTGCCGGCATTATGCAGACTTTGGGCTTTCCGCTCATTCGGCAAGGCAACACCATTCAGATTCCTGGGATGACTCTGGATGTGGCCGAAGCCTGTAGCGGATTTAAGAAGCTGTTGGCCTTTTTCTGCTTTGCGGTGCTTTACGGCTGGTTTTTTGCACTGCCCCGAAGGCGTTGGCTTCTACTTACCCTTCTGGCACTGCCGGTGGCGTTAACGGCCAATGTGGTGCGCATCGCCGGTCTTATCTTTATCGGAACAGAGTTCGGCGAACATGCCTTTCATATTGCACACGAGTATGCCGATTTCTTCGTGATCGCGCTCTCTTGTGTGCTTTTTCTCACGGTGGGCAAATACATGGGATGCGACAGAAGCCGGTTTGCACTGGAGAAAGCCCACCAACAGCCTGCGGAGGCGGAGGTCGCGTTACATGGAGGTTAGGAGGGGAGCGTATGCAGCAAAGACGCTATAGCTTTTTGGTCTGTGCCCTTCTGTTATTGGGTTTGGGGGCCAATTTGGGGTTTGGTCGGCTGAAGTTCGCCGCACCGCACCCGGTGCCCATCGAGAACTTCCCGCGCCATGTCGGCGATTGGGTGTGTGTGGCAGACGATCCGGTAGACCCAGCTGTCCAGAAAGCACTACCTACCGCCACCATCCTTCAAAGGGAGTATCGAGACCCACTGGGGCATGTTGTTACCCTTGAGCTAATTACGGGCAAGAGTTACGACGATTTTCATGACCCCAACGTCTGCTTCCCGGCACAAGGATGGACCCTTTTCGATCATAAGATACTCAATTGGAACGGGCAAGAGGTCAACTTCATGAAGGCCACACTGAACGGCTATACCGAAGATTTCGCCTACTACCTGGCGGGAGGCTATCTAGCCCAAATTCCCATGGGGGGCATCGCCCAAAAGAAGTTTTATGCCTGGCGCAAGTTGCTGACGGGGGAGGGGGGCGGTTCTTTGGTGGTACGCATGAGCAATACTGAAGGACCGGGCAGCGTGGACGTGCTAAAAAGCTTCGCGCTGACCATTCAGCCCATCGTGAACGCTTTGGTGAAAGAGAAGAAATGAGCACAGAGAGCTTGCCAGAGGCGGCAAAACGGCCGCTAACCACCATTCAGCCACCTAAGGGATGGCAGCTTATAGATTGGAAGGAGCTGTGGCGCTATCGTGATCTCCTTCTCGCTTTGGCCGGGAAAGATATTCGTTTGCGCTACCGCCAAACGGTTTTGGGCGTGGCCTGGGTGATCATTATTCCGCTCATCTCGGCGGGCATTTTTACCTTTGTCTTCGGGCGTGTGGCCAAGTTGCCCAGCGATCATGTGCCCTATATTCTATTCGCCTTTGTGGGCACCATGGCGTGGAACCTTTTCAACAGCATTATAACCAATTCCATTGCAACGCTTTTGGGCAACGCCAACATGATCTCCAAAATCTACTTTCCGCGCCTGATCTTGCCGTTATCTACGGCGCTGGGCAGCCTGCTAGATTTCAGTATCGGCCTGTGTCTGCTTATCGTGTTACTTATTTCTTACCATGTAAGCGTTCATTGGACGATCCTGCTGTTTCCTTTCTGGCTTTTCCTTTTGCTGATCATGGCGCTCGGCATCGGGTGTATCAGCTCCGCCGGTGCGGTGCCCTATCGGGACGTGCGCCAGGTTATGCCGGTGCTGCTCAACATTCTGCTCTACGCCAGCCCGGTGGCCTACGGAGCGAACGCTGTGCACGGTAAGTGGCATGCCATCTACATGCTGAACCCGTTGGCGGTGATTTTGCAAGGTTTCCGGTGGGCGGTTTTTGGGGTTTCTCCGCCTTCTTTTGGCAGCATTGTTTTCGCTGTGGTCAGCGCCGTGGCGATCTTTGTGGGAGGTGCCATGGTATTTCGGAATGTGGAACGGAGTTTTGCCGACGTTATTTAGGGCTATCCAAAAAAGACCGGATAGCCCTGCACGGCGCTGCCGACCCAGGCGCCCGTAAGCCCCCACAGAATGCCGGCAACGGCAAAATGTCCCAAGGCCAGGCCAAGAAAGAAGGGAATGAGCCGACGATAAAGTGGCATGCCACCGTAGCGAAGCACAAGCGATTTGATGATCCAAACCACGAGAAACGGCCCCCAAATAAGCGATCCATAGCTGCAGGTCATTACATAGCCTATGGGGTGGAACCAGAAGCCGGTGAAGCGGATGCGACACCACCATAGCAAGAAGGCGATCAGAGCCCCGATGACGGTGGCGTAGATGCGCGGAATGTCGGGAAGTTTCGGAGTGTGCATGTAGCCGGTTGCGGCGCTATACTCCGGTTCCGTTAACCATTGGCCCCATATCTCCCCGCGCAACTGCACGACCCCATGTTGATAGTAGGGCACGAGATGGTTATACCAGCCGAGTATAATGCCTACCACAACCGCCAAGGCTAGTAACTGAAAAAGTTTGGCCGCACGAATCTTCACGCGGCGGGCTATCTCTAAACTCTCTATCTGGTAGCCGGTCATTTCAGGAAAATAGCCTCTGGCGAGAAACACAAAAAGCGCCCATATCGTTAAGGTGGAGGGGCTGTTGCGGGCGAACGGGGCCGAGCCGAAGGTATAGAGAAAAAAGGCCTTTTGTTGTTGATAGGGAAATAACCAGATGAGCGGAACACCGGCTTCGGCACGAAGTCGGCCGTAAACCATGGCGACGGCCACAACGAGAGCGAGATAGGCTAGCGCGATCCACCAGCCCATTCCGGCCATCCACATATAGCCCCAAGAGATGAGAAACCCGCCGAAAAACCCTAGCCAAAGCCGGCGATAGCGCGCGTTGCCGACGCCGGGGTCTCCAGAAAATCTGGCGATTTTCTGGAGCAGGGCGCCCTTCCCCTCAAGGCCGACGGTGCTGCGCACGGCACTCTCCCCCTCAAGGCCGACGCCCTCCCCCTCAAGGCCGACGGTGCTGCGCACGGCACTCTCACCCTCACGCCAAGCCAGCTTCCAAGCCTCTTTAAGGCGGTGTCGAGCCAGCCAGATCAGCAGCACGGCGAGCACCATGTAGGCGCCTATACCCTCTTCTTGAAAGTAAGGCAGAAGGCCGGGAGATGCGCCGTGCGCTACCCCGAAAACCGCTGCCAGCTTCAGCACGAAGTAAGATACCCACACCGTAAGGCTTATCTCTGTGGAGACCAGAAAACCCAGCCCGATAAGTTCGGGGCGGATGTGAAAAATAAGTGGCTTCATCTCGCTCCAAGGAGGTGAGTTAAAGAGGGGGGAGAGATCGAACTGTTTGCCTATGGCGGGAAAGGCGGGGGCCAAGGCGTGCGCAATGTTGATGAGGTTATACACGGCTGCAAGCGCGAAGCCGGACCACATCAATGGGTTCCGAAAGAAAGGAGGGCCTTGGGCATCCGTTTGCGACATCTCAAGAGGCAGCGCAACGAGAGGGAAGGAGAGCCGTTCGTCATCGGCCCAAGCATGGTAGAGCAGCCCCATGAGGCTTGCCAAACACCACCAGAGCGCCAAAAAGAAGCCGAGCCAGCAGAGACACGGAACGATCCAGAGATGCCATGGTACCACACCGTTAGGCGCACCTTCGTAGAGGTGCTTGATGGCTTGCAGATTGTGAGGCGCTAGCCACTTCGGCAGGTAGGCTCGATTGGGAACGATATCTTTGGTTTTCAGATAGAAGGGGAGCGTCATTAAAGAGAAAAGGAATTGGGTTACCCCAATGCCCATGATGGTTGTGCTGACGGTTACAAAGAGAAAAACGGTGAGCAGCTCTGCCGTTGAAAAAGGTCTGGCTTTGCGCAGGTTGCGAAACAGGTAGTTGAGGGCGATGAGCAGCGCAAGGGCCGCGAGGCCGGGTATGGCGGGCACACTTTCGGTAATCTGGGTGGCCAACACCATGATCTCGGAGCGCCTCACCCAAAAGCCTGCCAGGAGCGACAGCAGCAGGGCAAGTATGAATGCGCGTTTTGAAAGACCTTGCTCGTTCTCCAAAGACCGTGTTGTGACTCCTCTCCCATACAGTTCCTGCATTCTATAGTACCTCGAAAAAGGTCATTTTCGAGATCGCCGTTTGTCACAGATTCTTTTTTAGATAGGGTTTATGTGTCGTCTTTGGCTAAAAACCCAAATATTCCTGTCAAGAACTAGCCTGTTTCGACCTAGCGCCTTGGAGCAGAGGCCCCCTGGGACACGCTACAAATTTTTCCTAGAAGTAGTTGACAAACGTCTACATATTTTGGTTTAATAAGGGGGCTTAGGAAGAAAGCACCTAGCCCCTATGGAATCGGGGGCTAGGTAGAAGGAGAACAAAAATGCCAAAGGAGCAACAGCAGCTATTGGCGGTTGGAGAGCGGACGGGCAAGCGCCCCTCCATCTCAGAGGGGTTGCCCGTTCTTTCTAAGGTCGCGGAGGCTGCCGGGGTAGAAAGACAGAGCGGTGCAAGAGACTCGGCCAAACAGAAGCTGGTCGCAACCCCCATGGAGCATCGGGCCGTAGCGATTCAGGATACTTCTCCTATCCTGCCTGCAGGTACCTCATCGGAGATCACATGGGACGGAGTTATGGAATGGGCGCAGCAGCGTGCCGCGCGGCACTATGTGCTTGAGCGCTGCAGAAAGCAGGCCTACATTGAGTGCGGCGAGGTGGCGCGCCTTACGGGGTGGCCAGGTCCCCGCGTACGGCGTTTCATTTTGGAGGTACAAGATGAGTGGCGGCAGATTCAAGGTATTCGCCCCCGTGGCCGCCCACGCAAAAGCCTCTAGAGCGCTTTTGCACGATGCCCTTACGATGCGCTCCGCGTTATTTTCCAAAAAAGCCGGCTAAGGGTTTACGAACCTAGGCGTTTGGCGGTGGGAGCGCTCGGTCATAACGGGCGAGGCTCGCTTCGCGCGAGCGACCGGTGCGCTCATAAAGCATGATCAGGGAATCGTAGAGGCGGTCGGGTTGGTCGCTCTCTTCGCCGATGGCAAGGGTAAGCGCGTTGAGAAACTCCCGCTCGGCTGCCTCGAAATTGCCCTGAGCTAGGTAGGTATTTCCGAGGACTTCACGCGCTTTAGGATCGTAGGGATCGTCAAAGACGGCGACGTGCCAGAGGGGGTCACTACGAAAGCGCGCATCGGCATGACGGCTATATTGCACCAAGGCGTCGGCAGCGACTTCATAGATGTCGGCCTCCGGATGGTCTGCACCGAGGTCCCATTCCCAAGTTCGTGTACACAGCGGGATAAGATGATTTAAAACCGCCCACCACTCCTCCGTCGCTCTTGCAAGGTCTCCTCTTTCCCGATAGACATCGGCCATGAGGTAGCAGGGGTCACCGAACCACGGGGCGGCCTCGGCAGCCCGATGAAAATAGTCGAGTGCCCGCTCGTCGTCGTTGTTTGCCCGACGCCGACATCCAAGATGGCACAGACTGAGGGCGGCTTGGGGGTCTGATTCGACGATGGCGAGATGCAGTTCGGTTTCGTTGCGCGGGCAGGGGATATCTTTGTAGTGCGTAAGCCCGAGGTGGGCAAGCAGCTGATACTGTTCTGGGTCGTAAAGCTCCATCTCGGCCCACTGTTCTTCCAGTTCATAACGCCCAACGAGAGCGCAATGGCGGAGAAAAGCCCCAAAGTCGGAGGCCACAGGGCGTAGAAACATCTCATCTTCGTCCCAATAGAGCACCGGCCATTGGTCTACCTCGGTTTTCTGCCGCGGCGCATAGAAGCCATAAAGGCCGCCCTCGTCTACGGCGCGTCCAAAGGGCAACAGTTGGGGAAGCATGCCATACTCTCTGCCGTTGCCGGCGAGAATGGCGTCGAGCGGGAAAAACTCGCAGTGGCCGAGAAACGGTTGTTCTTGCTGCCGATAAAGACTCCGAAACAGTTCGGGCAAGCGAAGTTGCCAAAACCGCTCTAAAGCGCGAAGAGCTGCGTCCGTCGCGGCCTGTCGGCGTTCCTCTCTTCGGCTCATAGGATCGATTGTCTCCAAAAATGCATAAGGTTGTACCTATTGGCCTAAATGGCGATGAAAAGCACCCTTTACAGCCATCATGCCTCGGTAGAAGTAGTTGGTGCCGTTAATATATCGGCTATAAACGGCTTTCTGCTTAGCTCTTTTTGAAGGAGTTGCCGCAGTAAGAATTTTCGCGAGGCGAACGGGCGCTTCCTCGAAGCCCTCTAGTCAAAGTATACCTGAATAACCGTATGCGCTAGACGCTTTTGCCGCAATCAGTACGTAATATTTGAAAGAAAGCGCCAAAATAGTATAGGGTGCTGCGGCTACCGCACAACGACGTGCAGGAGAAAAAGCCATGAATACCGGATTAACGACCACCAAAGCCCCCTTTATTGAGGAGGCACGAGAAACAGGGCAGCTCTTTATAACGCAGCCTTATGCCCTCTACAGCGAGGAGAACCACGAGGCCTGGCGACAGCTCTACAGGCGCATGATTCCCTTGTGGCAGCGCTATGCAAACCCGCACTTTTTGAAAGGACTGCAATGTCTTTGTTTGCCCCCCGACCGGGTGCCGAAGCTGGAGGAGGTGAACCGCTTCCTCGAACCGCTTACCGGATTTCGCGCGAAGGCGGTAAGCGGCTACGTGCCGGCCTTCCTTTTCTTCGATTGTCTGCGGAACCGAGAGTTCCCAACGACGATCACGGTGAGGTCGCTAGAAAACCTTGATTATCTGCCTGAACCCGACATCTTCCACGATGTTGCTGGCCATGTGCCGATGCACACCGACCCAGCTTTCGCCGAGACGCTCGTTCGACTCGGCGATTGTGCCCATACCGCCGTGGAGATGGTGGCGGGAATAGACGATGCGAAGGAACAGTTGCGCCGACTTACGAGTATCCTGAAAGCGTTTGCCCGATTCTTCTGGTTTACCATTGAGTTCGGGCTTATGAACACTCCGGAAGGGCTAAAGGTCTATGGAAGCGGCCTTTTAAGCTCTTATGGGGAGATCGTGCACAGCATCGAGTCACCAGAAGTGCAGCGCTATCCTTTGCAGATCGAGTGGGTGATCAACCAGGCGTTTGAAATAGACCACTATCAGCCGTTGCTGTTTGTGGTAGAGGGTTTCGATCATCTCTATCAACTGGTGGATACGCTAGAGAGGTGGATGCGGGAGGGGCGGCTTAACAATGTCGCTCCCGGTGAGCCTACGATGCGTGAGAGTGACTTGCAAAGTTTCCTGCATGTTGCCGGTAAAGGGAGTCAACAGGCATGATGCGCGATGCCCTTCACACGATTCGCGATGTTCGTCTGGTACGCCCGGATGACGCCGATTACATCGCATATCGGCGTCGTATGGCCGACCTACGTCCCTCAAGGGGCGGGCCGCGTCAGGCTGGCGAGATGTTGGGCGGTCTGGTGGAGCAGGCGGTACGACATTGGCTTGGAAAGCAGGTGCCGCTACAGGAAGAGCGTATCCTCAGTTGGGAACAGCGTCTTGCAAATGGGCGACATGGCCGTCTCTATAGGGAGTTAGATGCCGTTTGGCCCATTGACCCCGAATCGCTCTGTCTTTTCGAGATCAAGTTCACCACAAAGGAGCGCATGGCGATGGGGGTGGGGCTTGATCAGCTGGATGCAGCTGCGGAGATTCTGGCCCGATCAAAGCGGGTTCGCTATCTTCTCTTGCGGCTCGTCTATGTGGGAGCGGAGCCGGTTCCGGTGCTGGTGGAGGAGGGGGAGGGCGTCGGCCTTGAGGGGAAGGGCGTCGGCCTTGAGGGGAAGGGCGTCGGCCTTGAGGGGAAGGGCGTCGGCCTTGAGGGGGAGGAATCGGAGGGACTTTTGGTGGTGCCGCCTACCGAAGAGTACGAGGAGTTAGGCGTGATATGGGTTCCTCCTGCGGCTGTAGAAGAGAGCGCCGCAGAGCTTGGTTTGGAGCTACCGGCAAACTGGCTTGAACCGGAAGCGCGTGAGGGCGCTGTAGAAGACCCCGAGCGGGATGCTTGGCGCTTCTATGTAGAGAGCGCTCAAGAGGCCACATCGGTGGAAAACCCCTTAGCGGCAGCATTGAAACGTCTATTGGCGCAAGAAGCTCCAGAAGACGATAAGAGGGGCCTCTCGCTATAAGAAGCCCCTCTACGACTGGCTCCGGCTTTCCGCTACTCCGGTGTAGGTTTAAGGCCGATGACCTCGCGCAGGCGCGGGTTGTTGCGTTGTTGGCGCAGTTTTGCGAGGGCGGAGGATTCGATTTGACGGACGCGCTCACGGGTTAAACCGAGGGCGTTTCCTACCTCCTCAAGGGTGCGTGGTTCTGCACCATCCATTCCGAAGCGGAGGATGATCACGTCGCGCTCACGAGGTGTTAGCTCGGCAAGCACCTCCATGAGGGCGTCACGCACGGCCATATGGGCGGCTTCTGTGGCCGGGTTGTGGGCATCGCCGGCCGGAATAAGGTCGGCCAGGCGGTTCTCACCCTCCTCGCCCACCGGCATCTCCAGAGAAAGCGGCTCGACAGAGCTGCGCAGCAACTCGGTCAATTTCTCCTCCGGCATGCCGAGTTCTTTAGCCAACTCGGCACGTGAGGGGGCGCGCCCTAGCCGCTGACGCAACGCAAGGCGCGTTTTATTGATGCGCCCCAAGGTGTCGGTAACATGGACTGGCAGACGAATGAGCCGCGACTGATCGGCGATGGCGCGCGTAATAGACCGGCGAATCCACCAGATCGCATAGGTGCTAAATCGGTAGCCGCGCCGGTAGTTGAAACGGTCTACGGCGCGCATAAGGCCGATGGCGCCCTCCTGCATGAGGTCTTCTATCGGCATACCGTGTCCAAGATAGCGACGTGCTACCGAAGCCACAAGGCGAAGATTGGCCAGCACCAGGCGCTCTTTTGCCTGCCGCTCCAACTCCTTATCTCCGGTCTGACGTGCCGTCTCAATTTGGCGAGCAAGCTCGATCTCCTGCTCATGGGTAAGCAAAGCCATCTTCCCGGCACGTCGTAGCCAAGCTTGTGCGCTCTCTTCCAGCTCGCCGGCATCGGCTATCGCCTCCTCGCCTGTCGCCAAGCCCGGCTCCGAAATCTCGATCTCTTCTACAGCATCCTCTATTTCGGAAGAGGACAACGCCTCGGTTGTCTCCTCCATCTCTTCCAAGTTGCGCTCCAGAACGCCTAAGTCATACATCTCTACCATCTCCAGGGGCATCGCGCCTCCCTCCTAAAACATCAACAAATTTTTTCTTTTTTTGAACTCGATTATCTCTTGCAGCCCTTGTCTCTCGCCCCACCGCCGTGGTACACCGAAAACCATCGTGGGATCGTTCCAAATCATTATATACGTGTTTTTGCGTGCCTAAGTCGTGAAAGCGTCTTCTCACGATGACATGTTTTCACGAAGGCCCTGCTTTTCCTACGCGCGATATATAGACATAATTCACGGAGGAAAAGTTTCAGTAGAATAGGGCGCGAAACTTAGGGTTGGTTTAGGGCAAACCAGGCATCGGTGGGTTGCTGTGCCCAGTAGAAGCCGTTAAGCGAAAACCATTTGGCATGCCCGTCGGCCAAGGTAACCACGGCGCCTCCATTGTGTCGCGGGTCTGGTCGGCCCCAATAGTCAGCATCTGGCTGCGAAGGCGGCAGCAGATAGGTGCTTACATGGTTTGGCGGCGGCCTGCCAATAATGCCTTTCGCATCGGCCATCATCACGGTATGGGCGGGCTGCTGAATGGCCGCTAACGAAACTCCCGGCGCGTTGTTCAGCGTGTAGATGTTATTCACAACAACGCCAAGGTTTAAGTAGTAGGCATTCCAACCGTACTGGCAAACCGGCTTGCCGTAACTATTGTATTGCTGCAGATTGGAGGATGGGCATATCCATATCTGCTTGTTGCGCACATAAGGGTCGAGCAGATCGTGCCAGTTTAAAAACACGAACGGCGAAAGCGATGTGGCCGCCAGTGGTAGCCGCTCGTCGTAATCTTGTGCGTACATCTGAGCCGCAATGCCCATCTGTCGCATATTGGAAAGACAAACCGTCTGTCGTGCCTTTTCGCGCGCCTGCTCGAATACCGGAAAGAGAATAGCTGCAAGCACGGCGATAATGGCGATCACCACAAGCAGCTCTATGAGCGTGAAACCCGTACTTTTTCCTCTCGGCATTCTCCCCGTTCCTCCCCCGGCCTGTTCCGGAGCGTGCATTATGACATACAAAGCCCCGCTCCTACAAGAGAGAAACGGGGATTCCCTTTTGTGCATTATGGCTATACGCATAGAAAGACCCTTCTGTTCCTAAGGAAACCCCTTGTTGGAGCGCGAAATTTGATTTTGGTCTCTTTCGCCAAAAACTTTACCTCGTTGAGGTACGAGGGGGGCGAGAAGATTGGGGAAAAGGGGGCGCTGCTCCGAGAGACCTTTGAGGTATCATACTTTTCAGCACAGCTTGTAACCTCATTGTTTAAGGAAGATAGCATGCCCAACGAAGATGAGAATCGGCCCCATTTTGAAACCCTCTGCGCGCATTTTGCTGAAGACCCCTCCAGATTTCATGGTGCGGTAATCCCGCCTATCTTTCAAAACTCTCTGTTCACTTTTCCTACCTATGAAGAGCGGGCGACAAACTATCAGCTAGAGCCGACGGAGATCGAGGAGGCCGCCGGGGGAGTCAGCCGTTTTTACGACTACACGCGCGTGAC
>Ga0209061_1001249_pt1 | contig 44634 bp, 38 predicted proteins | sample Coa_R1_10_FD_187157 | JGI IMG/M metagenome (GOLD analysis project Ga0209061, IMG submission 187157) | Surface soil microbial communities from Centralia Pennsylvania, which are recovering from an underground coalmine fire - Coalmine... | ecosystem: Environmental > Terrestrial > Soil >...
GGGAGGTTCCCGACATGCGAACCGAGCTTACAGACGAGCAGATCGCTTTCTATCGGGAGAACGGTTTTCTTGTTATCGAGAATTTTTTGGATGCCGACGAACTTCAACTATGGCGAGAGGTTACGGAGGAGGCTGTAGCTCAGCGCTTGGAGGCGGCCGGCAAGGCCGGTTTCAGCCCCGACAGGCCGGAGACGCTGGCCAACCAGGCCGACCCCGATGCCTACTATGCCCAGGTTTTTGTGCAGTGCGTACGCTTGGCGGATACCCACGAAGGTATGGCCAAGTTGATGCTGGATGAACGCCTCGGCAAGCTGGCGGGCACGTTGGCCGGAGTGGATGGTATTCGTATTTGGCACGATCAGGCGCTCATTAAACCTCCCTACGGCAACCCAACCGCATGGCATCTGGACGTCCCCTATTGGTCGTTCTTCTCGCGCGATGCCCTGTCCATATGGGTTGCTTTGGACGACGCCACCCTTGCCAACGGTTGCTTGTGGTACCTTCCCGGCACACACAAGCTGGCCACGGAGAAGAATGTGGGCATCGGGCATAACATGGGGGAATTATTCAAAATCTACCCGGAATGGAGGCACATCGAGGCCGTGCCGGCGGCCTGTCCTGCCGGCAGCGCCGTATTCCATAACGGGCTTACAGCCCATGCCGCAGGAGCCAACATGACTCCGCGCCCGCGTCGCGCTATGACCTGTGCCTACATGCCGGATGGTTGCCGTTTTAACGGACAGCGTAATGTGCTTCCGCCAGACTATTTCGCCTCGCTTAAGGTGGGCGACCTGTTGAACAACGACCGCCAAAATCCTCTTATTTGGAGTGCGAAGCGGGAGGCGGCTGCCGGCATATCCTAAGGAACGCGGGAGGAGGTTTTGCAGCAGGACATCTATCGTTTTTGGGGAACCATCGGGTTCGTTGTTGGGATGCTGATTGAGCTGGTGGTGGCGCTGTTTTTATCGAGCGGCACGCATCAAGCTCTGCTCAACCCAACAACCGGGCGGCCGGATGTCTCTGTGGTTCCCTTCTGGCAGCTCTCCCTCCTCCCCCTCGTTTTATCGTTTATAGGCGCTTTTATTACCGGCATTGGCGCCGTCACTCTGGTTCGTGCAAAGGGGTTTCCTCCGGTTTTAGGTGGGCTGTGCTTTATTCCCCCCACTCTGGGCGTCGTGTGCTACTATCTTTATCTTACCGGCATCGCGGTGGTCTGCATTTTGCCGCGTCGTAAGGTAATGTGGGGTGAGACCCCCAAAACTCCCTCTGAAACCTCCAAGAAAGAGCCATGAAGTTCGGCATAAGAAGCCTTTTTGCGCTGCTCGGCGCCCTTCTGCTGTGTGTGGAGACAGCCTGTGCTCAGGAGATACCCGATATCGCACGCCGAATTGTAGGCGCTATCGGCGCTCAAGAGCGCATGTTGTGGGTAGATGGAACGGCCAATATCACACGCACCGTGATGGTGAACGGTCATCCAGAGGTCGTAGACTACTCCACAACGCAGGCCGGCGTGGAGGCCATTGTAGCCCATTGTAAGGCAGCACACATTAACACGCTCATTATAGATGTGAAGCCGTTGGCCGGCCTCACGCTTTACGATAGCCATGTGGCTCCCAGAATGCAGGTATGGCAAGGGCACCCGATCCCCAATTTCGATATCCTGGCGGCATTTGTGCAGGCCGGCCACCAGGCGGGGCTACAAGTGGATGCCGACATCAACATCCTCAGCGAAGGGCATAAGTACTACCAGGTAGGCCCGGCCTATACGCACCCGGATTGGCAGTCGGTGACCTACACGGTGGACCGCGGCCTCATCGCGCCGGACGGAGGTCGCCTTCCGATCTATGTTGAGGGCGAGCCTTCTGCCTCCAGCCGCGCCAAGGTGCTGCCTCAAGATACGACGGTGCTGTCGCAGGAGGCGGAGGCCATGGTGGGATTAGAGACCACCGGCAGCGATCTGAACAACCCCTCCAATGCGCCCTCGAACACTGCCGTTGGCCAACAGCTCAATCTGGTGATTGATAAAGACGACCGTGTGACCGGTTTTGTGGATAGCGCCCTTTTAGGAGATAACCCGTTGAGTGCGCCGGATGAAGGTTACCTTATCTCGGTGACCCGGGCCTCCGATCAGCAGTGGATAGGGGCGCACCTCACCCCGGGGTCGGTTGTCAGGTTCGACCTCCAGACGCCGCTGGTGCCTATCGCCCAGGCGGCCAACGAAAAGGTGGCCTGCTTTGTGAATCCGCTGAACCCGACCGTTCGTAGCTATGAGCTGGCGATGGTGCGCGATATCGTGAGCCGTTACGATATAGATGGTTTTGTGCTCGATAGATGCCGCTACGCCGATTTCTACAACGATTTCAGCGATATTACCCGCCGTGCTTTCGAACAATACATCGGGCATCCGGTAGCCCATTGGCCGGAGGACATCTATCGGTTCTCTCCGCACCCAGGTGACCCCATCATCCCCGGTCCCCTCTATTCGCAGTGGATCCGGTTTCGTGCGCAAACGATGCGCGATTTCGCTGCCGACGTGGTGCGGACGGTGCACGCGGTCAAACCGGGGCTGCCGGTGGGAACCTACGTTGGCTCTTGGTACCCGGCCTACTATCCGGTAGGGGTCAACTGGGGCAGTCCGTGGACGCCATTGCACTATAGTTGGTTCCCCGACGGTTACCCCGATACGGGCTATGCCGAGCTGTTTACGTGGGTTTCTACAGGATGTTATTATCCGATTGCTACCGAGGAAGAGGCTATACGCCAAGGAAAGAGCAGAGACCTTACTGTGGAAGGGGCAGCACGCATCTCTCGACTGGCTTTGGCGAACGGCACCCTGCTCTATCCGGGAATCTACGTTCCCGACTATGAGGGACATCCTGAGGAGATGATTCGCGCTCTTCAAGCGGCCGCACGCCAAGGTGAGGGATGGATGATCTTCGATCTCTCCTATATTGACCAGTTCAATTGGTGGCCTTATCTCGAAAAAGCCTATCCTTCCGACGCCCTGCCTCCCGAACGATTACCCGAACTACTTACAGCCATTCGCAGTGCACGTGGCGCACTGCCACCACCCAACGAAGGAGAGGTTCGCCAATGAAACGTTTCGTCCTTTTGTTTGTCGTGCTTTTCATGCTGAGCGGCTTGGTACTGAAGGCTCAGGAAACACCGGCCAAGAAGTTCATTCCACCGCACGGCCCCACACACCCGGTGCCGCCGCCTCGCAACGCCATTGTGTTGTTCGACGGGAAAAACACGGATGCTTGGACTCAACTCGATGGCAGCCCGGTGAAATGGGATTTAAGCGATGGCATCCTTACCGTGAAGCCTGGAACGGGCAATATCATTACCAAGCAGAAGTTCGGCGACTATCGCCTGCATGTGGAGTTTCGGATTCCCTATATGCCCGACGCGCATGGCCAGGCGCGGGGCAACAGTGGGGTCTATAACCAAGGCCTGTACGAGGTACAGATTCTCGATTCGGTGAACAACCCCACCTACTTTGCCGGGGGGTGTGGCGCCATCTATGGTCAGCGCGACCCCGATGAAAACGCGGCGCTTCCGCCGGGGCAGTGGCAGTCGTACGACATCATCTTTCGTGCCCCTCGATTCGACTCCAATGGAAACCTCATCGAAAAGCCGCGAATCACCGTAATATGGAATGGGGTCAAGGTACACGATAATGTGGAGATACAAGGCCCCACCACAGCAAGCCTGCCTGGGCCTATGGTGGCCACCGGGCCTATTATGCTGCAAGACCATGGCTGCCCCGTGAGTTTTCGGGACATATGGATCGTGCCGCTGAAAAATGCCCTGCCGAATCCACCTAAAAAGGCTGAAAAATGAGGGGAGCGATGGACTCGCTCAGGAGATAAGAGGATGCTTCGTCGTATCTATTTTGGAATCGCGCTTTTAAGTCTATGTTTCAGCTATCAGGCGGCTCGGGGAGCCGGTATCTCCTGGTCACACTCTCTTAAGAGTGCCCTGATAAAGGCGCGCAGCGACCACAAGTTGGTGATGTTGGACATCTATACGGATTGGTGCTATTGGTGCAAACGCCTCGATAGCGATGTCTATCCGCAATCGGTTGTGGTAAAAGCCGCTCGGCAAGTGATACCGGTGAAGTTGAATGCCGAGACCACACAGGAGGGGCGTGCGGCTGCTACCCGTTATGAGGTGACAGGTTACCCAACGGTGCTTTTTCTAGATGGGCAAGGCCAAGTGGTTGGGCGTATTGGAGGGTATGAACCGGCTGCAAATTTTGCTGCGGATGTAAACCACATCGTGATGGAGTATCGGCAACTCCCCGGTTTAGAGAGCTATGTGCACTCCCATCCGAGCGATGGTGCAGCCGCGCTGAGGCTGCTGCATATCTATGTGGAGGCCGGGCGGCTTAGCGCTGTGGAACCTCTTATCGCGAGGATTCGACGTGTAGACCCGAGCGGATCGAAGAATCTGCTGGCAGAGGCGCTGCTGTTGGGAGGATCGGCCTACATTCATGCGGGCAACGCAAGCCGTGCCGCAACCGATTTTAAGGAGGCCGCCCAAAAAGCCCATATCCCAGATATAAAAGCCGAAGCGCATATGTACCTAGCGATGCTTTATGCAGCCCAGAGCCAGCTGACTCCTGCTGCCGCGCAGCTTAAAGCGGTTTTGGCCATCCAAGGCTGCTCCGCCGAGATGCACCGGGCGGCTCAGCAGATGTTGACCCAGATTCAGGCGGCTCAGTTACAAACGCATTAAGAGGGAAAGCACCCGCTACAGAGAATCGCTACAGAGAATCTTTATTGCCGGTCGAAAAGACCTAAGAGTAGGCTTATTTGTCCCCCCTCTCCCTGTAGGTGGTGGAGTAGTGCACTGGCACCCCATGTCACCTCGAAGCGAAGCTGAGAAGTCTTTCTCATTTCATTCTCACTGAGGGGGAGGGCGTCGGCCTTGAGGGGAAGGGCGTCGGCCTTGAGAAAGTGTCGCGTGCAGCGCCGTCGTTCTTGAAGAGCCGATGATACGATTGTCATTTCGAGCCGAAGGCGAGAAATCTTAAGTTTCAATCCCCTCCAGTCTCCCCCTTAAAACAAAATTCATCAAATCTTAATCGCCTCTTAACATCTGCTTAATCTCCTCTTAACATGGCTTTGGCATAATACCGTTCGAGGAGCAAGGGAGGTCAAATAACGGAACTCGTGTGCTCCTCATGGCTAGAGGATGTCCAACATATCATGCAAATCAAAAAATTGCGTCTCAAAGGAGATCGGTTCTATGAAGCGTCACACTCGAAACGGTTTTACACTAATCGAATTGCTTGTCGTTATCGCGATAATAGCGATACTGGCGGCGATTCTGTTCCCTGTTTTCGCGCAGGCTCGTGAAAAAGCGCGCGCAGCATCTTGTCTGTCGAACCTAAAGCAGATCGGTTTGGCCACAGGCATGTACGTGCAGGATTACGATGAGTATTTCTATCCGCACCGGTGGAACTCCGGCCCTGACAGCAACCCTTTCCTGCAAGACCCTGTAGGTAACGCGACCATTACCGGTGCAGCCCGCAACAAAACCTTCTGGATCAGCCTGCTTTACCCCTATGCTAAAAACTACGACCTCTGGAAGTGCCCCTCCGCGCCCAACGTTTTCGTAAAATGGAACACGGATGGAGCCAAATGCGGTGGCTCCGATAACAACACGGCAGTTGGCTGTGGCGGTGTGGGTTACGGTGGGCAGAACAGCTATGGGCATAACGACGCCTGGATGAGCCCTGCCGGCAGTTATGCAACGCTCTACGGTGGCGCCGTTGCCGTGGTGGCGGATGCGGCAGTGCCTCGCGTGGCCTCCACGGTGCTTGTGGTAGATGCCTCCTACTACGGTGCCGTGCCCGATGTCTGCAACGAATCCGGACTTTGGCAGGCAAATAAGGCGAACGGCAATGAATGCAGCTATGTAACCAACCAGGGAGCCTTTTACGGGCACTACTGGAAGAACATCGGGAATGCCCGTTGGAGCTGGACGGGAGGAGAGGCCGGACCTTACGGCGGTGCCGCCGGGGTGCAGAAAGCCCTCAACGACGGCCCCTCCCGCCATAACGGCATAATGAACGTGCAGTTTGTGGATGGTCATGCGAAGGCCATCCCCTACAAGGAGCTTATCGGCGATGTCTGTCTCTGGACGACCGATGCTGATGGCCCGCACCCGGCATGCCAGTAGTTCTTAGCGTTTCGCTAGATATCGAGGGGGCACGTTATAACGTGCCCCCTCTTGCTCCATGTAGGCGAGGGAAGAGTTTATCGCGTGGTAGGTGCGACGCCGGTTTTGCGTTGGTTGCTACGGTAGATGCGCCACCAGCCGGGTTGAATCTGCTGTTCCTCCTGAAACCTGAGGAAACGCGCTTTTAACACCTCCGCGCGGCCCAGATAGCCCACGAACTGCCGCGGGTCTTCGCGTTTGACCACCGGAAGGCGACCTATATCGTGCAGAAGTATCTTCTCCATAGCCTCGTAGACCGTCTCGTCTTCATAGGTTACAACGAGGTTTTTGCTGCTTGCGTCGAGGACGGTGAGATTTTCATCGGATGGATTCTGTTCCAAAGCACGTAAGATGTCGCCCCTAGTCAGCATTCCTACTAACCTTCCCTCCGAATCCACAACGAGGAGAGCGCGATGCTTATGCAGTTGAGGATCGGAGGTAGTGCCTATCTCTCGGGCCAGCTCGGCGAGATTTTTTTCGGCGGGTATCACGCCGGGGGTACGATCCATCACCTCGCCGACCTTTACCTGTTGCAGCACGTCGGCCTCGTACTCCTGGGGGATAGTTAAGCCGCGTCGCGCCAACTTCTCGGTCATGATGGTGGTTTCACGTAAGAAGAAAAGCACGACGCCGTCGGCAATGGCGCTGACGATCATCAGCGGAAGGATCGAGCCGTAGTTGCGTGTGATCTCGAAGCCAAACAGCACAAAGGCAAAGGTAGAGCGAGAGGCTGCCCCGAAAATGGCTGCCATGCTGACCACCGCAAAGGCACCGGGTGAGAGGTGCGCCACAGGATAGAGATGGTTCATGGCGATGGCGTAAAGAGCACCTAAGGCGCCGCCCGACATCAGCATGGGGGCGAGAAGCCCGCCGGAGGTCTCGGAACCCAACGAGATCAACAACGCCAGGCTTTTGAAGATAAGAATGATAAGCAAAATAGATACCGGAAGTTGGTTGTTGAGGATGGCGGTGATGTTGCCGTAGCCCACTCCTAGAATGCGTGGAGCGAACAGACCGATGATCCCTAAGATAAGCCCGCCGATGGCAGGTTTCCAAACATCGTCTATGTGCAGATGGTCGAAGAGGTCTTCAAACCAGTAGAGTGCCCGTGTGTAAGCGATGGCGGCCAGCCCGCAGATGGGGCCTAGGAGAACGTAGAAGGCAAGACCGTGGAAAATGTTGAACTGGATAGGCCCCACTTTGAACAACAGTCCGGTGTCGAGCAGTTGATAGCGCACAATGGTGGCGATGGCGCTGGCAATGGTGACGGGGATGAAGGAGCGCGGTTTAAACTCAAAAAGCAGCAGTTCTATGGCGAGGATAACGGCGGCAATAGGCGTGCTGAAGATGGCCGCCATACCGGCAGCCGCTCCACAGGCGAGCAGAACCTTGCGTTCGGCGGGGGTTGTGTCTATCAACTGCCCAACTAACGAGCCTACGGCTCCGCCGGTCTGGATGATCGGCCCTTCGGCTCCGAAAGGGCCGCCCGTTCCGATGGCTATGGCCGCTGAGAGAGGTTTCAAGATGGCCACCCGCGCCTCCACCTTGCTGTGGCTTGTGACGACGGCCTCCATCGCTTCGGGAATGCCGTGCCCTTTGATCTTGGGCGTGCCGTATTTGGCCATCAGCCCTACCATAAGCCCACCGATGGCCGGAACCAGAACAAGCCACGGCCCTAAGGTGTTGGAAGTGATGTTGGGCAAGGTGAAGGCCACTTTATGGTAGAAAACGACGTTGGTAAGCAGGGAGATAAGGTCATAGAGAATGTAGGCCACAAGGGCGGCCTGTACGCCGATGATAACGGCGAGTGCGGTCATCATCCAGAGACGAAAGCCGCGTTTCTGTAGCCTATTTACTTCGTCGGCATCCGCAGTTGTTGGCGCTAAGCCGTTGCTTGATGAGCGATCCTGCATCTGATCCCTTATCGTTTTGATGGTTGATTTTTTTGATATTATACCCCATTATGTCGTATTAAGACATAATGAGTTGGGATGGCTGCGTAGAGACATGATGTGGTGTAGGCAAAACTATCCGCGCGAACATATGGGAGGAAGACGAGCTGATTGTTAACGACCACGGCCTAAAGGCAAAGGCTTGCCCTCTCAAGTTGTGAGCAGCAGGATTTCGGGGTTGGTTGACGGCGACCCATGAGGGAAAAGGTGCTGAGGGGAAGGGCGTCGGCCTTGAGGGGAAGGGCGTCGGCCTTGAGGGGAAGGGCGTCGGCCTTGAGGGACTACTGATGATACGACTGTCATACCGATCCTCAGGCGAGATAGACGCCTGTCATTTCGAGCCGAAGGCGAGAAATCTTATGTTTTTAATCCCCGCCATTTCTAAGAAGAAGGGGTGGGACTGCAGAGACTGCCGATCTTGTGGCTCTAGAGCTAGTCCTCAAAGCAAGCCTGCCTTGTACGCTCCCTATCTCGTCCTTTCGTCCTCGCGGACAGCAACGCTGCGGCCAGAGAAAGAGATGAGTAAGAAAATGAACATACGCCGCAGAGGTACTTGGTTGGTTTTGAACCGGCAATGTTTATGGGCGTTGGATGTTCATGGGGAAGTCTACACCACATCCATCGTAAAAGAAAGGAGGAGCGAACGGGGGGATAACGCAACTTGGAAAGTTTTCTGTCAGTCCAAAGGTGATAGGCCCCTTGTTTTAAGATGAGGAGGAGATGAACCAGAATTCAAATCGGTTTACTGAGGCGCTTGGAAAAGAGGACTACGAGATGCTTTCCTCTTTCCGGTACACCCTGCGTCGTTTTTTGAAGTTCAGCGAGCAGGCTGCCGCATCGAAGGGATTAACACCACGCCAGCATCAGGCCTTGCTTGCCATAAAGGGCTATCCGGGGCGCGACTATGTGACCAACGGTGAGCTAGCCGAAAGGCTGCAGATTCACCATCAGAGCGCTGTAGGCCTCGTTAATCGGCTGCAGAGGATGGGACTTGTGGAGCGCGTCGCTGCAACCGATGATCGGCGAAAAAGCTATATACGGCTGACACGCCAGGGGGCGGATATTCTCGAACAACTTACCGCCGCCCACAAGCGTGAGCTAATGACCATCGCACCCCATCTGGAACTGCTCTTACGACATCTGCAGAAAAGCCAAGACTCTCCATCTCGACACGCCGAGGTTGAAGGGCCTGCTCGGTGGGATGGGCAATCTAGTGAGGATATGCCCATAAAGCAAGAGTAGCAAGACCCAACAGCATTTTCAGCAGGTCAAGTCCCGAATAGACTTTATGAAGGCGGCCTATTTTGGCGAATCGTGGATCGGCTGGGTCGCGGTTAACGAGGTCAAGACCGCGTGTTAGCGCCGACATGCGCGGCCTTACCCACACCAACTGCACCAGGGCAATAAGCCACATGGCTGCCACCACTTCGGTTGCAGTCTGTTCTAGGGGAAGAACGCTTGGCCGGATATGGGGAAGGAGGAGGGCATTAGCCAACAGCAGAATGGCTCCGGCGATCACCTCCAATTTGTTAAGGGCGGCAAAAACACGCCGTCCGATGGCAACCACCTGATTTCTGTTGACTTCCGGCACGCGAAAGCGGATGGGCGTTTCCACAAAGTCAATGACGATCAGGCCCCCAAGCCAGAGGGTTAGGGCCAGTTGTCGCACGAACAGCAGGCTCCAAGCCATCGCTATATCTCCTTGTTCTCTCGATTTGGGCGATAGAAGTAGGTAAACCACTCGCGTTGACTGCGTTGTTCTGCCCAACTTAAGAAGCCAAACTTCAGTGCGAGGTCGCGCAGGGGGATGGGGTCGAAGGGATGGCGTATAAGCAGAATCTGCTTCTCGTCCTTTAGGGCCACCAGCTCCTTAAGTATGGTGGGCAGAGGGTCTTCTTGACGTTCGTCGAAGGGCATGAGGTCTAGGAAGCGTATAGAGGGGTGGTCATCGGCAAGGTTTTGCAATTCCAACGGCTTTTGAGGCAGGTTCACCGGCTCTGCTTCAAAAGCCGTTTCTGGCAGCGTTTTCAGCTCTTCGGCGATGGTGGAGGGGTCTTCCCCGGCTGCGAGGTTCAAAATGAAGAGAACCTTTGCTAGCGGCAGGCCGGCAATGCGTGCGGCCTGCTCTACGGTGATGCGGTTGCTCATGGCTTTGCGCAGGATGGGGTTTCGAAGCCTTTCAAATTCCGGTGTTAAACCGGCCACGGTATTTAGCATCGCATCGTTGATTTCCAACACCTTTCTTATCTTCATATCGGGTGGCACGCGCACGGCGGTCATCCCTCCTCGGCGCAGGATGTTCGTTAGGAATTATACCATCTATTTGGATGTTTTTATCCAATATTGGCTCTCGCGTCATAGACATGCTTGCTGCCCTAGGCGAGAACGAGAAAGGCCTTTGATGCGCTAAAATAAACTGACATTTTTCGAAGGAGCGCGATTTCCCTTGGCCACCATTCAGCCCTTTCGCGGGGTGCATTATGACCCGCAGCGAGTAGCCCTTTCTGAGGTTATCTCGCCGCCCTACGATGTGCTCTCCGCAGAGGAACAGGAAAATCTCTATCGAAAAAGCCCCTACAACATCGTGCGGCTTATTCTCAATAGAGAGGAGCCGGGGGATAATGAGCGAGCGAATCGCTATACACGGGCTGCCGCCTTTTTACAAGAGGCATTACGAGCCGGGGTGCTGGTACAGGACGCACAGCCGTCCTTCTACACCTATCTTCAGCGATTTCCTCATCCTCTCCAACCCGGACAAATATGTGAACGCCAGACGTTGTTTGTTGCGCTTAAGCTTGAGCCTTACGAAAACGGCGTGGTGCTTCCTCATGAAGAGACACATACAAAGGCCAAAGAGGATCGGCTTCGGCTTATGCGGGCTACAAAGGCGAATCCAGAGCCAATTTACGGGCTTTATGAAGATGCGGATGGGGCAATAAGCACCCTGTTGAAACAGGCATTGCAGCCGGCTTATCCTCTACTTACAGCGGCTCTGCCCAGTCCTGTTAAGCCCGACGTCCTCGAGGAGCATGTTGTTTACGCCCACAACGCCCCCGAGCTTTTGCAGTCTCTTCAAGCACAGTTCAGCCCGAAACGCATCTGGATTGCAGATGGTCATCATCGCTACGAGACGGCTTTGAACTATCAACGAGAGCAGGGTGGGCCTTCCACTCCGCCTAAGCCGCACGATTTTATTCTCATCGGCCTAACGGCTTTTGAGGATTCGGGGTTGGTGGTGTTGCCCACACACCGCTTGGTGAGAAACGTGGCTTCGGAACGGCTTGAAACGTTGGGACTGCTATTGGAGCGGCATTTTCATGTGTTCCCTATGGAGCTGGCTGCGTCGAGAGGCTGGTTGCACGAGGGGGCGGATACGGAACGCAAATTCGTGGTGGTGTTGCCGAATAAGGCGTATGGCTTGAGGCCTCGTATGGAGGTGTTGCCGGAAAACATTCTGCCGGAGACACATAGCGAGGCCTGGCGACGTTTGGATGTGAGCCTTCTGCAGGTGTTGGTACTTGATCGCACGTTAGGTATCTCCTGGCAAGACTTGGCGCACACAGAGGACATTGCCTATACCCGCGATGAAGAGGAGGCTGTGCGGCTTGTGCAGTCTGGTGCATTTCAGCTAGCGTGCTTGCTTCGCCCACCCAAAGTATGGGAGATACGCGATGTGGCGGCAGCCGGCGACAAAATGCCCCAGAAATCCACCTACTTCTATCCCAAACTCTACAGTGGTTTAATCCTAAGATCGTTCCCCCTTGAGGAGAAAGAGTGATGTATTTTGGAAACGCCTGGTACCCAGAGCATTGGCCGGAGGAGCGCTGGCCGGAGGACGTGCGCCTGATGCGCGAGCTGGGTATGAACGTTTGCCGCATTGCGGAGTTTGCCTGGTCTACCATGGAGCCGATTGAGGGGAACTATCGGCTGGATTGGCTAGAACGTGCGGTGGACTTACTGCACCGCAACGGCATCGCCGTTGTGTTGGGCACACCTACTGCAGCACCGCCCGCTTGGCTGACCCATCGGTACCCTGAGACGCTAACCATTTTGCCCAACGGGCGCCCAATGCAGCACGGCAACCGCTGTCATGGCTCGCCGAACAGCCCGGTGTTTGTTAAGTACAGTAGGCTTATTGTAGAGCAGATGGCCAAGCGTTTCGGCAAGGATGAGCGGGTGATCGGTTGGCAGATAGACAATGAGTACGGCCATGCCGACTACTCTGAGGAGGCACGACGCCAGTTTCATGCCTTTCTCAAGGAGCGTTATGGCTCTTTGGAGGCGTTGAATGAGGCTTGGGCGACAGCCTACTGGAGTCAGTCCTACGATAGCTGGGAGGAGATTCCTCTTCCGATAGGCCCTCACAATCCGGGCCTGATGCTGGATTTTCGGCGTTTTGTAACCCACACATGGCGACGCTTTCAGAAGGTACAGGTAGACACCATTCGTGCCCATGCGCGGCCGGATCAGTGGCTCACCTCAAATTATATGGGGTGGTATGAGGATTTTGACCACTACCTTTTGGCCGAAGACCTCGATATGGTGTCATGGGACTGGTATATCGGTACGGGACATCACGATTATCTCACGACAGGAGCTTTGCATGACCTCACGCGGGGGCTAAAGCGTCGCAACTTTTGGGTGATGGAGACTCAGCCGGGCAGCGTGAACTGGGCGGGCATCAATAACGTGCTGTATCGCGGGGAGGCGCGGGTAATGGCTTTTCATGCGGCAGCGCATGGGGCCGACGCGCTCCTTTATTGGCAGTGGCGGGCGGCTCCGGGAGGACAAGAGCAGTTGCACGGTTGCCTTATCGGTGCCGACGGCAAGCCGCGCCCATTCTACGAAGAGGCCAAGGAGATCGGTGCCGATTTTGCTAAAGTAGCAGCCTTCATTAAAAACACGGAGATAAAGAACGAGGTTGCTCTGCTTCACTCCTACGACGCTCGATGGGCAGTGAATTTTCAGCGTCATCATCGCGACTTCGACCCAGTGAACTATCTTTATCAATGGTATCGCCCGTTGGCCGCACGGCAAATCGGGGTGGATATTCTCCGGCCTGAAGCGGAGCTTGCCGGCTATCGCGTCGTGGTCGCGCCGGTGCTTATGGTGCTATCGGAAGAGGCTATTCAGAACCTCGTGACGTATGTGGAGCAGGGAGGCGTGTTGGTATTGACACCGCGTTGTGGTCAGAGAGATATTCATAATCGTCTCTATCCTTATCTGCAGCCGGGGCCGTTGCGAGCGATCGCCGGAGTCGAGGTAGAGGAGTACTATGCGTTAGACGAGGAGGTGCCGGTGCGGGTTGCCTTTGGCGATTTGCTGGAGGGGAAAGCACGTATTTGGGCAGAGCGCTTGCGCCCGTTAAGCGACAAAACGGAGATTTTAGGCCACTATGGTCTCTCCAACGGCTGGTTGGACGGACGCCCGGCGCTCGCGTGGCATCCCCATGAAAACGGTGGCGGGGTGCTTTATGTGGGGGCTTGGTTGGAGGAGGCCTTACAGAAAGCCCTCATAAATTGGCTGGTTTCTAGGGCACATCTTCAGGCGAGCTACGGCGATGTACCGGAGGGGGTTGAGGTGGCGAAGCGCATGGCGCCGGATGGCAGCCGAACACTCTACTTTGTAATCAATCACACACGCCGTTCGCACGCCCTACCGACAGTCGCTCCTCTACAGCCGCCTCTCACCGACCTTATCTCTGAGGCACGTTTCGAGGAAAGCATTCCTCTGGCGCCGTATGAGGTACGCCTTTTTGAGGTGAAATCGGTTTGAAACCTTCTGCTTTTGAGTGCTATACTTAAAAAGGATGTCGCTTCTAGGCCCGGGTGGTGGAACGGTATACACGGGGGTCTTAAAAACCCCTGCCGCAAGGCTTGCGGGTTCGAGTCCCGCCCCGGGCATGTGTCTTTCCTCTAGTATTGCGCAGAGCACTTGTGTTGCCCCAAAGTTCCGTTGGAGTACCCACTTCGAGTAGACCTCTTGCGTGCCACATAGGGCGGAAAGGTTTGATGGGTTGTTTTTGAGGCTCAAGCGTTAAGATTGTCCTACACGTGGTGTCTCATTTCGAGCCGTGCGGTGCGGAAAAAGGTAGAATAGGCTCTGAGCAGGAGGAGAACAGATGGGGTTTTCGGAAAACAGCTCGCAAGGCCCTCCCCTTTTTCAAGAGGAGGAGTTGCGATCTCAGCCCAATATGGGGCAGCAGGAGATAGGGGGGCGAACGCCGCTGGCAGCTCGCATGCGCCCGCGCTCGTTAGAAGAGTTTTTGGGTCAACATAAGATCGTCGGGGAGCAGGGGCCGCTGCGCCAAGCCATTTTAAGGGACGACATCCCGTCGGTTCTCTTCTGGGGGCCACCGGGCTGTGGAAAATCCACCTTGGCGCAGATTATTGCACGTACAACGAAGTCTCATTTTGAGAGCTATAGCGCCCTCACGTTAGGGGTAGCCGAGGCACGTAAAATCGTCGAGACAGCGCGTCGTTTGAGGCAAGTGGGTAGACGGACGATTCTATTTCTCGACGAAATTCACCGATGGAATCGAGCACAGCAAGATGCGCTTTTAGAGCCTGTGGAAAATGGGGTTCTGGTGCTTATCGGCGCTACCACCGAAAACCCCTACTTTACGGTGGCAGGCCCGCTGCTTTCCCGAATGCAGCTCTTTCGTTTTGAGCCATTGGAGCCTCAGACTCTCTATAGGCTTCTCGAACGCGCCCTTCATGATGAAGAGAGAGGCCTCGGTTCGCTCTCGATTGTGGCAGAACCTGAGGCTTTGGAGTTACTGGCCGTCAACGCGCATGGCGATGCGCGTCGTGCGCTTAACGCTTTAGAGGCCGTTGCCACGCTACTTTCGCCCGATGCAGAGGGCCGAAGGCATCTTACGATCCAGTTTGTGAGGCAGCATCCGGAGGCCTTCGGCTACGACCGAAGCGGCGACGAACACTACAACACCATTTCGGCGTTCATCAAGTCGGTGCGTGGCTCCGACCCCGATGCCGCCCTCTACTGGCTTGCCAAGATGCTGGAAGGTGGCGAGGACGTCGGCTTCATCGCGCGGCGCCTGCTCATTCTTGCTGCGGAGGACATCGGCAATGCCGACCCGATGGGGTTGGTGGTGGCCTCGGCGATGGCTGAGGCTGTGGAGCGGGTGGGGCTGCCTGAGGCGCGCATTTTATTGGCCCAGGCTACCACCTATCTGGCGGCGGCCCCTAAAAGCAATGCGGCCTATTTGGGCATAGAGCGTGCCCTGGCCGAAATACGTGCCCATGGAGCAAAACCGGTTCCGGCGCATCTGCTAGATGCCCATTCGGTGGAGGGGCATTTTATGCAACAGCCCTATCTCTATCCGCACGATTACCCAGGCCACTATGTGGAGCAGAGCTACTTGCCCGATGGCGTACAGGGACTTCCTTTCTATCAGCCGACCGAACAGGGCTATGAGGCACAGATAAAACAACGGTTAGAGGCAAGGCAGCATCATAAGCGGCCTTTGGATGAGGAACCACCGACTGCCTAGTTTTCTAATGGTGCCGGTACTCTGGGCCGACGTGTTGCTTCCTCTTTTTTGTGTTCTGGTTAGAGGGCGTGCTCACTCTCTAACGAGGGGTGGGACTGGTGAGGCTGACAATCGCACGGTTCTAGAGCCAACTGGCAAATTCAGCCTATCTTGCTCGCCCCCTATCCCATCCTTTCGTCCGATTCGGGATGTGCTAGCGCACGGCGAGGCAGCGGCCAGAGAAAGAGACGATCAAAGGGAATCTCTCAGGCTGCTGAGGCGGAGGGCGTCGGCCTTGAGGGACAGGGGGTGGGGCTTGAGGAGCAGGTGCTATGCCTGTCCTTTCGAGCCGAAGGCGAGAAATCTTGTGTTTCCATTCCCACCCGTTCTGAGGACGAGTGCGTGTGCTTTGAGGGGTAAGGGGTGGGGCTGCCAATACCGAGGGGCTAGGGGCAGTTTGTACAGCAAGCCTGCCTTGCTCACCCCCTATCCCTTCCTTTCCCCCTATTAGGGAGAAAGGAGGCGGTTGTGGTTAGTTGTTAAAGGAAAGTTTATCAAAGTAAACCGAAAGGTGGCTGACTGGTCTGCCCATTGGGGAGGGGGCTAGGGTGAGGGGCTGTAGGGCTAACGCTTGAGGGAAAGGCGCAGTGCGCAGCACCGTCGGCCTTAAAGAGCCGGTGAGATAGACGCCTGTCATGTCGAGCTGACGGCGAGATGAACACCTGTCATTTCGAGCCGAAGGCGAGAAATCTTGAGTTTCAATTCCCACAAGCTCTGTGGGGAAGGAGGTGGGGCTGGTGAGGCTGTCAGTCTCGATGTTCTAGAGCCAGTTAGCAAAATGAGCTTATCTTGCTCGCCCCCTATCCCATCCTTTCGTCCGATTCGGGAGGTGCTAGCGCACGGCGAGGCAGCGGCCAGAGAAAGAGACGATCACGGGAACTGTGCTGGCCGCAAAGGTGCCGTCTGCGAGGATGCTCACCGCGAGGTGCCCCGCTACCCAGTGGGAGGGTAAGACAAGCTTGCCCACTCCAAATTTAAGGATTAACCAAGAAACCGACGGTGGGTAGAGGTTGCCGGAGGCTAGACATTCGCTCCAGCTCTATTCGAGGGTAGTTTGGATGGCCTCTAAAACCCGCTGCAGATCGGGCAGAACGGCGTACTCCAATTGTGGGTTGAAGGGAATAGCCACATCTTCGCGTGCCACGAGTTGGGGTGGAGAGAGCAACAGATTAAACCGCTCGGGGCGCGACACCATCTCTGTGATAATACACTGCCCGAAGCCTGTGGTGCGCGAGTCCTCGTGGACGACCACAAGCCGCCCGGTTTTACGTAGGGAGGCTTCGATGGTGGCGTAGTCGCAAGGAACGATGGTGCGCAAGTCAATGATCTCAACCGACACATTTTCTGCCTGGAAGTGTTCGGCAGCCTGTTCGGCAAGCTCCAGGCAGTTACCCCATGTCACCAAGGTAACGTCTTCGCCGGTACGGCGAATGGCGGCACGGCCAAAAGGCAGCGGTTCGTGGAACGGGGTGAAGGAAGAGCGTTTTCGAAAAATGTGTTTCGGAAGAAGGAAGAGGGTGGGATCGTTGCCATGAATGGCCGTCCATAGAAGCGCTGCGGCATCTTCGGGGGTGCTGGGAATGGCAATTTGAATGCCGTGAATATGCGCCCACATGCCCTCATTGCTTTCGCTATGCCATAGTCCCCCGCCGGGAAGATAGGCGCCGTAGGGGGCAATGAAGGTAAGGGGGCACGCCCAGTCGCCACAGGTGCGCCAACGTAACGACGAGACCTGAGTCATGAGTTGGTTGAGTGCAGGACAGATGAAGTCTATAAACTGCAGCTCGAAGACCGGGCGCCAGCCAGCCGCAGCCAACCCAACGGCGGCTCCTACAATGGTGGCTTCAGCGAGGGGCGAGTTGAAGACGCGGTCGGGGAAACGCTGCGAGAGGCCTTTTGTCAAACCAAAGACTCCGCCTTTTGGGTCTTCGATATCCTCCCCGAAGAGGAGGACTTTGGGGTTCTCTTCGAGGGCTTTCAGAAGCGTTTGATTCACGGCGTTCACCATGGTAGTGGTGCCGGTGATCTGTAGAGGAGGGAGAGTTGGCGTAGTCGGTGGGCCGAATAGGTGGTAAGTGACTTCGGCAGGGGAGGGATCGGCGGCCAATTCGGCCACACGATAATCTTCGTCCACTTGGTTGGCGATGATTTCGCGTTCTGTTTGCCACTCCTCTAAGGTCAGTTGGCCGTCTTGAATAAGGCGTTGGGCCAACAGCTCGATGGGGTCGCGTTGAGCCTCTTCTTCAAGCTCTGTTGCATCTCGATAGATGCGCTGGTCATCGCTGCTGGTATGGGAGCAGAGCCGATCGAGTTCGCACCAGAGGACGGCAGGCCCTTCGCCTCGTCGGAGCCGTTCAAAAACCTGTTTCCCTACGGTGAACAGTTGAAAGGGGTCGCGGGCATCTAGCTTTACAAGGTGTTTCTCGCCGAGCACGCCAAGCCGATACGGAAAGAACTTTTCGGTTGGGGTGCTGATGCCGTAGCGATTATCTTCGATAACAAAGGCAACGGGCAGACGCTCTTGGATGGCGAATGCGAGAGCCTCGTAGAACTCGCCCTGCCGGGTAGCCGCATCCCCAAGGCTAACCAAAACAATGCGATCGCTTTTTTCCAGACGCAGCGCCCACGCCATACCACAGGCGGGCAGACATTGTGAGGCAGTGGGGGTGGCTACGGAGAAGATGTGGCGTTTTCGGTCGCTGTAGTGGCCGGGCATTTGTCGCCCACCGCTGCTGCTATCTCGCTTTGCAAAATAGGCCAGGGCCAACTCGTAGTTGGTAACCCCCCGTGCCAACGCCATCGCACGATCACGGTAGTAGGGAAAGAGATAGTCATCGGGCCGGAGTGCTAGCACCAAAGCGGCGAGCGCCTCGTGGCCGGAGCCCGAAACTTGAAACCATCCTTTTCCTTGACGAAGTAGAATGCCCTCGCGGCGATCTCCCTCGCGCGCAAGAACCATAAGATGTAGGAGAGCACGGGCGGGTAACGCCGTCTCCTGTGGAGTAAGGGTTAGCTCCATAGCTTGCTCCCAATGTTGTGGCCAGATTTTGAATTGTACCGGGTCTCGGTTTCCTCGTTGATACGCCTTTTGGGCGGTTCGCCTATTTAGTTTCGTTTTCTAGGGAGAGATTCCTGCTTTTTTAACCGTTTTTCCATAAACGCAGGCCTTTTGGGCCTTTCTACTACTCCTATACGTCCTCTACGGAGGCGCCGTTAGAGGTTTTTGCAGAGACAAGGCGAAACACGCCTCCCTCAAGCGTATCCGTAATGGGAAGGAGAGCTAAATGAAAATGTTAGTATTGATCGCGTTTGTTGCCGGAGGCCTACTTGCGATTCAGGCCGCTGTAAATGCGAAACTGGGCAGAGGGTTGGATAGCCCTCCTATGGCAGCTTTTGTCTCGTTTGTAGTAGGTCTCATCGGGTTACTAATCTATCTTACCTTTTCGCGCCCTGCTTTGCCAAGTGCCGGTGCGCTCTCCCAAATCCCCTTATGGGCTTGGATGGGGGGGCTGTTGGGGGCAGCCTATGTGGTGGTGACGATTGTGGTGACGCCCCGTGTTGGAGTGGCGACGCTGACGGGCTTTGTGGTGGCCGGTCAGCTGTTTGCCTCTCTGATCCTCGACCATTTCGGCTTGTTTGAGCTGCCAAAACATAGTCTTTCTCTGGGGAGGCTGTTAGGCGCTCTGCTGCTACTGGCAGGGGTCGTTCTCTTGAAACGGTTTTAAAATATCCAGAACAAGATAGGAGGTTCTATGGAAACTATCGGGTTTATAGGTTTGGGGCGCATGGGCGCTGCCATGGCCGCAAACCTGCTAAAGGCCGGTTACCGTCTGTGGGTGTACAATCGAACACCTCAAAAAATGGAGCCGCTTGTGGCTCAAGGTGCCATAGCGGTCTCACATCCGTTTGAGGTGGCGGAGCCAGGCGGCATCGTAATAACGATGCTCACAAACGATGCTGCCCTCGATGAGGTCGTTTTAGGTGCTCAGGGACTGCAGGATCGGCTGGGTAAGGATGGGATACATCTCTCGATGAGCACCATCTCGCCGCAGACTTCGCGCCGTTTGGCGGAGCATCATCGGCGACATGGGGGTTACTATGTGGCGGCACCGGTATTCGGACGCCCGGATGCGGCCGCAGCGGCGAGGCTCTGGATCGTGTTATCGGGGCCTGCGGCGGCGAAGAGACGGGTTCAGCCCGTGCTTCAGGCCATGGGACAAGGGCTATTCGATTTCGGTGAAGACCCCGGGGCGGCCAACATCGTGAAGCTTGCCGGCAACATGCTTATCGGTGCGGCCATTGAGGCGATGGGCGAAGCCTACACTTTAGCCGAGAAGAACGGGGTTTCACGCGAGGCGATTCATGAGATGATCTCTTCAACCCTTTTCGCCTGCCCGGTCTATCAGAACTACGGGCGCATGATCGCCCAACAGACCTACGAGCCGGTAGGGGCTACGGCATCCCTGATTCGTAAGGACATGGAGTTGGCGCTGCAGACCGCATGGGCGAGCCTCGTCCCCATGCCGGTTGCCGATCTCGTGCATAATCGGCTTACAGCACGGATGGCTCGCGGACGGGGTGAGGCCGATTGGGCGGAACTGGCTCTTGAAGTATCTGAGGGACGGAGCTAGGGCCTAGCCAGATATAGCAGGCAACGCGGCCATCAAGGCTGGCCGGCAAACGATCTTCCTGCTCAAGAACGACCTCTCGACCGGTTTCAAGTTGGCGGTAACGGCCGGGTATCACCCGTTGGCCGGCAAGGTAGATGGGGCGTCCGGTAAGGGCGTCCACCTCAAGGCCGACGCCGGAGTCCCCAGAAACTCGCAAGATTTTCTGGGGCAGGGTGCCCTTACCCTCCACAAACTCCTGTCGTGGCATGCTTCCATACCTCCTCTTTCAAAGGCTAGGTGGTAGTGGTCGCATGTTCCTCCTGTTCCTCTGCACTATTTGCGATCGCTATCAACGCTTCTTTGTCGAGCACTGTAAGCCACTTATAAGGCCGTTGAAAAATACCTTGCTCGCGCCAACGCGAAAGCACATCGTACGCCAGCTCGTGGTTGCAGCCGGCCAGGTCGGACAGCACTAAAAGAGACGGTGGAGGCGGCGGGACGACAAGCAAACGTCCCTGCCCCTCTATCGAACTGCTTTGTGCGATAAGCAGCAGCGCGGAGGCCAAACGAGCCTCTAAAGGTCTAAAAAGCAAATGAAGTGGATGAGTCTGTAAAGTTGTTAAAGATAATCCGATAAAACACCGGACGGTGATAGGAGGAAGCTCCCACGTGGCCGCCCTGCGCAAAAGGGTGTTTCGGTCAAGGAGCACCCCTTTACAGCCGTCGGCCATCGCGATGGCCTGTTCCGTTCCGTCGGAACCATCTCTTTTTACGGAAAATGTGCCCACAACTTCACCCGGATTTAGCACCTCTACGGTAAGGGACGAGTGGTTTGGCAGCCGGCGCACTATGCGCATATGGCCGGAGGTCACGATAAACGCCCTATCGCTAGGGGCTTCCCATGGCGTATTAGGTGGGAGCCAGAGCGTTTGGTTTTCCTCCTCCTCAGGGGTTAGCAGCAGCCGATAGGGATAGAATTTGAGGTACCAAATGGGGTTCATCGTGTTGCCGCTCCTACAAAAGGATCGTCCAATAGAGCAAGCATACGAGAACGGCCAGCACCAGCATTCCCAATGTTCCTCGCTCACTGCGTAGGGCGACCGTAGGATAGAAGCGATGGATGCAGGGAGGTGTAGAGTTTCGGAATCGCGGCCACCATCGCCCTACTTGGGCGGTGTAAGCGTCATATTCAGAACCGAAAACATGGCGCAGGTGCTGCTCTTCCCACAGCACAACGAGATGGTAGTAGCCAAGTGCCAAAGGCAGGAGGATGGGAAGCCAGAACCAACGCCCAAGCAGCCCAAGAAGACCGGCAAAGAGGAGCAGATTGCCGACGTAGAGAGGGTTGCGCACAAAGCGGTAGGGACCGGAAGTAATGAGAGGAGCAAGACGTCCATGGCGGGTTCGCGTGATGGTTCCGGCGTAGCCAACGGCCACAAAGCGAATGGTTTCGCCTAAGGCGATCAGAAAAACTCCCATGGGAATGTTGAGGATTAAGTTTGTTTCTACGCCAAAGGGGATGGCGAGAATGGGCAAGAGAAATAAGGGCAGCCAGGTTCGCCGTTGAAATATCCAGGCGCCCCATTCCCGGGGGGGACGATGAAGCACTCGCGCCGTAGTGGCGCGTAATGAGAAGTTCGACATACGAAAGCACTCTCTCCTTACAAAAATTTCGTACGGTCGGCGCCGAGGTCGCTGCATAAAGGGGGAAGCACTCGGCACGATGCTGCTCTAAAAGTAACTACGCCCGAAACTGGAGTACAACTCCTTTTCTAGGTAATATTTTACCGGTAAAAGATTTGGCTCCGCTAAGTTCTATCTCTAGAGCGATGTGTGAGCTTCAAACGGAGGGAAGTGGCCATGTTACCGCCTTTCGTGCGCGCCAATCTGGTGGATGCGCTGCAGAGCACACCGAAGGTGTTAGAAACCTTAACGGCCTCTGTACCGCTTGAGTCGCCTGCTTGGGATAGTCGTCCCGACCCACAGAGGTTTACTTTGCGTGAGGTTATAGCGCATCTCGCCGATTGGGAAGAGGTCTTTCAAAACCGTATTGCCCGCATTCGTGATGAGTATCTGCCGAAACTTCCCGATCTCGACCCGAACGAATTTGCCCAGCAGCACAACTATGCGGCAAGCGACCCGCATCGGCAGCGCGCTCTCTTTACGGAGCGTCGGCAGACCACGGTGGAGATGGTGAAGGCGTTGCCGAAAAGGGCGTGGGAGCGAAAGGGGCGCTATCTGGAAGAGAGTCCCCGTGTTGGAGGGCCTATAACCATCGAGGCCTGGATCGCCCAGATGGTGGCACACGATGCCTATCATCTTCAGCAGATCGTGGAGTGGCTGAATCACGCTCGGCACCACAGCAAAGCATAGCAAGGTCTCATGGCGCTCCTAAGGTATGCTATTGAGGATAGATAGCGCGGTCGGAGCAAAGAATGCAGAAGAGTTGGCAGCGTGCACTGATTATCGGAGCCTCCTCTGGCATTGGGGAGGCGCTGGCCCGAAAGTTGGCGTCACAAGGCTGTTTGGTTGCGATGGTGGCACGGCGTTTGGAGGAGCTGGAGCGGATCGCCGCAGAGATTGCGGCGTCCGGTGCACCCAAACCGCTTCTCTATCGCCATGATGTATGCGAGGTGGAGTGTGTTCCGGCACTTTTTCAGCAGATCACCTATGAGTTGGGCGGGCTTGACCTTATCGTCTATTCTGCAGGGGTTATGCCCATTCTCGCAGAGCATGAGTACAGCCTAGAAAAGGACCTTGCAACGATAGATGTGAACGTGCGCGGCGCGGTCGCCTGGTTGGACGTAGCGGCGGAGCGCTTTGAACGGGCCGGATCGGGAACCTTGATAGGCATATCGTCGGTAGCAGGAGATCGAGGGCGTCGCCATTTTCCGGTCTATAGCGCTTCCAAAGCTTTTTTAGATACCTATTTAGAGGGGCTGCGCAATCGCACAGGGCGCTATGGGGTGCACGTTGTGACCATTAAGCCGGGGCCGGTGGATACGCCTTTGGTAAAGGGGTTGAAGAACTTGCCATTCCTTATCTCGGCAGACAAAGCTGCGGAGTTGATTCTCAAAGGGGCACGTCGTGATGGCGTGGTCTATGTGCCACGCATTTGGCGTCCTATTATGGCTATTGTGCGCCTCATTCCCTCCTTCATTTTCAAACGCCTTAACGTATAGCCAAGGAGAACCATGAGCCTTTCAGAAACCCCACTTTCGTCGCAACCCCTATGTTTAGAGGATAGACCCATAAAGCCCTTGCCTTCCGACCGTTTGGAGCGAATCGAGGCCTGGGGCATGAACACCTCGGTTCTGGCCTATGTCTTTCGTCCTTCCACCTTAGAGGGGGTTCGGGAGGTATTTGCTCTGGCGCGGCAGCATGGGCGTAAAGTTTGCCTGCGCGGCATGGGGCGCAGCTATGGGGATGCGGCGCTTTTGGCCGAAAACATCTGCCTCGACCTCACCCGCATGAATCGCATTTTAGATTGGAACCCGCATACTGGCCGCATCACGGTGGAACCTGGGGCGACGATTGGCGACATTTGGCGTTACGCCATTGAAGATGGTTGGTGGCCGCCGGTGGTTTCCGGAACGATGTACGTTTCTCTGGGGGGCGGGGCGGCCATGAACATCCACGGCAAAAACAACTGGAAGGTGGGACCGATCGGGGAGCACATTTTGGAGTTCGACCTGCTCCTGCCTACCGGCGAGATCGTGACCTGCAGCCCGGAGAGAAATTCGGAGCTTTTTTATGCGGCCATCGGTGGGTTCGGCATGTTAGGCTGCTTCACACGTCTCACGCTGCAACTCAAGCGCGTCTACAGTGGCCTTTTGGAGGTGGATGCCTTTTCCACCCAAAACTTCGAGGACATCGTGGAGCAGTTTGAGCGGCGAATGGATTCTTACGACTACCTTGTCGGCTGGATTGACTGCTTTGCAACAGGGCGACAGTTGGGGCGTGGTCTGGTACATGCCGCCCGCTATTTGGCACCAGGGGAAGACCCTGTTCCGGCACAAACGTTGCGGGTGGAGTACCAAGAGCTGCCCGATACGCTGATGGGCTTCATTCCAAAATCCATTATGTGGCGCCTCATGAGGCCGTTTGCAAACAACCTCGGCATGCGCTTTGTGAACTGGGCGAAGTTTACGGCGGGCAACACGATAGGGAACCACAAGCGGGTACGGCAGTCTCATGCGGCTTTTGCTTTCCTTTTGGACTATGTGCCGAATTGGAAGTGGGCCTATAAGCCCGGCTGTCTCATTCAGTATCAAAGCTTCATTCCTGCCGAGCAGGCAGAGCGTTGTTTTTCTGCGCAGCTTACCCTCTGCCAGCAGACGGGTATTGTCCCATGGCTGGGGGTGTTTAAACGACATCGGCGCGATCGGTTTCTTATGACCCATAGCGTAGATGGCTATTCGTTGGCGCTGGATATTCCTGTGTATCCGCACACGCGCGAGCGGGTATGGGCTTTAGCCAAGCAACTGAATCGGCTTGTGCTGGAAGCAGGTGGGCGCTTTTACTTCGCCAAAGACAGCACCCTTGATCCGCATACTGCGCGCGCCTATCTCGGAGAGGAGACCATAGCCCGTTTTGCGAAACTAAAAAAAGAGTGCGACCCGGAGGGGTTGCTGCAGAGTGCGCTCTCTCAACGCCTTTTCCCTACTCTTTACGAGTAACTTCGTGGGTGCAGGGAGCCGGAAGGAGACCGGCGTAAGCGATGCAGGATTCTAAGAAAGGACTGAGGAACTATGTTGCGATTACTGGGTAAAGCGCTGCTTTGCGCTTTTATGGCGAGCCTAGGGCTTGCTGCAAAGGGGGACGCCTTGCAAGACTACATCAAGCAACCGGAGCCGGCTTACCGCTGGAATCTTACCCAAACTTCTCATATGAACGGAGTGACCCTCTACGATCTCCGGATGACCTCCCTAACATGGCACGGCATCACCTGGCACCATCATCTGCAGGTTTTTGTGCCGGATAGTGGCACCTATCCGCATTTCTGCACGCTGCTTAACACGGGTGGTGATGGCTCGCCGGAGGAGACGCAGCTCGGCATTATGGCCGCCAAGATGTCTGGGGCGCCGTTTGCCATTCTCTTCGACATCCCCAACCAACCGCTGTTTGACGGACGCACCGAAGACGCTTTGGTCGTCTATACCTGGCTGCAGTTTTTAGATACGGGAGATACAACCTGGCCTTTGCACTTTCCGATGGCGAAAGCTGTTATTAAGGCCATGGATACTATCCAGGCGCTGATGAAACAGGAGAAGCGGCCGGAGATCACCGGATTTTTGGTAACCGGTGCGTCTAAACGGGGGTGGACGGCCTGGTTGGTGGGTGCAAGCGGCGACCCACGGGTGAAGGCGATCGCCCCCATGGTGATTGATATGCTGAACCTACCGGCTCAAATTCCGCATCAGCTAGCCTCTTATGGCGCTTTAAGCGAGCAGGTAGATGACTACACGAAGGCAGATATTCCTCAGAAGCTGCAGACCCCTCGCGGCCATGAGTTGATTCAGCTAGAAGACCCTTACAGCTATCGAGACCGACTGACGCTGCCCAAGCTGATCATTCTCGGCACAAACGACCGGTATTGGTCGCAGGATTCGCTTAATCTTTATTGGAACGGTCTCAAAGGCCCCAAGTGGATTCTGTATGATCCCAACAGTGGACACGGGTTAGAGGACCGATCTCGGGTATATGCCACCTTAATGGCTTTTGTGCGCGCCATTGCAGGCGGCAAAAAGTGGCCTCAGATGCATTGGAAGTACACGGTGAATGCACAAGGGGCGACGTTGGAGGTGCAGAGCAACCCGGCGCCTGTGGAGGCGCGGCTATGGAGGACATACGCGCCCACACTGGATTTCCGCGATTCGCACTGGACGTTCGAGCCGATGGAGATAAACGGCAACGTGTGCACCGGTCATTTGCCCACCCCGGCTCAGGGCTGTGCGGCTCTGTTTGGGGAGCTTGTGTTTGAACAGGATGGGCAGCGTTTTACCCTTTCGACGCAGATACAGATTTTGGGCACTCCGGAGAAACAGGCCCAGAAATAGATTTGATTTAAGCGGAAAGACGTCAGTGGAATCCCTTTTGGGAAAGGCGGATGAGGTAAAATCTCTAGTTGCTAAAAGAGAAGTTATCCGTGTGATCACAAGCTGCAAGGGCGATGCCCTTGCGGTGGAAGGTTTCGACACGACGAGGAGAAGGAGATTTAAAATCTATGACCGCAGTTGCTACGAAGCGCGTCTACCTGTTCCATGAGGGCAATGCGAAGATGCGCGACCTTTTGGGCGGTAAAGGCGCGAACTTGGCCGAGATGACCAACATCGGCCTTCCGGTGCCCCCAGGTTTTACCATTACCACCGAAGTCTGCAACGAATACTATGCCAACGGCCAGAAGCTTCCCGCCGGTCTCATGGACGACGTACGCGCCGCGATGAAGTTCGTGGAAGAGAAGATGGGGCGCACGTTCGGAGGAAGCCACCGGCCCCTGCTGGTATCTGTCCGCTCGGGCGCCAAGTTCTCCATGCCCGGCATGATGGATACCATTCTCAATCTAGGCCTGAATGAGACCACCGTAAAAGCCCTCATTGAAGAGACCAACAACCCACGCTTTGTGTACGATGCCTACCGGCGATTTATCATGATGTTCTCTGATGTGGTGTTGGGGCTTAGCAAACACGACTTCGACAACAAAATTCTGCAGGCCTATAAGGAACAAAAGGGTTACAAAAGCGATCTGGAGATGAGCGCAGAGGATTGGAAGCTCATCTCCGAAAAGTTTTTGGAGTATGTTCGGGAGAAAACCGGTCGCGACTTCCCCACCGATCCCTATGAACAGCTCGAACTTGCCATCGAGGCCGTGTTCAAAAGCTGGAACAACGAGCGCGCCATCGTCTATCGGCGTACGGAAAAAATCCCCGATAATCTCGGCACCGCGGTGAACGTGCAGGCTATGGTGTTCGGGAACGCCGGCGACGATTCGGGCACAGGGGTTGCCTTTACGCGCGATCCTTCCACAGGCGAAAAGGTGATATTCGGTGAGTACCTCATGAACGCTCAAGGCGAGGATGTGGTGGCCGGTGTACGAACCCCGGTGCCCATCTCGGAGTTGCAGTCTCAGAACCCGGAGCTGTATCGGCAGTTCGTCGAAATATGCAACATCCTTGAGCGGCACTATCGGGACATGCAAGACCTGGAGTTTACCATCGAGCATGGGCGGCTGTTCATGCTGCAGTGCCGGTCGGGCAAGCGCACCGGCCCGGCGGCGGTGAAGATCGCCGTGGACATGGTGCATGAGGGGCTTATTACGAAGGAGGAGGCTGTAACCCGCGTTACCGGCTCCCATCTCGATCAGCTGTTGCATCCGCGCATAGACCCCAAAGCTCTTGAAGGGAAAAAGCCTTTGATCTCCGGCATTCCCGCCTCTCCGGGCGCTGCGGTAGGAAAGGTGGTGTTCGATGCCGACACGGCAGCCAAACTTGGGGTGCATGGCGGGGCAGGTGAGAAGGTCATTTTGGTGCGCGACGAAACCAACCCCGATGACGTGCACGGCATGTTGGCGGCGCAGGGGGTGTTGACGGCTCGGGGCGGCAAAACCTCCCATGCGGCGGTCGTCGCCCGTGGTTTTGGCATCCCATGCGTGGTGGGCGCCGAAGGGTTGAAGATTGATGAGGAGGCCAAAACCTTCACCGTCAACGGCACAACCGTGCACGAAGGCGATGTGATCACCCTAGACGGTTCAACCGGAGCGGTCTATCTAGGCGCTTTGCCGCTGATCCCACCGGAAGTGAGCGGCGCTTTCGCCGAGCTGATGGGTTGGGCCGATAGCATTCGCAAGCTGCGTGTGCGTACCAACGCCGATAACCCGCGCGATGCGCGTCAGGCCGTTGAGTTGGGCGCGGAGGGCATCGGTCTCTGTCGTACCGAACATATGTTCTTCGAGCAAGATCGTTTGCCCATCGTTCAAGAGATGATCCTCGCGCAGGATGAGACGGTGCGCCAAAACGCGCTCGATCGCTTGCTCCCCATCCAACAAAAGGATTTTGAGGAGATTTTTGAGGTAATGGCCGGAAAGCCGGTTACCATTCGCCTCATTGACCCTCCGTTGCACGAGTTTCTACCCTCCCATGACGAGCTTTTGGCACAAGTTGTGGAGCTGCGGATGCGGGGCGATAACCCGCAGGAGCTTGCCGAACAGGAGAAACTGCTACGGGCTGTGGAGAGCATGCGCGAGGCCAACCCGATGATGGGCTTGCGAGGGTGCCGACTTTCCATCGTCTTCCCCGGCATCGTGGAGATGCAGACGCGCGCCATTCTTCAGGCGGCCGTAGCCGTAAAGCAACGCGGCATTGAGGTGTATCCGGAGATCATGATCCCCTTGGTCGGCCACGTTAACGAGCTGAAAACCGTCCGCAATAACTTGGAGCGCGTGGCGAAAAAGGTGATTGAGGAGACCGGAGTGGCGATAGACTATAAATTCGGCACCATGATCGAGATACCGCGTGCGGCGCTCGTGGCCGACCAATTGGCCGACCCGCAAAACGGCAACGCCGAGTTCTTCAGCTTCGGCACCAACGACCTCACGCAGATGACGTTTGGCTTTAGCCGTGACGATGCCGGCAAATTCCTTGTGCCCTATCTGGAGCAGAAGATACTGCCCACCGATCCTTTTGAGACGATAGATCAGGAGGGAGTGGGCAAGCTGATGCGCATGGCCACCGAATCGGCCAAACGGGTGAGGCCGGACATCAAGTTAGGAATCTGCGGAGAGCATGGCGGCGACCCCGATAGCGTGAAGTTCTGTCATCGTATTGGGCTGGACTACGTCTCCTGCTCGCCGTTCCGTGTACCCATCGCGCGTTTGGCCGCCGCCCAGGCTGCCATCGAGAATGCAGCCGAAGGCGATAAGTAAAGCCAAAATTTTTGTTGTGCGGACACCCCTCTGCCACTGCAGAGGGGTTTTGTTATTTTAGGGGTACCGGAGGTGCGTAACAGTTCTTAACAGAAACTGCATAAAGAGGAGACTAAAATGTATCCGTAGGGTGTATTGTAAGCCTTGACTCGGATAAAAACTCTTGTTATACTTGATGCAAGTAGGAATAAAGGAAGTAAAAAATGGGCAAGCGAGCACAAGAGAATATCCCCAGTTTTCTCATCGCCTTTCCGATCGGTGTGTTATATGGTTTGGCCGCTATAGCCAAACTACAATCCTTTTCCAACCTAGTAGATACCGTGCGCATCGCACAGCTTATTCCGGAGGGTTGGGTCGTGTTATTTGCAAAGGCGCTGCTCTTCGTAGAGGTCTGTATCGCTTTAGGGTGTCTGTATAGCCCAACACGGCTGATAGCTTTGAAGACAGCGCTCATGCTAAGCGGTGTTTATCTTGGCTATGGGCTATGGCGTCTGATTGAGCAAATACCTGTTCCCTGCACCTGCTTCGGGGTATGGTTCAAGATGCCTCCATTTTTAGAGATCGTCTTAAATCTTTTCCTCATAGGCTACCTAAGTGTTAGCCTACGCTATTTGCTTCACTGGGAGCCACGGGCTTCTAGCTTATCAACGGCCTCATAGGCTATAGACTATCTTATCCAGAAAGGACAAAAGTCAAATGAAAAACATCCAGGTGATAGGGCTGATGTTAAGCCTTTTAGGGCTGACGATTGGCCTCTTTGGGGTTGGTACAACCGATCCACAGGCGCATGTGTTTGTTACCCACATACTCTCTTCAAAAGCACTTTCAACTCTGCGCGGCGCTGGAAGTGTGTGTCAGAAACTCGTATGCACGAGCCCAGTTAAATGCATCGGTGGGGTCTTTCTTAATGGAAAAGCATTGTCTGAACAATTAATTTACAAGCCAAATTACCAATGCCAACCGGTTATAGGCCCTGGCGATTGCTCAAATTTTGTTTATTATGACTGCCCCACCTATATATTCTGGTCACTTCCTGCATGCGTTGGAAGGGTCGTTGGGTATTATCATCCGACGAATCTGCCAATCTGTGGGCTCGGTTAATAATCGTGCGATGAGGTGGAGGCTTAATGTTTTCACTGCTTTGACGGAGGCGGGAGATGTTCCGCACTACTGTGGTGTTGATTAGTGTTTTTTTGATTACCGTACTCTATCTTCCTACACTCGCCCAAAAAGCGGACTATCTCCGACGCCTCAGAAAGCCTTGAGTATATTGGATATTCGCGAAGCTTTGAAACAGGCCAAAAAGCAGTTTCCGCCAGTACGCGTGACGTGTATCAAGGTGACTCGAACGATGGATGCTGGGCATCCCAGTGTGAATCCGAGCGATTTAGGCCCTTTGCAGAATGCACCTCTTCATATTCCACTCCAACCTCCGGTAGTGACAGACCAAATTGAAGTTGCTTACAAAGGGAACAAAGTATATTGCCATTTTTCGCCGCTCCAAGATCCAACCCAAGAAGAGGATACGGAAATATACGATGGAAAGCAGCAAAATTCGATATCGAGACTGAGCACAACCTCTAAATTAACGGATACACTGAAGAATAGGTCACAAGCCGCTACCTGGGCCTCCCCGCTAGATTGTAGCTATACCTTTGAAGTGGGCTGGAATGCCGACACGGTTTCTGAGTTTCCTTTTCATATATCAAGAGTGATCTATGATAACCGATTTGGCCGATTATATATCCTCGATGGAGATGATAAAACCTATGCACTTCACTACCAATTTTGGATTGCGCCAGAATATGGCTATATTGCCGTACGCAGTAGCATGAGAGCTAGAGGACGTGATGTAGCTACAGAGACACGGGCGGTTTGCGAGCAAGCTATGCTACTCAACGGTGTCTGGTTACCTATTAAGTGTAAGATAGTGCATCTATCAGCAAAGTCAGGAAGTACGCCAGAGGTAACGAGCGTTGAGGAATTCAAAGACATTCGATATTCCTTCGATGTGCCTGATAGTCTATTCACGCCTAAATTGCCGGTTGGCTCCGACGTGTATGATGTGGATAAGCATCTGATTTATCATGTAACCGATAAAGGATGGATTCTTGACCCTCGATCGGTTAAGGCCAATGAGCAGCACTACCTCTTTGCTTGGCTATTTATCGGCAGCCTTACCGCCCTGGTGCTGATCCTTTCCGGCATTTTTATTGGATGGAGGCGAAGACAGAGAGGTGCCTAGGCCAGTGAAAAATATACAACCAAGCAGTGAAATAAAAGAAGATAATCCGTTAACACCTGCTTTGAAGGAGTTGGTTGAAATGGCGATACGCTTGAGAACTAAAATAAAAAATGACAACATTACAAACTGTTGCTGCCCGCTATCGAGTCCGTCTGACCGGTTATGCGATGACCGTTTTGGATTTGAAAAGAAGGAGGGTTTTGGGTATTCTGCATGTAGATTGCAACCACTTCATCGCGTTGATTGGATATACCGATTCCGGAGTAACCGTTGCCGACCCTGTTGGGCCGGGACGGTACTACCTATCTAACTGGAGTTATGGATACTTACAGCGGCGATGGGATGGCGTTATTCTCGTTAAGGAAAACAATGACGCTCGTGACATCATCGTTGGCCACTAGGCGCCTCGCAGCCTCTGTCATTTGGCCGTTACGCATCGGCCTGGCTGTTATTGTGTTAGGCTTCTTCCTCTTGCCAGACACCTTCCTTGGCCGCCTGCTGCCCCTTCAGACCTACGATTTCTTAGAACAGGATGGCATCTATTTCACTTTGGGACAGGAGGTCTTGCTTTTACCGATCATCGCTCTGGTTTGGCTGTCCTACGAAAGAGTAAGTCGAGCGGATGCGAACGCGCAGAGGCTTTGGCTGCTGCTGGGGGGCCTCTTTGCGGTGCACATTCTCTACTGCTTCTATCCGCCTTTGCGCTTGGGCACGCTGCGTTGCTGTATTTACCTCTTGGCGCCTATTGGAGCTGGGCTGTTGGCAACGCGCCTTTGTGGGCGTTTTCGGTACGCGCTAGTCCTCCTGCTTGCGCTAGTATTGCTTCAGGAGGGCTATGCCTTTACCGCCTACCTGCATGCCAAGCATATTGTGGTTTCGGGAACGGTTCGGCGTGCCGGAGGCACGTTTGACGCGCCAAACACTCTGGGGTTAATGGCTGCGGCGGCGTTGCCGATAACCTGTCTGTTCTTACTGGAGCCGAGGCCGCTTTGGCAGCGAGCGCTGAGCGGTCTCTGTTTTTTCGGGCTGATGGGTCTGCTCGCGCTCTCCGGCAGCCGTGCCGCGGCGCTGGGCCTCGCTGTCGCAACCGTTTGGATGTTGTGGAAGGTTACAGAACAGCGTAGGCAAAGCCCGTTGAGATCGGCTTGGTTTTGGGGCGGGATAACAGCCTCCTTAGGAGCTATTCTGTTCATCAACGGGATGCGGTTGTGGGGACATATTAATCGAGTTTCGACCGATCGCTCCTCTCTCGGCCATCTGCGCCTGTGGCGCCACGGTTTCCACGTCTTTGCGAAGCACTGGCTTTTTGGAGCCGGCTTGGGCTACATCTCACTGGCAACTGAGGATAATATCGTTGACTATGTGGCATACGACCCTGAGAATCTGTTACTGCAGTGGCTAGAGCAGTTCGGTGTGATAGGGGGCGTGCTGTTTTTGCTGGCCGTTTATCTTGTAGTAAGAGCTATCAAAGGGCGTTCGCTATGCCACATTACCCTACAGGCGATGTGGGCTGCAACGGCCATCGTGGGCTGTTTTAACCCCGTTTTAGCCACATCGAGCATGGCAGGTGGGGCGCTTGTGGGCGTGCTTTTGGGCAGCACGTTGTTGTTGCCGGCAGATTCGGGCGCGAGCTAGGAGATCACAGAGATCGTGTACTCCTCGCCGGCTTGCGCCTCGAAACGCACCTCCTTATCGCCCTGTGTTAGCCGTTTGCCCTTATGAAGGACGGCCATTCTTGCTGCGGCTCGTATATGGCATGGAGCCGAGCGCAGCGCGCGCACTTTCGCCCCCGTCATGGCGCCCTGGTTCCAAGTGATGTCCACCTCGAAACCGCCGCGAGCGCGAAGCCCACGAACCGAACCCTTAGGCCAGGCGGTAGGTAGTGCCGGCAACAGCGCGATGTAGCCTTCATGGCTTTGCAGGAGCATCTCGGCCACGCCGGAGGTAAACCCGAAGTTACCGTCTATTTGGAAAGGCGGGTGCGCATCGAACAGGTTTAAATAGACCCCGCCACCATGCACCTGTATGCCGGTTACATCTACCGGGGTAAGTAGATCGTTCACCAGTTTATGCGCATGGTCGCCGTCACGCAGGCGGGCCCAGAGGTTAATTTTCCACGCCAGTGACCAGCCGGTGCCGGCATCACCGCGTATCTCCATGAAGCGCCGGGCCGCCTGAGCCAGTTCCGGTGTTCCATCGGGTGTTATCTCATTGCCGGGAAATAGCCCATAGAGAGGCGACATGTGGCGATGATGAGGGTCGGTCGGGGGGAAATCTTTGTACCACTCTTGAATCTGCCCCTGCGAGCCGATCTGATAAGGCAAAAGTCGTGCCCGCGCGCTGCGCAACTGCGCCACAAACTCCGGATCGGTTTTAAGCACCTCGGCCGCCTCGATGCAGTGGCCGAACAGCTCACGAATAATGGCCATATCCATGGTGGTGGCGACGCTAGAAGCGGCCGACTGTCCATCGGGCGCAATGAAGCGCAGCTCTGGTGAGACGGATGGAGCCGTTACGAGATGCTCTTTACCATCTTCGATGAGCCAGTCGAGGCAGAACTCTGCCGCGCCTTTCATTAAGGGATAGGCGAACTCACGCAAGAAGTGGACATCATGGGTATAGAGGAAATGCTCCCAAAGATGCCGGCAGAGCCAGGCGCCTCCCATAGGCCAGTTCGCCCATACGGGGTCGCCTCGCCCCTCTCCAACCGGAGCCGTTTGCCGCCAGAGATCGGCATTATGGTGGGCTGTCCATCCGCGCGCTCCGTAGTTGATGCGAGCCGTCTTCTGCCCGTTTTCAGAAAGCTCACGGATGAATGTGAACAGCGGTTCGGCGCATTCCGAAAGGTTGCAGCTTTCGGCAGGCCAGTAGTTCATTTCGGCATTGATGTTCAGCGTGTAGTTGGAACTCCAAGGCGGACGCAGTTCGTGGTTCCAGATGCCTTGCAAGTTCGCCGGTTGCGTTCCGGGGCGTGAGCAGGCGATAAGCAGGTAGCGGCCGTATTGGAAAAGCAGCGCTGCCAAACCCGGGTCGGGGCGGTGTTTGCTCTGCACAAGCCGTTCTTCGGTGGGCAACATTTCCCCTTCAGAGGAACCTAGATCGAGACTAACTCGGTGGAACAGGCTTTGGTGATCACACACATGTTCATCTTTCAGCGCCTCGTAGGTGCGTCCTTGGGCTTTGGCTAAGGGGGCATGGGCGCGGGCGATAGCGCTTTTTACATCGGTGCTCGGCGGGTTACGAAAACCGTTAAAGCTCGAACCGGCCGATAGAATAAGCACGACCTCATCTGCCCCCTCGACACGGAGACCGTGGGCGGTTGTTTGGAGATGCCCGCCCTTTGCTTTCACATGCACGTAAAGTGCGAACCGCATGCCCGGCCCGTCGGGGGTGTCGGAGTAGATAACCGGATTCGGCGCGTTAAGGTAGTTTGGAGCGATGTGCGCCGGGCAGCGCCCTTGTAGCAGGAGGGTATCGGCGGCGACGCCTTCGAGCGTTGAGGGATGCGGGCTGGTGGGACGTACCGTAAAGGTGAGGCCTCCTGGCGAATCGCAGGTCAGACGCATCACGATGACCTGGGCAGGATGGGAGGCGAAGACCTCGCGTGTAAATTGGGTGGCGCCAAGCCGATAGCGAACGGTGGCAATTGCCGTGTCTAGGTTTAGGTCTCGTACATAGTCTTCGGGCGGCGCCTGTCCAGAATCGAAGTCCAGATAGAGATCGCCGAGGGGTTGGTAAGACTCGTTGTAGGGGCCTTGCATCTTCTGGCACAGCGCATCCCCCTCGTGATAGTTCTCGGCCAGCAGGGCACGGCGCGCCTCAGGAAGCACTTCACGCGCCTGAGGGTTGTTCCAATCGCGTGGGGCGCCGGACCAGAGGGTGTCTTCATTCAATTGCAGGCGCTCGGTAGGCCATCCGCCAAACACCATCGCGCCCAGGCGCCCATTGCCCAGCGGCAGCGCCTCTTCCCAGGCGCGCGCAGGCTGCTTGTACCACAACCGCATCTTCTGTTCGCTCCTTTTTGGGTTGCCTTTGCTTTCTGCAGACAAGGGTAGGCACGAAGCCTACCCCTACACAACCTATTTCATCGCCGAGGGGGTGGTGGTTATGGTGAGTTCAGCCGGTGCAAGTCCGTCGGCTGAGGCCCGCACATGGATGAGGCCCGCATGTTCTCCGGCTCTCACTATAAGCATGCACTTCCCGTTGAAGGCGCTGCGGTAGTCGGCGATGTTAGGCTGATGGCAGCTCGGATCGCCGTTTCCAACGCCGGCAATGGTGCCGGCACCGGTAACTTGAAAATGAACCAAATTGTCGCTGGTGGGAACTGTGCGTCCTTGGGAATCCACCACATCCACCTCGATGAGCGCTACCTCCTCGCCGTCGGCAGGGAGCGTGGTTGTGCTTGGTAGAAGCCGCAAGGCCGCTGCAGGGCCGGTGGTTTCGACGATGTCGGTCGCTACGGTTTGACCGGAGGCATCGTAGGCTTTCGCCTCTAATGTATCGGGGCGATAGGGCACACTCCATTCCACATGGCCCCATTTCGGCATAGGTTTCTTGCCTAAACTCTGCCCGTTGAGGAAAAGCTCCACTTCGTCGGCATTGCTATAGCACCAAACCGAGATAGGTTTCCCCTCCTGTCCCTGCCAGTTCCAGTGGGGAAGGATATGAACGATGGGTTTATCTCCCCACCACGCTTTGTAATAATAGTAGTTATCTTTTGGAAAGCCGCACATATCCATAATGCCGAAGTGCGAGTTGATGCAGGGCCACCAGTAGGGAGTTGGTTCTCCACGATAGTCAAAGCCCGTCCATATAAAGCATCCGGCGACGAAGGGTCTTTCGGCCACCGGACGCCAGGCATCTTCGGCAGTTTGTGCCCAAGGGGGGGCATTGAGATCGTAGGCGCTTACGTAGCCCTTTTGCGGGTCGTTTGCATAGATGCCCCGATCGGATACGGTGCTGCCCGCCTCACTGGCGAAGAAGGGCTTATCGGGAAAATGCTGGTGAAACCAATCGTACCCGCCGGGATTATAGTTCCCGCCTTGGAGGTCTTCGACGTTCGAGATGCCTTTTCCCCAATCTCCATTCATCGCGCAGGTCACCGGGCGCGTTGGATCGAGTGAGAGAACCACCTTCTTCATGGCGGCAAAGATGCGTGCTCCCTCCTCCGTCCCTTGTAGTGGCTCTTCGTTGCACATAGACCACATAATGATGGAGGGATGGTTTCGGTCACGCTGAATCATCGCCGCGAGGTCGGAAAGGTTCGAGTAGGGGGCGCCGTGAGGGGTTTTAGGCGTGTAGACATCGCCTAAATGCCGGTTCTCATCCATCACCAGCATACCGAGGTGGTCGCAGGCGGTCAGCAGCTCTTCAGAAGGCGGGTTATGGGAGCACCGATAGGCGTTTGACCCCATCTCCTTAAGTTTTGCGATGCGCCACCACAAGAGGTTATCGGGCATGGCGATGCCGACTCCGGCAAAATCTTGATGGTTACAAGTTCCCTTGAGTTTAACGGGCTTGCCGTTGAGGTAGAAGCCGGTATCGGCGCGAAACTCGATGGTGCGCACGCCAAACTCGGTTTTCACCTCGTCTAGCGGCTCATCTCCCTGTTCGATGCGGCTTACGGCCGTGTAGAGATAGGGCGAATCGAGCGACCAGAGATGCGGGTTAGGTACGGAGATGTTTTGAACGATTTGGCGTGTCTGCCCCTGAGGAACGAAAAGTGTCGAGGTGGCATGCGCTATCGGTTTGCCGGTGGCGTCGAGGATGAGCGAGAGAAGATGAACCGAGCGAGCCTGTTTGGATTGGTTGGTAACATCCGTTTGGATGGTAAGCAGGGCTTGATGAGAGGACGGAAGTTTGGAGGTGACAAACACGCCCCACGGAACGATGTGTAGTGGGTTGGCAATGGTGAGCCAGACATGGCGGTAGATTCCGCCTCCCTCATACCACCACCCCTCGGCGCTGCGCGCATCCACACGCACGGCGAGCACGTTCCACGCTCCATAGTGCACAAACGGAGAAATATCGTAGCGCACGCCGATATATCCGCTCTGATGTCGCCCCAGAAAGTGCCCATTCAGCCAGAATCGGCTATCTCGGTAGATGCCTTCAAAGTAAATCCAGACGCTCTCTCCTTTGGCTGAGGCGGGAATATAGAAGCGTTTACGGTACCACGCCACGTTGGTTGGCAGAAATCCATGGGAGCCATCGGCATGTTCATCGTAGTTTCCCTCAACCACGAAATCGTGGGGGAGATGAACCACGCGCCATTGGCTATCGTTGTAGGAGGGAAGGGCGGGACCGCGGGCGGCATCCTGATTGACATAGGGCATGAGGAGCGTGTTGCCGATGCCGCCTGCACCGGCCGTATTTTGCACCAGAACAAGAAGAACATTTGGGCCTTTGGGACGCCATGCGCTCTGCAGAGGCACGTCGAAAGGGTCGTCCCAGCCTTCATGGTGAAGAAGGAACTTGCCGTTCAGATAGACGGTTGCGTTGTCGTCCACGCTATCGAAGTGAAGCATGGGGTGGGGGTAAGAGACAGAAGGCAAGAGGGTGCGATACCAGCTGTAGCCTACCCTGCCGTGAAACGTATCTTGTCCTGGCGTGGCCGTGTTCCAGGTGGAGGTATCGAGTTGTGGGTTCGAGTAGGTTATTACGTCCTTCGGATCGTTTTCGCCTTGCTGCCAATGCCACAGGGTAATGGGCACTCCCTGCAGGGTAGCGGGTATATCACCCAAATGAAAGCGCCAGTTGTCGTCTAGGCGCATACGCACGCGTGCGCTGCCTTTTTGGCATGGAAGCGTGATGAAGAGAAGGCCAAACAGAAGCGGGGCAAACATAAAGAAGACCTTTTCCCATCGCCTGGGGCGGGTCATAACTGTTCCTCCTGGAGGTTTTGAAAGGGTTCAATGTTAAAATAGAGTTCATCATCGAACCGATAAGTTCCTGCCGATGCCGCGATCGGCATGCGATATTCGGATGAATAAGGATAGATAGTTGGAGCAAAAGAGACCACTACCGTTGCAACGTGCAAAAGTTCTTACGGTGTTGCTCTATGCATCTTTACTGGTGGCCCTCATCAATACCATGGCTGCCTGGCGACGCACGGCCATCCTCGAGGCGACATGGAAAAGCAACCCGGACGAGCTGAGCGCACGGTGGGTGGCGCGCCAAATAGACGCTTTAGGCCCGAAACCGGGTTCCATAGCCCTGCTGCTCTCGCATCGCAATCCCAACGCCATCTGGTTCGACTATCGTCTGCACTACCTTGTTTTGCCGTGGAACTTCGATCTGTTTTGGGATGTTCTGCCACAAAACTCAAGCAGGCAGTTTGAGCTTCTTATCGCCTATGGGGCGGCGCAAACGCAGCCTATTCCCCCCGGTTGGCGGTTAGTAGGACGGGCGCAGCGCGCCTCGCTCTATGCTTCTTCAAGCTATCATGGCTTTTCCCTCCGTCCGCAGAGGCCTAGCAGCCTCTTCTCTCTTTCTCTCTCCGCGTTCTTCGGGCTTGTGAGCCTAGGGGTGTTGGTGATAGGAGGGTGGTGCGCTCTTAGAGTGGTCTCTCCTACGCGGGTGATGGCTACTTGGTGGGGCGAGCTTGCCGTGTCGCATCTGGTGGGAGCGGCCATGTTGGCCTGCTGTGTCTCACCGATCGCGTTTGCAACAGGGTATTTAGCCCTCTGGGAGGGCTATGCAGGGCTTGTGGTCGGTGTGCTGGCTTCTTGGGCCGGAACGCGCATCTTTTCAAACAGGCAACCTAAAGCCTGCTCCAGGTGCATAGAAACAACGGTCTCCTGCTTTGCGCAGGAGCGGCTGCTTTCCATTCTGGCATGGGGCGTGCTAGGGATAGCGCTGTGTGTGACGGTTTGGCAGGGGTTAGCGCTCGGCATTGACTGGGATGGTTATTCCATTTGGCAGCTTAAGGCGAAAGCCTTTGTAACGCTGGGCGGCTCCTTAGGTATTTTGCACGATCAAAATCACTTCTTCTATGCCCATCTCGACTATCCGCTGTTGGTACCCTTACAAACCTGGTGGACGTGCGCGCATGCCGGTGCCTATTCAGAGTGTTGGGTGCAGTGCATAGGGCTTCTCTTTACCGTGGATATTCTCGTTCTGTTTGCCGATTTCGGCTTGCGGTTTATAGGGCGCACACCGTCCGTGGTGGGGTGTGCGCTTCTGCTGGCTATGCCCGTTTTCGGCCACATGGCGCTGTCCGGCTTTGCGGATGTTCCTCTCGCCGCCTATCTCCTCGCAACAGGAATAGGGGTTGTGCTGACGCTTTTGGGAGAGCAGGGTGCGCTCTGGGTTACCGGATGGCTATTTGCAGGGCTTACCTTAACGAAGAATGAGGGTTTGGCCGCCGATCTCGCTATGCTCCTTGCCTTCCTTTATTGCACAAGAGACCGGCGGCACTTAAGGCGCCAAGGGCTTGTGCTATGGCCGGGTTTTCTCCTATTTGCCTACCTTCCTTGGACGACGATGAAGCATAGATGGCATCTGACCAGCGATCTTTTTGTGCCCGGCGTACTGCAGCGTGCCGCGAACCATACGCTGCCCCACCTGCTCACTATTCTCTCCGAATGGACGTTGCATCTGCTGCAGATCGGCCCTTGGTATCCGGCCTGGGGGCTGTTGTGTGTGTGGATTATTGTGGGGTTATTGTGTCGTGGGGCGCGCGCACAAGAGATGGCTCGGTTCTTTGCCCTAGTGGCGCTTCTGTTGTTGGCCTTCGACTCGGGGGTGTACCTCATCACCCCGCACAACCTTCATTGGCATATCGCCACTAGCATGGACCGACTGCTTCTGCAGGTGGCTCCTCTACTCCTTCTCACCGCTTTTTGGGTCTGTTTTGGCAATTTGCGCCAAGATTCTCCCTCTTAATCTGCTCTTAAACTCAAATGGAGTAGACTAATGCAGTTATGTTTGTAAGCCCCGATAGGAGGAGTGCAGCAAAGTGTTAAGAAAAGCGTCATGGTCTATTTTGGCTGGAGTAGGTGTGAGCCTTTTGGCAGCTAGCCCCGCTTTTTGCCGCCCGCAGCAAAATCCTCTGGCGGATGTAAGACCCGACCCGGCCATTGCTCGTTATGCAGTGCCTGCGGATAAGGAGCCTACCCTCTCGCGGGAGGAGTTGCTAGAACTTATCCACAAAAAGATTCGCTATGTCTTCATTCTCTATCAGGAAAACCGCTCTTTCGACCACTATTTCGGAACCTTTCCTGGGGCGGAGGGGTTATTCTCCCATCCGGCGGCGGAGACTCCTGGGTTTTACCAACCCCTTGTTGGGGTAGACGGGCTAACGCGCACCATTCACCCGTTTCGCATTGGGCCGGCCGAGTTTGCTGCGGATACGGACGATGTGGATCATTCGCACGATGGCATTGTCGCCAAAATGCACATTGTGGATGGAAAGCCGCAGATGGATCGCTTCGCGCTCACCGAGGAGCGGAGGATTTCGCGGGAGGGCAATCCCTCGCTAAAGGCGGTGCAGTTCGGCGAGCTTACCATGGCCTATGTGGATGGGGACACGATTCCTTTCTACTGGCGTTATGCCAACCGTTTTGTGCTTTTCGACCATATTTTTCAACAGATGACCGGCCCTTCTACCCCCGGCAATCTCGCCATCATTGGGGCTCAAAGCGGCCTGACTCAGTGGATGCTCCATCCAGAAGAGGCTTTTAAGGGGGGCTATAGCCCCGGCGTGCCGGTTCTCAATGATGCCAATCCGTTTTGGGGTTCGCGTGAGGATAGCACCACAGAGGGGCGTATGCCCTATAATCCGGAAGACCTCCGCTATCCTCCTCAACTGAATCTCACCTACGCTACCTTGCCGTTGTCGCTGACGGGTAAGCGAGCCAAAGAGGTGACCCAGCATGACCGCGACCCCGATAAAGACCTGGCCGATGTGCTTGACGATGTAAGTTTTCTTTCCAACTCCGGCGGAGACCTCATTCCTTGGGGATGGTTTGAGGAGGGTTTTGACAAAGAGCCAACCGATGCCAACGATGCCGACCCCACCGACGCCGCTGGGCTTCATGCCTCTTACGTCACGCACCACAACGGCCCGCAGTATTTCGGTTACATCGCCAACAATCCGGAGATGGCCAAGTCGCTGCACGGGCTTGAGGACTTCTTTGAAGCCGTTGACCATCGCAAGCTGCCGGATCGCGGGGTGTTTTACGTAAAAGGGGGCTATCGCAATATCTTTGGTATGAAACCGGGCGATCCCGACCCCAGCGTTCAGAAGAACTTTCTCGGCGATGATGACCACCCCGGCTATTCGGACGCCCAGATCAGCGAGGCAATGGTGGCCGAGGCGATCAACCATATCGCCCGTAGCCCATACTGGAAGCAGTGCGCGATCATCATTACCTGGGACGATTCGGAGGGCGATTACGACCACGTGCCGCCGCCGATGCGGGCTGTTGGGCCGGACGGCAAATGGCTTTCGGACGGGCCGCGCGTGCCGCTTATCTTCATCTCTCCCTTTGCCCGCACGCACTACATTGCGCATGAAGTGGGCGACCACGCCTCTGTGGTGAAGTTTGTAGACGCGGTATTCGGCCTGACGCCTTTGGCCGATCTGCCAGATGAGAAGAAGGGTCGCGCCATTGGGGAGCAAAAAGGGCTTCGGAACATGGGGCCTTTCGACGACATCACCCCCGACATCACCGATCTCCTTTCGGCGTTTGATCCTGCCCGTTTAACCGGCAAGGCGTCTCCGCTTCCACCGAGTTACGTGGAGATTCCTGAAAACATCGTGCACACCCTGCCACAAAAGAGCGGCTACGGTCTACGCCAGATAGGGGTCGTTCCCACCGATTATCGGCTAGGGATTAAGAACGAACTCCCGCCCGACTTCAATCCGCGTCCGGGCACCAATCCTACCGCGCCGAAATAGGCACAGGCTTGCAAGCAAACCGAAGACCTTTCAGCTCTCCGCCTTATAGAATGGGGGGGCGTGTGGAAGAAGAAAGCCCACCGGCTCCCTGAAGGTCTGTGCCGACAGACCGCTGGTGTGCCTGTATCGTCTGCGAGGTCGAGCCTTTCTGCGCTGAATGGAAAGGCTGCGAGTGCCGTCGGTTGGTGGTGGAAGTAGCCCCCGCGACACGCCCCAAATCTGTTCAGGCTGCGGCTAGAGCGTCCCCAAGAAACTCTCGGTTCGGTGGCACTCCTGCCCTTACTGCGGTTTGGGAAACCCATCGCGACATGAATGCGGCCTTGAACATCCAAAAGAAGGGCGCAGGCAGCGCCTCCCCAATGGCACAAGCCATCGGCTGAGAAACGAGAACCCCATAGGCTTTAGACGTGGGGGTGTTAGAAGCGGGTATAATGAGCAGAACTCAGAGCAGCGCTGAAACGTATCGGAAAAAAGATAGCGCAAGCGAATGCTTCGACGATTTGGTGACGGGAGTTAGTGATGGCCTACAAGACGGTTGAGCTTGCATTGCACGACTCGGCTACACCGGTTCCGAGCTTTGGGCCGGGGGGCACGCCCTATGTGCTTGCCAAGCTCGATGAGTTGGTGAACTGGGCGCGACGCAACAGCTTGTGGCCACTGACATTCGGTCTTGCCTGTTGCGCCATTGAGATGATGGCCTCTGCCGCCACACGCTTCGACATTAGCCGCTTTGGGTCGGAGGTGTTTCGCGCATCGCCTCGCCAGGCCGATGTGATGATCGTGGCCGGAAGAGTCTCCACGAAGATGGGGCCGGTGTTGCGCTCCATCTACGAACAGATGCCCAACCCCAAATGGGTCATCAGCATGGGGGCCTGCGCGAGCACGGGCGGCATGTACAACAACTATGCGATCATTCAGGGGGTAGATCAGATCATTCCGGTAGATGTGTACGTTCCGGGCTGCCCCCCAAGCCCCGATGCCCTCATCTACGCCGTAATGAAGCTTCAAGAGAAGATCAAGGCACAAGGAGCCGGTAAGCTGATCGAGTTGACGCCTCTACAGAAAGAGACTTCGGGGAGGGAAAGTAGGTAATGGGGTTCTTAACGCGCCTTGGAGCCATTAAAAACCAAGTCGGTGAGACGGTGGGAGGCGCCAAAGCCATCGCCATCGGCATGGGCATTACCCTGCGTCACTATGTGGAGCAGCAACTGAAGCTCAAACCGAGTGGCACGGTGCAATATCCGGAGGAGCGGCGAGAGCAGTATCCGAGAATGCGTTGGCGCCACTACCTTACTCGCTACGACGATGGGCTGGAGAAGTGCATCGGGTGCAGCCTTTGCGCCGGTGCCTGCCCGGCTCGCTGCATCTATGTAGAGGCGGCAGATAACACCGACGAAGCGCGTTATTCCCCTGGAGAGCGCTATGCCGCACGCTACGAGATCAACATGCTGCGATGCGTTTTTTGTGGCTACTGCCAAGATGCTTGCCCCACAGGGGCCATTGTGCTACGTAAAGATTTTGAGCTGGCCGACTACGACCGTCTCGATTTTCTGTACACCAAAGAGATGCTTTTGGAGCCGGCCCCCCTTGCCCCAACCGTTGCCGCTTCCTCTATTCGACCGGTAGAACGCGAGTTAGAGGCCACCAAAAGGTAAAAAAGGCCTTCTTTTTTGTCCACGCTCGAAGTGGCAGAAGGCAAACAAGCTTGAAGGCTCTTGATGATTAGCGCCCAGAGCGGCCGGGTCCGGGGCTTGAGACCACACCGGCATCGCCGCTGCTAAGTACCTGTGTGGTCGTGCCGGTCTGTTCAACCTTGCCACCTTGTTGGCTAATGCGCCCAACACCGGTGCCGCCGGCACCAAGCTGGCGGCCTGTGCCGTTATCGCCCTCCACAAAGTCGCTCTCGTAGCCGGGCGACGTGTAGTGGATAGGGAAGGCATCGCAGCCGGTAAGTGCGGCAAGGCCTAAAACCGCTATCAACCCCAAAAAAAGACGCTTTCGACCTATAAACAGCTTCACAAGAACGCTCCTTAATCTATTCTTTAGGGCTTCTCTTCGGCGTCCCCGGGTTTCTGTATGCCCAACTGCTGCGCCTCGTTGGGCGTAAGCAGGAGACAGCCGGCTAGGTACAGAAGCTCTTGCCGCGAAAACGGGAAGAGAACATCCCACAATTTCGCTTCACGCTCCGGCCCCATCTGTCCCTCAAAGAGGGGGGCAATGATCG
>Ga0209061_1001250_pt1 | contig 44604 bp, 37 predicted proteins | sample Coa_R1_10_FD_187157 | JGI IMG/M metagenome (GOLD analysis project Ga0209061, IMG submission 187157) | Surface soil microbial communities from Centralia Pennsylvania, which are recovering from an underground coalmine fire - Coalmine... | ecosystem: Environmental > Terrestrial > Soil >...
AATTATCTATAAGCGCACGGCTTCCCATTTTTCAGATCAGCTTGCCGGGAAAATTCCGATGACGCCGCTCGACAGTTTCAAATGCCGCAAAAAGCTCACCGTGGGCTCGAAGACCTATCATTATTTTTCGCTCAAGGCGGCAGAAAAACATGGGCTTCCGGGCGTGTCCGAGCTGCCGTTCTCGATGAAGATCCTGCTTGAGAATCTGCTCCGTTTCGAAGATGGCCGCACGGTCACGAAGCAGGACATCGAAGGTGTCGCCGCCTGGCTGGCCAACAAGGGCAAGGAAGAGCGCGAGATCGCCTTTCGTCCCGCCCGCGTTCTGATGCAGGATTTTACCGGCGTGCCTGCTGTCGTCGATCTTGCGGCAATGCGCGACGCCATGGTGAATCTTGGAGGTGATCCGCAGAAGATCAATCCGCTGGTGCCCGTCGATCTTGTCATCGATCATTCGGTCATCGTCGATGCTTACGGCAACAGCAAGGCCTTCAAGACCAATGTCGATCTCGAATATTCCCGCAACGGCGAGCGCTACCGTTTCCTGAAATGGGGCCAGGAATCCTTCGACAATTTTCGCGTTGTCCCGCCGGGCACGGGGATCTGCCATCAGGTCAATCTTGAGTACCTCGCCCAGACCGTGTGGACCCGCAAGGAGAAATATGCGCCGCCGCGCGGAAAGGCCGTGACCATCGAGGTCGCCTATCCCGACACGCTCGTTGGCACGGATTCGCATACGACCATGGTGAACGGCCTCTCGGTACTGGGCTGGGGCGTTGGGGGCATCGAGGCGGAGGCCTGCATGCTCGGCCAGCCGCTCTCTATGCTGCTGCCGGAGGTGATCGGTTTCCGCCTGACCGGCGCGCTGACCCCTGGCGTCACGGCGACCGATCTTGTTCTCACCATCACCCAGATGCTGCGGCAGAAAGGCGTGGTTGGAAAATTTGTCGAATTTTACGGTCCCGGTCTTGATCATCTCTCACTCGCCGACCGGGCGACGATCGCCAATATGGCGCCCGAATATGGCGCGACCTGCGGCTTCTTTCCCATTGATTCGGAGACGCTTTCTTATCTTACGGCGTCGGCGCGGGCCCCATCTCGCGTCGCCCTTGTCGAAGCCTATGCCAAGGCGCAGGGCCTCTATCGCACCAAGACGACGCCAGATCCCGTCTTCAGCGACTTGATCGAGCTTGATCTTGCTTCGGTGGTGCCGTCAATGGCTGGCCCTAAACGTCCCGAAGGGCGGGTTGCGCTCGGCTCCGTTGGATCTGGCTTCAAAGCCGCGCTCGACACCGAATACAAGAAGCCGGGCGAGGCCGGCAAGCGTTATCCCGTCGAAGGCAAGAACTTCGATCTCGGCCACGGCGATGTGGTGATCGCCGCCATCACCTCCTGCACGAATACCTCCAATCCAAATGTACTGATCGGCGCGGGTCTCCTTGCCCGCAATGCCGCCGCGAAAGGGCTGAGCGTCAAGCCATGGGTCAAGACCTCGCTCGCGCCGGGAAGCCAGGTGGTTGCCGAATATCTTTCCGCATCCGGCCTGCAGAAATCGCTCGACAAACTCGGCTTCAACCTCGTCGGCTTCGGCTGCACGACGTGCATCGGCAACTCTGGGCCCCTGGCGCCAGAGATTTCGAAAGCCATCAACGATAATGGTATCGTCGCCGCGGCGGTCCTTTCCGGCAACCGCAATTTCGAGGGCCGGGTGAGCCCGGATGTCCAGGCCAATTACCTGGCTTCGCCGCCGCTCGTTGTCGCCCATGCGATCGCGGGCACGGTCGCGACCGATCTCACAAGTGAGCCTCTCGGCCAGGACAAGAAGGGCAATCCCGTATTTTTGAAGGACATCTGGCCTTCGCAGGAGGAAATTTCCGAACTCATCGACGCATTCGTGACCAAAAAGGTGTTCAAGGCGCGCTATGCCAATGTGTTTGATGGCGATGCGCATTGGCGCAAGGTGAAGGCGCCATCCGGCGAGACCTACAAATGGGATATTGGCTCGACCTATGTGCGCAACCCGCCCTATTTCGAGGGGCTGAAAATGGCGCCCGAGCCGGTTCGCGACATCGAAAATGCGCGCATTCTGGCGCTGTTCGGCGACAAGATCACGACGGATCACATTTCTCCCGCTGGCTCGATCAAGGAGGTCTCGCCAGCCGGCCAGTATCTTCTTGAACGGCAAATCTCGAAGGCCGATTTCAACCAATATGGGACCAGGCGCGGCAATCATGAAATCATGATGCGCGGCACCTTCGCCAATATCAGGATCAAAAACTTCATCCTTCAAAAAGACGGCGCCGTGCCGGAGGGCGGTCTCACCAAGCATTGGCCGGACGGCGAGCAAATGCCGATCTTCGATGCGGCGATGAAATATGAGAATGAGGGCGTTCCGCTCGTCGTTTTCGCGGGGGCCGAATATGGCAATGGCTCGTCGCGGGACTGGGCGGCCAAGGGCACGAAGTTACTTGGGGTCCGCGCCGTCATTGCCGAATCTTTCGAGCGCATTCACCGTTCGAATCTCGTCGGCATGGGAGTCCTGCCGCTAACCTTCGAACATGGCACGAGCTGGAAAACTCTTGGCCTCAAGGGGGACGAGCAGGTGACCATCCGCGGCCTCGGCGACACCTTGAAGCCGCGCCAGATGATGGAGGCCGAGATCACGTTTGCCGATGGCAAAGTGATGAAAGTGCCGCTGCTTTGCCGCATCGCGACGCTCGACGAGCTCGAATATTTCAAGAATGGCGGGATCCTTCCTTTCGTGCTGCGCCAGCTCGCGGCGGCCTGACTTTCCAGCGGCCTTTCATCGTGATAGCGGGAGCCTTTCCGGCTCCCGCACCGGCCTCACTCCAGAAAGCCGCAGGCTTTTTGGATGAGATCTGCCAAAAAACAACAAGACCGGCCGTAAGCGCCATCGCCGGGCTCTTCCAATCGCAACATTCAGGACAATCAACATGCCCCATTACAAGCTTTTCGTCCTTCCGGGTGATGGCATCGGCCCGGAGGTCATGGCCGAAGTCGAGAAAATCGCGGCCTGGATGACGCGCGAGGGCATCGTTCATTTCGAAATCGAAAAAGGTCTTGTCGGCGGCGCCGCCTATGATGTGCACAAGACTGCGATCAGCGAAGCCGATATGGCGCGGGCGCAAGCCGCCGATGCCGTCCTGCTCGCCGCTGTTGGCGGCCCGAAATGGGATGCCGTGCCGTATGAAGTCCGGCCGGAGGCAGGCCTGCTGCGGCTTCGCAAGGATTTGAATCTCTTTGCCAATCTGCGCCCGGCGATCTGCTATCCCGCGCTCGCCGATGCCTCCTCGCTGAAGCGCGAGCTTGTCGACGGGCTCGATCTCATGATCGTTCGCGAGTTGACCGGCGGCGTCTATTTTGGCGAACCCAAGCAGATCGTCGATCTTGGCAATGGTCAGAGGCGTGCCATCGATACGCAGGTCTATGATACCTATGAGATTGAGCGAATCGGGCGTGTCGCCTTCGAGCTTGCCCGCAAGCGCCGCAACAAGGTGACATCCTCCGACAAGCGCAATGTGATGAAATCGGGCGTCCTATGGGACGAAACGATCCGTGATTTACACGCGCGCGAGTATCCTGATGTCGAGCTTGAACATCAGCTCGCTGATGCGCTCGGCATGCAGCTCGTGCGGCGGCCGAAACAGTTCGATGTCATCGTCACAGACAATCTTTTCGGCGATATGCTGTCCGACGTGGCCTCGATGCTGACGGGTTCGCTCGGCATGTTGCCTTCAGCTTCGCTCGGCGAAAAGGATGCGAAGAGCGAAACCCGCAAGGCGCTCTATGAGCCGGTGCATGGCTCTGCCCCCGATATCGCGGGCAAGGGAATCGCCAATCCGATCGCGATGATTGGCTCCTTCGGCATGGCTTTGCGCTATTCGTTCAATCTTGGCGAACTTGCCGATCGTGTTGAGAACGCCATCTCCGCCGTGCTCGCCAAGGGGATGCGCACCGCAGATATCGCTGGCGGGGCGGAGGAGACGCTTTCGACATCTCAAATGGGCGACGCGATTCTTGCCGAATTGCAGTCCGCGGCGGCGTAAACTCCTGGCCCCCGGCCTATGTGGCCAGCAAAATATCCCGTCCTTCCGGACGTTTGCCGCGGGGGCTGACCCCGCGATTTTCCGCCGCGCGCAGACCGGGGCGGCTGCCCCCGGTCTTGGGGGTGAGGCTCTTTTGTGAAGCAGCATCGGCCGGGCGAGGTTCGGCCAAAAGCTGGAGAACTCGTCCTTATTCTTCCTTTGCCTTTTGTATGAACACCTGGCGGCCGCGATACATGCCGGTCTTGAGATCGACATGATGAGGACGGCGCAGCTCGCCGGAATCCTTGTCTTCCACATAGGTGGGCGCTTTCAGTGCGTCGGCTGAACGGCGGAATCCGCGCTTCATTGGGGATGTTTTTCGTTTCGGAACGGCCATGGTTTGCCTCGATTGCCGTGATTTAGATGGGGAGACGCCAAGCCGGGCAGGCTAGCGCGGTTTGACCCGCCTCTTACAATGGAAAGCTCCGTTTGGCCACCCCAAACGCGGGGAGATGAAAAGTCTTTATTCTACACACCCTGTGACAAAGGAGGCCTGCCGGGCGCGGAACAGGATCCGCCCAGCGAGGCCGGCGTGACGCGGGGAGGGCCTTGCCGCGTTGCGGTGGCGCGGGTTCGGCAGCGCCGTCGCGAGCAGGGCGGCTTCTCTCGCGTTTAAACTCTCTGCGCTTTTGTGGAAATAGTGGCGGGCCGCCGCCTCGGCCCCGAAAATGCCGTCGCCCCATTCGGCGATATTGAGATAGACCTCCAAAATACGCCGTTTCGGCCATGCGAGATCGATCACGAGCGCCAAGGGAATTTCGAGCGCCTTGCGGATGTAGGAACGGGACGGCCAGAGAAACAGGTTTTTCGCGGTCTGCATGGGAATCGTCGAAGCTCCCCGCGACGGGCCGTTCTGTCCTGCCTTGTCCATCACCTCGCGCAAGGCGCTCCAATCGACGCCGCTGTGGGCGCAGAAGCGCGCGTCTTCCGAGAGAATGACCTCAACGCGCAGGAACGGGGAAATGCGCTCAAGCGGAACATATTGGCGCTCAACTGTCTCGCCGGAAAGCCAGCGCGCCAGCATGAGTGTCGAGAAAGGCGGCACGAAGCGATAGGCCAGGATCAAACCGCCAATCATAAGTGTAAGCGTGACAATTACCGCGAGAATGGCGCGTGAAATGGTTCTGTACAGGCCCCTGCGGCGGGATTTTGATGCCATAGCCGAGCCTTGACCGATCCCGCATGATCGGGCAAGCAAGGCCTCGGCTTTACCGGCGAAACTTTGCCATTATCTGACTAGAAAAGGCTGTTTGGCGTTTCGGAACAAAAACCGGAGCGGCAATGGCGCCGTGGCGGTCAAGAGGGTCTAGCCACGATCAAACGAAGGTGGCGGGACATGACGGTCGGCACGCAGGCAATCGGTGGATTCGAAGCGAGACTGCTCGATGTAGCGGACGTCACGGAGCGAATGCTCGACTCCCTGCTTTCTCCCTCCCCCCTCCCCGGAGAGACCTTCCGGCCGCCGCGGTTTCTTGAGGCCATGCGTTACGCAAGCCTCGGCGGGGGCAAGCGGTTCAGGCCATTCCTCACCATTGAGACGGCAAGGCTGTTCGGCGCCGGGGGGGAAGGCGTCGTGCGGGCTGCCGCTGCGCTCGAAATGATTCATTGCTATTCGCTTGTCCATGACGATCTTCCCCCGCTCGACAATGACGATTTGAGACGCGGACGGCCCACCACCCATAAGGCTTTCGGTGAGGCCACGGCGATCCTCGTCGGCGATGCTCTTCTGACCTACGCCTTCGATGTGACGGCGGATCCCGCAACCCATAAAGATCCCGCCGTTCGCGCGGAACTGGTGCTTGCCTTGGCGCGGGCGGCGGGCCTGGGCGGCATGATTGGCGGCCAGGTTCTTGACCTTGAGGCCGAACGGTCAAGCGAATTGCACGAGGCGAATGCCGTCATAAAGCTTCAATCGATGAAAACTGGCGCCCTTTTGCTTTATGCCGTCGAGGCAGGAGCGATTCTCGGGCAGGCCGATCCCACGGCTCGGGCTGCCCTCTCACGCTATGGCCGGGCGCTTGGCGCAGCTTTCCAGGTTGCCGACGATATTCTCGATGTCGAGGCCGATGCATCGGTCCTTGGCAAGCGGGCGGGCAAGGATGCCGGCCGCAACAAGGCGACCCTGGTCGCGGCGCTTGGAATTGAGGCGGCGCGGGCGCGGCGCGATAACCTGATCGCGTCGGCGATCGAGGCACTTGACTCATTCCCGCAGGGCGCACAGGCTGCGGTGCTCAAGGAGGCGGCCCGGTTCGTGGCGAGCAGGTCGCATTAATCGCCCGCTTAAGGGACGAAGCCGGAAATCCGTGGCGCAAACGTCCAGTCCGCGCGCCTTCATTGCCTCGATCATGGTTTCCGCCTTTTGCGCTAACGGAAAAATTTAATGGTGATCTCGGGGGGAGATTTCTCGGCGGCCCTTCGAATCTCTCCAACGGCGTTCGGCAATTTATTCGTGCCGATATTATTCCTATGCCCAACTTGGGCAGGTCATATGCTTCTTGGCTTCGCGGCCAGAGGTGATAGGCGCGGCAATCGCGAAGCCAAGAAGCCAAAAAACTGAAACCGAAGGAAATCCTGCCCATTTCGGCGTTCGCTTTGATTCAGGCGTTCGCTTTGATTCAGAAGAGGGCGCTTGAAGCCGCCAATCCTAAAAGGAAATGACAGAAAAACTACGGCGTGCCGGATCGCGTATCAAGCAGCACACGGCGGCGCATGCCTGCCGGGCATAGATTGACAGAGCAGAGATTGACATGGGTCCATTTCATCCCCATATAGCTTAAATCGATAGTTGGCCGAAACGACTGGGCCGCTTTGCCTGCACTGACGGGCGTGCACGTTTCAGAAACTTCTCCAAAATCGACAAACTGGGACAATGGCCGCGAATCTTCGTGTGCTACTCTCCAGTGTACACCGTTAGTGAAAGGACATCTCGATGAACACGGGAATCGTAAAGTGGTTTAACAACCAAAAAGGCTTCGGCTTCATTCAGCTGGAAAACGGCAGCAAGGACATTTTTGTGCACATCAGTGCGATTGAGCGTGCCGGCATGAGCACCCTCAATGAAGGCCAAAGGCTTTCTTTCGATGTCGTCGCTGATCGCCGCACCGGCAAGTCTGCCGCTGAGAATTTGCGCAGCGTCTGATTGGCCGCGCGAGGACCATACTCTCTTAGCTACGGATGTACTGGCAGAGTTTATGGTTGAGAATCCCGCCTCCCCGTTGGTCAGGCGGGATTTTTTTGCCGCCGTCTCGCAGCAAACGATTGGGCATTCCATTACCTGGCGGCTGAGGGCGCGTAATGAGAGTCATGATTAAGGCATTTGCTGGCCCCGCGAGGCGAAGGAACATCGCCAAATTCATAACGATCCCTTCTCGCCATTGGCGGCAGGCGCGGCGGACATGACAATGGCGTGAATCGCCGTGCAATGCCGCACAATGTTTTGGCGCGCCATGACGAATCGCTTAAGGGGCGTATCGATATTGTAGAAATATATATTGGCAATAAAGCCTATATGCCTGCGCCGATACTGCTCGGGCTTGCCCCGTGCATATAACCCTCCGCCGGAATGAGATTGGCGAGCACCTGCAGGCCGGCAAGTCCGCGCGCGAAGGCGGCGTCCGGCTCGCAGCGGCCGATGCCTTGAAAGTAGGAGCGCCGGAAATTGAATTTACGCGCCTTCAAGAGGTCTGACTCCTTCAGAAAGCGCGCTGCATGCCGCGCAGCTTGATCGGCTGCTCGCTGTCCAGGCTGCCGTGCAGAGAGCGACAGGAAGCGTTGAGGATACCATGTGCTTTCCTTCGGCCCGCCCGGCGGCTCAAATTGGATACCGGCGGATCAACATGAAGCGGGAAAGGTTAAGCTTTTCCCGCTGGCATGTTTGCGATCTCCACCCGCTCGCTCAAACACGGCGGCGTGAAGCCGAAAATCCGGCCATAGAAATCAAGTTCGAGTTCAAGCACGCGGCGTAGAGTCTCGGCCCTGCGAAACCCGTGGCCCTCGCCCGCGAAGGAGTAATAGGCAACTGGCAAGCCTTTCGCCTTCATCGCCTCGGCCATGGTTTCCGCCTGATTGGGCGGCACGGTTTTGTCGTCCTCCCCCTGGAAAAAAATCACCGGGCAGGCGAGCTTGTTGATATTGTTGATCGGCGAGCGTGTCCGGTAGAGTTCTTGCTCTTGCGGCAAGGGACCGATCAGGCGGTCGAGGTATCGGGACTCGAATTTGTGCGTGTCCTTGGCAAGGAGAAGGAGGTCGGCAACGCCGTAAAAGCTCGCTCCCGCCTTGAAAAGGTTAAGAGAGGTCAGCGCGGCGAGAGTCGTGAAACCCCCGGCGCTGCCTCCGCGTATTATGAGACGGCTGGCATCAACGAGACCGCGCCCGGCAAGATGGAGGGCGGCGGCGGCGCAATCTTCGACATCGGTGATGCCCCATTGGCCGTAAAGCCTCTCGCGATAGGCGCGGCCATAGCCGGTTGAGCCGCCATAATTGACATCGGCGACGCCAAAGCCGCGGCTCGTCCACCATTGAACGCTCAAGGAAAAGCTGTTGGTGGTCATACTGGTGGGCCCGCCATGCGATAAGACGATGAGCGGGGGCAGTTCACCAGCGGGACCTTGGTAATCGCGATTTTTTGGGGGATACCAGAAGGCATGGGCGAGGCCGCCGCGCGTTGCGAATTGGATCGGCTCGCCGATTGAAATGCTTTCCTCTGGCACGGCGGCGGGGGCGGCGCTGCGAACAACGTCCGGGGTGCCGCCGTTGGCGTGTGGCAGTATGCAGACCGAGGGCGGCGCTGCGGGAGGCGCTGCGATAAACGCAAGGCCGCCGCCGAACCGGCGCGGGCAGTCCTGCACCTGGCCGATGCCGAGCGGCGTGATTTTGCCATGCTCTATAAGAGCCGCGGATCTAATGCCGTTGCGGACGATCGCGGCGATGATCCGCCCGTCTTCGAGAAAATCATAATAGCGCTGCCGGAAAACCCAATGCGGGCCACCGATCTCAGCTTCAACCGGCGCCAGGGGTTCGATCGTGCCGCCTCGCAGGCGGTAGAGATTCCACCAGCCGGTGCGGTCGGAGCAGAAGTAAAGGGCGCCGTCCGCCGCCCACTCCGGCTGCACAATCGCCTCTTTGTCTAAGCCCGCCACGATCCGGCCGGCTTCAACTGTGCCTTCTCGCATTACCCCGGCGACGAAAAGCTGAGTCCCGTCCCATGGCATGAAGGGATGGTTCCAGGCGAGCCAGCAAAGCTGGCCGCCGCCAGGCGCGAGCCTTGGCGAGCTTAGAAAATCCGGGCCCTCAATCAGGATCGTTTCGGTGCCGTCAGGATCGAGCGGTAAAGCAACGACCGCGGCCTTGGGATCGGTTGGGGGCCGGCCGCGATGGTCCTCACGGATGGCAAGCACCCGGTGGCGAGCAAGATCGAATTCGAAATCGGCGTAGCGGCAGCCTTCCGGCGTTTTGATCCGGCGGGGCGGGCGGCCTGCCTCGATGAGCCAGACGCTCCCATCGGTGCGCTCGCTGAAAACCACGAGATCCGCCGCAACCGCATAGGCGCCGCCGCCATATTCATGGACGCGGCTCCCCACATTGACCGGCGCCGGTGTAACCTCTTCGATCCCGCCATCCGCGCGGCGGCGGCATAAGGCCGTGCGGCCGCTCTCGCTTGGCCTTGCTTCCAGCCAGTAGAGATCCGGTCCATTGACGCTCAGGCTGGAAAGCCCAATCGCTGCCTTGGTCATGAGCTCCACAGTGACTGGCGAGACCCAGCTACCATAAGAGGCGATCGTTTTTGTCATTCCTGGCTCCGCGCCGGCTGTACGAAACTTAATGCCGCTCCGATTGCATTTGAACGCTCATTATGGGCCAGGAGCAGCATCTGGCCAATCCGGAACCCTGCCAGCGAGAGCAGAGCGGAACACCGCGGGGCGGGGATAGATTAAGACTGCCATCGCCCTATATGCCGGATACGCCAAGGGCCGTCCTCTTTCGCTTCACTCAAAACAAGGCCACGGAAATGAGCCAGTTCCGCACCGAATGCGACAGCCTGGGCGAGGTGCAGGTGCCCGCTGACAAGCTTTGGGGAGCACAGACGCAGCGTTCACTCGACCACTTCAGCATCGGAGCCGATCTGATGCCGCGCGAGATGATCGCCTCCTACGCGATACTGAAAAAGGCGGCGGCGATCGCCAATCACCGCGGTGGCTGGCTTGACACCCAGCGCTGCGATCTCATCGTCCATGCCTGCGGCGAAATCCTGGCCGGCCAGTTCCAGGAGATGTTCCCGCTGCATGTTTGGATGAGTGGCAGCGGCACGCAGTTCAACATGAACGTGAACGAAGTCATCTCGAATCGTTGCTGTCAGCTGGCTGGCTTTCCCCTTGGAAGGAAAGTGCCCGTGCATCCCAACGATCACGTCAACATGGCGCAATCGTCGAACGACACATTTCCTTCCGCCATGCACATCGCCGCGGCAGTGAATACGAAGCAGCGGCTGCTCCCGGCGGTGGCGGCGTTACGGGGCGCGATAAAGGCCAAGGCCGAGGCCTGGGCGGATATCGTCAAGATCGGCCGGACACATATGCAGGATGCGACACCATTGACCCTCGGCCAGGAGTGGTCGGGCTATGAAGAGATGCTGGCCGATAATCTTGAGCGCATCGAAACGGCTTTGCAGGGCGTCTATGAACTCGCGCTTGGCGGAACCGCTGTCGGAACTGGCATAAATTCGGCGCCGGGCTTCGCGGAGATGGCAGCCGGTGAGATTGCGAAGCTGACCGGCCTGCCTTTCGTCAGCGCGCCCAATAAATTCGCGGTGCAGGGGGCGCATGACGCTCTGGTGCAACTTTCCGGGACGTTCCGTACCCTTGCGGTATCACTCTACAAGATAGCGAATGACATTCGCCTGCTGTCTTGCGGGCCGCGAGCGGGGTTTGCCGAGCTGAAGATTCCTGCGAACGAACCCGGCTCCTCGATCATGCCGGGCAAGGTCAACCCGACGCAAGCCGAAGCTCTGAGCATGATCGCGGTGCAGGTCATGGCCAACGACGCGGCCGTGGGGTTCGGCGGCGCAGGCGGCTATTTGGAGATGAACGTCTACAAGCCGCTGATGATCTTCAACATCACCCATTCCATCACCCTCATGACGGACGGCTGCACGAACTTCCGCAAATTCCTGGTCGAGGGCACCAAGCCGAATGAAGCGAAAATCAAAGAATATGTGAACCGCTCACTGATGCTGGTGACGGCGCTGTCGCCGGTCATTGGTTATGATAAAGCATCGAAAATCGCTCATTACGCGATGGAAAATGATCTCACTCTGAAAGCTGCAGCCCTGAAGCTCGGTTTTGTGACAGAAGCGGAATTTGACCGGATTGTTGATCCAGCGAAAATGGTCCACCCTTATGTTGGCACTGGCTCTCCGTGAGCTTGTGCTGGAAGGAACCGGTCCGGAGGAGCATAACGGCTGCCCAAGATCCTAAAGAGCGCTGCCGGGGCCTTCCCGGAATCCTTTGTTGTGACTTGCGTCCCGCTTTGAAACCCGCCTCAAGAAAGTGCACACTTTCTGAGAAAGACCGTACGAAAGACTGCGGTCGATGTCCGGTTACTACAATTGCCGCTTGAAGCGGCGGTTGGAGAACTTCCCATGGTTAAGATTCACACCGGGGCGAGCCTCCTCGGCCATCAAGTCAAGGCCCCGCAAACACCGGACGAGGCGGCGCTCGAGCGCGTGCCCAATCCCCACCAGGACACAAATTACATCGCCCGTTTCACCGCGCCGGAGTTCACTTCGCTCTGTCCTGTCACGGGCCAGCCGGACTTCGCCCTGATCGTGATCGACTATCTGCCCGGCCAGTGGCTCGTCGAATCGAAGTCGCTCAAGCTTTATCTCACCTCGTTTCGCAATCACGGCGCTTTCCACGAGGATTGCACCTTGCGGATCGGCAAGGATCTCGCGGCCTGCCTGGAGCCCCGCTGGCTGCGGATCGGGGGCTATTGGTATCCGCGCGGGGGCATCCCGATCGATGTGTTCTGGTCGGTTGGAGAACTTCCAAAGGGAGTCTGGGTGCCCGATCAAGGGATCCCGCCCTACCGGGGAAGGGGCTAAGCGGGTTCACACCAGCCGCGATTGCTCGACGGCCGCTGCGATAAAACTTGCGAAAAGCGGATGGGGAGCGAAGGGCCGCGATTTCAGTTCCGGATGGAATTGCACGCCGATGAACCAGGGATGACCTTCGAGTTCGACCGTCTCCGGCAAGAGGCCATCGGGCGACATGCCCGCAAAAATAAAGCCCTTTTCCTCCAGCCTCGCGCGATAGGCGGTGTTGACCTCGTAGCGGTGCCTATGCCGTTCGGAAATGCTCGCCGTGCCATAGATGGAGGCGATCTTCGAGCCAGGCATCAGTTCGGCCCGGTAGGCGCCAAGCCGCATGGTTCCCCCAAGATCGCCTTTGGCGGCGCGGATTTGGAGCTCATTGCCGCGCATCCATTCCGTCATGAGGCCGACGACAGGCTCCTTCGCGGGCCCGAATTCGGTTGAATTGGCCTCCGGCACCCCAGCCAGGGACCGGACCGCCTCGATGACGGCCATCTGCATCCCGAAACAAATCCCAAAGAAAGGCACTTTGCGTTCGCGCGCGAAGCGTGCCGCAAGAATCTTGCCCTCCGCGCCGCGCTGGCCGAAACCTCCGGGGACGAGAATGCCGTGCACATGCGAGAGATAGGGGGTTGGGTCCCTTGTCTCGAAAATCTCCGATTCGATCCAATCGAGATTGACTTTGACCCTGTTGGCCATACCGCCGTGGCACAAGGCTTCGTTCAAGGACTTATAAGCGTCCTTGAGGCCCGTATATTTGCCGACGATGGCGATCGTGACCTCGCCTTCCGGGTTCGACAATCGCTCCACCACCGCGTTCCAGCGGCTCATATCGGGCTTCGGCGCCGGTTCGATCCCGAAGGCGGCCAAGACCTCCTGGTCGAGTCCGGCCGCATGGTAGGCATGCGGCACCTCATAGATCGAGGCAACATCGCGGGCTTCGATAACAGCGGTTTCCCGGACGTTGCAAAAAAGCCCGATCTTGCGCCGTTCCTCGTTGGGTATCTCGCGATCGGTCCGGCAGAGAAGGATATGCGGCTGGATGCCGATGGACCGCAGTTCCTTGACCGAATGCTGCGTCGGCTTGGTCTTGAGCTCGCCCGCGCTTGGAATGAATGGCAGCAGAGTCAGATGAATATAAATCGCATGGCCGCGCGGCAGTTCATTGCCGAGCTGACGGATCGCCTCGAAGAAAGGCAGGCCTTCGATATCGCCGACCGTGCCGCCAATCTCGACCAGAGTGAAATCAACCCCCTCGTTGCCGCTGAGCACGAAGGCCTTGATGGCGTTGGTGACATGCGGGATGACCTGGACGGTCGCGCCAAGATAATCGCCGCGGCGTTCCCGGGCGATGATCTCCTGATAGATGCGGCCGGTCGTGATATTGTCTTCCCGCATCGCGGGGCGGCCGGTGAAGCGCTCATAATGGCCAAGGTCGAGATCCGTCTCGGCGCCGTCCTCGGTGACATAGACCTCGCCATGCTGATAGGGACTCATCGTCCCCGGATCGACATTGAGATAAGGGTCGAGCTTGCGCAGCCGGACGGTATAGCCGCGCGCCTGGAGAAGCGCTCCGAGGGCCGCGGAAGCAAGCCCCTTGCCAAGCGATGACACCACGCCGCCGGTGATGAAGATAAACCGCGCCATGGGCCTTGAAATTTATCCTGTTTGCGGCGGTTTGGGGAGGTAAATTTTTCCTCCCCGCTCTTTTTACACATAAGCCTTGAGTTATCGGCCCGCGATCATTGCGCCCACGGCGGGGCCGAAGCGGGCGGCGCGACCTTCAGGGGCGAAGCCGGCGGCGGCGCGGATGGTCCGGTTTGTGCCGGAGGAATGGCGGGCGTTGCGGGAAGCTTAGGCAGCGGCAGAGAACCCTCCGGTTCGGCAGGACGCGTCTCCAGAATGCTTTGGCCCGGCTGGGAACCAGCTTCGCTTTCGCCAGGCAAGGTCATGCCCTGAGGAAGCGCGGGCGGCTGAGATGACTGATCTTGCATCCGTTGCAGCTGCTCGAGCAAGCCCCCCTTGCTGCTTTCTTCTTTTTTGTCACTTCCGACGGGGGTGATGCTTTGGAAGGTCACTTCTTCGGATGCCTGATTGAGCCGGGCCAGAATCGTCAGGCTAAGGCTGGTCGCGAAAAAAAGCGCCGCCAGAATGGCCGTCGCACGCGTCAAGGCGTTCGCCTGGCCGCGTCCGGTCATGAAACCGCCCCCGCCGCCGACGCCCAGAGCGCCGCCCTCGGAGCGCTGCAGGAGCACCACCACGACGAGCGCAACGACGATCATGAGATGAACAACGATCAGAACCGACTGCATGAAATGGTTTCCGTTTATCGCCGGACTGATGCCGGAGGTTTGCGCCCTCTTCTTTCGAAAATTTCAGTCGATGGCAAGTGCTGCGTTGCCATGCAGCGCTTTTTTTAATCTCCCGGCGCGCCGTATCTGCCCGCTGCCTTACGGGTTTTTCGAGAGAGCCGTCCAAACGGCCGTGTCAAGGGCAGGCTGGCTTTATTGACGGAATCTCCGGCAAACAGAGGGAGAACAGCTGAATGGAACCATCCCTGGAGAAAAAAGCCGCCGTCATCGGCGGCGCAAACGCTGCAATCATGTGGAAAACGGCACATCGCAAACACCGGGCGCGTCCGAATCAGCCACAATGGAAAGGTGATATATTAGGATAATCTTTATGTCCAAGACCCGTATTCTTCTCATGGAAGCTGGGGTTGTCCTCGAGCAAGTCAACCTCGAAAAGGGACGTAACACCCCGAAGGAATACACTGTCTCGTCAGGGCGTACAGAGGAAGTCTGGCAGTCGAGAACCCTCGAAGAGGCGTTGGAAGACTATAATGCCGAGCTTGACCGCTGCAAAGGGGCGGCGCTTCAGCGGTAGACTCCTGCAATCGCCATGAATTCGCGGGCATTCAGCGAGGCGCCGCCGACGAGCGCGCCATCAACGTTTTGGATCTGCAACAACTCTGCGGCATTGGCAGGCTTGACCGAACCTCCGTAAAGAATCCGAAGCTGCGCGCCTTGGTCGGCCAGATGCCGCGCCGCCTGGCTGCGGATGAAACCATGCATTTCCGCGATGTCTTCCGGGCTGGGTGTAAGGCCGCTGCCAATCGCCCAGACAGGTTCATAAGCAATAACAAGGCTTCCCGGCGGCGCATTTTCCGGGATGGAGCCAGCGAGCTGTGCGCCAACGACGGCCTGAGCATGCCCTGACTCGCGCTCAGCCCTTGTTTCGCCAACACAGATAATTGCCGTGAGCTTCGCGCGGAGCGCCGCCGCGGCCTTGGCGCGAACGGTTTGATCGGTCTCGCCATGGCCGGCCCGGCGTTCCGAATGGCCGAGGATCACATAGCTCGCCCCCGCATCCCGTAACATTTCGGCGGAGATGTCGCCGGTAAAAGGGCCGTGCGGCTCGGCATGGCAATCCTGGCCGCCCAGCCCGATTGGCATGCCTTGGCAGAGCGCGGCAGCGGAGATTAGAAGGGTCGCAGGGGGGCAGACCAGAATTTCCGCTTTGCCGCTTCCGCCTTCTTTGACGGCGGCGCAAATTGCCGCGGCTTCGCCGAGGCTTTCGCGCAAACCGTTCATTTTCCAGTTCCCCGCGACGAGGGGGCGCGGCCGGTGGGTCATGCTGGCTGTTCCCGTGATTTTACGCGAAGCCGCGTTGCAAGAGGGGCATGAACTTTTTATAGTCCGGCGCCAATTTCGAAAAGCCCGGCGCCTCCTGGAAACACCTTAAAGAGACCTCAAAGAGACTTCCCAACATGCTTGAATCACTTCGTGCCTCCGCGCAAGGCTGGTTTGGCCGCGCGGTCATGGCGATCCTGATGGGACTTATCATCCTCAGTTTCGCGATCTGGGGCATCGGCGACATTTTTCGCGGGTTTGGCTCAAATAATCTTGCGCGGGTCGGCGGTACCGAGATCAGCACCGACACTTACCGCAGCGCCTATGAGACCGAATTGCAGCGCCAGCAGCGGCTGGAAAAGCGCAACATCACAAATGAGGAGGCGCATCAATATGGTCTTGACCGGCAGGTGCTCTCCCGTCTCGTCAGCGACGCAGCGCTCGATGATCAGGCGCGCAGGCTAGGGCTTGCGGCCAGCGACGAGGCCATCAAAAAGCAAATCGTGAATGATGAAAATTTCAAAGGGATGACGGGCCAGTTTGACCGGCAGGCCTTCGATGCGTTTTTGCGCGATCAGGGTTTTACTGAAAAGAGCTATTTGCGGCAGCAGCGCGGCGTTCTCTTGCGCCGTGAAATTCTCGATTCACTCACGGCAGGTCTGCAACTGCCAAAAGCTTTGCTGGAGTCCATTCACAATTATCAAATGGAGACGCGCAGCGTCGACTATGTCTTGTTCCCTAATACAGCGGCGGGCTCGCTGCCTCCTCCATCGCAAAAAGAGCTGCAGAGATTCTTCGAGGAAAACCAAGCTCTTTACGGAGTTCCGGAATTCCGCAGCCTCATTGTCTTAACGCTGACGCCGGCTTTGGCCGCAAAGCCGGAGGATGTCTCCGACGCCGACGCGCTCAAACGTTACAACGAAGTGAAGGATGAGCGTTTTGGCGCACCGGAAAAGCGCGCCGTCGAGCAGATCCTTTATGCCAGCGAAGCAGAGGCCAAGGAGGCGCGCGCGAAGATCGATGCTGGAAAAACATTCAACGATCTTCTCAAGGAAAAGAAACTCACTGAGAAGGACGCAAGCCTTGGGACTGTGGCGCGCAGCGCGCTCATCGATAAAAGCATCGCCGATGCCGCTTTTTCTCTCAAGGAAGGGGAAGTCAGCGCTCCGGTGAAAGCGCAGTTCGGTACGGTCCTGCTCCGTGTCACCAAGATCATTGCTTCGACTGTCAGGCCTTTTTCTGATGTTGCTCCAGACATCAAACGTGAGATCGCCTTGCAGAACGCACAAAAGGAGATCGAGCGCCTTCACGATGCCATCGAGGATCAGCGCACATCCGGAAAATCGCTCACCGAAGCTGCGAAGAGCGTTGGTCTTGAGCCGCGGGTCATCCCAGCCATCGATGCACAGGGCAATGATACGCAAGGCGTGCCCGTTAAGGATTTGACCGATGCCGCGCCCTTGCTGAAAGCGGCTTTCGCCTCCGACATTGGAGTCGATAATGACACGCTGAGAGTCAAGGGCGGCGGCTATCAATGGTTTGAAGTCACCAAAGTCGACAAGGCTCGCAGCAAGACATTCAACGAAGCGAAGGCCGATGTCGAAAGGGCTTGGCGCGACGATCAGGCGGGGAAACTCCTGCTCGCGAAGACTGCGGAGCTTACCAAGAAGCTCGATGCTGGCGAAAGTCTTGCAAAAATTGCAATGGAAAACAAACTCGAAGTCAAGCACGCCGATGATGTGAGGCGCAATGGCTCGAAGACTCTCGCGCTTAATGTCGCAACCCAGATTTTCAACGTGCCCCTGCATCGTGCGGGTTCGGCGGAAAGCGAAGATGGCGGGCGTTTTCTATTCCAGGTCGTTGACTCCCGCACCCCTCCCTTCGATCCAAAGGCTCCCGAGCTCACCACAATATTGGGCGACGTGAAAGCCGGCTTGAACGATGACCTCATCACTCTTTATCTTGCAAAGCTTGAAAGCGATATTGGCGTGAAGCTGAATGCGAAGGCGTTTGCCGCCGCGACGGGCGTCTCCCCGGACGAGTATTGAGCACGGCCCATGTTCGAGCCGCCGCTTGAAGCCTGCGCCCAACGCTACGAGGCGGGGCAGGCCTGCCTCGTCTCTGCCCGGCTCGCCGGCGATCTTGAAACACCGGTTTCGGCCTTTCTGAAATTGTCGGCAGGCCGGACGGGGCGCATCTTCCTGCTCGAATCTGTCGAGGGCGGCGCCGCGCGGGGCCGGTATTCGATGATCGGCCTTGATCCCGATATCGTCTGGCGCGTTTTTGGCGGGCGGGCCGAGATCAATCGCCGCGCGCTGACCGATCCCGATGATTTTTCTCCTTGCGCCAGCCCTCCGCTCGCGGCTCTGCGGGAGCTGATCGCGCAATCCCGCATCGAAGCCGCCGACGATCTGCCGCCGATGGCCGCCGGGGTCTTTGGCTATCTCGGCTATGACATGGTCCGGCAGATGGAGCGCCTCGCCGAGGCAAAGCCGGATCCGGTCGGCGTGCCCGACGCGATCATGCTGCGTCCAACCGTGATGATTGTCTTCGATGCGGTCAAGGACGAGATCTTCATCATCACGCCCTTGCGTCCTGATCCCGAAACCAGTTTTCATGCTGCCCATGCCCGAGCGCTGGAACGCATCGGGGCCGCCATCGCCACTCTCGAAGGCCCGCTTCAGGTGCCCCATGCGGGCGACCCTGGATTGATCATGGGGCCGCCGCGATCGAACACGCCGCAAGATCGCTTCTTCGAAATGGTCGAGCGCGCCAAGGATTATATTCGCGCAGGCGACATCTTTCAGGTTGTCCTCTCACAGCGTTTCTCGGCGCCCTTCGAACTCCCCGCCTTTTCCCTCTACCGGGCCTTGCGCAGGATCAATCCCGCGCCCTTTCTTTGCTATCTCGATTTCGGGTCCTTCCAGATCGTCTGTTCGAGCCCGGAGATTCTCGTGCGCGCGCGCGACGGCAAGGTCACGATCCGGCCCATCGCGGGAACCCGCTGGCGAGGCAAGACCAAGGCGGAGGACGAGCGCCTCGCGGCGGAGCTTCTCGCCGATCAGAAAGAATGTGCCGAGCATTTGATGCTGCTCGATCTCGGGCGCAACGATGTGGGACGCGTCGCAGAGACCGGCACGGTCGAGGTAACGGAGAAATTCGCCATCGAGCGCTACAGCCATGTCATGCACATTGTCTCGAATGTCGAGGGCAAGCTCAGCCCGCAGCATGACGTCATCGATGCGCTCTGTGCCGGGTTTCCGGCGGGGACCGTTTCCGGCGCGCCGAAGGTGCGGGCGATGGAGATCATCGACGAGCTCGAGACCGACAAGCGCGGGATTTATGGCGGCTGCATCGGCTATTTCGGTGCGGCCGGAGAGTTGGATACTTGCATCGTCCTGCGCACGGCGATCGTCAAGGACGGGGTCATGCATGTCCAGGCGGGCGCCGGGATTGTCTATGATTCGAGCCCGGAGGCAGAACAGCGCGAATGTGTGAACAAGTCGCAGGCTCTTTTCCGCGCCGCCGAGGAGGCAGTCCGCTTCGCGGCCAGCGCGAAGCGCGGGCAGTAAGGCTGTAAGGACGCAGTGTTGTAGGCTTGGATCTTACGCACCCTGTCGATTCCCGCAAGGTAACTTGATTGATGGAAACAGCCGAGAAAATCGTGGAAGCGTATGTGCGCTACATGCGTAATTCCGCAACCATTCCAAAGATAAAGTGCGAGGGACAACATGAAACCGATCTCCTAGATCGATCCATGCACGCTGCCTGGCCGGTACCATAATGAGACGAGCGTCTCAGTTTCGGGCGCTTTTTCTAAATTAACTGCCGGAAACTTCGATGCGCAGCTCCTCAAGGTTCGTAGCCAAAGGGCGGCCATGTGCCGATGCTTGAAGTATTTCGCCGAATTCAAATTCAGCCCGGACGCCGTGATCGAGCAATTGTGCAAATTCGGGTTTATGCCGAATAACTACAAAAAGTGATGGTGTCTTGGGGCTGGGCGCCTGAAGCAGAAGACAAAGCTCGCCGAGTCCATATCGAGCTGTGGGATTTTCGAAAGATCATGAAAGAGATCGCGGATGCCAATCGGGATGAGCGGTGTTATTTTAGCGGCGGTACCTTGCGGACTATCAATACGGACTATCAATCTTTTCGTCCGTGGAGGCCAACTTTCACGCGATCCGGGGGGTGAGACCCTATAATAGCTTGCCCGTCACGAGGGAGGCAGGAAGCGAGGGTTTTGCGCCAGTAGATAAATGAGGTAGGATTCGTTTTCGTATTTATAGGCGGCTATTGGTTCTTTTTGAAATTAAGCAGCGGCGGGGCGTGTTCATCTGCCAGGATGGAAAACCCCGGAGTTCCATGAAGGTCTGCCACAATCGTGCCTCGTCCGGCCTCCCGGGCAGCGCGGTGACATCTTGACAGGAAGGGGGCAAATCCTGAACGTTGGGGCCTGCAATCACGCTTCATCGTGATGGAATGGCGAACCGGTATTTCGTTTGACGAAAAGGGCTAGAAAAAGGCGCGAAGGGAGTTCTGAATGACTACGGGCGGGAAGTTCACGGCAGTCACCGTCGCAGCCTTGGCGGCGCTTGTATGGATGGGGAGCAAGGCGGACGCCGCGCAGTGCGGCAACACCTCGGCGGGCTTTGAAACTTGGAAGAGTGAATTCGCCAATGAGGCGCGGGCAAGGGGCGTTAGCGGCTCCGCGATCGCGGCCCTCATGGGGACGCAATATTCGGCGGCAACCATCGCGGCGGACCGCGGCCAGAGAAGCTTCCATCTGTCGCTCGACCAGTTCCTGGCCAAGCGCGGAGGTTCGGTCATTGCTTCGCGCGGGCGCGCGCTCAAGCAGTCCAATGCGGCGCTCTTTGCCTCTATTGAGCAGCGCTACGGCGTTCCGCCGGGGCCGCTCATCGCCATTTGGGGGATGGAGACAGCCTTCGGACGGGAGCATGGGAATCAGAACGCTCTCTCGGCCGTGGCGACGCTTGCCTATGACTGCCGCAGGTCGGCTTATTTCACCGATCAGCTTTATGCCGCTCTGACGCTGGTCGATCGCGGCGTTCTCTCGGCAAGCACGCGCAGCTCCCCGCATGGCGAGATTGGCCAGACTCAGTTCCTGCCCAAGACCGTTCTCGAATATGGCACTGGCGGAAGTCTTGAGACTGCATCCGGGGCGCTGTCCTCGACGGCCAATTTCCTCCGGGCGCATGGCTGGCAGCCGGGCGCGGGATATCAGCCGGGCGAGCCCAATTTCGCAGCCATCCAGGCCTGGAATGCAGCCCCGGTCTATCAGCAGGCCATCGCGATTGTTGGCCGGCAGATTGACGGAGGAGAGGGCTCGTCCGCGCAGCGTTGAAGGGGCCGCATCCGAAACCTGGCTGATTTTGCGCGCCTCGCGTGAGCGCAGTGCGGGGCAGGCAGGTTCGCAGCCTCAGCGAAGGCAGCGGCAGGCGAGATTTTGCATGCAAGCGGATTTGGCTAATCAGCCACCTTCCGCCATCCATCTTGACCTCGCTGCCCGCACGGCCCAAAAGAGCGCGTTGAGAAGATCGAAACGCGCCCATGACAACCGTAACGCTGATCGATAACTATGATAGCTTCACCTGGAACCTGGTGCATTGCCTGGGGCGGCTTGGCGCCGGGGTCACGGTGCATCGCAACGATCAGGTAAGCGTCGCCGAAGTCGTGAGCGCGGCGCCAGATGCAATCGTCCTCTCGCCGGGTCCATGCCGTCCCCGCGACGCCGGGATCTGTCTCGATCTTATCGCTGCCGCGGGGACAAGCATCCCGATCTTTGGCGTCTGCCTCGGCCATCAGGCGCTTGGCGAAGCCTATGGCGGTGAGGTTATCCGGGCGCCGGAGCCCGTGCATGGCAAGCTTGCAACCATAGAACACCAGGGCGAGACGATTTTTCAAGGGATCAATGGGCCTTTTCTTGCGGCCCGCTATCATTCCCTCGTCGTGCGCGCCGACACCCTGCCAGATGATTTGACCGTCACGGCGACAACTGGTGGCCTCGTGATGGGCCTGTCGCACAAGCGGTTTCCTTCGCATGGCGTGCAGTTTCATCCCGAAAGCATCGCTTCCGAATATGGTTTGTGTATCTTCGAGAATTTTCTCGCCCTTGCGGTGGAATGGAACCAAAATAACCGCCAAGCCCGCACTGGGACTCCAATGCTGGCGGAAGGATGATGTTGATCTGGATTTGCGAAGCTGCAGGCGTTCCGGCCAATATCGTGTGGCGAGCCAAAAAATTACGGCCATCCGCTCAATAATGGCCTAGGGGCGGGGACATGGATTTATTCAAGCCGCTGATTGCCAAGGTTGCCACCGGCTCCAGTCTCAGCGAGCCGGAGGCCGAGGCCGCATTTGGGCTTATCTTTGCGGGCGAGGCTACCCCAGCTCAGCTCGGCGGCTTCCTGATGGCTCTCCGGGCGCGCGGCGAGACCGTTGCCGAAATAACTGGCGCGGCCCTTGCGCTTCGGCAGAGAATGCTGCGCGTTGCGGCGCCCGCCGGGGCGATCGACATCGTCGGCACGGGCGGCGACGGCCATGGGACGCTCAATGTCTCGACGCTTGCCGCTCTGATCACGGCCGCCTGCGGCGTGCCGGTCGCCAAACATGGGAACCGCGCCGCCTCTTCGAAGTCCGGGGCGAGCGATGTTCTGTCGGCGCTCGGCGTCGGCCTTGAACTCAGGCCTTTCGAAGTCGAGAGCTGTATCCGGGAGGCGGGCATTGGGTTCATGGCGGCGCCGGTGCATCACAAATCCATGCGTCATGCGGCGCAGGTGCGCGCGGAACTCGGCACGAGAACGATTTTCAATCTCATCGGCCCCCTTGCGAATCCAGCCGGCGTCAAATACCAGCTGCTCGGCGTCTTCGCGCGAAGCTGGCTTGATCCTCTCGCGCAGGTCTTGCGCAATCTTGGCTCCCGGCGCGTCTTTCTTGTGCATGGCTCCGATGGCCTCGATGAGGCAACGACGACAGGCCCCTCCTTCATCACCGCGCTCGAAGATGGCGGGATTCGCTCTTTTGAAATCACGCCCGAGGATGCGGGAATTCCCCGCGCCTCGCTCGAGGATCTTGCGGGGGGCGATCCCGCAGCCAATGCTGCGGCGCTTCGTGCTGTGCTCAATGGCGCCAAGAATCCCTATCGCGACATCGCCGTCCTGAACGCGGCCCTTGCGCTTATTGTTGCGGGAAAGACGAAGGACTTGAAGCGCGGCGCGGCCATGGCGGCCGCCGCGATTGATGAGGGGCATGCCGCTGGAACGCTGGCCAAGCTCGCCGAAGTGTCAAACCGGGCCTCGTCTCGTTCAGGCGGCGTTGCCGCGGAAGCTGCCGGGGGAGCGCGATGACCGACATTTTGAAGAAAATCGAGGCCTATAAACGGCGTGAGATTGCCGCCGCCAAGGTCCGCATGCCGCTTGAGACTCTGGCGCGCAAGGCGCACGACCGTGATCCGCCGCGCGGCTTTGTCAAGGCTATCGAAGCCAAGCGCGAGGCGGGCCAGATGGCCCTTATCGCGGAGATCAAAAAGGCCAGCCCTTCAAAAGGGCTGATCCGCCCGCACTTCGATCCTCCAGCCCTCGCCCGTGCCTATGAATCGGCAGGCGCGGCATGTCTTTCCGTGCTCACGGATGAGCCTTCTTTTCAAGGCAGTCTCGGTGACCTTTCTGCGGCGCGGCAAGCAACCCATCTGCCTTGTCTTCGCAAAGATTTTCTGTTTGATCCCTACCAGGTCTACGAGGCCCGCGCGGCCGGAGCGGATTGCATTTTGATTGTCATGGCCTGCGTGACGGATGACGAAGCGAGTGCCTTGACCCGCGCCGGGCATGATCTTGGCATGGACATATTGACCGAGGTCCATAATGAGGCCGAGCTTGCCCGCGCATTGCCGCTCGAGACAAGGCTTGTCGGGATCAACAACCGCGACTTGCGGACGTTCGAAGTCTCGCTGGATGTGTGCGAGAAACTCGCTCCGAAAGTTCCTGCGGACAGGATTGTCGTGAGCGAAAGCGGTATCTCCACACATGAGGATTGTCTGCGCCTGCAAAGACAGGGGATTCCCGCAATTCTTGTCGGGGAAAGCCTGATGCGGCAGCGGGATGTCGCGGCCGCCGTGCGGATGCTTCTCTTTGGCGAGACGCAGGGGCGTGCGAGCAAACCGCACCACGGCTGATTTGACTGGCTTTTTCCGCCGTTAGGACCGAATGACCAAGATGCCGGATCTCACCCATCTCTCCGCCTCGGGGCAAGCGCACATGGTCGATGTTTCGGGCAAATCCGTCACCGAGCGCATCGCCGTGGCCGAAGGCCGGATCGTCATGCAAAGGGCGACGCTCGATCTTGCTTTGTCGGGCAACGCCAAAAAGGGCGATGTTTTCGCGGCGGCGCGGATTGCCGCGATCATGGCCGCCAAGAAGACCCACGAGCTGATTCCGCTCTGCCATCCATTGGCCTTGACCAAGGTCAGCGTTGACATTGAAGCTGATGAGGCGCTGCCCGGCATAAAGGTCAGGGCTGCGGCCAAGGTTCTCGGTCAGACCGGGGTTGAAATGGAGGCTTTAACCGCCGTTTCCATCGCTTGCCTCACGATTTACGACATGTTGAAGGCGGCCGACCGCTCGATGCGGATCGAGGGGATAGCACTTCTGCAGAAAAGCGGGGGCAAATCGGGGGATTTTATGCGTGAGGAGGCTTTGCGATCCGTATCTGCACCCTGCCCGTAGACGCTTGACGTTATGACTCTCTGAGAATTTGGGCTGCCGGGCAATCTCGGCCTGATCACTTGTTTGGAATCGGCCAATTCGACGCGTTTGTTGGCAAACCCCGGGATTTGGCGGCGGCACGTTTCCCGCTTTTGATGGCGGGTTTTTGTATGTTAAGCGCCGATGGTTTAGCTCCGTTCGGCGCGTAAATATCATCTCCTATCGCTGGCGAGCTTATTGTAAGCATGAGGATCGCAATAAATCCAAAGTTCGCGCGCACATCTTTACGGTCCATAGCACGTCCCGCCAAGCGTCTCTGAAGAAGTGAACTCACCATGATTGCAAGCGAGCGGTTTAATCAATCCGGAATAAAGGCCGTACGATGAACGGCGCTGAAATGCTTTCCGTGGAAGAGGCGCGCGCCCGTATTCTTGCGAGCGTTCCGCGAGAACGTCCAGTTGAGACCGTTGCCCTCGAACACGCGTCCGGGCGTACTCTTGCAAGGGATCTTGCCGCCAAGCGGACCCAGCCTCCCAAGGCGGTGTCTGCGATGGACGGCTATGCGGTGCGAGCCGAGGATCTTGCCCATCTTCCCGTCAAGCTAAAGCAAATCGGCGAGAGCACCGCGGGACACGGCTTTGAGGGCACAACCGGTCCGAAGGAGACCGTCCGGATTTTTACCGGCGCGCCGGTTCCCGCCGGATGCGACACGATCTTGCTCCAGGAAAATGCCAGAACCGAGGGCGGGTTCGTCGAGCCCTTGCAAGCGGTGGCAAGCGGCCGCAACATCCGCGCCAGGGGCATCGATTTCTCCGAGGGCGACGTGCTGCTCGCGGCAGGAACCCGGCTTGGCCCATGGAACATCGGGCTCGCAGCTGCGATGAACCATGCCGAGGTGCCCGTGATCCGGCGCCCCCGCGTTGCCATTCTTTCGACAGGCGATGAGCTGGTCCTCCCTGGGCAAGCCGTTGGCCCCGATCAGATCGTTGCCACGAACTCCTATTTGATCGCCGCGCTGATCGAGCGTGCGGGGGGTGAGGCGATCGATCTTGGTATCGTTAAGGACGAACTCTGCGCTATCCAGGAACGCATTGGCGCGGCGCGCGCTGCAAACGCCGATCTTCTTGTGACACTTGGCGGCGCTTCGGCCGGTGACTATGACCTCGTCAAGCCGGCGCTCGCCAAGGAAGGCATGGAACTGAACTTCTGGAAAATCGCCATGCGGCCGGGAAAGCCGGTGATTCATGGCAGGCTTGGGCCGATGATCATTCTGGGCCTGCCAGGAAACCCGGCGGCGGCGGCGGTTGCCGGGATGGTTTTTCTTCTGCCCCTGGTGCGGGCGCTCTGCGGCAGCCGCGATGCGGGATATGATCAAAGCGAGCCTGCGGTCCTCGGCACGGCTCTGCGCGGCAATGATAAACGCCAGGATTATATGCGCGCGGCGCTGGTCCCGGGCGGGACGGGCCTGCCAGTCGCAACACCCTTTGATCTGCAGGACTCCTCGCTGTTGCGAATTCTCGCGCAATCGCAGTGCCTGGTGATCCGCGAGCCTTACGCACCGCCAGCAAAGGCAGGCGATTTATGCCGGGTTATCCGGCTCGATTTTTAGACGGCTGCTGCAAGGAGGCCTCTCACAAGGCAGCTGATCCAAACCTTTGGCGCGCTGATGGAAGAAAAAGCAGACCTCGATCTCCTCATCATCGGCGGCGGTATCAATGGAGCCGGGATCGCCCGCGACGCGGCCGGGCGCGGCCTCAAGGTGATGCTCTGCGAGCAGGGAGATCTTGCGAGCGCGACATCATCGGCGTCGAGCAAGCTCATTCATGGCGGGCTGCGCTATCTCGAATATTATCAGTTCCGCTTCGTCCGCGAGGCGCTGAAAGAGCGGGAAGTGCTGCTTGGAATCGCACCGCACATCGTCTGGCCGGCGCGTTTCATCCTGCCGCATGACAAAGGGCTTCGCCCGGCATTCATGATCGAGACAGGACTCTTCCTTTACGACTGGCTCGCGCCGCGCAAACGCCTGCAGCGGTCATGCCGGCTTGATTTGCGCATCGCAAAGGAGGGCGCGCCGCTCAAGGAGCGTTTCAAGACGGGCTTTGCCTATTCGGACTGCCGCGCCGACGATGCGAGACTGGTGGTGCTGAACGCCGTCGATGCGCGCGAACGCGGCGCTTTGATCCGCACCCGCACGCGCTGCCTTTCCGCCCAGCGGCAAGCAGATCTGTGGCAGGTGGAACTCCTTGACTTGACGAGCGGTAAGAGGACGGCGGCCGCGGCGCGCGCGCTTGTTGATGCGGCTGGCCCCTGGGCCGCCGATGTGCTGAGGGATGTAACCGGTGAAGAGAGCCGCAAAAAGCTCCTCCTCGTTAAAGGGAGTCATATCATTGTGCCTCGTCTCTACGAGGGAGAGCATTGCTATGTGCTTCAGAACGAAGACCGGCGGATCATTTTCGTCATGCCTTATGAAACGGACTATTCCCTCATCGGCACGACCGAAATTCCTTTTGCGGGCGATCCCTCGAATGCGCGCATAGAGCCGGATGAAATCGGCTATCTTTGCGCCGCTGTGTCGCGCTATTTCCGCAAGGCTCTAAGTCCGGCTGATGTGGTAGCAAGTTTTTCCGGCGTGCGGCCGCTTTACGATGACGGAGCGGCAAGCGCGTCGGCCGCTACGCGCGAGTATGTGCTTGATCTCGATGCGCGGCCAGGGTACGCGCCGCTGCTTTGTGTTCTCGGCGGAAAGATTACAAGCTACCGGCGCCTTTCCGAGGATGCGGTCGAAAGGCTGGCGCCCTATCTCAAGCCGCCTTCACCAAAATCCTGGACTGCGGAGGCGCCGCTGCCGGGCGGTGATATAGAGGGCGGTGATTTCGGTGCTTTTCTGGATACGCTTTGCGCAAACTATCCTTGGCTCGATCGCGCGGCTGCAGCCCGCATGGCGCGTGCCTATGGAACACGGGTGATGGCGATTCTTGGCAATGCCCGGAGCGCGGATGACCTCGGCGCCTCTTTTGGCGCGGGGCTGTCGCAAGCCGAGGTGGATTATCTCATCGATCAGGAATTCGCGCTGAGCGCTGAGGATATTCTGTGGCGGAGGTCAAAGCTCAGCCTGCATCTTTCCAGTGAGCAAATCGCGAAAGTGAGCGCCTATGTTGCCGCGCGCGTAAAAGGCCACTTGGGAGCGGCGGCAAGGCCCGCGAATTAGAAATTTTTTCGTCTTCGGCCGCGATCATCATTACTGCCAAGCATGGGCAGCCGCCGGCCGATCCGCAGCGCATCCTGCGCATTGTGTTCTCAGGTAATCGTTTCTAAGGCATAGGGCGGCTTCGCGCCTTGAATCCTAAAGCTTGCGGCGGCGTCAGATTTAATCGAATCTGGCGCCGTCAGCTCGAGAGCTTGCGTCTTGAGACGAGATCGCAGGACTATAATTATCTGACATCGCGCCCTTTTCCAGGAAGCCATTGCGTGTCCGATCATCTCCTCGCCATCGACCAGGGCACCACTTCAACGCGAAGCCTCCTTATCGATTCTGCTGGGCGATTGCTCTCTACGGCGCAGCGTGAGTTCCCGCAGTCCTATCCAAAATCAGGATGGGTTGAGCATGATCCGCTCACGATCTGGCAGGATGTTTTGGAAACTGCGCGCGAAGCCATCGCAAAGTCTGATGCTCCGGTTGCGGCGATCGGGATTGCCAACCAGCGCGAGACAACCCTTGTTTGGGACCGCGCGACAGGTATCCCGGTCTATCCGGCCATCGTGTGGCAGGACCGGCGCACCGCGCAGCACTGCGAGCGCTTGCGCCACGGAGGCCACGAGGCGCTCATCCGCGACCGCACGGGGCTTCTTCTCGATCCCTATTTTTCAGCCACCAAGCTTGCCTGGATTTTGGAGCATGTGGAGGGTGTGCGGGAGCGCGCCGGACGCGGCGAACTCGCCTTTGGCACCATTGATAGCTTCCTCCTCTGGCATCTGACGGAGGGCGCAGTCCATGCGACTGATGCAACCAATGCCTCGCGGACCATGCTGTTCGATATCCATCGCCAATGCTGGGATGAGGATCTGCTCAAACTGTTCAATGTTCCGGAGGCTCTTCTCCCCGAGGTCCGCGACAGCAGCCATCTTTACGGGGTCACGGCCAAGGGTCTTTTCGACAAGCAAATTCCTGTTGCGGGCATGGCGGGCGACCAGCACGCCGCCTTGATCGGCCAGGCCTGCTTCAATCCCGGCATGGCCAAGGCGACTTACGGCACGGGATGTTTCTTCCTGCTCAACACCGGCGAGGAAGCGTTGCCGCCTGCAAAGGGAATGCTCACGACGCTGGCTTACCGGACGGAGGGCCGTCCCATCTATGCGGCCGAAGGTTCAATCTTCGCCGCGGGAGCCGTGCTGAAGTGGCTGCGCGACCGGCTCGAACTTTTCAAGGACGTATCGCAGACGAGTTTGATCGCCGCTCATGCGGGCGGCAACGAGGGGGTCTATCTGGTGCCCGCCTTTGCGGGGCTTGGTGCTCCTTATTGGGATCCCAATGCAAGAGGCTTGATCTGCGGCCTCACCTTGGATACGGGGCCTGAGCATATCATCCGCGCCGCCTTGGAATCAGCCGCATACCAAACCGTCGATCTCACAGGGGCCATAACGGCCGGCGGCGGGCCGCCCCGCGCGCTGCGGATCGATGGCGGCATGGCGGCGAATGATTGGTTCTGCCAGTTTCTGGCCGACGTGCTTGCCGCGCCGGTCGAGCGTCCGGCCATGCTCGAGGCGACCGCGCAGGGAGCTGCGTTCCTGGCTGGGCTGCAAGTTGGTATTTTTTCCGGTTTCGCCGCAATCTCTGCCGCATGGAAGGCCGGCGCGAGATTTGAAGCCCGAATGGGTGGAGATGAAAGGGAGCGCCTGATCGCGGGATGGCGGAACGCGGTTGCGCGCACACTCACTCGGGTCAGTTCAGCGGGTGCGCCGCCGATTAAGTGATCTGCCTCATAGGCCGGAACGGACATTCGGGAATTTCCATAGCGGTGCCGCCACGGGCGGCAAGGAGGAGCGGATGGATATCGATGAACCTCTGCGAAAAAGTGAGTCGCCGCCTATACTTGATCTCTCGCGCCGTGATTGCCTGACTGCGGCCGCGGCTGCGGCGATGGGCTACACGCTCGCTGCGGGTCCCGTCCGCGCGGCCGCAATCAAAACCGATACGGAAGGCTTGTCCGCCGGAATGGCGGCAATTCCGGTGTCTGGCGCTGAAATGCCGGCCTATTACGCGCGGCCTCTCGAAGGCTCGAAACCGCCGGTCATCCTTGTTGCGATGGAAGTGTTTGGCCTGCATGAGCACATCAAGGATGTGACGCGGCGGCTCGGCAAGCTCGGCGCCTTTGCGGTCGCGCCTGATTATTATTTCCGCCTCGGTGATCTCACCAAGATCACCGGCTTCCCGCAGCTGATGCCTTTGGTCAACAGCAAGCCGGACGAGGAGCTTTTTTCCGATCTCGACGCAAGCGCCGCCTGGGCGAAGTCGCAGGGCGGGGATGTGGACCGGCTCGGCATCATCGGCTTTTGCCGGGGCGGCAGGACCGTTTGGCTTTATGCTACGCACAATCCGGCGCTGAAGGCGGGCGTTTCCTTTTACGGAAGTCTCATGGATTCCCCGAGTGCCGCCATGCCCAAGAATGCCTTCGATCTTGCAGCAGAGGTCAAGGCGCCGGTGCTCGGCCTTTATGGCGCTGAAGACGCAAGCATCACGCCCGGGCAGGCCGAGGCGATGAAGGAACGTCTGGAGAAAGCGGGAAAGGTGGTGAAGTTCAAGATCTATCCCGGCGCGCCGCACGGCTTTTTTGCTGACTACCGGCAAAGCTATCGCGCCGATGCGGCGCAAGATGCGTGGATGTCCATGCAGGCCTGGTTCAGGAAATATGGGGTTCTGGACTGACGGCGCGGGCCGACAGCCGGGACTGGCAACTGCCGATTGCCGCCATATCTCTTGAAAAAAAACGGGGGGCCGAAAAGGACAAAGGCCATGGGCGTTGTTGAACGCGCGGACCACCCGCAAACAAACCTTCCGAAAGGCGCAAACCTGGACTGGACGATCCCGCAGGGTTTCGAACATTATAGCGAAGCTGAGCACCGGACCTGGACGGCGCTTTATGAGCGCCAGGCCGGGATATTGCCGGGCCGCGCCTGCGATGCTTTTCTACGCGGACTTGAGGCGCTGGATCTACATGGCCACGGCATCCCCGATTTCCAGGAGCTGAATGAGAAGCTCTTAAAGCTCACTGGATGGCAGATCGTGGCGGTGCCCGGCCTCGTGCCCGATGCGGTATTCTTTGAGCATCTTGCCAACCGGCGGTTCCCAGCGGGCAATTTCATCCGCGGCGCCGATCAGCTCGATTATCTGCAGGAGCCCGATGTCTTTCACGATGTGTTCGGCCATGTGCCGATGCTGACCGATCCCATCTTTGCCGATTACATGCAGGCCTATGGCAAGGGCGGGCTTCGCGCCCTTTCGCTCGGCCACCTTGCCAATCTTGCGCGGCTTTATTGGTACACGGTCGAGTTCGGGCTCATGGAAACGCCGGAGGGCCTGCGGATCTATGGCGCGGGCATTGTATCGTCGAGGAGCGAATCCATTTTTGCTCTTGAGTCTGATTCACCAAACCGTATCGGTTTCGATCTCGAACGCGTGATGCGCACGCTTTACCGCATCGACGACTTCCAGCAGGTTTATTTCGTCATTCCCTCACTGCAATATTTGCTCGATGTCACGACAGGCACTGATTTCGCGCCTCTTTATGCCAGGCTCTCAACCATGCCCGACATTCCGATCGCCGCGATCGAACCAGGCGATAAGGTGTTCACGCGGGGGACACAGGAATATGCCCGCAGCGGCGGGCGCATGCGAGGCACGGCATAGGGAAAGCATCTTCGCGGGGAAGGAGCATCATGCAAGGCAAGGTTCTGGTCGTCACCGGCGGTTTTGGTGTGCTTGGGCACGCGGTCGCGGAAGCCGCGCTTGCGGCAGGCGCCACTGTTGCTCTCCCGGGCCGGGAAGAAAAGAGCAAGATCGCCGGGCAGGACCGGCTTTTGGTGCTCCAGGGCGTCGATCTCACGGATTTCGCGGCAGTCAAACAGGCCTTTGAAACGGTGGCCGCGCGCTTTGGCAAGATCGATGGGCTTGCTAATATCGCGGGCGGCTTTCGCTGGCAGACGCTTGCCGATGGCGATCTTACGGGCTGGACCGACCAGTTCCGGATGAATCTCCTGACTGCCGCAACAGCTAGCAAGGCGGCGCTGCCTTATCTGCGCGCATCGCAGGGCGCCATCGTCAATGTGGCGTCAGCTCCGGCCAAGAAGGCCGGCACGGGAATGGGCGCCTATGCTGCCTCCAAGGCTGGCGTGCTGCGCCTCACAGAAAGCCTCGCCGAGGAAGAGAAGAATACGGGTGTCCGCGTCAATGCGGTGCTGCCAACCATCATCGACACGCCGCGCAACCGCGCCGAAATGCCAAAGGCGGATTTCAGCCGCTGGGTCAAACCGGAAGATATCGCCAAGCCCATTCTGTTTCTCTTGTCGGACGAGGCCAGGGCGATCACCGGCGCCGAGCTTTTGATTGCCGGGCGGACCTGATCACCCGCGGGGTTTGGCGGCGGTCAGAGGCAGACGATGGGTGTCCTTGAGGGTTGCGAGCACGATCGAGGATTTGACATGCGAGACGCTTGCATGAGGCAGGATCAGCTCATTGATGATTTTGGCGAGACTCTTTAGGTCCGGCACCACAACCTTCAACAGGTAATCCGCATCGCCCGTCAGCGCATAGGCCTCCTGGATTTCCTCGATACTATTTACGAAATCGCTGAATTTTTTCGCGTTCTCCGTGGAATGCAGGGACATGCTGACCTGAATGAGGGCGAGGAGGCCAATTCCCAAGCGCCCGGCATTGAGACGTGCGGAGTAGCCCTCGATAATGCCGGTCTCCTCAAGCCGGATACGGCGGCGCGAACATTGCGAGGCGGAAAGCCCGATTTTTCCGGCAAGCTCGGAATTGGTGAGCCGCCCGTCGGCCTCGAGTGCGGCAAGAAGCTTCAGGTCGAAATGATCAAGCGCGCATATCTCTTGTGAATTCCGCATTTCTCACACGATCCGTGCGTCAACAGCGCAATTTACCCTCATTATACACGGTTCTCGCCCGTGTTCCGCACTATATTTCCTAGTGTAAAAAGAGGGCAGGAAAATGGGCTCATTTCTGGACAAGGCGGCACCAGCCAAAATCAGCGCGGATAACCCAGCAGGTACGGATGGTTTTGAATTCGTGGAATTCGCCCATGCGGAACCGCAAGTGCTTAGGATCTTGTTTGAGCAGATGGGTTTTGAGCTTGTCGCACGGCATAAGTCCCGCGCCATTGAGCTCTACCGCCAGGGGAGCGTCAACTATGTTCTCAACGGCGAACGCTCAAGTTTTGGCGGGAGATTTGCCGATCTCCACGGGCCTTGCGCACCTTCGATGGCGTGGCGGGTTGCTGATGCCCATTCGGCCTATACCCATGTGCTTGCACGGGGGGCGCAGCCTTATAATGGCGAGACGGGCACCAAGACGATCGATGTGCCCGCGATCCTTGGGATTGGCGGCAGCCTGATCTATTTCATCGACACTTATGGCGCCAAGGGTTCGCCTTATGATGCAGAATTTAATTGGGTGGGCGAGCGCGACCCGGCGCCAAGCGGCTGCGGCATCGAGTACATCGATCACTTGACCAACAATGTGTTCCGCGGCGCCATGGACCGCTGGTATCAGTTCTACCAAAACCTCTTCAACTTCCGTCAGATTCGCTATTTCGACATTTCCGGGAAGATGACGGGGCTTACTTCGCGCGCCTTGACGAGCCCGTGTGGCAAGATTCGAATTCCCTTGAACGAATCTGCCGATGATAAAAGCCAGATCGAGGAGTATCTGCACGACTATAAAGGTGAGGGCATCCAGCATATCGCTTGCGGCTGCAAGAACATCTACAGCACCGTGAAACGCCTGGCGGCTAGAGGCCTTGCCTTTATGCCGAAGCCCCCGGACACCTATTACAGAGGGATCGAAGCGCGGCTTCCCGGCCATGGAGAGCCGGTCGAGGCGCTGCGGGAGAGCGGCCTGCTCATCGACGGCGAAGTTGTCGAAGGCGGCAAACCGAAACTGCTCTTGCAGATTTTTTCAAAGACGGTCATCGGCCCGATCTTTTTCGAGTTCATCGAACGAAAGGGCGATGAGGGCTTTGGCGAAGGCAATTTCAAGGCGCTTTTCGAGTCGATCGAGGCGGACCAGATCGAACGCGGCGTGCTTCATGCGTAGATCGAGGCCCCCTATATAGCAGCGCGCTTCTGTCCCGCCGAAGCTGCCCCAAACGGCGGGGCGGTATACCAGAAAAACCGTGCTGCCGTTTCAGGCCAATAAGCGTGCCGGCGGTTCACCCGGCGCGCGGAACGATGAGCAACGCCCGCGCGGGTCACCGCTTTCAGAATCAAGCCGTCAGAGAGTCATTTTTTCTGCGGTGACCGCAATGCTCCGCGAAGAGGTCACGGATGCGGCTTATGCGCTTGCACAGAGTCTTGCCATAAGCACTGCTCCAAACATGGCCGCAGCCGCTGTGTAAAAGCTCATCCTCATCAAACATCTCTTCTTTCTGCTCCGGCATCCCTCAAGTGATTGGGGAGCGGATGCTGAGACTGCCTGCATGGGGCGTTCTTGGTAAGTGCTGCCGCATTTTGCAGCCTCCATGTTCCGGTAGAGGTGTCTTTAGCCTCAATCAGCATTTTGCTGATCACGGATTGGCAGTAACGAACTTGTTACGGCCCGCGGCAGGCGGTTACCCGATCGTAACGATGCTGCCTAATTCCAGGTAGTTACTGGCCTTCGCGAACCGCCGTTTTGCAGCAGAACCTAAAGCGCCAATTAACACCGAAGCTGAACCTTTCCATGCTTCGAACGTTCGGATCACTGCAAAGCTTCTATGCAGGATGTGCGATGACATTCAAAAACTCGATACGCAGCCCGGCCTCATGCGGCCTATTCTCTGCCGTTCTTTTTCTGCTCATGGGCCTCACCGCCTGGGCGCAAGAGACCGCCGGCACGCCGGGTTCGCCCGGTGCCACCACGACCATTGACGGCCGGTATTTGCCGAACCCGCCACCGAGGTTCGGCGGCGAGATCGAGCTCAACGCCGCGCAATCAAAACCCTGGTGGCCGCCGCGGGTCGTGCCGCCAAAGGGCGCGCCAAATATTTTGCTGATCATGACCGATGACGTTGGCTTCGGCGCGCCTTCCACCTTCGGCGGGGTGATCCCGACCCCGGCGCTCGACCGGATCGCCGCCAACGGTTTGCGCTACACCAATTTCCATTCGACATCGATGTGCTCGCCGACGCGAGCGGCGCTGATCACGGGGCGCAATCATCACTCTGTTGGGTTTGGCGTCCTCTCCGAGCAGTCAACCGGCTTTCCCGGCTACAACAGCATCATCGGCAGGGACAGTGCGACCATTGGCCGGATTCTTCTGGACAATGGCTACCACACCGCCTGGTACGGCAAGGACCACAACACCCCGGCCTATCAGGCGAGCCAGGCCGGTCCCTTCAACCAATGGCCGACCGGAATGGGCTTCGAGCATTTCTATGGATTTATCGGCGGCGAAACCAGCCAGTGGCAGCCCCATCTCTTCAACGACACCCAGGCGATCTACCCTTATGTCGGCAATCCCAGGTGGAACCTCGAAACGGCGATGGCGGATGACGCCAATCACTGGCTGAACCAGCTCAACGACATCGATCCGGCGATGCCGTTCTTCCTCTACTATGTGCCGGGGGCCACCCACGCGCCGCACCACCCGACGCCGGAGTGGATCAAGAAAATCAGCGACATGCATCTGTTCGATAAGGGCTGGAACGCGCTGCGTGATCAGATTTTTGCCAACCAGAAGAAGCTCGGCGTCATTCCGCAGGATGCGAAGCTCACGCCCTGGCCGCATGAGCTTCTGAAGAACTGGGATGAGCTCTCCGACGTCGAGAAAAAGCTCTACATCCGCGAGGCGAACGTCTACGGCGCCTATCTTGCCTATGCGGATAACGAGATCGGGCGCGTCATTCAGGCGGTCGATGACCTCGGCAAGCTCGATAATACGCTCATCATCTACATCAGCGGCGACAATGGTGCCGCGGCGGAGGGCCGCGCGAATGGCACGTGGAGCGAGACGGCCGGTTTCAACGGCATCGACCTGCCCGCCAAGGATCTGATGAAATGGTACGACGTTTGGGGTACCGACCAGACCTATCCGCACTTTGCCTACCCATGGGCCTGGGCGCTCGACACACCCTACAAATGGATGAAGCAGATTCCGTCCTTCTTCGGCGGTACGCGCCAGGGCATGGCGATCTCCTGGCCCGGGCACATCAAGGACAAAGGGGGAATCCGGAACCAGTTCCACCATGTGATCGACATCGTGCCGACCTTGCTCGAAGTGACCGGCATTCCCGCGCCTGTCATGGTTGACGGCATCGCGCAGAAGCCGATCGAAGGCGTGAGCATGGCCTACTCCTTCGACAAGGCGAATGCCGATGCGCCCTCGCCGCACCACACGCAGTATTTCGAGATGTTCGGCGTGCAGGGCCTCTATCACGACGGCTGGATGCTGAGCGCCGTGCCGAAGCGCCCGCCCTGGGAGTCCGGCTTGGGTAAGATCGATCTGGACCCGGCTACGTCATACAAGTTCGAACTCTATGATTTGAGCAAGGACTGGACGCAGTACACCGACACTGCCGCCGAGAACCCGGCGAAGGTCAAGGAAATGACCGATCTGATGTTTGGCGAGTTTGCCAAGTATCAGGTACTGCCGCTCGACGCCTCCGCCGTCGCCCGTGTGTTCGCGCCGCGGCCCAGCCCCGCCTTCGGCCGGAGGGTTTTCACCTATTCGGGCGAACCGGTGACGGGCATCGTGGACAACGCGGCGCCGAACGTGCTCAACACCTCCTACACGATCACCGCCGAGATCGACGTGCCGAAAGGCGGGGCTGAGGGCAACATCGTATCGGAAGGCGGCCGCTTCGGCGGCTACGGCCTCTATCTCCTCAAGGGCAAGCCGGTCTTCACCTGGAACCTGCTCGACCTCAAGCGGGTGAAATGGGAAGGGCCGAATGCGCTCGCGCCCGGCAAGCACACGCTCGTCTACGATTTCAAGTATGACGGCCTCGGCTTTGCGACGCTGGCGTTCAACAACATCAGCGGCCTCGGCCGTTCGGGGACGGGCACCTTCAGCGTCGACGGCAAGGCCGTTGCGAAGCAGACGCTTGAGCGCACGATCCCGATCATGCTGCCGGCCGACGAGACGTTCGATATCGGCGCAAAGAGCGGCACGCCGATTGATGACCGCGATTATCAAGTGCCGTTCAAGTTCACCGGCAAGATTGATAAGCTGACGATCACCGTCGAGCCGCCGGAGCTCACGCCTGAGGATGAGAAGAAGCTGAAGGAGGGCGCGGCGCGTGCTGCCGACAGCGCGGTGGAGGAGCCAGAGGCGAAGACGGGACCCGCTGGCGCGCCGATGGAGCCTAAGCATATGCAGCAGGGCCCCCAATAGTCCCCTAATAATTGGCAAGGTCCGCCAAGCGGACCTTGCCGTTTGGTCCGCTTCGTCTTTCAGATCCTCAACTGCGCCATTTCCAGAGCATTTTGGCAATTTCACGCAGTTCAAGCACACAGCTCTGAGGTAAAAAGGGTGGCGGGCCAAATCGCAGCGGAACAACTCATGAGCGAATAGGTTATTACATGCCGCGGGGTCAGCCTGGCTTTGGGAGACACCCCTAATGACACGTCAGTATATGTCCGGTTTCGGCAATGAGTTCGAGACGGAGGCCTTGCCGGGCGCCTTGCCGCGGGGTCAGAATTCGCCGCAGCGCTGCCCCTATGGGCTTTACGCCGAGCAATTGTCGGGAACGGCCTTTACCGCGCCGCATGGCACCAATGCCCGCTCCTGGCTCTACCGCATGCGTCCCTCGGTCAAGCATGCGAGCCGCTTCAAGGCCATCGATGTGCCCTATTGGAAAACTGCGCCGCAAAGTTTTGCGCAGGGCCTGCCTCTCGGCCAATTGCGCTGGGATCCTTCGCCTATTCCGAATGAGCCATTAACTTTCGTGACCGGCATGAGGACCATGACAACCGCGGGGGACGTCCGGACCCAGACCGGCATGGCAGCGCATGTCTTCCATGTGACTGAGGCCATGGAGGATGACTACTTTATGAATGCCGACGGCGAGTTGCTGATCGTCGCGGAATCGGGCAGTCTCGCCATCACGGCGGAACTCGGCCAGCTTGATATCGCGCCCTGCGAGATTGCGGTGATCCCGCGCGGAATGAAGTTCAAGGTGAAGCCGCAAGACGGTCCCGCGCGCGGCTATGTCTGCGAGAACTATGGCGCAAGGTTCACCTTGCCTTCCCGCGGACCGATCGGGGCGAATTGCCTCGCCAACCCGCGCGACTTCAAGATTCCCGTGGCAAGCTATGAGGAGAAGGAAACAGCCTGCCGTCTGACCATCAAATGGTGCGGCGGCTTCCATGCCGCCGAAATCGGCCATTCGCCGCTCGACGTCGTGGCCTGGCATGGCAACTACACACCTTATAAATATGATCTTCGCACTTTCGCGCCGGTCGGGGCCATTTTGTTTGACCACCCCGACCCTTCCATCTTCACGGTCTTGACCGCGCCGTCCGGCGACGCCGGCATAGCGAATGTCGATTTCGCGATCTTTCCAGAACGCTGGCTCGTTGCCGAGCACACCTTCCGGCCGCCTTGGTATCACGTGAATATCATGAGTGAGTTCATGGGGCTGATCCTTGGCCAATATGACGCTAAGGCGGAAGGCTTTGTGCCAGGCGGAATTTCGCTCCACAATTGCATGCTGCCGCATGGGCCGGACAAGGAGACTTTCGACAGGGCAAGCTCGGGTGAGCTCAGACCGCAGAAGCTCGAAAATACCCTCGCCTTCATGTTCGAGACTCGCTACCCTCAGCAGGTGACTGATTATGCGGCCAAGCTGCCGGGGCTGCAGGGCGGCTATGCCGATTGCTGGCAGGGTTTGGAAAAGCATTTTGATCCAAACCGCCGCGAATGGTGAAGGCATCAGGGCAGCTCTATGAAGCTTGCGACAATTGCTGATGGCACGAGGGACGGACGGCTCGCTGCCGTCTCCCGCGACCTCACCTATGCGGCGGATGCGCGGGGGATAGCGGCGACCCTCCAGTCCGCCCTTGACGATTGGGCGCGTTTCGCCCCGCAGCTCGAGGATCTCGCTGCGGCCCTCGAAAGGGGAGCAGTACCGCGTGAGCGGTTCCGGGAGCATGAAGCGCGCTCGCCGCTCCCCCGTGCTTTCCAATGGATCGACGGCTCCGCCTATTTGAGCCACGCCGAACTCGTCCGCAAGGCGCGCGGCGCCGCCATGCCTCCGGATCTCTGGACGGATCCTTTACTTTATCAGGGCGGATCGGACTCCTTTCTGTCTCCAAGGGAAGCCATCAAAATGGCGGATGAGGATTGGGGCATCGACTTCGAGGCTGAAATCGCCGTCATCATTGATGATGTTCCAATGGGGGCGAGCCGGGCAGAGGCCGCTTCGGCGATCGTGCTCGTTATGCTCGTCAACGATGTCTCCCTGCGCAATCTCATTCCTGCCGAACTCGCCAAGGGCTTCGGCTTTTTTCAGTCAAAGCCTTCATCGGCGTTCTCGCCAGTTGCTGTGACCCCCGGTGAACTGGGGCCTGCTTGGGACGGAGGGCGCTTGCATCTTCCCCTGCTTGTCAGCCTCAATGGCAGGCCATTCGGGCGGGCGGATGCCGGCGCCGGAATGAATTTCGACTTTCCCGCCCTCATCGCCCATGCTGCCAGAACGAGGCCTTTAGGCGCTGGCACGATCATCGGGTCTGGCACCGTTTCCAATAAAGAGGCGGATGGCAGCCCCGCCCGGCCGGCCGCCGAGGGCGGCGTTGGCTACTCTTGCATTGCGGAGGCGCGCATGGTGGAGACCCTTCGCAGCGGCTCCGCGAAGACGTCTTTCTTGCGCTTCGGCGACACGGTGCGGATCGAAGTGAAAGATCCCGGAGGCCGCTCCATCTTTGGCGCCATCGAACAAACGGTCGAACCTTATGCAAGACCTCCCGCTTGAGCCCTCTCTTTTCGGCTATTGGCGGTCGAGCGCGGCCTACCGGGTCCGGATCGCCCTCAATCTGAAGGGGATCACCGCCAAGCAAATCCCAGTGCAATTGCAAAGGGGAGAGCAGCAGAGCGCGGACTATCGAGCGCTCAATCCGGCGGGTCTTGTCCCCTTATGGCGCGAAGCGGATGGTTTTACCCTTTCGCAGTCGCTGGCCATCATCGAGTATCTCGACGAAAAATTTCCCGAGCCGCCCCTATTGCCGGACGATTTACGGCAGAAGGCGCTTTGCCGCGAGATTGCCTATACGATCGCCTGCGACATTCATCCGGTTGGCAATTTGCGGATCCTTGAGAAGCTGACGGCGGATTATGGTGCGGACCTTGCTGCCCGCGCCGCCTGGAACCGGCACTGGATCGGCATTGGTTTTGAGGCGATCGAGGCGCGTCTTGCCGCCGCTTCCGGGCGTCATGCGGCCGGGGATACAATTAGCTTGGCCGATATTTGCCTTGTGCCACAGGTGTATAATGCACACCGCTTTGGGCTCGATATGGCGCCCTTTCCACGCATCGCCGCGGCGGATGCAGCAGCGCGGGCACTGCCCGCCTTCAGAGCTGCGGCGCCGGAAGCTCAGCCAGATGCAGGATGAAGGCAAGGATTTGCTTTGAAGAAGGCCGGGGCCCGTTGCGCCCCGCTGGCGTTGGCTTTTAAGCGGCTGCCTTGCTAAAGTGAGGGAAGCCTGCCGGAAGCGAAACCGTTGCTTTTCAGACTGAAACGCCCCTTGTCATAAGAGCCCACATCGTGCGCCGCGCGGATGATGTAAGCCAGAGTAGGCGCCAGCCTTTCTTAAGACCTTGAACCGGAATGATCGCCGCCGCCTCTCAGAATGGCGGCCATTTGGAGTTGATGAATGACTTGGCCGGCCATTGTGGGATGGATTTTGATTTTAATCGGCCTTCTGCCACGCAGTCCGTTGTTTTTGCTTTATCTCTTTTTCGCGTTTGGCGCCTTCATGTCACTGAACATGCTCGGCGCCAGCAGCGTCAATCTTGTTCCGCAGTCAGCCTGCGCGGTCTTCCTTGTCTGCAAAGTGCTATTATCAAAAGGTCAGCTTTCGCGCGCGGTGGATGCGGCCATTGATCCAGCCCGGCTCGGCCTCCTCTTCGCCTTTCTCCTTTACGCTTTGTTTTCCGCCTATGTCATGCCGCGGCTTTTCGCCCATATGGTCGAGACCGTGAGCATGAACACAGAGGTCCAGTGGGCGACTTTGCTCGAGCCGACTTCAGCGAACATATCGCAGTCCGGTTACATGACGGCATCCGCGGGTATTGCCCTCATCTTTGCGCTATCTGGCGAGGATTCGCTTTTCCGGCGCCACTACTTGCGGGCATTTCTCGCGGGATGCTTTGTCCTCATTGGCACGGGTGTCCTCGACATGGGGATGGCCGCAGCCGGACTTGGCTCGCTTCTTGAGCCTTTCCGCAATGCGTATGCTCTGCTCGTTGATGTCGAAGTGATGGGCTCCAAGCGGGTCGTCGGTCTTATGCCCGAAGCCTCTTCCTATGGTACCGCATGCGTCGCGGCTTTAGGATATCTCGTCTTTTTGCGGCCTTGCTTTGCCAATCCGCTGCTGCGCAATTGGCTTGTCCCCCTTGCCATTCTAGGGCTCCTCGCGATGGCGGCGCTCTCGACCTCGTCCGCGGCCTATGTCGGCCTAGCGGTCTTTGGAGTGGTCTTCGCGGCGAACTGGCTGCGCCGTGCCTTCTCTCCCGATGCACCAGCCCGGAATCAGCTGAAGTGGGAGGCCGCCATTGCCTTCACCGGAGCGATCACCCTCCTTGCTGTTCTGACCTTCGTACCCCATGCGATGGACCCTGTGAATGAAATGATCGATGCGCTGGTGTTCAAAAAATCCGAGTCCTCGTCCTATGAGGAACGGTCCATGTGGACGAGGGTGGCGCTGCAGGCTTTTTTCGCGACGGATGGCCTTGGCGTCGGCCTCGGCTCCGCAAGGACGTCAAATTGGTTTGTCGCCATATTGAGTAACACTGGGATTATCGGAGCAGCGCTCCTCGGCGGGTTCATTCTGCGTCTCTTCGTCCGGCGTTGCCTTAGTGCAGATCCACAAAGCCGCGAGCTCGTTGCGGCACTAAAATTTGGCATGGTGCCGCAGTTTGCAATGTCGGCGCTCGTTGGAACAACACCCGATATTGGCGCCGGTCTGGCATCGGCCATGGGCATGATTGCAAGCCTTACACCGGCAAATGCAATCGCACCGGCCGAGCCCAGGGCCAGGGCTGCGAACCAAGGGCGCCTGCGGAACGGTCCGGCATCCAGGTAAACCCGAAACCCTTGATTGCATGATCGAGAGACTCTTTGCAAAGCTTGGCCGGCGTGCCAGCCACGCGCACTTCAGGCCTGAGTCTGAAGAGACTTTTCGGATATGATCATGCTTCACAACAAAAAAAATGAACGCGGAGGCGATTCCGTTAAAGACTCCGGTGCTCCAGGAGCAGACAAAACTGTAAACATGAGCCGCAATGCAGATCTTCGCCCGCTCTCGAACCTTTTTAGCATGATCCTGGCATCAATGATTGCGGCGTGGCCCATTTCCTTTTCCGCCGCGCAGACCGCTTCGCAGCAGGTGCCGCCGCTTGCAAAACCAGAAAAGCCGCGTCAAGCCTTCATGCCGCCATTGCCGCCGCCGCGTCCGTCCGGTTTCTTTGCGGCGCCTTTCACCCCTCTGATTCCAGCACCTTCCACTGCACCAGCTGAGGCGGCGGCGCCTTCCGCCGATACACCGCTGCAGGCGCAGAGTTTACCCCCGGCATCCCGCGCACGGATGCATGAATGCGGTCGTGAGTGGCAAAAGATGAAAGCAACGGGGGCTGCCGCCGACAAAATCTGGTTCGATTTCGCCAAGGCTTGCCTGACGAAATAAACCATTCACGGCAGGCTGAACCACGTTAAACCTGCAGAAGAACCTGTGCTGTCCGGCCTCAACCTGGGGCCGCAAGCATCTCGAGAGGCGCAACCGGGCCCGCTTGCCAGCCGAAAAAGCCTTTGACGTTAAGAAGGGGACAACCGGCGGCGCGAGAACATTCCCCCGCACAAACGCCACGCTCGGAAGACGCGGCCGGCCGTCTCGTTTTCTCGTCTTGTCTTTTAAGCGTTCTCCGGAGCAGCTGGCGGCGGCGGAGCTGGTTTGCGAGCGGTTGCCTTGCGCACCACTTTCTTGGCACCAGCCTTCTTTGCCGCGGTCTTTCTGGCAGTCTTCTTCGCTGCCGCCTTCTTGACGGCTCCCTTCTTGACGGCTGCTTTCTTCACTGGCCTCTTCTTGGCCACGGCTTTGCGCGCGGTCTTCTTTGGGGCGCTCTTTCTTACCGAGGCCCTCTTCGCGGCAGTCTTTTTTGCCGCGCCCTTCTTCACTGCTTTTTTGATGGTCGCCCGTACCATGTTCGAAGTTCCCTCTGTTCGTTTAGCCGGCTGATTCGCAATGCCGGCTCGAGGCGTGCATAGCGTAGCGTTGTTAATCAGCCGTGCAAGAGGTGTTGCTTCGTAAGCAACGCAAATGAGCGCCAATAACATGCCTGCAAGACGCCCAAAGATGCTTCTGAATGCATTCGCTTTGGCCGGATAAGCTGCTCTTTGATTAGAGCTGAACAGACCATCCGCACGAGCAATCACGGACGAAACATTGATACGAATGAAATGCGAAGAAGCAGGGCTGCTGAAGAACGCCTGGCTCTTTGGAACTGCTCCGCAGAATCCAAAACCCATTATATTTAAAGGCTCTACTCTACTTTGGATTTACCGTACAAGCGCGTTCCGGGCCGCGTTGCAACCGCTTGCGCGGGGTTCAGATGACGCAATTACAAGTCAGAATTCCGAACGGCGAAAGAGCAGTGAACGGCGTCAAATCCACACGCAGTGCGCCATTCCCGAGCAAAGCTCATGGCGCTCATCAATGCGTGGACGGGGGTGCAAAAAAAAATTTGTTGGATGCAGAAAAATACGGCGGGAAATGGCGCTGTGATGGTGTTTAAGCGAAACACATCGCGCGAATCACCGCGAATCACTTGTTGATTCGCGCCTGCGTTTCAGAGTCCGAGTTTGGCTTTCAAAAGCTCGTTTACTGTTTGCGGATTGGCCTTTCCGCCGGTTGCTTTCATAACCTGGCCAACGAACCACCCGAGCATCGATGGCTTTGCCTTTACTTGCGCGGCCTTCTCCTGATTGGCGGTGATGATTGCATCGACCGCAGCCGCGATGGCGCTTTCATCGGTGAGCTGGGTCATTCCCCGGGCCTCGACGATGGTGCGCGGACTGCCGTCTTTCTCCTCCGCGATGATGATCGCCAGCACATCCTTGGCAATCTTGCCTGAGATTTTTCCTTCGCTGATGAGATCGACGATCTCCGCGACCTGGCCCGGCTTGATATGTGTCTGTGGAACCGGCAGCCCCTGTGAATTTGCAAAGGCGGCGACGTCACCATTGATCCAATTGGCAACGAGCTTGGCATCGCGCGGCGTGCCGCCATGCGTGACCGCGGCTTCGAAATAGTCGGCGGTCTCCTTGTCGGCGACGAGAATGCCAGCGTCATAGGACGGCAAGCTGTAGTCCTTGATGAAGCGCATTTTCTTGGCATCGGGGAGCTCAGGCAGGTATCCCGCCAAAGCGTCCACATACTCCTGGCCGAATTCGAGAGGCAGAAGATCGGGGTCGGGAAAATAGCGGTAGTCATGCGCTTCCTCCTTGGAGCGCATGGAGCGAGTCTCGCCGCGCGCCGGATCGAACAGGCGGGTTTCCTGCTCGATGGTGCCGCCATCCTCGATGATCCCGATCTGGCGGCGGGCCTCGGCCTCGATTGCCTGGCCGATGAAGCGGATCGAATTCACA
>Ga0209061_1001252_pt1 | contig 44563 bp, 51 predicted proteins | sample Coa_R1_10_FD_187157 | JGI IMG/M metagenome (GOLD analysis project Ga0209061, IMG submission 187157) | Surface soil microbial communities from Centralia Pennsylvania, which are recovering from an underground coalmine fire - Coalmine... | ecosystem: Environmental > Terrestrial > Soil >...
GGCGCCCCGGATCCAGAGCGGCGGGTGGTGGGCGAGGAACAGCAGCGAGAGCGCGACGATGAGCACGACGGCGGGCGCGATGAACCCGATCCCGCCAACCAGCACGCCGGGCGCGCCGGCGACGCGGTAGGCGCAGAACAGCGCCATCTGCGTCGACGCCGGGCCGGGCAGCAGCCCGCACGCCGCGTTCGCGTCCTGGAACTCGGCGGCCGACATCCACCGGGTGCGCTCGACCATCAGCTCGCGCAGGAGCGCGATGTGGGCGGGAGGGCCGCCGAAGCCGGTGACCCCGATGCGGGTCCATTCCCGCGCGACCGTCGCCAGCGGGACCAGCGGGCCGCTCACGGGGTCAGCCGCCGAGGAAGCGGGTGATCGCGCTCGCGATCGCCGTCGCGGCCCGGTGCTGCCAGCGGGGGGAGGTGAGGAGCGCCGCATCGGCCGCATTGCGCATGTTGCCGCACTCGATCAGCACGTAGGGCTCGCGGCTTCGCGATCCTCGAGCCCGTCGCGGACGACGTGCTCCTCCTCGGCGGCTCCCGCATCGATCCGGACATGCTCCGCTGTAAGCCGGACGTGCGAGCTATCGCAAGAGACACAAGATAGCATTTTGCTCAAGAGAACGTCTCCGCTGTGGTACCGTCAAAGGCGTAGTCATGGACGCCACCGAGACCGCACTTGCCGACGCGCTCCGCGCCCGCGGCGGGCGCGTCACCCCGCAGCGCCTTGCGATCGCGAAGGTCGTGCGGGAGAGGGGCGGCCACGTCACCGCGGAGACGGTGTTCGGCGAGGTGAGTCGGCTGATGCCCGGCGTTTCGCTGCCGACTGTGTACGCGACGCTCGAACTGCTGGTGGAGCTCGGGCAGGTGCGCCGCGTGCCCGGCGGCTCCGGCGCGGTGATCTTCGACGCCCGCACCGACGCCCACGACCACTTCGTCTGCCGCCGGTGCGGCGCGGTCACCGACCTGGACTGCGTCACCGATCACGCGGCGGTGCTGCGGGCCGCGACGAGCCTCGGGTTGCGCGCCGACGACGCGCAGGTCGTCGTCAGCGGTCTCTGCTCGGACTGTGCCGCCCGCAACTGACCCGGCGCCCGCCGTCGCGGCGCAGCCGCCGGCGGACGGCCTCGTCCACGGGCCGGAGGGCGTGGCCCGCTGCGCGTGGGCCGGCTCCGCGCCCGACTACGTCCACTACCACGACACCGAGTGGGGATTTCCGACGGCCGACGACATCCGGCTGTTCGAGAAGCTGTCCCTCGAGGGCTTCCAGGCGGGACTCTCGTGGCTGACGATCCTGCGCAAGCGCGAGGCGTTCCGGGCCGCGTTTGCCGGCTTCGACTTCCGCGTGCTCGCCGGCTTCGGCCCGGCCGACGTCGAACGGCTGCTGCAGGACGCGGGGATCGTCCGCCACCGCGGCAAGATCGAGGCCGTCATCAACAACGCCGCGCGGGCGGTCGAACTCGTCGACGCCGAGGGATCGCTCGCCCGGCACATCTGGAGCTTCGCGCCGCCGCGCCGCGCGCGCGCCCCGGACCACGCGACGCTGCGCGCGCTCACGCTGAGCGAGGAGTCGAAGGCCCTCTCCAAGGACCTCAAGCGCCGCGGCTGGCGGTTCACCGGCCCGACGACCGCGTACGCGTTCATGCAGTCGATGGGGCTCGTCAACGACCACCTGGGCGGCTGCGCGATCCATGCGCGCGTCGAGGCGGCGCGCGATCGCTTCGAGCTACCGCGGGCCTGAAACCCGGGCGCTCCCTCAGGCGAACGCCGAGATCCCGGTGAGCGCGCGCCCGAGCAGCAGCGACTGGATCGAGTCCGTTCCCTCGTAGGTGTCGACGATCTCCATGTCGGTGAGGTGGCGCGCGACATGGTTCTCCAGGAGCAGCCCGTTGCCGCCGAGGACGTCCCGCGCCTCCGAGCAGATGAGCTTCGCCTTGCGGACGTTGTGGAACTTGGCGAGCGATGACATCTCGCCGGTCGCGGCGCCCGCCTGCTGAAGCTCGGCGAGGCGAAAGCAGACGAGCTGCATCGCGGTCAGCTCGGCGGCCATCGTGGCGAGCTTGGCCTGCACGAGCTGGAAGGACGCGATCGGGCGGCCGAACTGCCGGCGCTCGGAGGCATGGCGGACCGCCGCCTCGACGCACGCCATCCCGTGCCCGACGCACTCCCAGGCGGCGCCCGCGCGCGTGTCGGCGAGCACGCGGGCGGTGTCGCGGAACGACCGCGCGCGCTCGAGCCGGGCGTCGGCCGGGAGGCGGACCTCCGAGAGGCTGATCTCGGTCTGCCAGACCGCGCGCTTGCCGATCTTGCCTGCGATCACCGGGGAGGGGTCGAAGCCGGGCGCGCCCTTCTCGACGAGGAAGCCGCCGACGTCGCCGTGCTCGTCGCGCGCCCACACGACGACCACGTCGGCGATCGACGCGTTGCCGATCCAGCGCTTGCGCCCGTCGAGCACCCAATGCTCGCCGTCCCGCCGCGCGCATGTCTCGAGCGCGACGGAGTCCGAGCCGTGCTCGGGCTCGGTGAGCGCGAACGCGCCGATCTTCTCCAGGCGGGCCATCGGCGGTAACCAGCGCTGCTTCTGCGCCTCGGAGCCGAGCAGCGCGATCGCGCCCATCGCGAGGCCCGAGTGGACGCCGAAGAACGTGTTGAACGAGCCGTCGGCGCGCGCCAGCTCCCGGGCGACGATCCCTGCCGCGCGGCGCGACAGCCCAGGGCAGCCGTATCCCTCGATGACCCCGCCGACGACGCCGAGCTCCGCGAGCGGGGCGATCAGCTCGAACGGGAACTCGGCGCGCTCCCAGTAGTCGTTGATGACCGGCAGGACGCGCTCGGCGGCGAACGCGCGCACCCGGTCGCGGAGCGCGCGCTCGGAGCCGCTCAGCGTGTCGTCGAGGAGGAGGACGTCCTCTGGGCGAGCCGTCGGCGCGCGGGGATCCTTCGCGTCCGACGGCGGGCTCATCGGCCGGTACGCTACCCGGGATCGGCGCCGAGCAGCCGGATCGTCGCCTCGTCCTCGGCGCCCGCGTAGAAGCGCGCGAGCACTGCCCGGAAGATCTCATCGTCGTCGGCCGCGCGCGCGAACAGCGTCATGGACGAGCGCAGCTTGAGCGCGTCGACAGGCCCGAGCACCCGCGCGGCGTCCACCGGGTCGGGGAGCGACAGCAGCGCGGAGCAGCACTCCCGCAGCCGCGGGCCGAGCACCGGATCGGCGAGGTAGTCCCGGGCGTGGTGCAGCGACCGGATCGCGTAGTGGCGGGCGGTCGGGCTGCGGCCGAGGCCGTCGAGCTGGGGAAAGACGAACCACATCCAGTGGCCCGTCTTGCGCCCGGCGCGCAACTCGGCGAGCACGCGCTCGTACGTCCCGCCCGCCTGGGCGTCGTGGAACCGCCCCAGATCGTGGTGCTCGCTCAGGGAGGCTCGCTCAGGCTCGCTTCAGAATGGGGCGGCTCGGTGAGGCTGCGCGAGCTCAGACGGCGGTCGCCAGCGGCTGCCTCGGCCCGCAGGCGAGCACGTCACGCTCGAGCCGCTCGGCGGTGGCGGCCTCCCAGCGGCCGCTGTCGACGAGCGCGACGCAGAGCTCGTCGATGTCACGCAGCGCCTCATGCGCCTCCTCGGAGGCGAAGTCGGCACTGAAGATGAGGTTGTCGGCGGCGAAGCGGATGCGGTCCTGCTCGGATCGCTGGAGCTTGCTCGGTCCGAGGTCGTCGAGGGTGCGCATGACGCGACGGTAGGCCTGGGTGCGTTCGGGGCTCATCGGTTCTCCCTCCTTGCGGGGGTCGTACTGCGGGGCATGATGTCCATCGGATCGGCGGAGCGAATTGGCCGGATGTCCACGGTGTCCCTACCGTCAGTTGTACAAACCCTCGCGTTCGTCCCGCACGACTCCGTCCACGATGTGCAGCTCCGTTTCGCAGATCCGGCCCGCTGGGTCGAGGTGGCGAACGAGGGGGGTTTCGGGTTGTGTCGGGTCGACGTCGGCGACGACGCCCGCGCTCCCGTCGGGGAGGGCGACCTCCCAGCCGACGGGGTAGGGCATGGCGACATGGAGGAAGTGCCCGACGACGATCGGGTCGAACTGCGTGCCGGCGCCCTCCCGGATCACGCGGACGCCGACGTGCGGCGGGTTGGCGGCCTTGTAGGGCCGGTCGGCGGTGATCGCGTCGTAGACGTCCGCGACCGAGGCGATGCGCGCGAACGGGTGGATCTCCTCGGCGGCGCGGCCGCTCTCATAGCCGTCGCCGTCCCAGCGCTCGTGGTGATCACGGACGATCGCGATGCTGCGCGGCGAGACTCGGTCGGGGGGAAGCAGGGAGGCGCCCGCGCTGGGATGCATGCGGATCAGCTCCCACTCCTCGGCGGTGAGCGGGCCCGGCTTGTTGAGGATCGTCTCGGGCACCGCGATCTTGCCGATGTCGTGGATGAGCAGGCCCATCGCCATCTCCGCCATCCGCGCCGGCACGTTGTCGTAGCGGCGCCGCCCGCGCCAGTCGACCCAGCCGTCGAGCCGCGTGATCCGGTGCCCGAGCACCATGCCGAGCGTCGTGACGCGGATCGAGTGGCTGTAGGTGTAGGTGTCGGCGCTCGCGAGGTCGTCGAGTGCGAGCGCCGCCTCCGGGCAGTCCTCCATCGCGTCCATGACGCCGCGCGCCGCTGTCTCGAGATGCTGAAGCACGTCGTCGGCGATCGGCGCCGCGCCGCCGGTCTCCCGCGCCCGGTCCAGACAGGTGACGACCGCGCGCTCGGCCGAGCGGCGCACGTCGTCGGACAGCGGCTGCATCGGGACGATGCCCTCGCCGAGGTCGTCCTCGATCCACACCGCGCGCACCCCGCGCCGCTCGAGCGAGGCGGCGACCGCGCCCGACAGCCGCACGCCCTGGCGCAGCAGCGGCGCGGAGCCGAGCGACTCGGCCGGCACGTCGCGCGCGAGCTCCATCCCGTCGGCGATGCGGTCGACGCGGACGAGCCTCATCGATGTCGGCTCCGGGTGGGGAGTGACGGGGCGGACGGTCCCATACGGCCCCGGTTATCGGCAGCCCGAGCCGGTTCCTGACCCTCGAAACCGGCCGACGAGCCGTAATAACCTCGCCGCGGATGACCGCTTCCCGGAAACCGGTCCCCACGTCGCCTGCCGACGGCTCGCTCCGGGGACCGCGGCATCTCGCTCGCGTCGCCGAGGAGGACCTCGAGCGACGGGGCGACCATCCCGCGCTCCTGTTCGAGGGGCGAGTTCACTCGGCGGCCGCGCTCGCCGAGCGTGCGGCGCGGCTCGCGGGCGGGTTCGCGGGGCTCGGCCTCGCCCCGGGCGAGCGGGTCGTCGTCTGCATGGCCAACTGTCCTGAGGTGTCGATCGTCTACCAGGCCGCCTGGCGGGCCGGGCTCGTCGTGACGCCGGTGACGTTCCTGCTCGGCGAGGCGGAGCTCCGCCACGTGCTCGCCGACTCGGGGGCGCGCGCGGTCGTGACGACGCCCGAGTTCCTGCACAAGGTTCGGGCCGCCGGCGCCGGCCTACCCGAGCTCCGCCACGTGCTCTGCACCGAGGCGGCGCCTTTCGGCGCGGCGACGGAGGGCGAGGCGCTCCGGGCGGCGGCGGGCGGCGCGGCGGCGGCCGCCGGGGCGACGCTCTCGGAGCTCGAGCAGGCCGACCCCGCTCCGATCGTCGACCGCGACGACGACGATCTCGCCGCGCTGCTCTACACGGGCGGCACGACCGGACGCGCGAAGGGCGTCATGCTCTCGCACGCGAGCCTGCACTACACGGGCCACGCCGCCTACCGCTCCGCCCACCAGCCGGGGGTCACCCGCGTGCTCGCCACGCTGCCGCTCTCCCACGCCTACGGACTGCTCGTGACGGTCGCCGGCCTCCACGCCGAGGAGCCGATGTTCACCGTGCTGCTCCGTTGGTTCGAGCCGATCGAGTTCCTCGAGACCGTCCAGGACCACGAGCTGCAGCAGAGCTCGGTCGTGCCGACGATGATCCAGCTGCTGCTCGGCTGCCCGCTGGAGGACTACGACCTCTCGTCCCTGCGCTACCTCACCTCGGGCGGAGCGCCGCTCCCGGAGGAGACCGAGCGTGCATTGGTCGCGCGGCTGCCCGGGACGAAGATCCGCCAGGGCTACGGGATGACCGAGACCGCGGCGCTCATCTCCTCGAGCCCCGTTGGGCGCGAGCGGATCGGCTCGGTGGGGGTGCCGGTGCCGGGGACCGAGCTCGAGATCCGCGATGAGCAGGGGCGGCCGCTGCCTCCGGGCGAGATCGGCGAGATCTGCGTGCGCTCCCCGGGCGTCATGCGCGGCTACTGGCGGGCCCCGGAGGCGACCGCGGCCGCGATCCGCGACGGGTGGCTGCACACCGGCGACCTCGGCTACCAGGACGCGCGCGGCTACCTGTTCGTCGTCGACCGCAAGAAGGACCTCATCATCCGCGGAGGCTTCAACGTCTATCCGCGCGACGTCGAGGACGCGCTCACCGAGCACCCCGAGGTCGCGATGGCCGGCGTCGTCGGCGCGCCGAGCCTCCGCCACGGGGAGGAGGTCGTCGCGTTCGTCGCGCTCACGCCGGGATCGACGCTCGCCCCGCGGGAGCTCATCGCCTGGGCCAAGGAGCGGATCGGCGGCTACAAGTACCCGCGGGAGATCCACATCGTCGACGCGGTCCCGCTCACGCCCGTCGGCAAGATCGACCGCAAGGCGCTCCGCGCCCGCCTGCGCCCCCGCGCGCGCCGGTAACCCGGCGAGGCGCGCGGCACGGCGATGCGCGCCGCGGTCGGCGCACCAGACTGATGAGTCTCGTGTGTCGCGTTTGGCCGGTTCGGTTGCCGTCGAGACACCCGTGGCGGCGCCCGGCGGCGTCCTCGGATCCTCGTGTGGCGCTGCCACACCACGGATCCTGTGCTCGGCCAGGCATCCACCAATGGCACCTCTTCGTGCCAACGAACCAGCCAAACGCGACACCGGTTGGAGAGATGGCGTTCAGAGCGCCCACAGGTACTGCATCGCGTAGGAGCGCAGCGGTCGCCAGCGCTCGGCAAGCGCCGCCGCGGAGCGCGGATCGGCAGGCAGGCCGGCGCGCTCAAGCGCGCGGCGCACGCCGAGGTCGCCTGCGAGGAACACGTCGTGGTCGCCGAGCACGCGCATCACGATGTAGTCGGCGCTCCACGGTCCGATGCCGGGGAGCGCAAGCAGCCGAGCCCGCGCCGCGTCCCCGTCGCCGCCGCGTCGCAGCGGGAGCTCCCCCGACGCGAGCGCCGCCGCGAGGCCGACGAGGCAGCGCGCCCGCGCGCGCGGCATCGCGAGCGTCTCCGGGTCGGCCGCCGCGAGCGCCGCGGCGGTGGGGAAGAGATGCGTCACCGCGCCGCGGGCGAGCGGCCCGAGCCCGGCGCCGTAGCGGGCGACGAGACGACCGGCTGCGGTCGCGGCGGCCGCCAGCGAGATCTGCTGGCCGAGCACCGTGCGCACGCAGAGCTCGGTCGCGTCGGCCGCGCCCGGCACCCGGCGCCCGGGGGCGGCGGCGAGCGCGCCCGCGAGCAGCGGATCGCCCCCGAGCAGCTCACGCGCCTGACCGGGATCGTGATCGAGATCGAGCAGCGCGCGCAGGAGCGCCTCCACGGCGGCTCGGTCGCGCGCGTCGGAGAGCGTCAGCTCGGCGTGGAGGGGACCGTCGCCGGCGGCGGCCGCTCCGAGGTCGAGCGCGACGACACCGGGGCCGTGGGGGAGGGCGAGGCTCCGCTCGTAGACGCCGTCGGCCACCCGCTCGATGCCCGGGACCGCGCGGCGGGCGAAGTAATCGAGCAGCGCGGCCGCGTCGAGCGGCGCCGTGTACGGCAGGGAGATGGCGATGCGGGCGGCGGTCATCGCGCACAGCCTGCCAATACAGTGCAGCGCGTGGAGCCGACGACCGACATCGCGGTGCTCAAGCGCCTCCATCCGGTCGCCGGCGTCACCGCCGTCGACGTCGGCTGCGGCAGCGGCTGGCTCGCGCGCGCTCTCGCGGCCGACGGCGCGCGCGTCATCGCGCTCGAGATCACGGGAGACCTGCTCGCCGCCGCCCGCGCGGCCGGCGAGGACCAGCCGGGCATCGAGTACGCGGTCGGGCGGGCCGAGGCGCTGCCGCTTCCCGACGCCAGCCGGGACCTCGTCGTGTTCATGCGCTCGCTGCACCACGTGGCGATCGAGCACATGGACGCCGCGCTCGCCGAGGCCCGCCGGGTGCTGCGCCCGGGCGGGGCGGTGTACGTGTCCGAGCCGCTGCCCGAGGGAGACTGGTTCGAGCTGCAGTCCATCGTCGAGGTCGAGAGCGAGGCCCGCGCTGCGGCGCTCGCCGCCATCGAGCGCGGTACGGAGCGCGGCCTGCGCCGGGAGCGGACCGAGCGCTACATCACCGAGACGTGCCTGGAGAGCGCCGAGGCGTTCCGCGCGCACATGCTCGCCGTCGATCCCGCGCGGCGGCCCGCGCTCGACGAGCGCCGGGACGCGCTCGAGCGCGCGTTCGCCACGCTCGGCACGCCGGCGCCGGAGGGCGACGGACGGGTGTTCACCCACTTCAACCGCGCGGACGTGCTCCGCGCGGCGGGCTAGTGTCGGGGGCACGACGCCCACCCGCGACCCGATCGGAGCCCCATGCAGCACGTGAACCTCGGAGCGACCGGCCTGCGCGTCTCGCGCGTGTGCCTGGGGATGATGAGCTACGGCCGGCACGAGAGCCGTGAGTGGGCGCTCGGCGAGGAGGAGGCCGAGCCGCTCATCCGTGCCGCCGTCGAGGGCGGGATCACGTTCTTCGACACCGCCGACGTCTACAACGGCGGGCAGAGCGAGGTCGTCACCGGGCGCGTGCTGCCGAAGCTGTTCGGGATGCGCGAGGAGTACGTCGTCGCGACGAAGGTGCACGGTCCCACGATGCCCGGCGAGAACGGCCGGGGGCTCTCACGCAAGCACGTCATGGCGTCGATCGACGCCTCGCTGCGGCGCCTGGGGATGGACTACGTCGACCTCTACCAGATCCACCGCTTCGATCCGACGACGCCCGTCGAGGAGACGATGGAGGCGCTGCACGACGTCGTCAAGGCGGGCAAGGCCCGCTACATCGGCGCAAGCTCGATGTACGCCTGGCAGTTCGCCAAGCTCCAGGCCGCCGGGCCGACGCGGTTCGTGTCGATGCAGAACCACTACAACCTCATCTACCGCGAGGAGGAGCGGGAGATGATCCCGCAGTGCATCGACCAGGGCGTCGGCGTGCTCCCCTGGAGCCCGCTCGCTCGCGGGATGCTCGCCGGGACCCGGTCGCGTGGCGGCGAGCGCTCGACCACCCGCGCCCGCACCGACTCGTTCGCCGACACCCTCTACACCGAGCAGGACTTCGATGTCGTCGATCGGCTGCGCGAGGTGGCGGACGCGCGCGGCACGCCGCCCGCGCAGGTGGCGCTCGCGTGGCTGCTCGCCAAGGATGGGGTGACGGCGCCGATCGTCGGTGCGACGAAGCCCGGCCATGTCGAGGACGCGATCGCGGCCGAGCGGCTCGAGCTCTCCGAGGCGGAGATCGCCGCGCTCGAGGAGCCGTACATCCCGCACGCGATCGCGGGCCACTCGTGAGCCCCGGCGACGGTGGGGCGGCGCCGCGGGCCGACGGCGCTCGGCGCCCGTCAGACCGGGTGCTCGTGCTCTTCGGGGCCACCGGCGACCTCGCCAAGCGCAAGCTGTTCCCCGGCTTCTACCACCTCTACAAGGCCGGGCTCATGCCCGAGCGGTTCCGGATCATCGGCTCGGGTCGCCACTCGCCGGGCTCCGACGACGACTTCCGCGGGCTCGTCCACGAGGCGCTCGGGGAGTTCGGGCGGATGGAGCTCGACGACAGCTGGGAGGAGTTCGCGGCACGGCTGAGCTTCGTCGCGTCCTCGGCGGAGGACGGCCGGGAGCTGGCCGCCGCGGTGCAGGCGGCCGAGCGCGAGATCGACGCGAGCGGCGAGCGGCTCGTCTACCTGTCGGTGCCGCCGCGGGCGATGGAGGCGATGGTGCGGATGCTCGGCGACACCGGCATCGCCGAGACCGCCGCGCTCGTCGTCGAGAAGCCGTTCGGCCACGACGTGGAGAGCGCCCGGGCGCTCAATCGGGCGCTGCACGAGGTAGTCGAGGAGGAGTCGATCTACCGGATCGACCACTTCCTCGGCAAGGAGGCGGCCCAGAACATCCTCGCCCTGCGCTTCGCGAACGGGATCTTCGAACCGGTGTGGAACCGCGACCACGTCTCCTACGTGCAGATCGACGTCCCGGAGAAGCTCGACATCCAGGGCCGCGCGAGCTTCTACGAGCAGACCGGCGCGTTCCGCGACATGGTCGTCACCCACCTCATGCAGATCCTCGGGATCGTCGCGCTCGAGCCGCCGTCGCGGATCGATGCCGACGCGCTCCACACCGAGCGCACGAAGGTCTTTCAGGCGATCCGCCCTCTTGACCCGAAGCGCGTCGTGTTCGGCCAGTACGAGGGCTACCGCGACAGCGACGGCGTGGCCGACGACTCCATGGTCGAGACGTTCGCCGCGCTCGAGGTGTGGGTCGACACCTGGCGCTGGTCGGGCGTGCCGTTCTACCTGCGGACCGGCAAGGCGCTCGCCGAGGGGCGGCGGACCGTGACGATCGGCTTCACTGAGGCGCCGCTGCGGATCTTCCCCGATGATGGGAACGCCCGCGCCAGCGCGCGCCCGTCGGAGCTCGTGTTCGAGCTCTCCGACGATCCGCAGGTGCGGGTCGAGGTTCAGGCGAAGATCCCCGGGCCGACGCTGTCGCTCGGCAATGCGGCGCTCAAGCTCGACGTCGAGGAGGCGTTCGACGGCCACGACGGGCTCGAGGCCTACGAGCGGCTGCTGCACGACGTGATGCTCGGCGAGCGGCTGCTGTTCACCCGCTCGGAGCAGATCGAGCGGCTGTGGGAGGTCGTTGAGCCGGTGCTCGACCACGGCCCGCGCGCCGCGCCCTACGCTCAGGGCTCGTGGGGCCCCGAGGACGCGCTTGCGCTCCCGGGCGAGCACGGCTGGCGGCTGCAGTCGGAGTAACCGGCAGCGGCGAGCGGGCTCCGCCGCCGTGCGGCGGGCGGCCGCGGCGAGGGATCAGCGGCCCGCGGGCCGGGCCACCTCGTCCTCGTGGCCCGGGAGCCACGAGCGCTCGAACGCGACCGGCACGTCCGGGTCCGCGGCGGCATAGGCGACCGTCGGATCGTCCGTCTCGCTCGCCACGCCGGCATCGTGGCGGCGGGCGAGCGCGGACACCGGGTAGCGCACCGTGTGGTCCTCGCGATCGCGGTTGCCGGCGCCGAGCAGCACGCACGGCCGCACACCCGCCCCGATGAACGTGTGGCGGGTGTGCGGCGGGCAGTGCACGAAGTCCCAGCGCCGCAGCCGCCGCTCCTGCTCCTCCACGAGCAGCAGGCACTCGCCATCGAGCACGAGGAAGTCCTCCTGGACGTTCTCGGCGTGGTAGTAGCCGTTCGGCTCGCCCGGGCGGAGCACGGCGATGTTGAATCCGAGCTCGGCGAAGCGCCGCTCGGTGTTCTCGAACGGCGTGTAGGCGCCGAACGGCCCGTCGAGCCACTCCGCCTCGCGCGCGTTCAGCACGAACCAGCCCGGGCCGGCCGGTCGACGCCCGTAGGAACCGCGCTCAAGCTGCGCCTCGGGGACCATCGCGCTCTCAGGCTGTCCGGTTCCTGACAGCGGCAAACCTGATCAGCGACGACGAGCATTCGCCACGGTTGGTCGGCCCGCGAGGTCGAGCGGGTCGTCCTCCCCGGAGGGCGATCCCGCTACGCTCGCCGCCCATGACGCTGCTCAGCGAGCTGCTCGGGCGTCGGATGCGTCTCATCCGCCCGCTCACCACCGAGCTCGTGCACGAGCGCGACCTGCCGGTGGAGATGGATGACGGGGTGGTGCTCCTCGCCGACCGCTGGGTGGCCGCCGCCACCGCCGGACGTCCGCAGCCGACCGTGCTCGTGCGCTCCCCCTACGGCCGGCGGCAGTTCGTCGGGGTGCTGTTCGGACGTCTCCTCGCCGAGCGCGGCCTCCAGGTCGTCGTGCAGAGCGTGCGCGGCACGTTCGGCTCCGGCGGGACGTTCGCGCCGTTCGACGAGCGCGCGGATGGCGCGGCGACGCTCCGCTGGCTGCGCGCGCAGCCGTGGCACGCCGGCAAGGTCGGGACGTTCGGCCCGAGCTACCTCGGCCTCGTGCAATGGGCGCTCGCCGCCGACGAGCCCGAGGACCTGGCGGCGATGGCGATCCAGGTGAGCGCCTCGGAGTTCCACAGCCAGACGTACGCGGGCGGCTCGATCTCGCTGGAGACGATCGCCTCGTGGATGGCGATCGTCGCCGCGCAGGAGAAGCGGCTGGCGCCGCTGCAGGTGAACCGCGCGCTCCGCTCGCTCGGGGAGCTGCTGCGCGAGCACCCGCTCATCGGGCTCGACGAAATCGCCACCGGGGCGCCGGTCGCCTGGCTGCGCGAGAGCTTCGAGCAGCCCGGCCGCGACGGCGAGTACTGGATGCGGCGGGACTTCTCCGCCGCCGTCGGGCGCGTCCGGGTCCCGGTGTCGTTCGTCGGGGGCTGGCACGACATCCTGCTGCCGTGGATGCTCGAGGACGTCCGCGCGCTCCAGGACGCCGGCCGGACGCCGCGATTGACGATCGGCCCCTGGACGCACACCTCGCCGGAGCTGGCGGCGGTCGGCCATCGCGACGGAATCGCGTTCCTGCGCGCCCACCTGCTGGGCGACGACCGGCTGCTGCGCGCCGAGCCGGAGACGCTCCCCGTCCGGCTGCGGCTCACCGGCGAGGGCGCCGTGCAGCGCGAGTTTCCGGCGTGGCCCCCGCCCCGCGCGCAGCCGAGACGCCTGTTCCTGCGCGAGGGCGGGACGCTCTCCCCGCAGCCGCCCGAGGACGCGAACGGCGCCGAGCGCTACCGCTACGACCCCGCCGACCCGACCCCGTCGTTCGGCGGGCCGGTGCTCATGTCCCGCGAGGCGGTCGTCGACAACGGGCCGCTCGAGGCCCGGTCCGACGTGCTCACGTTCACGACCGAGCCGCTCGAGGCGACGCTCGAGGCGATCGGCCGTCCGTCGGTCGAGATCTGGGCGCGTTCCGACGCGCCGTCGTTCGACGTGTTCGCCCGCGTGTGCGACGTCGACCCGGCGGGGGTGTCGCGCAACGTCTGCGATGCGCTCGCCTCGGTGCGCCCCGAGCGCGATGTGCCCGACGCGGACGGGAGCGTCCGGGTGAGCTTCGAGCTGTGGCCGCTCGGCCACCGCTTCGCCGCCGGCCATAGAATCCGCCTGCAGGTCTCCTCAGGCGCCTACCCCCGGTACGCGCGCAACCCCGGAACCGGCGAGGATCCTGCCGCGGCGGCGCCGGGGCGCATGCGCGCGGCAGAGATCGAGATCCTCCGCGGGCGCGAGCGCCCGTCGTCGCTCACGCTGCCCGTGATGCCGGGCGGGTCGGACGGCGACGCCGCCGGCGGCGCGGGCGCGGGCTGACCGACCCCTCGTGCTGCGGGCCGGCGTGCTGCGGGCCGGGGCGGGCGCCGTGCTGCACACCGCGGGTGAGCCCGTGCGCGAGCCCGAGCCGGTCCGCGAGCGCGGCGACCTCCCGCCGCTGATCCTCGGCGACGAGCGTCACCGCGACCCCCTGGCGCCCCGCGCGGCCGGTGCGCCCGACACGGTGCACGTACGTCTCGTGGTCGGCCGGCGCGTCGAAGTTGATCACGTGCGAGATGCCGCGCACATCGATCCCGCGGGCGGCGACGTCGGTGGCGACGAGCACGTCGACGGCGCCGGTCTCGAAGCGGCGCAGCGCGACCTCGCGCTGGCGCTGTGACTTGTTGCCGTGCATCGCGACCGCGGCGATCCCCGCGCGGGACAGGCGCTTGACGAGCCGGTCGGCGCCGTGCTTCGTGCGCACGAACACGAGCGTGAGGCCGCGCTCGGCCGAGAGCTGCTCGACGAGCGCGTCGAGCCGATCGGCGCCGTGCAGCGGCCGGAAGCGGTGCTCGACGTCCTCGGCGGCGCGCCGGGCGGTCGGCCCGTGTTCGTGGAGGACCGGGTCGGTCGTGTAGCTGCGGGCGACGCGGCCGGCCTCGCCGTCGAGCGTCGCCGAGAAGAAGAGCGTCTGGCGCTCGGCCGGGCACGCGCGGACGATCCGGTCGACGGCCGGCTTGAAGCCCATGTCGAGCATGCGGTCGGCCTCGTCGAGCACGAGGATGCGGATCGCATCGAGAGTGAACGCGCCACGGGCGAGGAGGTCCTCCAGGCGGCCCGGCGTGGCGACGAGGATGTGCGAGCGGGCCGCGTTCTTCGCCTGCGCGGTCAGTCCGACGCCGCCGTAGACCGCGGTGACGCGCAGCGCCCGGGCGTGGGCGATCGGCCGCAGCTCGTCGGTGATCTGGGTGGCGAGCTCCCGCGTCGGCGCCAGCACGAGCGCCGCGGGCCGCCGCGCGTCGGCGGCGGTGCGGTCGACGAGCGGAACGCCGAAGGCGAGCGTCTTGCCCGAGCCGGTGGGCGAGCGCACGAGCGCGTCGCGGCCGGCGAGCACGTCGCCGATCGCGAGGCGCTGGACGGCGAAGGGGGTGGTGATGCCGGACGCGCGCAGCGCGTCGACGACGGCGCTCGACACGCCGAGCTCGGCAAATGACTGCATGAAGCTGATCAACTCCTTGGGGCGGGACGCCGGCGTTGGCCGGGGCCGCTGTGGTTCGGGAGGCGACGGCTGACCCGAACCGCGCGGTTTGGCGCGGGACCCAAGCAAGCTGCCTCGCGGCCGAGGATCGACCGCGGCGGGCACCATAGCAGGGGGTTTGCGGCGCCCGGGATCGTGATGTGTCGATTGCTCCCGGTCCTGGCCACGGGCGGTCGGCTCGGGTCGACAGCGGCGGCAGTCGTCGCCGCGCGGCCAGGCGACCGACGTCGAGAGCGCGGTTGCGTCTACCAGGCCTGGGCGTCGCCGCAGTGCGGGCAGCCGACCGACGTCGAGACCGCGGCCTCGAACACGAAGCCGCAGCGGCACGCGTACGTCGCCTGGTCCTGGGGCACGTCGAGCCGCCGGGGGCCGTGGGCGCCGGCGAGCGTGCGGGTCCGGGACGGGGACGCGTCGGTGGCCTGGGCGGTGGCGTGAGCCCGGTGGGTCTCGGCGACCCGTGCCGGCTCCGCGACCCGTGCCGGCTCCGCGACCCGTGCCGGCTCCGCGACCTCTGCCGGCTCCGCGACCTCTGCCGGCTCCGCGACCTCTGCCGGCTCCGCGACCTCTGCCGGCTCCGCAACCCGCCCCGGTCGCCCGTCACGACGGCGCCTGAGCAGCAGGGCGCCGGGTGTGGATTTCGTCATCACAGTCATGGACAACAACGCTCACTTATCGGTTTGGTTTCCGGAGGCCTGCCGCGTTTGTCCGGTTGCTAACAGACCGCTAACATTCCGTGAGGTCAGGAGGGGAACCGGAAACGGGCCACCGCGGCGGGCCTCGGGGCGGGCGTGCGACAATGGCGAGCCGTATGGATCCGAGCCGCAAGCGCGCCATCCGCCTGGGGGTCGCGCTCTCGTGCGCGGTCGTGCTCGCGGCCGCGCTCGTCTACACGAGCTTCTCCGCCGGCCGCGATGAGGTGACGGCCTCGCAGCTCATCAAGCGGGCGAAGCCCGGGACGACGTACATCCTCGCCGGCACGGTCGTCGACGGTTCCGTGCGTCGGACGAACTCGGGGCTCGACTTCCGCATCCGCGACCCGAAGAGCGACGTGACGGCCGCCGTGCACTACACGGGCGAGATCCCCGACCCGTTCGCGCAGGGGCGGGCGGTGCTCGTCGACGTCAAGGAGGGAGCCTCGCCGACCGCGCCCTACACCGGCGTGGCGAACTCGCTGACGACGAAGTGCCCCTCGAAGTACAAGGCCGCCTCGGGCGCCATCCCGAAGGCCGGCTCCTCCGGCGCAGGCTCGGAGTGACGGCGGGCGACCGCCGCTGAGCGCATGGCATCCGTCGGCCGACTCCTGCTGATCCTCGGCTTCGCCACCGCCGTGTACGGGCTCGGCGCGTCGCTGTACGGCGGCCGCGCGCGCGACGAGGCGTGGATCCACTCCGGCCGCCGCGCGATGTACGCGCTCGCGCTCATCTCGCTCGTCGCGTTCGTCATCCTCGACGCGGCGTTCGTCGGCAACGACTTCTCCTACAACATCGTCGCCGACGGCTCCTCGTCGACGACGCCGTTCCTCTACCGGGTCGCGGCGATCTGGTCGACGCAGCAGGGCTCGCTGCTGCTCTGGGTGCTGCTGTTCAGCGCCTGGTCGAGCCTCGCGCTGTTCCTCACGCGCAACAAGATCCGCATGGTCGTCCCCTGGGCGCAGGCGACGCTGTTCCTGCTCGTGGGGTTCTTCCTCACGCTCAACACGTTCATGGCCAACCCGTTCGTGACGAGCTCGCCGGCGCCGGCGGAGGGCGCGGGCCTCGACCCGCTGCTGCGCCACACGACGATGATGGTCCACCCCCCGATGCTCTACTCGGGATACACGCTCATGCTGATCCCGTTCTGCTTCGCGGTCGGCGCGCTCGTCTCGGGCCGGCTGAACAGCGAATGGATCGCGGTGACACGGCGATTCGCGCTCGGGGCCTGGCTGTTCCTCGGGATCGGCATCGTGCTCGGTGCGCGCTGGTCCTACACCGAGCTCGGCTGGGGCGGCTTCTGGGGCTGGGACCCGGTGGAGAACGCCGCGCTCATGCCGTGGCTCGTCGCCACCGCGTTCATCCACTCGATCATGATCCAGGAGAAGCGCGGGATGCTCCGCGTCTGGAACGTCTCGCTCGTGATGCTCGCGGGCGTGATGGCGATGGTCGGCGACTTCCTCGTGCGCTCGGGGGTCCTCTCCTCGATCCACGCGTTCGTGCCCGACCCGACGCTCGACGTCGCGTTCGTGGTGATCGTCGGCGTGATGACGCTCGGCTCGATCGGGCTCGTGCTCTGGCGCTACGACAGCCTGAAGTCCAAAGCGAGCATCGCCTCGATCTTCTCGCGCGAGGCGATGTTCGTCGCCCAGAACATGGTGCTCGTCGCGCTCACGCTCGTCATCTTCTGGGTGACGTTCTTCCCGCTCATCTCCCAGGCGCTGACGGGCAACGAGATCACCGTCGGCCAGGCGGCGTTCCTGCCGTTCATCGACCCGCTCGCGGTCGCCGTCGTCGCGCTCGCCGGGATCGCGCCGATCATCCCGTGGCGGCGGATGTCGCTCGACAAGCTCCGCTCGAACTTCGCGTTCCCGCTCGCCGCCGGCCTCGTGGCGCTCGTCGTGCTCCTGCTCGTCCCCGGCGCGAGCGGACATACCGGGGCGCTCGCGATGTTCTGCGCCGCCGCCTTCGTCGTCGCGACCGTCGTGCAGGAGTTCGTCCGGGGCACGCGCGTGCGCCGCCGCGGCGCCGGTGAGCCCGGGCCGCTCGCGCTCACGCGGCTCGTCTCCCGCAACCGGCGGCGCTACGGTGGCTACATCGTCCATCTCGGGGTCGTGATCGCGCTCGTCGGCGTCGCGGCCTCCACGTCGTTCCAGCACCAGCGCCGCGCGATGCTCGCGCCCGGCCAGAGCGTGCGGAGCGACGGGTACACGTTCACGTACGTGCGACCGGTGGCGGCCGCGACCCCGCAGAAGCTCGCGTTCGGCGCGATCATCCGCGTCTCGCGCGCGGGGCACCGGGTGACGACGCTGCGCACCGTCTACGGCGTCTACCCGTCCGCAACCTCGAGCGCGCCGCTCGGCCGCTTCTTCGAGACGAGCCTCGGCGCCTCCGACGAGTCGACGGTCGGCCTCGACGCCGGGCTCACCCACGACATCTGGGTCGTGATCTCGGCGAACCTCCAGCCGCTCGCCCCGATCATCGCCAGGGGCGATCGCGACTTCGCGCGCGCGATCAACGCGGTCCAGGCGGCGAAGCTGCCGCTGCGGGTGAAGATGCAGAAGCTCGCCGCCGTCTTCCAGCTCCGCGACCGCGCCGTGCAGGAGCTCACCGACCGCTGGGTCACGCATCCGTGGCCGACCCAGTTCCTGATCGAGGTCTCGCCGCTCGTCACCTGGCTGTGGCTCGGCGCGATCATCGCGGCGATCGGCGGGCTGATCGCGCTCATCCCCGTCCGGCCGCGCCGCTCGCCCGACGACCACGGCCCGACCGGCGGGCGCGCCGCCCGCCGCGGCGGCCGCGCGACCGCGCCCGCCACCGGCGCAAGCGGCCCGGGCGTCCAACAGCCCGCCCGCGCCGGCGAGCTCGTCACCCGCCTGCGCGCGTCCGGCCCCGGCACGGGCCCGCGCGTCTCCGGCTACGGCACAAGCCCGCCCGACCCCGCGGCCTGAGCGGCATGGTCTGGCAGTACCTCATCGTCCTCGCCGTGCTCGCGGCCGTGTTCATGCTCATCACCGGCCCGCTGCGTGCCGCTCGCCACCGCCGTTCGGACCTCGGGGTGACGGTCGCGGACCTCGAGGCCGCGCGCGACGCGAAGTACCGCGAGATCCGCGACGCGGAGATGGACCTGCGGACGGGCAAGCTCTCCGAGGAGGACCACCGCGAGATCGACGGCGCGCTGCGCGCGGAGGCGATCGAGATCCTGCACCGACTCGACGAGGCGCAGGCCGACGCGGCGCGAGAGCGCGGGACCTGGGACCCATCCGCGGACGCTCGCTCGAGCGGCGGCTCCGAGCTACCATCGGCGCCGTGACCGTCGTCCTCGACTTCGTCCAGATCGTCCTCTGCGTGGGGCTCATCTTCCTCATCCTCATGCACTCCGGCAAGGACGCGGGCCTCTCCGGAGCGTTCGGCGTCGGCACCGGCCAGGGGCCACTCGGCGGGGGTTCGCTCGTCGAGCGCAACCTCAACCGCTGGACGATCGTGTTCGCGATCCTGTTCGTCGTCAACACGATCGTCCTCATCAGGATCTCCTGACGCGCGTTCGCGCGGCGGGCGCGGGGGCCGATCCCGCCGTTCGGCCAGCGAGCATCATCGTGGCGTGGGTTCGCTCTGCGAACGCGGTGACCGCTCTGCGCCCACGCGGAAACCATTACTGTGTCGGGCAGGATGGCTGCGGAGCGGACACAGGTGGCGATCATCGGGGCCGGACCGGCCGGCCTGCTGCTCGGGCGACTGCTCTCCCGGGCGGGGATCGAGGCGGTCATCCTCGAGGCTCGCAGCCGCGACTACGTCGAGGCGCGGGTCCGCGCCGGCGTGCTTGAGCAGGGCACGGTCGACGTGCTCCACGAGGCGGGCGTCGCCGAGCGCCTCGATGCCGACGGACTGCGCCACGGAGGCATCTACCTGCGCTTCGACGGCACGCGCCATCACATTCCGATGGACGAGCTCACCGGCGGGCGCTCGGTCACCGTGTACGGGCAGACCGAGGTCGTCAAGGACCTGATCGCCGCGCGTCTGAGCGACGGGCTGCCGCTGCGATTCGAGGTACGCGACGTGCACATCGAGGACTTCGAGGGCGAGGGCGGGCTCGTCCGGTACGAGCACGACGGCTCCGCGCACGAACTGCGCGCCGCCGTCATCGCCGGCTGCGACGGGTTCCACGGAGTCTGCCGCCAGGCCGTCGCCGAGGCCATCCGGACGTGGGAGCGGAGCTACCCGTTCGCCTGGCTCGGCGTGCTCGTCGACGCGACGCCCGCGACCGACGAGCTCATCTACGCCCGCAACCCGGAGGGGTTCTCGCTCTACAGCATGCGCTCGCCGACCGTGAGCCGGCTCTACCTGCAGGTGACTCCCGACGACACGCTTCAGAACTGGTCGGAGGATCGCATCTGGACGCAGCTCCACGCGCGGCTCGACGGCGAGGGGTTCGAGCTGAACGAGGGCCCGATCAGCGAGGCCTCGATCACGCCGATGCGGAGCTTCGTCGCCGCCCCGATGCGCCACGGCAACCTGTTCCTCGCCGGCGACGCCGCGCACATCGTGCCCCCGACCGGGGCGAAGGGCCTCAACCTCGCGGTCGCCGACGTCACCGTGCTCGCGCGGGCCCTCGTGGCGCGGTTCCGCGACGGCGACGAGGCGCCGCTCGCCGCCTATTCGGATCGCTGTCTTGCGCGCGTGTGGCGCGCCCAGCACTTCTCGTGGTGGATGACGACGATGCTCCACACCGATCCCGGCGACGACGCCTACGGCGCCGAGCTCGCGCTCTCCCAGCTGCGCTACGTCGCGTCCTCGCGGGCGCAGGCGACGGCGCTCGCCGAGAACTATGTCGGGCTGCCGCTCGAGCGCACGGTCCCGGATCCCGCGCCACTGGCCGCGGAGGTCGCGCGTGGCTGAGGTGAGGAGGCCGCCGGCGGGGCCGGATTCACGACGCCGACCCGGGAGGTCGCCGCTGGCTGAGATCGCGACGCCGACCCGGGAGGTCGCCGGTGGCTGAGATCACGACCCTGTCCGACGCGGTCGCCGCGCTCGTGCACGACGGCGACTCCGTCGCGCTTGAGGGCTTCACGCACCTGATCCCGTTCGCCGCCGGACACGAGGTGCTGCGCCAGGGACGGACCGAGCTGGAGCTCATCCGCATGACCCCCGACATCCTCTACGACCAGATGATCGGGATGGGCGCCGCCCGCCGGCTCGTGTTCTCCTACGGCGGCAACCCGGGGGTCGGGTCGCTGCACCGCTTCCGCGACGCGATCGAGCACGGCTGGCCGCGGGCGATCGAGATCGAGGAGCACAGCCACGCCGGCATGGCGAACCGCTACGCGGCCGGCGCGGCCCGGCTGCCGTTCGCGGTCATGCGTGGCTACGTGGGCACCGACCTGCGGGAGCGCACGAACGTCCGGGAGATCTCCTGCCCGTTCACCGGGGAGACGCTCACCGCCGTGCCGGCTCTCCGCCCCGACGTCTCGATCGTCCACGCCCAGGAGGCCGACCGCGACGGCAACGTGCAATTGTGGGGCATCCCCGGCGTGCAGAAGGAGGCGGTGCTCTGCGCCGAGCGCTCGTTCGTCACGGTCGAGCGGATCGTCGACACGCTCGAGCCGCGACCCGGCGGCGTCGTGATCCCGGGCTGGGTGATCGACGCGGTCGCCGAGGCCCCGGGCGGCTCACAGCCCTCCTATGCGGCGGGGATCACGACGCGCGACAACGACTTCTACCGGTTCTGGGACACCCTCAGCCGCGACCGCGACGAGTTCACCGCCTGGATGAACGACCACGTGCTGTCGGAGGGTGCGACGCGATGACCGAAACGAGCGCGCTGCGCCAGGGACGGGGTGCCGGGTGACCGAGACGACCGACCCCCGGGACGCGACCGTAACCCGATGACCGAGACTGCGACCGACCTCACCCCGGCGACGACGGGCGAGCTGCAGACGATCGTCGCCGCGCGCCTGCTCACCGACGCCCGCTCGGTGTTCATCGGCGTCGGCCGGCCGAGCACCGCGGCGCTGCTCGCGCGCATGGTCCACAACCCCGAGCTCGTGCTCGTCTACGAGTCGGGGACGATCGGCGCCAAGCCGTATCGCATCCCGCTGTCGATCGGCGACGGCGAGCTCGCGGAGACCGCCGATGCGGTCGTCTCGGTCCCGGAGATGTTCAACTACTGGATCGGGACCGGCCGCGTCCAGGTCGCGTTCCTCGGCGCCGCCCAGGTCGACCGCCACGGGAACCTCAACTCGACCGTGATCGGCGACTACGCCCGCCCCCGCACGCGCCTGCCCGGGGCCGGCGGCGCGCCCGAGATCGCCGCCTGCTGCCAAGAGGTCGTCGTGATCGCTCCGCACTCGCCGCGCACGTTCGTCGAGCGCCTCGACTTCCGCACGACGGTCGGGTTCGGCGACGCCGCCGGGGACCGCACGCGCCTCGGGTTCACCGGCGCCGGCCCAACCGCGGTCGTCACCGATCTTGGCGTGCTCCGGCCGGTGCAGCTCGATCCCGCCGAGGCGCCCGAGCTCACGCTCACCCAGATCCACCCGGGGGTTGAGGTGGAGGACGTGCGCGCGGCGACCGGCTGGACGCTCCGCGTCGCCGAGGACCTCGCGCGCACACCGCCCGCCACCGAGGAGGAGCTCCGCGCGCTGCGGGAGCTCGTCAACCGCTGAACGAGGAGGCCGGACGATGTCCGTCGAGCAGCACGAGCCCACCCCCACCGATCCCGAGGAGCCGCGCCGGATCTACACGCCGATCGCCGACACCCCGCTCGTCTACCGGCGCGAGCCCGGGGACGCGCATCCACCGCTCGACTACGAGCCCTACAAGTCAACCGCGCTCCGGCATCCGAAGGAGCCGCTCGTCTACCTCCCGCACACGCTCGGCGAGATCACCGGCCCGGCGCTCTCGGAGCGACTCGGGATGACCGAGCTCGACGCCGACCTCACCCGACAGCACGCCGGTGAGCCGATCGGCGAGCGGATCATCGTCATCGGCCACGTCTACGACACCGAGGGCAAGCCGCTGCGCGACACGCTCGTCGAGATCTGGCAGGCGAACGCGTGCGGCCGCTACCGCCACAGGTGGGATCGGTATCCGGCGCCGCTCGATCCGAACTTCTCGGGCGCCGGGCGCTGCCTCACCGACGCCGAGGGGCGCTACCGGTTCACGACGATCAAGCCGGGCCCCTATCCGTGGGGCAACCACTACAACGCCTGGCGGCCGGCCCACATCCACTTCTCGCTCATGGGCCGGGCGTTTGCGCAGCGCCTCGTCACCCAGATGTACTTTCCGGGCGACCCGTTCTTCCCCTATGACCCGATCTTCAACTCCGTGCGCGACCCGAGGGCCCGCGAGGCGATGATCTCGACGTTCTCGATCCACGGCACGCAGCCCGACTGGGCACAGTGCTTCGAGTGGGACATCTACCTGCGCGGACCGGCGGCGACGTTCTTCGAGGAGGAGCTGTGAACTTCAGGCTCACCCCGTCGCAGACCGTCGGCCCGTACTTCGCGATCGGCCTGCCGTGGACGGGCGGACCGCATGCCGTCGACCCCGGCACACCGGGGGCGTTCACGCTTCACGGAACGATCTACGACGGACACGGGGACCCGATTCCCGACCACCTGATCGAGACCTGGCAGGCGGATCCGGACGGGCGCTATGCGGACATGCACGGGCACGGCGGCCCGTCCACGCTGCGCGGCTTCCACGGGTTCGCGCGCTACGGGACCGAGGACGGCGACGGCAGCTACGAGATCCTCACGGTGAAGCCGGGGCGCGTCGAGGACCCCCGCGGCCGGCTGCAGGCCCCGCACCTCGCGGTGACGCTCATGGCCCGCGGGATGCTCAACCGCGTCGTCACCCGCATCTACTTCGCCGACGAGCCCGAGGCCAACGACGGCGACCCGGTGCTCGCCCGCGTGCCCGCCGACCGCCGCCAGACGCTGCTCGCCGAGCCGGACGGGCACGGTGGCTATCGCTTCGACATCCACGTCCAGGGTCCGCACGAGACCGTGTTCTTCGCCGTCTGATCGTGTTCGAGGCGATCTACGCGCGCGGGGCGGTCGCCGAGCAGCTGAGCGACCGGGCGTGGCTGCGCGCGCTGGTCGACGTCGAGGTCGCGCTCGCCCGAGCGCTCGCCGACCTCGGCGAGATCCCGGAGGAGATCGCGATCAAGATCGTCGCCGGCGCCCGGGACATCGACCGGATCGGTGTCGATCGCCTGCGCCGCTCGCTCGCCGAGCATGCGACGCCCGTCATCGGGCTCGTCGCCGCGCTCCGCGACGCGCTCGGCCCGCCGGCGGCCGAATACGTCCACGCCGGCGCGACGAGCCAGGACATCGTCGACACCGCGCTGATGCTGCTCGTGCGCCGCGCCCTCGACCCGCTGCTCGCCGAGCTCGACGGGGCGGCGGAGGCGGCCGCGCGCCTCGCCGCCGAGCACCGCGAGACGCCGATGATCGCCCGGACCCTCCTCCAGCAGGCGCTGCCGACGACGTTCGGCCTGCACGCCGCGGGCTGGCTCGACGGGCTCGACGAGGTACGCGGCCACCTCGTCCACGTCCGCGAGGCGGAGTGCGCGGTGCAGATGGGCGGGCCCGTCGGCGGACGCGATCCGCGCGTCGCGGCGCGCGTGGCGAGCGAGCTCGGGCTCGTCGAGCCGGTGATGGGGTGGGCGACGATCCGCGTGCGCACCGCGCTCACCGCGTCGGTGCTCGGGGTGGGCGCCGGGGTGCTCGGCAAGATCGCCCGTGACGTGACGCTCCTCTCGCAGACCGAGGTCGCCGAGGTCGCCGAGGGCCGCGCCGGCGGCTCGAGCGCGATGCCCGACAAGCGCAACCCGGTCGCCTCGGTCGCGGTGCTCGCCTGCGTCACGCGCGTGCCCGGCCTCGTGGCGACGATGCTCGGCGCGATGGGGCAGGAGCATCAGCGCGCGGCCGGCGCCTGGCAGGCGGAGTGGGGGACACTTCCTGAGCTGACGGTGCTCGTCGGCTCGGCGGCGGCGTGGGCGCGCGATCTCCTCGAGGGGCTCGTCGTCGACCCCGAGCGGATGGCCGCGGGTCGCGCCACGGCGGCGATGGGCGAGCGGCCGCTCCCCGACGGCGCGGGCGCGCTCGTCGACCGCGCGCTCGCCGCCCACGAGGCGAGGCCGCGGTGAGCCCGCTCGTCGACCGCGCGCTCGCCGCCCACGAGGCGAGGCCGCGATGAGCCCGGTCGCGCTCCATCACGTTGCCGACGGGCCGGCCGACGCTCCCGTCCTGCTGCTCGGCGGCTCGCTCGGGACGACGCTTGCCATGTGGGACCCGCAGGTGCGGGCGCTCTCGGCCGCGCGACGACTGATCCGCTTCGATCACCGCGGCCACGGCGGCTCGCCGGCGCCGGAGGGGCCGTACACGATCGCGGAGCTCGGAGGCGATGTGATCGGGGTGCTGGACCGGCTCGGGATCGCGCGGGCGGACTACGCGGGCGTGTCGATCGGGGGGATGGTCGGCCAGTGGCTCGCGATCCACGCCCCGGAGCGGCTCGGCCGCCTCGTCGTCATCTGCAGCGCGCCTGACACGCTCAACCCGGACGCCTTCCGGGAGCGCGCCCGGACCGTCCGCGCCGCCGGCGCGACCGAGCCGATCGCCGACGCCGTCGTCGCGAACTGGTTCACGGCGCCGTATGCGGCCGCGCACCCCGACGTCGTCGCCGCCCACCGGCGGATGATCGCCGAGACCCCGGTCGAGGGCTACGCGGGCTGCTGCGAAGCGGTCGCCACCCACGACGTCGTCGCGGACCTCGGCGCGGTCCGCGCCCCGACGCTCGTGATCGCCGGCGCCCAGGACCGCGCGATCCCGCCGGCGCAGGGCGAGCGGATCGCGGCGGCGATCCCGGGGGCGCGCTTCGAGCTGCTCGATCCGGGCTCGCACCTCGCGAGCGTCGAGCGCGCCGAGGAGGTCAACCGCCTGATCATCGAGCACCTGGAGGGCAGCGATGGATGACGAGCAACGTCGGGCCGCCGGGATGGAGGTGCGCCGGGCGGTCCTCGGCGACGAGCACGTCGACCGGGCGATCGCTCGCACGAGCGAGTTCACGGAGCCGTGGCAGGACTTCATCACCCGCACCGCGTGGGGCGATGCGTGGACCCGCGACGGCCTCGATCGCCGCGCGCGCTCGATGATCACGCTCGCCGCGCTCACCGCGCTCGGGCGCGAGAACGAGATCGAGATGCACGTCCGCGGCGCGCTCCGCAACGGCCTCACCCCGCAGGAGATCTCAGAGGTTCTGCTCCACACCGCGATCTACGCCGGCGTGCCCGCGGCGAACGCGGCGTTCGCGATCGCCCAGCGGGTGATCGACGGCGAGCCGGGCGACTGATCCCGGCCTCGGCGGTGACGGGCGGGGCGGTATCGATCCGCGAGGTTCGGACCGTGGGTGATCCGCTCGGCGGGTCCGTGCGAACTAGGGGCACGGCCGGAATGTGTCCCCTCAGACTAAGGAGCATGCATGACCGAAGTGAATGAAGCGACGCCGAGAGTCAGCCGCGGGCAGTTCATCCGCAACGCCGCCAAGGGCAGCGTCATGCTCGTCGGGGCCGGCGGCGTGCTCGCGACGATGGACGGCGTCGCGTTCGCCAAGACGACGAAGAGCGACATCACGGTCCTGCAGACCGGCTACATCGCCGAGACGCTCGCGGTGACGATCTACGGCGCGATCCTCAAGACGTACTATCGGAAGTTCAAGCTGAGCAACCGCGACTACTTCGTGGCCGCCTACAAGGACGAGGTCGCACACCGGGATGCCTGGAAGAAGATGCTCGGCTCCCACGTCCCGCACGGTTTCAAGCTGACGGTCCCCGGCAAGTACGTCGCCTCGAAGAAGGCGCTCGTCGACACCGGTGTCGCCTTGGAGGAGGCGTTCGTCGCCACCTACATGGGCGCGGTCAAGGAGTTCAGCTCGCCGGACCTGCGGGTCGCCGCCGCGGGTGTCGCGGCCAACGAGGCGACGCACTACTCCTTCCTCGACGCGGCAGCCGGGGGTCACGCCGTGCTTCCGGCGTTCGGGCCGAAGGCGATCACCGCCTCGACCGCTGCCAAGACGCTCACGAAGCTCGGCTTCCTCTCCTAGGCCGAGGCGACGCCGTGTTTTGCGGCACGTGCGGCCGGGCCATCGGCTCGGCCGCACGTTCCGTTCATCTCAGCGCCGCGATCGCGGAGTCCAGCGAGTCCGCGCCGGCGGCTGCGTGCGGCGCGATCCAGCGCGGCTTGACGAGCAGCAGCTGGACGTCGCAGATCCGCCGCTCCGCGAACCCGGCCTCGCAGTAGGCGAGGTAGAGCGTCCACAGCCGCCGGAACGACTCGTCGTAGCCGAGCCCCGCGAGCTCCTCGGAGTGCGCGAGGAAGCGCTCGCGCCAGCACCGCAGCGTCGTCACGTAGCTCGCCGTGAGGTCGTGCAGGTCGGCGGTCTGCAGGTCGGTGCGCCGCGCGAGGTTGCGCTGGATGACCTCGAGCGAGGGCAGGCAGCCGCCCGGGAAGATGTACTCCTTGATGAACGAGCGCGAGGCCTTCTCGACCTCATAGGCGCGATCGTCGATCGTGATCGCCTGCAGCAGCATCGCGCCGTCGGGGTGCAGGAGCCGGGAGCACTGCGCGAGGAACGCGCCGATCCGCTCCCAGCCGACGGCTTCGATCATCTCGATCGACACGAGCTTGTCGTAGCGGCCCCGCAGGTCCCGGTAGTCGCTGCGGAGCACGGTCACGAGCTCCTCCAGGCCCGCCTCACGGACCCGCGCGACCGCGTAGGCGTGCTGCTCGGCGGAGATCGTCGTCGTCGTCACCCGGCAGCCGCGCGTCGCCGCGGCATGGATCGCGAAGCCGCCCCAGCCGGTCCCGATCTCAAGCACGTGATCGCCGGCGCGCAGGTCGAGCTGCTCGCAGACCCGCTCGAGCTTGGCGACCGACGCCTGCTCGAGGCTCATCCCCTCGCGCTCGAACAGCGCGCACGAGTAGGACATCGTCGGGTCGAGCATGCGGCTGAACAGCTCGTTGCCGAGGTCGTAGTGCGCGGCGATGTCGCGCCGGTTGCGCCGGCGGCTGTTGGGGCGCACGAGCGCCCGCAGTCGCTGACGCGGCGTCCACAGCGGCGCCGTCGCGCGCCGGACCCGGTCGATCACGATCGCATTGCGGGCCGCGAGGCGGATGACCGCCACGAGGTCGGGGGAATCCCAGACGCCCGCGGCGTAGGAGTCGGCGAGCCCGCGGCTGCCGTGCAGCAGCGCCCTCCAGAAGCTCGGGTCGTGCACCTCGATCGTCGCCGCCGGCGCACCGCGGCCGAACCTCAGCCGCCGCCCGTCGGACCCGTCGGCGATCACGAGCGAGCCGACGCGGATCTGCCGCAGCAGCGCGGTGGCGGCGGCGCGCCAGGCGAGCGTCTCGCGCGGCCTCACGCGCCCAGGACCCCCGGGTGGGGATGGACCGGGACGCGCTTCAGCCTCAGGGCGAGCGCGTGGCCGTAGATGAGCGCGAGCACGCGCGCGCTTGCCGCCGGATACGCGAGGCTGAGCCGCGCCGCGGACGCCGGGGTGAGCTCACTGCGGCGCAGCGCGAGCGTCGCATCGAACGCGACCGTGCCGTCGCGCTCGCTGTCGATGTGGACCGAGAGCGTCTGCCCGGGCCTCGACGCCCGGATCCGGTAGCGGTGGTCCATGCCGAAGAACGGTGAGACGTGGAGCGCCTTGTCGAACGAGCCGCCGATGACCCGCGAGCCGGCCCGGCACTCGGACAGCAGGTAGGAGTGGCGCTCGCCCCACGGGGTGTTCGTCACCTCGGCGAGGACATGCTCAAGGCGCTCGCCGCCGTCGGCGAAGCAGTAGTAGAAGCTCACCGGGTTGAAGCAGGTTCCCCACGAGCGCAGCTGCGTGAGGAGGCGGATCGGGCCGGCGGGGCGGGCGCCGGCGAGCGACCGGACGCGCTCGCGGACGGCCTCGGCGAGCGGCATCGCCGGATCGCCGAGGTAGTCGGCGCGGCGGAAGCGCAGGAGCCCCGGTCCCGGGCGGGTCAGGCGCCCGCCGAGCAGACCCGGGAGCTCGCCGAGGTCGACGTAGGCAAGCGTGATCCGGTGGCGGAACTCGCGGTGCGGAAGGCGGCGGCGGTGGCGGATCGTCCCCTCGTACAGGCAGCTCGCCTGCCCGCCGGAACGCGTCCGGCGGCCGCCCGGCGCCGCCCGGTCGCCGATCGACGCCACGAGCCTCAAAGCGCGGCCCCGAGCCGCCTCGCCACCCGCTCGGCGGAGACGACACCGTCCTCGTGGAAGCCCCAGCCCCAGTACGCGCCGCAGAAATGCGTGCGGTTGCGGCCGCTGATCTCCGCCACCCGGCCCTGGGCGGCCACTCCCGCCGGCGTGTAGACCGGGTGCGCGTAGGCGATCCGGCGGATGATCCGCGCTGGGTCGATCGCCTCGGTGCGGTTGAGGGTCACGCACAGCTCCCGCTCGGCGCGCAGCGACTGCAGGCGGTTCATGTGATAGGTGACGGTCGCGCGGCCGGTCGGCGAGGGGAGCAGGTGGTAGTTCCAGCTCGCCCAGGCGCGACGGCGGCGCGGAAGGAGTGAGGCATCGGTGTGGAGCACTGCCTCGTTCGTCTGGTAGGGGAGCGTCGAGAGGAGCGCGTGCTCCAGATCGCTCGCATCCTCGAGCAGCGCGAGCGCCTGGTCGGAATGGGTGGCGAGCACGACCTCGTCGAAGCGCTCGGGCTCGCCGCCCCGCGCGGTGACGAGCACGTGATCGGCGGCGCGCGTGACGCTCCGCACCGGCGTGGCGAGCCGCAGCCGGCCGCGCAGCCGTCCGGTGAGCGCCTCGACGTAGCGGGCCGAGCCTCCGCGGATCGTCCGCCAGCGTGGCCGGTTGCGCAACTCGAGCATCCCGTGATTGTCGAAGAACTCGGCGAGGAAGCGGGCGGGAAACGTCCACATCTGGGCCGGGTCGGCCGACCACACCGCCGCGGCCTGCGGCACGATCAGGCGCTCGATGAACGCCCGGGAGAAGCGCCCGCGCTCAAGCCAGGCCCCGAGCGAAATGTCCGCGTCCTCGCCGTCGAACGGCGCGTCGCGCACAAGCGCACGCGCCGCCCGGTTGAAGCGGGCGAGGTCGGCGATCATCCGCTGAAACGACGGGGTCACCAGGTGCGCACGCCTCGCGTACAGGCCGTTGGGGGACGCGCCGCAGTACTCGAAGTCGCCGCCGTCGGAGACGCTGAAGCTCATCGTCGAGGGCTGCGACTGCACTCCCAGGCGCCCCAGCAGGCGCTCGAAGCGCGGATAGTTGCGATCGTTGAACACGATGAAGCCGGTGTCGACCTCGTGCGTCTCGTTCGGCGTGTCGACGCGGACGGTGTGCGTGTGGCCGCCGGGGCGGCCGGCGGCCTCGAACACCGTCACCTCGTGAACCGGATCGAGCAGATGCGCGGCCGTGAGCCCGGAGATCCCGGCTCCGATGATCGCGATCCTCACAGCCCGGCCGCCCGGCGACGGTCCGATCAGGCGACCGGCTCGGGCGAGCGCCGCTCGCCGGCGTCGGAGCGGGTCGCCGCCGGCTCCTCGGCGGCGGTCAGCTCGTGGACCCGGTTCGGATGGTCCTCGCGTGACTCGCCGGACAGCGCCGACCTGAAGCCGCGCATGCCCTCGCCGAGCCCCTTGCCCATCTCGGGCAGGCGCTTCGCGCCGAACACCATGAGCACGACGACGAGGATGATGGCGATGTGGAGGGGGTTCTCAAGGCCCATCGGGACGACTCCGATCGATTGCTGAACGTTGGCACGTGGAGGTATGCGCGTCGCGCCGCGCCCTGGATCACCGCGGAGACACGCGGACGCGACTCACGACAGCGTGGCGGTGATGACGGGCGAGCCCGTCGGTGCTCGGCTCCCGTGCGGGGCCGGCTCCGCCGTCACCATCACGTGGCTGACGCCGTAGATCGAGCCCGAGATGTGGACGGCGGCGTCGCCGTCGCGGTCGACGCGGAAGAGCGTGTTCGCGCGCGCCCTGCCCGTGCCGTGCTGGACCCAGACCTCGTAGATCTTGCCGCGCGGCGGCGGCGCGACATGGCGCACGACCAGCTCGGTGTTGTTCGCGGAGATGTGCAGCGCCGCGGTGCCACCGACGGTCGTCGACGCCCGGACGGTGCGCCCGGCGGGACGGCCCGGGAACGCGATCACGACGACGACGATGGCGGCGACCGCGAACGCGATCGCGGTCCCGAGCGCGAGCGTCGGCCCGCGCAGCCAGGAGCGTCCGCGCACGACCGCGTCGCGCCGGCGCGCCCGACGTGCCCGCCACGAGCCGGCGGGCGCGTCGCGTGGCTCGGCCTCGATCGCGCGCATCACGCGGCGCTTGAGGTCGGGCGGCGCCTCGACCCTCGGCACGCCGGCCCCGAGATCGTCGACCACCTGTCGGAAGGCCTCGAGCTCCGGCGGGCAGATCGCGCAGGTCTCGAGATGCCGGCCGAACGCCTCGGCCTCTGCCGGCTCCAGCGCGCCGAGCGCGTAGGCGGCGACGTCGGCGCCGCAGGGGTGCTCGTCGCGGCCCGGCGTGCGCTCGTCCGGGCTCATCGCCTCACCACCTCCTGGGGCTCGCCGAGCGTGACCCGCAGCTTCGAGAGGGCGAGTCGCATCCGGCCCTTCACGGTCCCCGGTGGCAGCTCGAGCATCGTCGAGATCTCGGCATGGCTGAAGCCGCCGTAGTAGGCGAGCTCGATCACCTGGCGCTGCTCGGCGGGCAGGTCGGCGAGCGCGGCCTGCACCTGGGCGGCGTCGTCGCGGCGCTCGACCTCGCGCTCCGTCGAGTCCCCGGAGGGCAGCCGCGCGACAGCCTGCTCGTCGGAGACGTCCCGGGAGCTGCGGGTCGACTCCCGGCGGAAGAGGTCGATCGCCCGGTTGTGGACGACGCCGAGGACCCACGAGCGCACGCTGCCGCGGGTGCGGTCGTAGCGGGCGCCGGACCGCCACAGCGACAAGAACGCGTCCTGCACGATCTCCTCGGCGACCGCGCGCCGGCCGCACATCCGGTAGGCGAGCGAGAACGCGACGTCCGCGTGGCGATCGAAGATCACCTCGAACGCGCGCGTGTCACCGTCCCGGACGCGCGCCATCAGGTCCTCGTCGGCGAGGCGGCGCGGGTCGTCCCGCTGCTGGCGAAAGGGGAGCATCGGGTGCATTGTGGTGGATGGGCTGCGCCGTGTCCGGCGCGGGGCCTCCTCAACTGCGCATACGTGGTCGCACCATGTTTCGGATCACCGGGCCCGCGCGCCGGATACAGTCCTGGAGGGAAAGCTGCACACCGTGTTCATGTTCAGGAAGCTTCGGTGAGCGATCTGTCGATCGGCGAGCTCGCGGCGCGCACCGGCGTCTCCGAGGGCACGCTCCGGATGTGGGAGCGGCGACACGGCTTCCCCGCGCCGCGGCGGCTGCCGAGCGGGCACCGGCGCTACAGCGAGACCGACGTCGAGCTCGTGCGCCGCCTCGCCGGCGAGCGCGCGGCCGGCATGTCGCTCGCCGGGGCGATCGCGCGGGTCACGAGCGAGAACCACCACGGGGGCGGATCGGTGTGGGCGGACGTGCGGGCGCGGAGGCCCGACCTCGAGCCACGTCCCCTGCGCAAGCCGGTGCTGCTCGCGCTCTCCCGCGCGATCGAGGATGAGAGCCTCGCCCGCGCGGAGCGGGCGCTCCTGTTCGCCTCGTTCCAGACCGAGCGCTTCTACCGCCAGGCGGAGCCGCGCTGGCGCGAGCTCTCGGAGAGCGCGGAGCTGGCGATCGTGTTCGCCGATTTCGAGCGGGTGCGCGCGCCGTCCGACGGGCCGCTCGAGGTCCCGGTGGGGCCGGGCCACCCGCTCGCGCGGGAATGGACGATCGTGTGCTGTGCGCCCGGGCACAGCGTGTGCCTCGCGGCGTGGGAGCGACCGCCGGCGCCGGGTGGCCGGCGTGGCCGAGCCCGGGTGCTCGAGGCGATCTGGAGCGTCGAGCCGGCGGTCGCGCACACCGCGGCCCGCGTCTGCGCGGAGATCGCGGGCGCCGCCGCCCCCGAGCTGCCCCAGCGGGTCGCGGACCGGCTCGGGCGCCCGCCCGCCCCGCTCGTGCCGGAGCAGCTCAGGCTGGCGGCGGCGATCACCAACCGCACGCTCTCCTACCTCGGGCCGGAGGCGCTCGATGGCCCGCGCAGCTCGCGGACGAGGGCCGAGACGCAGTAGGCGCCGCCGAGCGCGCCAAGCAGCCGGCGAAACGCGTTCGCCCCATCGACGAGCTCCTCGTAGGACCACCACAGCAGGCTGAGCCGGGCGGCGGTCGCCGCCCGCCGGGCGGTGGCGCCGCCGGTGCCGCGGGCGAGCGCGGCGGCGGCGACTGCGAGCATGAGCGGGCGGTTCGGCCGCTGGGCGATGACGTATCCGCGGACCATCAGACAGAGCCTCCTTCGTGGTCGAGGCCGCGAGCCAACTCGGCGTGGGCCGGGTCGTCGGCCGGAGAGCGCCGCGCGGTGAGCTCGGCCGCCGCCGCGCGCACCGGCTCACCGCCGCGATCGGGGTCGGCGAGCGCGAGCTCGACGAACGTCCGCATGCGCCGCCGGGTGCTCTGCAGGAAGCGCTCGCGCTCGCGACCGCGGAGCAGCCGGAAGCCGAGCGCGACGATCGGGTTGGCGATCGGCGCCTCGCGGGAGACCGCATGCACGCGGAACTCGACCTCGCCGCTGTCGGCCCACTTCCACACCTGCCAGTCCATCTGTCCCATCTCGACGTGGCCCTCGAGCGTGCGGTAGCTCCAGCCCCAGACTGTCACGGGCCGTGTCCCGATCCGGCTCTCGCGCTCGTACACCTCGGCGACGCGCACCCCCACGAGCAGGTGGAGCACGCCGAGCGCCCGCAGCTCCAGCACCATGTTGCGATTCTCGAGCGGGATCGCGGGGTCGTAGTAGGCGTGGACGATCGAGGGGTCGGCGAACTCGTAGCCGCGCATCAGCCGCCGCGCGATCTCCCAGCTGCCATCCGGAAGCGGGGGACCCGGCGGCTCGCCGGGCAGCGTCTGGCGCAGATCGGTGATTCGCCAGCCCTTCCCGGGATCCGCGTCCCGCAGCGCGGCGGGGTCGAAGTTGAGCGCCCGCCCGGGAAGCCCGGCGAGCATGCGTCTCACGCGCGGCGGCCCCAGCATCTCCGCGGCGGCCATGTCAGCGCTCCGGCACCCGCTCGGTGCTCATCCGCACGCCGCCCTCCATGCGCCCGCCGGACAGCGAGACGACGCCCTCGAGGAACGAGATCCACATGTGCGCCTGAACCTCCTTGGCCATCCGCAGATGGTGGTACAGGACGTTGACGAGCCGACTGCTCGAGCGCGCCCACGACTCGATCTCGAAGCTCACCGCCCCCTCGGGCGTCTCGTCGACCCGAAACTCGATCTGTCCCGCCTCCAGATGCCCGCGCAGGGTCGCGAGACGAAACGAGCGCGGGCCGACGGCGACCACCCGCACCGGGCCATCCCACGGCCCCGGCATGCGGACGACGAACTCGTCGCCGGCCGCCAGTCGCCGCTCGTCCCCGAGCACCTTCTCGAACCGCGCGAACGTCGTCGGCGCGGGGCGGTTGAGGTTGCGGTTCACTGCCGCCATGAGCTCCTCGCAGCGCGTGTCGGCGTCGCGGATGACCGTCCGGTAGCGGCGATGGAAGAGCGCCCCGTGCCCGTCGCGTTCGCCCTGCACCTCCTCGGCGCTGATCCCGGCCGGGAACGGCGGCACCTCGACGGCGTCCTCGGCGATGATTCGCTCGCTGCGATGCAGCGGCGTCGTGCGCCACATGTAGTCCCAGGAGGTGAGCGCGACGCCCACCGGCCAGGTGGCCGCGATCAGCCAGCGGCGTCTCCACGTCGGTCGCCGCGGCATCAGGCGGTTCTCGTCGGAAACCTCAACAGAGCGTTGAGGTTAACCGGTCGATGTGGGTAGGGTTATGCCGCATGATTGTTCGATACCTCCATCGCGCCGGCCTACGCTCCGATCACATGCAGCTTTTCTCGCTCGGGTCGGTCGGACTGTGCATCGCGCTCTGGATCCGCGCCAAGACGGTCGACCAGGACGAGCGCGGCAACGCCGAGCGGCGCGCGCTGTTCGTCGGTCTGTGGCCGCCGACGATCTGGCTGATCGGCGACTCGCTGCGACGCCATGAGTAGGCGAAGGGACGCGATGGCGGCCGTGCTGGCGACGCGGGTCGCCGGGGATCTGGCGGACATCGCGAGCACCGCGGCCGCCCGCCGCGGGCTTCCGGACGGATCCCTGGCGGCCACGGTCGCCGTTGCCGGCGCCTCCGCGCTCCTCACGCTGGCTCTGGCGACCACGACCTCATGCGGATCCAGGTGGCTCACGACGACGAACCGAACGGGGGACGGATGATGCGGGTGACGATCACGGGCGCGACGGGAACGATCGGCGCGGCGCTCGCCCGGGCGCTGCGCGAGCGCGGCGACCAGGTCGTGGCGCTGTCCCGGGACGCCGAGCGAGCGCGGCGCGCGCTCGGCGGCGATGTGGAGGTGTCCGTGTGGAGCGACCCGACCTCAGCCCCCCCGCCGGCGGCGGCGCTGCGCGGCGCCGACGCCGTCGTCCATCTCCTCGGGGAGCCGATCGACCAGCGCTGGACCCCCGAGGCCAAGCGGCGGATCGCCGATTCCCGAGTGCTCGGAACCCGCTCGCTCGTGGCCGGCCTGCGGGCGCTCGAGGCCGAGCAGCGTCCGCGCGTGCTCGTCTCCCAGTCGGCCGTCGGGTACTACGGACCGCGCCGCGACGACACGCGGCTCACCGAGGACGCCGGGCCGGGCACGGGATTCCTCGCCGATGTCGTGGTCGGCTGGGAGCGAGAGGCGGAAGCGGCGGCGGGGATGATGCGGGTCGCCCGGACCCGGACGGGGGTCGTGCTCTCGGGACGCGGGGGAGCGCTCGCCAGGATGCTCCCGTTCTTCAAGCTGGGGCTCGGGGGCCCGGTGGCCGGCGGCCGGCAGTACGTGCCGTGGATCCACCTCGACGACGTCGTCCGCGGCCTCGTGCACTGCGTCGACGACGGGCGGGCGAACGGTCCGCTCAACCTGACCGCGCCCGCTCCGGTGACGAACGCCGAGCTCTCCCGGGCGCTCGGCCGCGCACTCGGTCGTCCGGCGGTGCTGCCGGTCCCCGGGCCCGCGCTGCGGCTCCTCTACGGCGAGATGGCCGAGCTCGTCTGCGCCGGGCAGCGCGCCGTGCCGGCGCGCCTCGAGGAGCTTGACTTCGAGTTCGCCCATCCCGAGTTGGAGGCGGCGCTGCGCGACGTCGTCGGTTGACGATGGCGGTCCATCGTCTGCACGCCGAGCAGCATGTCGATCGGCCGATCGACGAGGTGTTCTCGTTCTTCGCTGCCGCGCGCAACCTCGAGCGGATCACGCCGCCGTGGCTGCGCTTCGAGGTGCGCACGCCCGAGCCCGTCGAGATGGCGGAGGGAACCCTCATCGACTACCGGCTGCGCGTGCACGGCGTGCCGGTGGGATGGACGTCGCAGATCGAGGTCTGGCGCCCGGGGTGCGAGTTCGTCGACCGCCAGCTGCGCGGTCCATACCGCCTGTGGCACCACCGCCATCGCTTCCGGGCCGCGGCCGGCGGGACCGTCGTCTCCGACGAGGTCCACTACGCGCCGCCGCTCGGCCCAGTCGGCGAGCTCGCCCATCCGCTGTTCGTGCGTCGCGACCTGCAGCGGATCTTCGCCTACCGGCGCGACGCGGTGAGGCGGATCCTCGGATGACCGCGCTGCTCTGGCTCCGGCGGGAGCTTCGCCTGCACGACCATCCGGCGCTGCACGCCGCCCGCCGCGATGACGCGCTGATTCCCGTGTTCTGCTTCGACGACCGGTTGCTCGGCGGCCGGCACGCGTCCGGGCCGCGCACCCAGTTCCTGCTCGAGTGCCTGGCCGAGCTCGACGAGGCGCTGCGCGCCCGAGGCAGCGGGCTCGTCGTGCGCCGTGGCCGGCCCGAGCGCGAGCTGCCGGAGCTCGCACGGCGCACCGGCGCGACCGTGGTGCACCTCACCGCCGACGTGAGCCCGTTCGCGCGTCGCCGCCAGGCGGCCGTCACCGCGGCGCTCGCCCGCGACGGCGTGCGGGTCATCGCCCATCCCGGAGTATTCGCGGTCGACGCGCCCCAGGACGTGCTCACCGGCGCAGAGGAGCCCTACACGACGTTCACGCCGTTTCACCGAAGCTGGCTGCGACGACCGCGCCGGGACGTGCTCCCCGCGCCGCGGACCCTGCCGGGCCTGGGCGCGTCGCCGGCCGGTGGGCCGCCGACCGGTGAGCTGCCGACGCTCGCGGCGCTCGGTCTGCGCCAGGAGGTCCCTGAGCCGGCGCCGGGCGGGGAGCGCGCGGCGCGGCGGGCGCTGCGACGGTTCATCGACGGCCCGATCGACGGGTACGCCGAGGGACGCGACCTGCTCGCGGGCGACGGGGTCTCGCGCCTCTCGCCCTACCTGCACTTCGGCTCCCTGTCCGCGCGCGAGCTTGAGCAACGGGCGCAGGAGCGGACCGGTCCTGGCGGCGCCGCGTATCGCCGGCAGCTCTGCTGGCGCGACTTCTTCGCTCACGTGCTCGCCCACTTCCCCGCCGTCGTCGACGAGGAGCTTCAGGAGCGCTACCGCGGAACGCTGCGCTGGAGTCGAGCGCCACGGCGCTTCGAGGCGTGGTGCGAGGGGCGAACCGGGTTCCCGGCGGTCGACGCCGCGATGCGCCAGCTCCGCCGCGAGGGGTGGATGCACAACCGCGCGCGGCTGATCGCCGGCTCGTTCCTCAGCAAGGATCTCGGCATCGACTGGCGCTGGGGCGAGCGCTGGTTCATGCGCCTGCTGCTCGACGGCGACGAGGCCTCGAACAACGGCAACTGGCAGTGGATCGCCTCGGTCGGCGCCGATCCGCAGCCCGCGTTCCGCCGCATGTTCAACCCCGCCGTCCAGCAGCGACGCTTCGATCCCGACGGCGCGTACGTGCGCCACCACGTGCCTGAGCTCTCCGAGGTGCCCGACGAGCACCTCGCCGAGCCGTGGCGGATGCCCGACGCCGTGCAGCGGCAGGCCAACTGCCGCATCGGACGCGACTACCCGAAGCCGATCGTCGACCACGCCGCGGCCCGGCGCGATGCTCTCGAGCGCTACCGCGACGCCTCCCGGCGCGGGCGAGGATGAGGGGCGTCGTGCTCGCGCCGTTCGCGCTCAGCTGAGAGGGGCTTATCGTCTCGCGGTCGTGGTCCTGTTCGTCGATGATGCGCTGCTCGTCGATGCGGCGCGCGCGGGGGACGTGGACGCGTTCTCCGAGCTCGTGCGGCGGCATCAGGGGCGGGTGTACCGGATCGCGCTGCGCATGCTCGAGTCCGATGCCGACGCGCAGGATGCCGCCCAGGACACGTTCGTGCGGGCCTGGCGGTCGCTGCCGCGGTTCCGGGGCGAGAGCTCGGTCGCGACGTGGCTGTACCGGATCGTCACCAACCGCTGCGTGAGCATGCTCGCGGCGCGGCGCGCCTCGGCGCCGCTGCGCGAAGGCGATGTTGCGGTCGAAACCGATGATCCGGCGTGGCTCGTGGCACAGCGCGAGCGGATGGACGCGGTCTCGCGCGCGGTCTCGCGGCTGCCGGATGACCAGCGGCTCGCGCTCGTGCTCCGCGACTACGAGGGCCTCTCCTACGCCGAGGTCGCCGAGGTGCTCGGGATCGGCGAGGGCGCGGTGAAGAGCCGCATCCACCGGGCGCGCGCCGAGGTGCTAAAGAGGACGGTGGGATGGCGCTAGACGACGCCCATGCCGGGTCGCTCCCGTGCGGCGCCTCGCTCGATGACCTGATCGCCCAGGTGACCGAGGGCGCTGCGCCGCTCGATCGTGCGCATCAGGCGGCCTGCCGGTACTGCCAGACCGCGCTGGAGGCGATCCGCGAGGCGTGGGAGGAGTTTCAGGCGGTCGCGCGGGCCGCGGTCGCGATCCCGGAGGATCTCACCGAGCGGATCGTCGCTCGCATCCAAGCGCTCGTCCGATCCGGCGGCGCAGGGATGGTGATCGACGCCGAGCTCGGCGAGACGCGCGTCGCCGATGCGGTGCTCGCGCGGCTGGTGCGGGCGAGCGCGATGTCGGTGCCCGGCGTGGCGCTCGCGACCGTCCGGAGCGCCGGCGAGGACCCCGAGCGGCCCGGCAGCGTGCGGGTCGCGCTCCGTCTCGTCGCCGTGCTCGGGCCCCCGATCGACAGGCTCGCCGAGCGCGTCCGGGAGCGGGTGTTCACGGACCTCGAAACGCAGGCGGGTGCGGCCGTCTCGCGGGTCGACGTCGCCGTCGAAGACATCGTCGCCGAGCCCGGCGAAGGTTCCTGAAGGTTTTCCGCGCCTGCGGTCAGACGTCGAGCACGGCGTGCCCGCGTGGCATGAACGCCCATCGGGTCGCCGGCTCAGGCGGCGGCCGCGTCGCCGCTCACGTCCGGGATGGCGAGCTCCTCGAGCTCGCCGGGACGCTCGCCGCGCAGCAGCCAGCCGCTCTCGACGGGGCGCACGAGGTCCATGCGCGAGAGTTCGGACAGCGCGCTTGTCACCGTCGGACGCCGGGCGGCAACCATGTCCGCAAGCACCGAGTGGGTGATCGACAGCGGCAGGAGGACGCCCTCGCTGCGCACCCGCCCCCAGCGATCGGCCAGGTGCCAGAGGAGCATGTGCACGCGCACGTTGACGCGCGCGTGGTGGACGATCGCCATCAAGATCTGCAGGTTGCGCGTGCGGTTGAGCGCGCGGTCGACGAACGCGCCGGTCAGCTCCGGAAACTCGGAGAAGCGCCGCGCGGCCTCGACGTCGAGCACCGCGAGCCTCGCGGGGGTGAGCACGCGCCACCCGGCGGTCACCGGAAGCGTCGTCGTCGGCGGCACGCCGTAGCGCGGGCGCATCAGGTCGCCCTCGCCGACGATCTCCGCGCCGAACCGGCCATCGACGCCGACCCGCCGCAGGAGCAGCCCCTCGAGCACGAGCAGTCCGATCCCGTCGAACAGGTGCATCGAGCCGGGGATCGTCCAGCGCCCGCGGGGCACGCGCACCGTGCTCGCCGTGCACCGCTCGGCCGCCGCGGCGCGGCGCTCGCCAGGGAGCATTTCTCCGAGTTCGGGATCCTCCTCCAGCAGCCTGCAGTCAGGCGCCGCGGAGACGGTCGACGGCATCAGACGATTCATCTTAGGGCGCGAACGGATGACGCTCTCCGTCGGCGGGGGGCGGGCCGCTCTCCGAGCCGTAGAATCGGGGTTCGACAGCGAGGGAGGTCACACGTGAGTGAGGCGTATGCCAGGGGAGCCGAGACGGTTCCCCTGCTTGAGGAGACGATCGGCGCCAACCTCGATCGCACGGTCGCTCGCTGGCCCGACCGCGACGCGCTCGTCTCCTGCGCCGAGGACGTGCGCCTGAGCTGGCGCGAACTTGGCCAGGCGGTCGACGAGGTCGCGCGCGCGCTGCTCGCCGCCGGCCTGCGGACGGGGGACCGGCTCGGGATCTGGAGCCCGAACCGGCACGAGTGGACGCTCGTGCAGTTCGCCACCGCCCGGATCGGGGTGATCCTCGTCAACATCAACCCCGCCTACCGGACCTCCGAGCTCGAGTACGCGCTGCGCCAATCGGGATGCCGGATGCTGATCGCGGCCGACTCGTTCAAGAGCTCGGACTACCGGGCGATGGTCGACGAGGTGCGGCCGGGTCTCGACGCCCTCGAGCGGGTCGTGTTCCTCGGCGGCGGCGAATGGTCCGAGTTCGTCGCCGGCGGCGAGACGATCGACCCGGCGCAGATCGCCAGGATCGGCGCCGAGCTTCAGCCGAGCGACCCGATCAACATCCAGTACACGAGCGGCACAACCGGCTTCCCCAAGGGCGCGACGCTCACCCACCGCAACATCCTCAACAACGGCTACTTCGTCGGCGAGTACTGCCGGTTCACCGAGCGGGACCGGCTCTGCATCCCGGTCCCGTTCTACCACTGCTTCGGCATGGTGATGGGCAACCTCGGCTGCAGCTCGCACGGCACGACGATGGTCATCCCGGCGCCCGGCTTCGATCCGGCCGCGACACTCGCGGCCTGCTCGCGGGAGCGCTGCACGGCTCTCTATGGCGTGCCGACGATGTTCATCGCGATGCTCGATGACCCGGGGTTCGCCGAGCACGACCTGTCCTCGCTGCGCACCGGGATCATGGCGGGCTCGCCCTGCCCGGCCGAGGTGATGCGGCGGGTGATGGAGCTCATGCACATGGGCGAGGTGACGATCGCCTATGGCATGACGGAAACCTCTCCGGTGTCGACGCAGACCTCGCCCGAGGACCCCGTCGAGAAGCGCGTCGCCACCGTCGGGCGGGTCCATCCGTGGGTCGAGATCAAGGTGATCGACCCGGACTCAGGGGATACGGTGCAGCGCGGCGAGGCTGCCGGCGAGCTCTGCACGCGCGGCTACAGCGTGATGAAGGGCTACTGGGAGGACCCTGAGCGCACCGCCGAAGCGATCGACGCAGAGGGGTGGATGCACACCGGGGACCTGGCGACGATGGACGAGGACGGCTACGTCGCGATCGTCGGGCGCAGCAAGGACCTCGTCATCCGCGGCGGGGAGAACGTCTACCCGCGCGAGGTGGAGGAGTTCCTCTACGGTCATCCAGAGATCGCCGACGTGCAGGTGATCGGCGTTCCCGACGAACGCTACGGCGAGGAGCTGATGGCGTGCGTCATCCGCCGCGAGGGTGCCGAGCTCGACGAGGAGGGGGTGCGCGAGTTCTGTCGCGGCCGGATCGCGCACTTCAAGGTGCCGCGCTACGTGCGCTTCGTCGACTCGTTCCCGATGACGGTCACCGGCAAGGTCCAGAAGTTCAAGCTCCGCGAGGACGCGGTCCGGCTGCTCGGCGAGCGCGCCGCGTCGCGCTGAGCGTCGTCCGGCGCACGCTCGGCGTTGTCCCGCGCGCGTCGTCCGCGTCCGCCGCGCGCCCGCGTCTCCCCGCGTCGTCCGCATCGTCCCGCGTCGTCCCGCGTCGTTCGCGCGGCCGCTCAGTGGGCCGCGACCGTCCGGTTGCGCCCGGTCTGCTTGGCCTCGTAGAGCGCCGCGTCGGCGCGGCCGAACAGCTCGCCGCCGCTCTCCCGGCCGTCCCACGCCGCGACGCCCGCCGAGGCGGTGAGCCCACCGGCCGTCGCCACCCGGAGCCGCTCAACGACCTCGGCGGCGACCTTGAGCGGCCAGGCGGGGATGAGCGCCGCGAACTCCTCGCCGCCGTAGCGCGCGAGCAGGTCGGAGCTGCGCAGCTGCGACTGCCAGGCGCGCGCGGACTCCGCGAGCACCCGGTCGCCGGCCTGGTGGCCGTGCTCGTCGTTGAAGCGCTTGAACCCGTCGAGGTCGAGCACGGCGATGCACACCGGATGGCGGTCGCGGACGGCGCGGGCGAGCTCCCGGCGGACCGCCTCCTCCCAGGCGCGACGGTTCGGCAGGCCGGTGAGCTCATCGGTGAGCGCGAGCCGCCGCAGCGAGTCGACGGCGTCGAGACGCTCCTGGAGCATCCCGAGCAGCTCCCCGACCTGGGAGCCGGCGACCGACAGCGCGTCGAGGATCGCGTCGTCGGGCGCTCGCGTGCTCGACGACAGGAACGCGATCACGCCGGTGGGTGCGCCCGCGCGCAGCGTGGGCACGGCGATCGCGCCGTGCAGGCCCGCCTGCTCGATGAGCGCCGCGGCCCGAAGCGCCGTCTCGCCGGCGAGATCGGCCGCCCAGCGCGCCCTGCGGGCCGCGAACGCGCGCTCGGTGAGGCTTCCGGCGAGAGCGAACCGGGTGCGCAGGATGTCGCGGGCGTCGATCTCACGCGCGCTCCACGCGGCGAGGAGCTCAAGCGTGGCCTCGTCGGAGCCGAGCGACCAGTAGCCGCCGAGCTCCCAGCCCATCGAGTTTCCCAGCGACGCGACGAGCGACTCGACCGCCTCCGCCGGCGAGTCCGTGCGCGCCATGGCGCCGGTGACCGCCTGGGTGGCGGCGAGCACCCGCTCGGTCGCGTGCTGCCGGGAGACGTCGTGCAGGTAGGCGGTGGCGCGCGCCGGCTGGGTCGGCTCCGCGGCCGGCACGGCGATGACCGCGGCGCGCAGCTCATGGCCGTCCGCGCAGCACAGGCCGAGCTCGGCGCGGAGCGCGGTCGCCCCCGGACGGAGCTCCGCGAGCAGCGCCTGCAGGAGCGGCCGGTCGGAGGGCACCGTGCGTTCCGCGAGCGCCCGTCCGAGGGCAGAGCGGTCGCCGAGCAACGCCTCGGCCGCATCGTCGATCGCCATCACGACGCCCGAGGCGTCGAGCTCGATCGTCGCCTCCCGCTCGATTGTCGTCTCCCGCTCGCGTTCGCCCGCCGGCCCGCGGTGCGCAGGCGCATCGTCGTCGACGCGCTCGCGCGAGCTCTGAGACGTCCGCGAGGCGTCAGACATTGTGAGGAGATGGATACCAGTTGGGGACGACGGCACCCACCGACGGCCGATACGGCAAAGCCCCGCACGAAGCGGGGCTTCACGAGTGCGCCCGAGAGGACTCGAACCTCCACGGACCATACAGTCCACAAGGCCCTCAACCTTGCGCGTCTACCAATTCCGCCACAGGCGCGTGGGCGGCCGAGTATAGCCCCAGTCCTTCGGACGAACGAGCTCTCATACGACCCGCAGTGCTTCGCACGGACGAGTCCGGACACAGTCCGGTGCCGTCTCCATCGCTGGCTGATCGTGAGTCTGTCCGCCGGCCCCGCTACATTCTCGAACACATGTTCGACCACCGTCCTTAGGACCGACGCGTCCAGGCTTGATCGCCTTCATTCAGGGAGTTGATGGCATGGATCTGACGAAACGACAGCAGGAGATCTTCGACTTCATCAAGCGCTACACCGCCGAGACCGGTTACCCGCCAACGGTGCGTGACATCGGCAGGGCGGTCGGTCTGGCGTCGTCCTCGACCGTCCACGCGCACCTGGCGAACCTCGAGCGGATCGGGCTGCTCCGGCGCGACCCGACGAAGCCGCGCGCGATCGAACTGCTCGACCGAGCGACGGCGAGCATGCGCGCCGCGATGAAACCCGGCCTGCCGCTCGTCGGCCACGTCGCCGCCGGCCAGCCGATCGTCGCGGAGGAGAACATCGAGGAGTACATCCAGACGCCCGAGTTCGCGGGCGGCGACGCGGGCTCGTACCTGCTGCGGGTCCGCGGCGACTCGATGAAGGACGTCGGGATCCTCGAGGGCGACCTCGTCGTCGTCAAGCCGCAGGACACGGCCGAGGATGGCGAGATCGTCGTTGCGCTCGTCGGCGAGGAGGCGACGGTCAAGCGTTTCTTCCAGGAGCGCGACCACGTCCGGCTGCAGCCGGAGAACGCGGAGATGGAGCCGATCATCAGCCGCGACGTGCGCGTGCTCGGGCGGGTGGTCGGCCTGATGAGGAACATCTCATGACTCCCGTCGAGCTGCGGAGGCGACGAGCCGGCCCGCGAGCCGCCGATCGGAGGCGGCCCGGCGGCGGCGAGGGGCCTCGCGCGTCGCAGCGGCCCGGCGCGGACGCTCCGCTCAGCCTGTTCGGCGATGGTGGCGCCCGGTCAGCCGTGGCCCCGGTGGGTCGGGAGGAGGTGGCCATCGTGCGGCCGGTCGGCCCCGCGCCCGCCGACGGTGGGGAGCGGGGAACGCTCGCGGAGCTCGTCGCTCGACTGTGGGAGGAGGTGATCGCCGAGGGGCGGACGGCCTGTCCGTTGTGCGGCGGCGAGATCATGGGCCGGGCGAGCGCGCACGCGCGTCCGACCGAGGGCCGCTGCCGGGAGTGCGGGACGACGATCGCCTGACGCCCCGCCGCCGCGGGCGGCCTCTGCGCCCGCAAGGGGTTTGCGAGCTCCTGCGCGGGCGGTAGTCTCGATCCTGCAGGCTGAGCAGTCGCGGAGGTGTTACGCCTTCGAGGAAAGTCCGGACATCACAGGGCAGGGTGGTCGGTAACGCCGACCCGGGGAAACCCGCGGGAAAGTGCCACAGAAATGACACCGCCTACGTCCGGCGTCTCATGGCGCCGGGCCGGCAAGGGTGAAATGGTGCGGTAAGAGCGCACCGGCGTCGCGGTGACGCGGCGGCCAGGCAAACCCCACCCGATGCTAGGCCAAGCAGGACCGTTCGCAGGTGGCCCGCCGAGGTCCG
>Ga0209061_1001255_pt1 | contig 44444 bp, 37 predicted proteins | sample Coa_R1_10_FD_187157 | JGI IMG/M metagenome (GOLD analysis project Ga0209061, IMG submission 187157) | Surface soil microbial communities from Centralia Pennsylvania, which are recovering from an underground coalmine fire - Coalmine... | ecosystem: Environmental > Terrestrial > Soil >...
TCGAGTGCATTACCTGTATGTAAGGAAAACCGGGCGAGCGGGCCGGGCGGCGTCCCGGGTGAGGGCTGCGGTGACTGCTCCGGCGGCCGCCGCAGGCGGCGTACGGCTACCGTCCGCGCCGGCCTCATCCGGCGGTGGCGGGCTCGTCATCGTCGCGGGCGGCGCAGGCCGGCAGCGGCATCTGCGCGAGCAGCCGGCGCGCAGCAACGACTTCGAGGAGGTGGCCGTTTTGGTGTGGTTCTACAGGTCACGGATGCCCGCGGTGCTGGCCGCCGCGGCCGCCGTGAGCTTCGCGGCCGCGGGGTGCGGTGGCGGAGGATCGGGTTCGTCCAGCAGCGGATCGTCTGGTGGTGTTCCGGCCACTGCCAGGCAGACCGTCGTGTTCGCCGAGTCGGGGCTTGGCACCGAGGGGCAGCAGACGCAGAAAGCCATCGACGCCTTCGAGAAGGCGAACCCGAACATCAAGGTCAAGATCGATGTGCTGTCGTCGGACTCCACGACGTACCTGTCCCAGCTTGAGCACGCTTTCATCGCGGGCTCGTCGACCCCGGATGTGTTCGAGTCCGACGTGACCTACCCGGCCAAGCTGGCGCAGGCCGGCTGGGTGATGCCGCTGACGACGTTCCATCCGGACACGAGCCAGTTCTTCTCTCACGAGGTGGCGGCGGGCACCTACAAGGGCACGGTGTATGCCATCCCGTGGTTCGACAATCCGGAGGGCCTGTTCTACCGGACCGACCTGATCCCGGTCCCGCCGGCGAGCCCGGCGCAGGTGGTGTCCGACGCCCGGGCGGCGATGAAGAAGGACCCGTCGCTGAAGGAGGGGCTGGCGTTCGAGGGCGCCAAGTACGAGGGAGCGATCACCTCGTTCCTGACGGTCGCCCCGGCCTTCGGCGGGACGCTCAGCCCCTCGGACATCAACACCCCGGGCAACGTGAAGGCGCTGACCTGGCTGCACGATGCGGTCTACACGAACCACATCGCGCCGACCGCGGTCACCGGCTGGCAGGAAGGCCAGGTGCAGCAGGAGTTCACGTCCGGTCATGCGGCGTTCGCGATCGACTACCCGTTCGTGGAGTCGGTCGCGGCGACCTCGCCGGTCAAGGGAAAGGTCGGCTACATCCCGTTCCCGGCGGCCTCGGGCGGCACGCCGGGCTCGGCGCTCGGCGGTGAGATGCTGGCGATCAACGCCAAGAGCGCGCATCCGGCGGCGGCCTGGAAGCTGATCCAGTACCTGACCAGCGCGCCGGCGGAGATCGCCAGGGCCGAGGCGACCGGTGACCCGCCGTCGCTGCCCAGCGCCTACACCCCGGCGCTGTACGCCAAGGCGCCCTACTTCAAGGCCGTGAAGACGCTGAACACCTACTCGGTGCCCCGGCCGGTGAACCCGAACTACCTGAACGTCTCCAACGATCTGCAGGCGATGCTGTCCCAGGTGTATGCGTCTTCCAGCCCGGCGGCGCCGGCTGCGGCGCTGAAGGCGGCGGCACCGGCCGTCAAGCAGGCGGCCAGCGCCACCCCGGGGTCATGATGGGGCGGATCGGCCGGGCGGCTCGGGAGCATGCGGTGCTGCGGGGCGGGGCGCTGGCGAGCCAGCGGCTCCGGCCCGCAGCGGGCGCGGCAGGCGGCCCTGGCGGGCCGGGCTGGGAGGCCCCGGTGATCACCGGGGCCCCGGCCCACCGCCGGCCCCGGTGGGCGTTCCGCGGACCGCAGCCGCGGCGGCCGGGCGCAGGGGGGCGGCTGGCCGCCGACCGGCGCCTTGGCTACCTGCTGGTGGCGCCCGCGGTGGTCCTGCTGCTGGCGGTGACGGCGTACCCGCTGGTCTCGAACGTGTGGAACTCACTGCACTTTGAGAACCTGAGCTACGGCAACCTGCCGCACGCGTTCGTCGGCGGCAAGAACTACGGGGCGATGTTCACGTCGGCGGGGTGGGTCGCCGCGCTGGTGCGTACGCTGGCGTTCACCGCGGTCACGATCGCCGTCGACACCGTGGTCGCGCTCGCCCTGGCGCTCATGCTGCACAAGAGGTTCCGCGGCCGGGGGTTCGTGCGGGCGGCGGTCCTGGTGCCGTGGGCGGTGCCGACGGTGGTGTCGGCGATGCTGTGGAAGACGATGTTCGACCCGCGGGCCGGGTTCGTCGACTACTTCCTCGGGGCGATCAACCCGTCGTGGGCGAACATCACCTGGGTCAACGCGAGCGTGTGGCGGTCCTGGGCGGTCATCTTCATCGCTGACTCGTGGAAGAACATCCCGTTCGTCGCGATCATCTTGCTGGCCGGCCTGCAGGTGATCCCGAACGACGTGTACGAGGCCGCGCGGATCGACGGGGCGGGCGCCTGGCGGTCGTTCCGCCAGGTCACGCTGCCTCTGCTGAAGCCGGCCCTGGGGGTGGCGCTGATCTTCCGCACCCTGCAGGCGCTGCTGGTCTTCGACGTGGTCTACATCCTGACCGGCGGCGGGCCGGGCACGTCCACCGAGTCGCTGTTCTTCCTGAACTACCAGACATTTATCACAGGAACCGACTTCGGCCTCGGCGGGGCGATGTCGGTGCTGCTCGTCGTATTGGCCCTGGTGGTATCCGCCGGGTACGTGCGGCTGATGAGGCCGCAGACATGAGGGCCGCGACGTGAAAGGAGGCATGGCATGACGACGGCGCTTGCGAGAGCCGGTGCCGGGCCGGGCCGGGCCGCCATCCGGCGGCGCCCCGGCCGCGGCTGGCGGACCGGGCGCACCGTGACCAGGCAGGTGCTGTTCTACCTGGCAGCGCTGGCCGTGGTGGTGATCGCGCTGTTCCCCTTCTACTGGATCCTGCGGACCTCGCTGGAATCCAACACCCAGGTCGCGGCCGGTGTCGGGGGGGCGAACGGGGTGCTGCCGTCGCACCTGTCCGGCAGCGCCTACGTGACCGTGTTCACCAAGCAGCACTTCCTCACCCCGCTGATCAACAGCGCCATCGTGTCCCTGGCTGCCACCGCGCTGACGATCGTCGTGGGCTCGCTGGCCGGCTACGCCCTGGCCCGGCTGCGGATCCGCGGCACCGGGGCGATCTTGTCGTTCGTCTTGCTGGCCGGGTTCTTCCCGACGATCGCGATGGTCGGCCCGCTGTTCCTGGTCCTGAAGGACCTGGGGATCCTCGACAGCATCTACCCGCTGATCATCGTCTACCTGGTCTACACGCTGCCGATCTCCACCTGGCTGCTGAAAAACTTCTTCGCCCAGATCCCCGGGGAACTGGAGGAGGCGGCCCTGGTGGACGGCGCCACCCGGCTGCAGACCCTGCGCAAGGTGATCGTGCCGGTCGCGGTGCCGGGCGTGTTCACCGCGGCGATCCTGTCGTTCATCCTGGCCTGGAACGACTTCACCTTCGCCGTGTCGTTCCTGCAGACACCCGGCCACTTCACCGTGCCGCTGGCGATCGTCACCTTCGGCGAGAGCCAGTTCCAGGTGTTCTACAACCTCATCGACGCCGCTGTGGTCATCGTCTCCATCCCGATCGCCCTGCTCGTGCTGTTCGCCCAGCGCCGCATCGTCTCCGGCCTCACCGCCGGCTCCTTCCGCTGACTGCCCAGGCTCGTCAGCCGGGCGCGGATCATGCACCGGAGCATGCGGCCCGGATGGGCCCAACGCGCAGGAGTACTCATGAATCCGCCTGGTCTCCCTGGAGCGGCGCCGGCATGAGCGGACGCAGCGCCCCGGCGCCCTTCCCGCCCGGGTGCCGGCCGAGGAGGGTCTTCCCCGGGCGGCCGCCTGAGCTGGCGCGGCTGCGCCGCTGGCTGGCGTGTCTGGGCCGAGGTCGCCTGGACCGGGCAGAACGCGCATCCGGCCGCTGCCTCGCCTGGCGCATGCGGACGGGATGAATAAGCCGCCGCAGCCGCGGGCCCGGGCCTCCACCCCGGCCGCGGCTGAGCCAGGCGAGTGCCATATCTGCGCCAGCCGGACGGGCCAGAATAAGGGCATGCCCAGTGATCACGCCGGTTTTCCGCGGCGGGCGGTGCCGGTGAGCCGGGCCGTGGCTGCCCTGCTCGCCGCCGTAGCGGTGCCGGCACTGCTTGCCGCCGCGCCGCGAACCTGGCGGCTGGCCGCGCCGGCTGCGGCCCTGGGCAAGCCTACGTCCCCGGCCGCACGGCAGGGGCACACGGCCCGGCCGTCCGTGAAACTCGCGAGGTCTGCGGCGCCCGGGGCGCCGGCGCGTCCCCCGGCGGGGGTGCCCGTGCCCGTGCCGGCACCGGCGCCCTCCCGGCCAACGCTGAGCTGCTCGCCCGCGAGCGGCGTGCCCCGCGTGGCCAGCGAGCCGTGGGCCCAGCGTGCGCTGGAGTTCAGCAGCGTGTGGGCCCCGGTCCTGGCCCGGGGCCAGGGTGTCACCGTCGCAGTGGTCGACAGCGGTGTCGATGCCATCCCGCAGCTCGCCGGCCGGGTGACCGCGACTGACCTGACGGGAACCGGCATGCAGGACTGCGTGGGCCATGGGACCGAGATCGCGTCCATCATCGCGGCAAGCGACATGACGTCCAGCGGGGTTCCCTTCGTCGGCGTGGCGCCGCAGGCCAGGATCCTTTCGGTCAAGTACACAAACCAGGATCAGAACGGCAGCCCGGCCCTCCTGGCCCGCGGCATCAGGGACGCGGCGGAACTGGGCGCCGACGTCATCAACGTGTCGTCAACCGTCAACGTGAGCACTCACGCGCTGCGCTCGGCGGTGGACTACGCGCTGAGCAGGAACGCCGTGGTCGTGGCATCTGCGGGCAACGACGAGAACGGCCAGAAGGGCCCGTTTTACCCCGCAGACTATCCCGGTGTCCTGTCGGTCGGCGCGGTGGAAAGCAACGGGGCGCTCGCGCCGTTCTCCGACCAGCGAACCCGCGTCACTGTCACCGCCCCGGGGGCCAGCATCACAGCCGCCGCGCCGGGCGGGTACGTGACCGGGCTGCAGGGGACGAGTTATGCCACCGCCTTCGTGTCCGGTGTGGCAGCCCTCGTCAGGTCCCACTACAAGCTGACGGAGTCCCAGGTGGTGAGAACGATCCGCGCGAGCGCGGACGGGTCCGCTGGGGTGGGCACCGGCAACGGGCTGGTCAACCCGGTGCGGGCGGTCACCACGGTCCTGCCCGCGATTTTGTCCACGGGCGCCCCCTCACCGCCGGCCAGCCCCCGGCCGGTCGCCGTGGCGAGGGCCCCCGCACCTGACCGTGCGGACCGCGCGGTCGCGCTGGAGCTCACCGCGGGGACGCTCGGCGCGGCCGTCCTCACCGTGCTCGGCGCCGTAGTGATCACCTACGGGCGGCGCCGCCGCTGGCGGCCAGGCCAGGTACGGTTACTGACGGGGATCGTCGGCAAGCCGGCACCCGTGCCCTGCGAGCAGAGGAAACATGCCCTTGTTGTCCGGTTTCTGGCGTTTTTCCTGGTAACCCGCCGCAGCCTCATGCTCTTCCGTCGACGGCACTGCGGCCCCGGTACATCACAGCCCTGTTGTTGTCCCTGACAGGGTCTTGTGTGGGCTGCGCTGGCAGCGTTCCGCGCAGCCGCAGCAGCCTTCGGGAAACACGCCGATGGGCCACGATAAGGGCATGCCAGATGCCTTGGCGATCTTCCCGGCGAGTGTCCGCGCCGGCACCGGCTCGCCGCGGGATCGCTGGTCACGTGCCCGTACACCAGGGCCGTGCCGGGGAACGCCCTGAGGCCGCTGCCGCCGCGCAGGCCGTCCCCGCAGGACCCGCACCCAGCGCAGACCATGACCTGCCGGTCAGGTACCGGGGCCGTCAGCGCTTGCCAGGGGCTGCTCTGGTTTTTGGTGTGCCCCGCCCTCGCCGGGCCCGCTTGCCGCAGCAGGCCGCGGCACCGCGGCCGCCTGCCCCGCAGCGCCATGCCCGTCCGCCGTTGTGCCGGCGTCGCCGGCCAGGGCGGTCTGGACCAGCCGGGCGCCCGTGCGGCGTTCCACGAACAGGCCGCGTCCCGGCGGCTGGGCCTCCGGGCGGACGCCGCCGAGCAGCGCGCCCTCGTCCCTGCTGCCGGACATGAGCAGGCCCGGCGAGCCCATGTCGCGGATCCGCTGGATGACCGGGTCGAACAGGGAACGGCCCGCGCCGCCGGCCGACCGGGCGAGGATCACGTGCAGCCCGATGTCACGTCCCTGGGGGATCAGGTCGGCGATCGGGAGCAGCGGGTTGGTGGTCCCGGCGACCAGGTCGTAGTCGTCGACGATCAGGAACAGCTCGGCCCCGTGCCACCAGGAACGGCTGCGCAGTTGCGCGGGCGTGAGATCGGGCGGGGGAAGCCGCTGCAGCATGGCGTCCCGCACCTCGCTGATGAGCTGCGCCGCGGCGGTGGGGGCCGCGGCGTACCCGATCTGGTGCGGGCAGCCCGCGTGGTCCAGCAGCGACCTCCGGTAGTCGACGAAGATCATCCGTGCTGTTTCCGGGGAGTACCTGGCGGCCACCGCGTCGGCGACGAGGGCGAGCAGGTTGGACTTGCCGCACTCGGTGTCGCCGAAGATAAGAAAGTGCGGGTCGCTGCCGAAGTCCAGGAGCACCGGCGACAGCGCGGCCTCATCGAGGCCGAACGGGATCCGCGTGCCCGTCGCGTCCGGGGCGGGCAGCTCGCTCGCCGGGAACGCGGCGGGGAGCAGGCGCACGCCCGGCGCGCGGCTCCCCTGCCACGCCGCGCTGACGGTCTCGACCAGCTTGCGCACGCCGTCGGCCAGGCTGGCGGCGTCCGGCTGCCCGTCGATGCGCGGCAGCGCGGCCAGGAAATGCAGCCCCTCACGGGTGATGCCGCGGCCCGGCGAGTCCTCCGGCACGTTGGCGGCGAGCTTGCGGGCGACCTGGGACTCGTACGGGTCCCCCAGGCGCAGTTCCATCCGGCTACCAAACAGGTCCCTGATGGCAGGCCGGAACTCCGACCATTTGGCCGCCGTGGCCAGCACATGCACGCCATAGCCCAGGCCTCTGGCAGCGATGGCCGTGATGACCTGCTCGAGCTGCTCGAACTCCTGCCGCAGGGTAAGCCACCCGTCGATGACGAGGAAGACGTCACCATATCCGTCACCAGCGAGTTCGCCGCGTGCGCGCATCGCCCGGTAGGCGGCGATCGACTCGATGCCGAGGCGGGCGAACTCCCGCTCCCTGCGCGCCAGCAGGGCCTCCACCTCGGCGACGGTACGGCGCACGCGGTCGGTCTCCAGCCGGGTGGCGACGCCGCCTGTATGGGGCAGCCCGGCCAGCGCGCCGAGCGCCCCGCCGCCGAAGTCGAGGCAGTAGAACTGCACCTCCTCCGGCGTGTGCAGCAGCGCCAGCGAGCAGATCAGGGTGCGTGCCACGGTGGACTTGCCGCTGCGCGGCGCCCCCACCACGGCTGCATGGCCAGCAGCCGCGGAAAGGTCCGCCCACAGCAGGTCACGGCGCTGCTCGAATGGGCGGTCCACGATCCCGGTGACGGCGCGGAGCCGCCCCCGCCACGCCGGGTCCTGCGCGGTATAGCCGTCCTTTTCCGTGACCGACAGCGGGGGCAGCAGCTCACCGAGCGTCGGCGGCACGTCCAGCGGCGGCAGCCAGATCCGCCGGGCGGGCGTGCCCTGCCCGGCGAGCTGCCTGACCACCACGTCGAGGAGGCTCTCCGCCGCCCCGCCGTCGGCGCCCGCGGGTTCCTCCCTGATCACCTCCGGCCGGATGTAGCCTGGCCCGTACGGCACGATCATGTGCCGCACCCGGTACCGTGGCCCGGCGCGCCTGCGCCCCGTGGCAGGCCCGGAGACGTACGCGGCCTTGAACCTGGTCATCTCCTCGGTGCCGGTCTTCAGGTAGCCGCTGCCGGGCTGCGGCGGCAGCTCGTAGGCATCAGGGACGCCGAGCACGATGCGGGACTCCGCCGCGGAGAACGTGCGCAGCCCTACCCGGTAGGACAGGTGCGAGTCGAGGCCCCGCAGCCTGCCTTCCTCCAGCCGCTGGGAAGCGAGCAGCAGGTGCACGCCGAGTGACCTTCCCAGCCGCCCGATCATGACGAACAGGTCGATGAAATCCGGCCGCGCCGACAGCAGCTCGGAGAACTCGTCGATGACCACGAACAGCGCCGGCAGCGGCGGGAACTCGGCGGCGAGCGCGCCGGCCGCGCGGGCCGCGGTGTACTCGCGCACGGAGGCATAGTTGCCCGCCGAGCGCAACAGCTCCTGCCTGCGGACCAGCTCGCCGTGCAGGGCGTCGTGCATCCGGTCCACCAGGGGCAGCTCGTCCGCCAGGTTGGTGATCACCGCGGCGACGTGTGACAGTTTGTCCATGCCGAGGAAGGTGGCGCCGCCCTTGAAGTCCACCAGCACGAAATTGAGCACGTCGGGCGAATGGGTGAGCGCGAGGCCGAGGACCAGCGTCCGCAGCAGCTCGGACTTGCCCGACCCTGTCGCGCCGATGACCAGGCCGTGCGGGCCCATCCCGCCCTGCGCGGACTCCTTGATGTCCAGCTCGACCGGCTGGCCGCCGGAGTCGGTGCCGATCGGCACCCGCAGCATGGTGCGGGCGGTGCGCGGCCGCCAGCCAGCCTGCACGTCGAGCGCGAGCGGGTTGGCGATCCCGAGCAGCGACGTCAGCGTCGTGTCGGCGACGAGCGGGTCCTCGCTGCCCGCCGCACCCGGCCGCAGCGGTGCGAGCTGCTTCGCGAGCGCGGCCGCCTCGGTGAGCGACAGCGCGTCGGGCACGCCGACCGGCGTGCGCACCTCGAAGCCCGCCCGGTCCCTGCTGATCACCTCCACGCCGTCCCTGGTGACGGCCAGGTGCAGCGCGGCCGTCGCCGGCGGCCCGCCGGCCTGGGGCGCCGCGTCGATGACGACGGCCCCTTCGACGCCGTCGGTGCCGAGCAGCGAGTCCTGCATCCTTGCGCCGCCGTCGACGATGACGACGTAGTACGGGAGCACCGCGGACGGGTGGCCGGAGAAACGCGGCCGCTCCCTGAACTCCTGGCCGAGCATCCCTTCGAGCTGCGGCAGGGCGGGGGCCATCAGCCGGACCGGCCCCGCGGCGTCAAGCTCGGTCTGGTGCATGTTGTGCGGCAGCCACTTGATCCACTCCCAGTGCCTGATCCGCTCCGGGGAGGCGCACACGCAGATGCGGAGATCGTCGGGCGAATGGAAAACAGCGAGCTGCCCGATCATCGCCCGGAGCATGGCGCAGGCCGCTGCGGGGTCGCCGTCGGCCGAGACCTTGGCGAACGACCGCAGGTTGATGCCGATCGGCAGATCCGGCACGCTGCCGTGGGCGCGCACGAAGCGCCGCAGCGCGCCCGCGCACAGCGGGTCCAGGTCATCGGCGGGTTTGGTGTCCGGAGGCACGAGCCGGACCGCGAGCCGCTGGGTCCCCGTCCCGATGCGCGCGCTGGCGAAGTTGTCCCCGGACGGGCGGCGCTCCCAGACCCGCCGGAGTTCCCGGTCAGCGAGGAAGGCGGCCAGCGCACGCGGCGCGGGGTGCGTCCACTCCAGCGCCGCACGCTGTTCCGCCGCAGCCTGCTGGGCCCTGCGTCTGACCTGCCCGAGATAGCGCAGGTAGTCCCTGCGCTGGCCGTCCAGCTTAGCCCTGCGCTCGCCCTTGCCGCGGCCGATCTGGCCGAGCGCCATGCCGCCCATGCCGAGGGCCATCGCGCCGCCCCCCACGTACTGCACGGGGGTGGCGTGCGGGCCCGCGATCATCGCGACCATCCCGACCGTCATCGCGAGCATCGGCAGGTACATCAGCGTCTGCCGGAAACTGTCCTGGGTGACTTCCGGGATTTGCGGCGGCTCCTGAAGGACGATCTCGCCGTGCGGAAGCTGCGGCGGGTCGGGCTGGCGCGCACGGCGGACGACGACAGTGGTCATGCCGCCGCCTCCTCCTGCCGTGCGCCCCGCCTCACCACGAGCTTCACCGCTGTCCGTCCGGTATGCCGCACTGGGACGGATCATCATTGTAGGGTGCTGCGAGAGCTGTGGTCAGTGCCGTAGGAAAGTGGGAAATGGGCGGCAGGGAAGCAGCAGGGCCCGCGGCGCAGGCGGCTGCCCGTCTCCGGATCAGGACCGGCGGGCTGAGGGATCCGCTGGCGAAGCTGCGAGGGAACCAGATGAGTCCTGCGGCAGGGGCTGACCTGTGCCGGGTCACCGTGATCGGGCCGGCCAGGCGTGTCGACATCGCGCTGCCCGATTACGTCCCGTTCGCCGAGCTGTTTCCCGCAGTCGCCAGGTACGCCGGGCTTGACGGCCCGGAAGCGGCCGCCGAGCAGGGCGGGTGGGTGCTGCAGCGGCTGGGTGAGGAACCCTTCGCTCCCGACCTGACACCGCTGCAGGCCGGGCTGAAGGATGGCGAGACGATTTACCTGCGGCCGTACCGGGCGCAGCTGCCGCCGCGGGTGTTCGATGATGCGGCCGACGCGATCGCGGCGGGTGTGAACGCCCGCCCGGGCCGGTGGGAGCCGCGCCACGGGCGGTGGCTGTCCCTGGGTGCCGCCGCGGCGGCCCTGCTCGCCGGGGCGCTCGTCATCGCGCGGGCCGGCCCGCCGTGGGCCGTGCCCTCGCTCGCGGCGGCTGCGGTCGCCGTGGCGCTTCTCGCTGCCGCGGCGGCGGTGGCGCGGGCCGCCGGTGACGCGGTCACCGGTGCCATGTTCGGGTATACCGCGATCCCCTACGCGTTCCTCGCCGGGCTGCTGACGCCTCTCGGGCACACGGCGCACCTGGGAGCGGCGCAGCTGCTGTCCGCGTTCGCAGCCGTGGTATTCACCGCTGTCATCGCGGCCATGGCGTCCACGCGGATGCCGCTGCTGCTCGGGATCACCGGCGCAGCGCTGCTCGGCGATCTCGGCGCGCTGATCGACTACCTCGGCGGCGGGCTCGGCCTGGCCGGGGCGGCTGCGCTGGTCGCGGCGGTCGCCATGGCACTCACCCCGCTGATCCCCGCCCTGTCGTTCCGCCTGGCGCGGATGGACCTCCCCCCGGTACCGCGCAACGCCGACGACCTGCGCCGTGACACGCTGCCCATCGACGGCGCCGACATGCGGCAGCGGGCAGCGGCCGCGGACGGGTTCGTCACCGGTGCCGCGGCGGGCACCGGCCTGGTGGGCGCGGGGGCGGAGCTGGCCCTGGCCCTGGCACACGGCTGGCTCGCCCCGCTGGCGTGCGCGGCGCTCGCCTGCGCACTGCTGCTGCGGTCCCGCATCTTCCGCGGCATCGCGCAGCGGCTCTGGCTGATGATCCCCGGCTACGGCGGCCTGGTGCTGCTCGCCGTCGCTGCCATCCGCATCCCGGCGCAGCCATCGCACCTCGCGGCGGCGCTCGGGTCCCTGCTCGCAGGGACCGCGCTGGTGGTGGGGACGGGCACCTGGCTGCCCGGGCACCGGCCGTCGCCGTTCTGGGGCCGTGCCGCGGATATCGCCGACACCGTGCTCATCGTCAGCCTGTTCCCGCTCGCGCTTGCCGTCGCCGGCGTGTTCGGCGAGATCCGCGGGCTCGTCGGCTAGGAGGCCGGGCGGCATGCCCGGCGCACTGGCGGAGGGATACCGTGACAACGCAGCAGAGCCGCAGGGACCTGTACCAGGCCCACAAGCTGATGATGCGGCGCGCCTGCCTCGCCCTGCTGCAGGGCGAGCCCGACGTGCCCGACCAGCCGCTGCGCCGGCTGAACGTGGCCGTCTTCTCCAGCGCCCTCGTCGCCGTGATCCTGGCGTCGCTCGCTGTGATCTGGGCGCTGCTCGGCCACGGCGGCGCACCGGTCAGCCAGGAGCAGGGGACGCTGATCATCGACAAGCAGACCGGGACGCCCTATGTCTTCTGCCAGGGGGGCAAGCTCTGCCCGGCGGTGAACTACGCCTCGGCCCGGCTCGCGCTGCGCAGCTCGTCGGTCAACCAGCAGGTGGTGAGCCAGTCGGCACTGACGCGGTATCAGCGGGGACCGCTCATCGGCATCCCCGCCCTTCCCCAGCCGCTGCCGGAGGCCGGCCTGCTCGTCCGGCAGCCCTGGTCGGTGTGCACGCAGACCGGCCTCCTTCCGGGAGGCACGCAGACGGCCCTCGCCGGTGGCATCCCTACGGGCGGGCAGCCCCTCGGCTCCAGCGCGCTGCTGGTCAGCGTGACCAGCCCGGGCGGCAAGGACTGGGTGATCTGGCACGACAGGCGGATGCTGATCGCCCCGGGCATGCTGCACGCGCTGGGAACGGTTCAGCAGCCGGTGACCGTGCCCAGCACGTGGCTCGACACGGTACCGCGGGGCCCCGGCTTCGGCGTGTCGGTCCCGGGCATGGGCAACCGTGTGACCGGCCCCGCCGGCGGCACTGCGGCCATCGGGCAGGTGTACAAGGTGAGCACCGTCGGCGGCGCCCAGTACTACGCGCTGGTCGGCAGCGACAAGCTCGCGCCGATCACACAGACCCAGGCCAGGCTGCTGCAGTTCACCCCGGGCGAGCGCGGGCTGAAAACGCTGCTCCCCTCGCAGCTCGCCGGCCGGTCGTTCGGGACCCTGGCCAGCCCCGGCCTGCCAGCCAGCATCCCGCCCGTGGTCCCGGTGAGCGGGCCGGAACCGCTGTGCGTCAGCTACTCCGGCGGCGGCCGCCGGCTGGCCATGCAGGTCACGCTGGGCGGCCAGATGCCCAGCGGCGGCGTGCCTGTGAGCGGTCCCGCGGGTGCCGGGCAGATCGCGCTGCCCCCCGGGCGGGGCGCGCTGGTGGGGGTGACACCCACGGCAGGGCAGGGCAGCGCGGTCACCTACTTCCTCGTATCCGGCGGGCGCAGGTACGCGCTCGCGTCGCAGGACGTGGCGGCGATGCTGGGCTACGACCTGCAGAAGCAGAGCGTGCTGCTTCCTGCGGGGGTGGTGGATCTCATCCCCCAGGGCCCGGCGCTCGACCCGGCAGCCGCGGCCAGGCCGGTGGCTGCGGCCCGGCACTGACCTGACCTGGGGAGACCGCGCACCCGGAGATGACGATTTGGTGACATTTTCATCGCCGTCCCCGGAGCCGCCGGGGACAGCGCAGTCGGCATGGAAGTATTCCCACATCATCCGGGTCCCGGGTGGCGGCGGAAGCGGCGCGAAGCTCAGCTTTCATCTCCTGTTAACAAATGACCCGCTTGACGCTTTTACCAAGATCAGCTTCACTTGCCACTGATCTGCACGGCGGCTTGTTCCGGCCGTGCAGGCGGGAGGCGGCCCCGGAGCCTGCCATTCCGCCTGCTGGCCGGTGCAGCCGCAGCCGGGCCGCACGCTGTGCGCACGGCCCGGCAGGACCGAGGGGAGAGGGAGGGACGCAGTGGCCGGAGAGTCCGCTGTCAACAGAGCGGCAATGGCGCAGGCTGCGGTACAGGTAGACGATGCCGTGACCACGATCCGGGGTCTTCAGTCGCAGCTCGGCGGTTATCAGAGCGCGCTGATGGGCGGCTGGCAGGGGGACGCCGCGGCGGCGTTCACTGGCGCCTTCGAGTCCTTCAACGCGGACTTCACGAAGGTGCTCAACGCGCTGGAGGGGATCCACGAGAAGCTTGCCGGCACCCGTGCGACCTACCAGTCGGCGGAGGACACCAACACCTCCGCGGTGAGCAGGGTCGGCGGCCTGCTGAACGGCTGAGCCGCTGGCTGACGGTCAGGAAGGGACGAGGATGAACAGCGAGTACACCAGGGTCGTCTTCGGCCAGATGGAGCAGGGGCAGGCGGACTTCGCGCGGACCTACAGCCAGCTCCAGAGCACGATCTCCACCATGGACGCGCAGCTCCGCAGCAGCCTGTCCCAGTGGGATGGCGCGGCCCAGCAGGCGTACTACCACGCCAAGGCGGTGTGGGATGCCGCCATGGCCGACATGGCGAACGTGCTGAACCAGCTCGGCGCGGTGATCGGGGTGGCCAACGACAACTACATGTCGGCAGAGTCGGCGAACACGGCCCTGTGGGGAGGCTGAGGCGGCAGCGGTGCCTGCCAGGCCCCCGGGTGGCCGTCACCGCGTCACCGCTGCGTGGTGCGGCGTGCCGTCGGATGGACATGAGCATGGAGAGTGGCAGTGGGCGGCTACTTCGATGAGCTGATGCTCCAGGAGCAGGAGAAGGCGCAGCAACAGCAGGCGGCGCGTAACGCGCGGCTGTACAACCCGGATGGCTCGGCCAAGGCGAACGACTACCGTCCGCCTCCGCCCCTGTCGGCGCCGGCGTTTCCCGGTGTGGAGCCCCGGGGCGGTGCCGAGCTGATCGTGCACCGCGGCCGGCTGCTGGCCGTGGCGAAGAACATGAAGCAGGACCTGGCGGACCTGAAGGCGGCGCTGGGGAAGCTCAGCAGTTGTGGCGCGGGCGGCGCCACGATCGCCGGCTGGGAAACCGCCGACGCGTTCGGCGGCAACGCGGGCAATGCCTACGCCGGGATCTCGCAGTTCTACCAGGAGCTGAACGACGCCTACGAGATGGTGATCGCCAACTTGCACCAGACCGTGGGCATCTACGAGGACGCCGAGACGGAGACAGTGAGCGCGATCCGCGGCGTGGGCACGGGCACGGCTTCCGCTGGCGTAGCAGCCGGTTCCTGGGCATAGCGCCGGCGTCCAGGGAACGAGGGGGAGCATCAAGTGACCGGGGAAAGGCAACGATGAGGCTGATCCCATTCGGCGGCTCTCAGGTAGCCGTCGGCAACACGTACACGGTCAAGACCGAGACGGTCGTGCCGTGCGATGTCAGCGCGTACTCGGCGGCGCAGATCGAGAAGATGCTCCACGGGCTCCGCCCGTCGGCGGTGGAGCAGGCCGGCGCCGCGCACAGTGAGGCCAGTGCGACGCTCCACACGATCGCCGGGAACCTGGTCAAGCACATGTCGGTGCTGGCCGAAAGCTGGCAGGGGCAGGCGGCGCAGGCCGCGGCGGGGCGCTTCAGGCAGCTCTACGAGACAGCGGTCGCGCTGTCGCAGGCCAGCCACCAGACCGGCTCCGTGCTCTCCTGGCTGGGTGGCACGATCCTGCCCTTCTACACGCGCTATTCGGTGCCGCAGGTGAACAGTGTCGTCAGCTTTGTCGACCATGCGGTCGGCTACCACCCGCGGGACAAGGCGGCGCAGCAGATCCTGCAGCGGCTGAACAACCGCCTGGTGCAGGCCAACGGCGGTCTGCCGCCCAGTGTGCACAGCTACCTGGCAGGTACCCAAGGGGACAGCCCGATAATGGGGCACACCGGCACGTCCGTCGGCGGCCCCGCTGGCGGGGGTTCCGCAGGGCCGGCTGGTGGCGGTGCGACGGCGGGCGCGGTGGCGGGGAGTGGTGCCGGGCTGCCTGCCTTCAGCCGCGGGCCTGGGAGCCTGGGGAGCGCCGGGAGCCCGGGGCAGCTCGGTGGTGCTGTGAGCAGGCCAGCTGTCGCGCATCTGGCGGGTTATTCCCCGCCCGGCGGGGCGGGCGGGGGGCCTGCGGGCGCAGGGCCGGGCCTGGGGGCTGGCGGTGGGGCCCCTGGCGGGGGAGGCGGCCCCGGGATGCTTCCAGTCGCCGCCGGGGGGGTACCTGGTGCGGGTGGCGCCAGCGGTCTTCCTGGTGACTATGCCGCCGGCGGCCCCGGCGGTGAGGCGGCCCCGCCCGGCGCGGAGGTACCGGGCGGTGAGGTTCTCGGCCCGGAGGCGGTGCTGGGGCCGGACGGGATGATCAGCGGGGTGCCTGGCGGCCCGGTGGCCGGGGATCCCGCCGTGGCTGGCGGAGAGTCCGCGGGCCTGCTTCCCGGTGTGCCCGGGGCCGGTGCCGCAGGAGACCCGGTGCCCGCGGGGCCGGGGGATCCGGGGACGGCTGCTGGCTGGCCTGGCGGGGGGGCCGGTGCCGGTATGGGCGATGCGGCGGCTGGCGGCGCGGATGTGGCGGGCCCCGTCGATGGCCTGGGCATGATGCCGGTGACGGGCAGCGGCGCAGGCCAGCGGGAGCGGGAGCGTTACCGTCAGTCCTGGCTCCCGGAGGACCCTGATCTCTGGGAGGGCGGTGACGGCACGGCGCCGCCAGTGATCGGCGGCTGACCGGCCCATGGCGGCCGGGCACACGGGCACGTGGATGCTGAGCGCCGCACGCAGCCCGCGAGGGGCCGCGCATACGGCGGCGGGGTTTGCCCAGGGTCGGCATGCTACGGAAGGTACGGTGCGGGCAAGGAGAGCAAGGCGGCTGCGGGCTGTGTCCGCGCTGGTGGCTGTGGCTGCGGGTGTGCTGGCGCTGGGCGGCTTCGCCGCGGTGCCGGGGGCGCGGGCTGCGGCGCCAGGGCCGCAGCCGCTGGCGGATGAGTGGTGGTTCCCGGCCTGGGAGGTCCAGGGCGATGTCTGGCCGCTTTCTGAGGGTGCCGGGGTGACGGTGGCGGTGCTCGACACCGGTGTGCAGGCGAACCTTCCGGACCTGCGGGGGGCGGTGGTGCCCGGCGGGGACACCACCGGGGCGGGCACCGACGGCATGACCGACACCGACACGGCGAACGACGGGCACGGTACGGCCGTCGCCGCGCTGATCGCCGGGCAGGGCCGGGGGCCGGCCGGGACCGCGGTCGTGGGGATCGCCCCGCGGGCGAAGATCCTGCCGGTCCGGGTCGGCGCAGCCGGTCCGGACAATTCCGAAGATGTCGCGGCGGGGATCAGGTACGCGGTGGGCCACGGCGCGCAGGTGATCAACATGTCCTTCGGCGGCCCGACCCTGTCACCTTCCAGTTGTGACGGCACCGAGCAGGACGCGATCGCCTACGCGCTGGCGCACAACGTGGTGGTGGTCGCTGGGGCAGGGAATTCCGGGAATGCCGGCAATCCCCCCGTAGACCCGGCGTCGTGTGCGGGGGTGCTGGCGGTTGGGGGGGTCAACCCGAATGGGTCGGTGTGGCAGGGCAGCGAGCGGCAGCCGTACGTGGCGGTGGCCGCGCCGGGCAATTATGTCGGGTTTCTTGGCCGGGACGGCCGGTACTTCCCGCACGGGTACGGCACCAGCGCCGCCTCGGCGTTCGTGTCGGGGGAGGCGGCGCTCGTGCGGTCGAGATACCCGCGGATGCCCTGGTACCAGGTGGTGGCCCGGATCATCGACACGGCGCTTTCCAGGGGCAACCCGGTACCCAACGACGGCTACGGCTACGGGATCATCAGGCTCGACCGGGCGGTCAATGCATCGAAGTTCCCGGTGCCCGCCAGCGCGCCCAACCCGGTGTACGCGGCGTACAAGCGGTGGCTGGCCTCATCACAGGGCAGGCAGTTCGCCGCCGCCGGGCACCCGTCGCCCGCCTCCGCGCACCCGTCGCCCAGGGGGCGCCGGACGGCCGCGGCAGCGCCGGGCACCGGATCTGGCGGCTCCCCGGCGCTGCTGATCGGCATTGCCGCCGCAGCCCTGGCAGCAGCCGGTGCCGGGAGCGCGGTCGCGGTGTCGCGCCGCCGCAGCCGGTCGGGCCCGGCGGGCAGATGAAACAGGCAGGGCGGGGACGCCCGCGGACAGCCCGGTGGGGGCCTGGCTGTGATTGGGCCTTGCCTGCTGTTGTCTGGCAGAATGTTGTCGTGGCTAGCTGGTGATGCGGGGCCCTCTTCCCTCGCCGCCGGTCCGATCTGGGTGGCCTGGCCAGTTTCCCCACCTGGCAGGAGTTCGCCGCCCGTACTTGTTTTCTGGGAGAACCGCAGCCGTGGCTGTCAAGATCAAACTGAAGCGCCTGGGCAGGACCCGGGTGCCGCACTACAGGATCGTCGTCGCTGACGCGCGCACCAGGCGCGACGGGCGTGCCATCGAGGAGATCGGCGAGTACCACCCGAAGGATGAGCCTTCGCTCATCGAGGTCAACTCGGAGCGGGCACTGCACTGGCTCTCCGTGGGGGCGCAGCCTACCGAGCCGGTCAAGGCCATCCTCAAGCTCACCGGGGACTGGCAGAAGTTCAAGGGCGAGCCGGGAGCGGAAGGGACGCTGCGGACCCCTGGTCCCCGCGACGACAGGAAGGAGCGTTTCGCCGCGGCCCTGACCGAAACCAGGGAAGGCGCCGCGTCCTCCGGCTCCAGGAGCAGCCGCCAGAAGCAGGGCGGCCAGGCCCAGGGCGCCAAGGAGAACCGGGGTGCCGGGAGGAAGGACAGCGGCCAGCCGGCCGGGGGCACCGATGCCGCAGGCGATGTGGCTTCCGGCGAGAGCGAGTCAGGAGAGCAGTGAACCGGGGGGCAGCGCCCGCGGTGCTCGAAGAAGCCCTCGACCATCTGGTCAGGGGCATCGTCGAGCATCCCGGCGACGTTCAGGTCTCCAGCCGGGCGATGCGGCGCGGCAGCGTCCTCGAGGTGCGGGTCCACCCCGATGACCTCGGCAAGGTCATAGGACGCGGCGGCCGCACCGCCAGGGCGCTGCGGACCGTCATAGGTTCCCTGGCAGGAAACCGTCACGTCCGCGTTGATCTGCTCGACATCGAGGAGATCCGCTAGCAGGCATGCAGGTGGTCGTCGGCCAGGTCGGCCGTCCGCACGGGGTCCGCGGGGAGGTGGTGGTACACGTCAGGACCGATGACCCCGGCGTGAGGTTCGCGCCGGGGTCCACCCTCGCCGTGGGCCCCGGCGGCAGCACGCTCACCGTCGCCGCATCCCGCTGGCAGTCCGGGCGCCTTGTCGTCGCGTTCGAGGGACTGACGGACAGGACGTCGGCCGGGCGGCTGCGGGGTGCCCTGCTCACGGTGGACTCGGCCGGAATACCTCCCAGTGACGATCCCGACGAGTTCTACGACCACGAGCTGATCAACATGGAGGTGGTGACCACCGGCGGCCAGCGGGTCGGCACCGTGACCGACGTGTTTCACCATGGCCAGGATCTGCTCGTGGTGCAGCCGCCCGATCCCGCCGCGGACGAGATCCTGGTGCCGTTCGTGCGCGCGATCGTCCCGGACGTGGACAGGGCGGCCGGCCGCATCGTGATCGACCCGCCCCCCGGCCTGCTGGACCCCGGGGAGGCCCCGGAGGCCTGAGCGGCGCGGCCGCCCGGCCGCCGCTGTCAGCCCGCTCGTGCCGGCCGCTCGTGCCACCGGCCGTCCGGCTGGTGCCCGCGTCCTCCTCAGCGGCCCGGCGGCATACGGCGGCCCGCCACAGGAGGCACCGAATGCGCATAGACATCATCACGATCTTCCCTGAGTATTTCGTGGGGGTCCGGGGGGTCGTCCCCCCGGGCCAGCACAGCAGAACGGAGGGGCGCAGCGGGCTGGAAGGCCAGCGCAGCGGACCGCTGGGCGTCTCGCTCATCGGCAAGGCCGCTGCCCGCGGCGATATCGAGTTCGGCGTCCATGACCTGCGGCGGTGGGCACGCGACGTTCATCGCACCGTTGACGACGCGCCGTTCGGCGGCGGGCCCGGCATGGTGATGAGGCCAGACGTCTGGGGTGACGCGCTCGACGAGATCGTCCCGCCCGGCGGCCACGGAGGGACCGGAGGCCCCGGGTCTGCGGGCGCCGCGCCCAGGCTCGTCGTGCCCACGCCGGGCGGTGTGCCCTTCACGCAGGCCACCGCGGCACGCTACGCGGCGTGCCGGTGGCTCGTGTTCGCGTGCGGCCGGTACGAGGGGATCGACGCCAGGGCCGTGGAGTACGCGAGGTCGCGGATGAGCGTCGACGAAGTGAGCATCGGCGATTACGTGCTGGCGGGTGGCGAGGCGGCCGTCCTCGTCATCGTCGAGGCCGTCTGCCGGCTGCTGCCCGGGGTGCTCGGGAACGCCGGCTCGGCGGCGGACGACTCGTTCGGCGGCGGCCTGGCCGACGCGGGCGCTCATGGGATGGCCGGGCTCCTCGAGGGGCCCGTCTACACCAGGCCGCGGTGCTGGCGGGGGCGGGAGGTGCCGGCCGTGCTGCTCTCCGGCGACCACGCGGCCATCGCGCGGTGGCGCAGGGATGCAGCCCTGCTGCGCACCGCGGCCCGCAGGCCCGATCTCATCGAGAGGCTCCTCGCCGGCGAGGGAAGCGGGCTCGGCTCGCGCGACCGTGAGGTGCTTTCCGGCGCCGGCGCCGCGGTTCACGCGGCGGACGCGGGCAGCCCCGCGGCAGGTACGGGCAGCCCCGGCGCGGATGCGGGCGGCCCCGCGGCGTGCGTGGCCGGCGAGCCCCCGGGGGGCGGGCAGCCCGGGTGAGGAGGTCTCGCTTACCGGCCACGCGGCAAGTTGTGGCACACTGAAGGCCGCCGTACGGTTGCCGTCGGCCGCGGACCCGCTGGCACACGGGTCCCGCTCCGGCGGCGGCGCCGGGCCCACGCCGGGCACCTGCCCATGTGCCACCCGATCAGCACTGAGGAACCGCTGCCATGAACACCGCCATTGCCGAACTTGAGCAGGCCCAGATCCGTCCGGGTATCCCCGATTTCCGCCCGGGGGACACGCTGAAGGTGCATGTCCGCGTCACCGAGGGCAACCGCTCCCGGATCCAGGTGTTCCAGGGCGTGGTGATCCGGCGCCAGGGCGGCGGGGTCCGGGAGACGTTCACCGTCCGCAAGATCAGCTACGGCGTGGGCGTTGAGCGCACCTTTCCCGTGCACAGCCCGTCCATTGACAAGATCGAGACGGTGACGCGGGGCAAGGTCAGGCGCGCCAAGCTCTACTACCTCAGGGGGCTGCGCGGCAAGGCCGCGCGGATCAAGGAGCGCCGCGAGACGCCGGCCTCCTGAGCGGAGCGCCGCGGCGCTAGGCTCGATTCGATGACGGATGAGGGGAAAAGCCTGGGGGAGGCGCCCGGCGCCAGGATGCCCGGCAGCCAAACGCAGGTGCCCGGCATGCCCTCTGGGGAGCGCGGCAGCGCAGCGGGTGCGGGCATGGAAGGGGCACGCGTGAACGGTACCGGTCCGCAGGAGGATGCCGGGCCGGGCGGCCCGCCTCCATCCGGAGACTCTGAGCCTCCGGAGTCTCGCGGCGGCTCCGGTCCCGTTGGCAGCCGGGGCGCGCACGCGGCCGGCGGCGCCGCGCAGGGTGGCCGGGGGGAGAAGGCGGCCAAGGGCAGATCCTTCTTCAAGGAACTGCTGGTCCTCATCGTGGTGGCCGCCTTCCTCACCATTGTCATCAAGACGTATGTGCTCCAGGTGTTCTTCATCCCCTCGGGGTCAATGGAGAACACCCTGCAGATCGGTGACCGGGTGCTGGTCAACAAGCTGGCCTTTGACTTCGGCAGGATTCACCGCGGCGACATCGTCGTGTTCAGCGGCGACGGTTCCTGGAACCCCGGCACCCCGCTCCCGAGCCGGAACTTCTTTGCCCGGTTCGTCAGGGGCGCCGAGTTCGGCTTCGGCCCTGACCAGTACGACTACATCAAGCGGGTCATCGGCCTGCCGGGTGACCACGTGGCCTGCTGCAACGCCCAGGGTGACATAACGGTCAACGGCGTGCCGCTGAACGAGCAGTCCTACCTGTATCCCGGGAACGTGCCCTCGGAACAGAGGTTCAGCGTCACTGTGCCGCCCGGCAGCCTGTGGGTGATGGGCGACCACCGGAACGTGTCCTATGACTCGCGCGGCCACCGCGGCGACCCGGGCGGCGGGGCGATTCCGGAGAGCGCGGTGGTCGGCCGGGCGTTCCTGGTCATGTGGCCGCCGAGCCAGTGGCGGCTGCTCCCGGTCCCCGCCACGTTCGACCAGCCGGCGCTGAACTCCCCGGAAGCACGTGCCCAGGATCCCGGGGCATCCCGCGGCGCAGACGCCGTCCCGGCCCGGAACCTGCGGCCCAGCGGGTCCCCGGGGCCGCTGGCGCTCGGCTTCGCCGGGGCGGTTCCCGTGACGTTGCTCCAGCGCAAGCTGCGCATGGCCGCGCGCCGCCCCAGGCGTGCCCGCCGGGACGCGGTGCGGCATGACCCGGTGGCCGCCCCGGCTCCGCCCTGTGCCCGCGCAAATCCGCCCGCGCGGCGCCGGAAACCCCCGGAAAGCCGCATGAACCGCCCGTGAATCCTCGCCCGCTCGTGACGGGAAGGATGTCAAGTACCCTGCGGAGTGTTATGACCCGCTCTTCAGGAATGCCGGCCGGCGGCGGACGCGGAGGGCCCGGAGGCTCCGGACGGGCCTGGTGGCGGCATCCCCGCCACACGCCGAGGCGCGCCGCCGGGCTGGCAGCCTACGAGAGCGTCCTCACCAGCGCGGGGTTCTCGCCGGTCGCCGGGATCGACGAGGCCGGGCGCGGGGCGTGCGCCGGGCCGCTCGTCGTGGCGGCCGTGGCCCTGGACAGCGCCGCCATCCGCCGGCTGCCGGGGCTCGCCGACTCGAAGTCGCTGCCGGCGGATGCGCGTGAGCACCTGTATGAGGACGTCACGCGCCATGCCGTGGACTGGCATGTCCTGGCCATACCGGCCCGCGAGGTCGACGCCTTCGGGCTGCACGCCTGTAACATCGCGGGGATGCGCAGGGCGCTCGCAGGGCTCCGGTGCCGCCCGGGATACGTGCTCACCGACGGCTTCCCCGTGCAAGGGCTCGGCTCGCCGGCGCTGGCCGTGTGGAAGGGCGACCAGGTCACCGCATCCGTCGCGGCGGCCTCCGTGGTCGCCAAGGTCAGCAGGGACCGCATGATGGCCGAGCTGGACACACGCTACCCGGCGTACGGTTTCGCCAGGCACAAGGGCTATGTCACACCTGACCATATGGCCGCCCTCCTCGCGCACGGCCCGTGCCCCGAGCACAGGTTCTCCTACGCGAACGTGATCGGCGTGGTGCGGCACCGGGCTGCCGCAGGCCAGCGGGACGGTGAAACGGCCGCCGGCGGCCCGGCCGGCGCCACCGGGACGGACGCGGCCCGCGCAGGACCGGCCGAGGCGGGGCCAGATAGGGCAGAGCCGCACGAGACAGACGATGAGATAGAGCCGTATGAGGCAGAGCCGGGCGGGGCGGGGACGGGGATGCATGGAACTGGCCGGGCCGGGGCCGTCCCCGCGCGGAAATTCGCCGGGACCGCCCCCGCGCCCGGACGGAGGAGAATGGATCCATGGCCGGCCTAATCTGGCATGGTGCGTGCGAGCCTGCTGCGCGGGGTCCGGTGGGCACGCGGGGGCCGCGGGACGGGGCGTCTGGATGAGCGCGCAGCAGGCGGGCATTCCCGATGCGCGATCGGAGGGGTGAGCATGAGCGCGGAAGATCTCGAAAAGTATGAGGCCGAGATGGAGCTTCAGCTCTATCGCGAGTACCGCGACGTGGTCGGCCTGTTCACCCACGTGGTCGAGACCGAGCGCCGTTTCTATCTCACCAACGAGGTCGAGCTGCACGTGCGCAATACCGACAATGGTGAGGTCTTCTTCGAGGTCGTCATGCGGGACGCGTGGGTGTGGGACATGTATAGGCCCGCGAGGTTTGTGAAGAATGTCCGGGTCGTGACCTTCAAGGATGTCAACATCGAGGAACTGTCCAAGAGCGACCTTGAGCTTCCCGAGGACAAGCCGGGGTTCGGCTCCTAGCCGCGCGGCCGGCTCCGCGGCGCGCCAGCGCGGATAGCACCGGGGCCGGTGCCCGGCTGGACGGGCCGCTCAGGTCGCTCGGCGGCGGGGAGCAGCCGTGCCCGGGCCTGCGCAGGACGCGCCGCTGGTGCCTGCGGTCCCCGCGTCTGTGCCGCCGGACCGCCGCCGCCACATCCGGTCGAGATCTGCCCCGGCGGTGTAGGCGCTCAGCGCGCCCGCGCCGTCGACACGCACGTCCTCGCCTGAGATGTAGCCCGCTGCGGGGGAGAGCAGGAACTCGATCACCGCGGCCACCTCGTCCGGGTCGGCCACGCGCCGGGCGGGGAGGCCGTGCTCGACCGGGCCGCGCAGGTGCGGGCGCGACAGCAGCGGCGCCGCCATCGGGGTCTCCATGTAGCCCGGCGACACCGAGTTGGCGCGCACGCCGCGCGGCCCGTACTCCAGGGCGATCGCGCGGGCCAGTGCCGCCACGCCGGCCTTGGAGGCCGCGTAGGCGGCCCCGCCGGGCTGCGGGAACGCGTTCGCCACCGACGACACCAGGACCACGGCTCCACGGGAGGCGGCAAGGTGTGGAAGGGCGGCGCGCACGACATGGAACGCACCGGTGAGGTTGACGCCGAGATGATCGGCCCAGTCCGCGTCGCTGATCATGTGCACGGGGGCCAGCGTGTTGCGGAAGATCCCCGCGCAGCAGGCCACGGCGGACAGCGCGCCGAGCCTGGCGGCCGCGGCCACGGCGGCGCCGACCGCGGCGGCGTCGCGCACGTCGGCTTCGGCGACGAGATCCCCACGGCAGTGCCGGGCATCCCTGTCAAGCGCGGCGACCGCCCAGCCGGCTGCGGCCAGCCGCCTGGCCACGGCCTCGCCAAGCCCTGACCCGGCGCCGGTCACGAAGGCCACCCTCCGTTCGGCCATGTCAGCGTCTCCCTACGTCCCCGGCTCCACGACGACCCTGACCATCCCCGGCGGCCTGCGCTCCATCAGCCCGAACGCCTCCGCGGCGCGGGCCAGGGGCACCGAGTGGGTGACCGAGCCGGTGAGGTCGAGCGCGCCGTCGCGGGCGAGGGCGACGACCTGCCGCAGGTCGTCCAGCGTGGAGGAGTAGACGCCCGTGACGGTGATCTCCCTGCTGGCGAACGGCGCGATCCAGCCGAGGTGCAGGTCGCCCCTGACCACGGAGCCGAGCACGAGCCGGCCGCCCGGCCGCAGCATGCGCACGGCCTCGGGCGGGGTCTCCGGCGAGCCGCTGAAGTCGATCACGGCGTCGGCCTGCCCCGCCTGGCCCCTGAGGCGCTTCGCCGCCCCGGCGAGCCCCTCGATGGCGGGGACGCCGAGCGCGGCGAGCCGCTGCGCGGTGGCGGCGCTGCGGACCACGGCGGCGAGCCGGGCGGACGGGTCGAGCGCGCGGGCGATCCGCAGCACGTGGGTGCCGACGCCGCCCGCCCCGGTCACGACCAGCAGCCCGCCGGGCGGGACCGCCGCGACCCTGAGCGCGTGGTAGGCGGTGGCTCCGGCGTCGGGGAGCACCGCCGCCCGCACCGGGTCGAGCCCGGCGGCGCTGATGAGGCGGCTGGCTGGCCAGGTGAGCTCGTCGGCGAGGCCCCCGGGAGCCTGGATGCCGAGCACGGGGCAGCGCTCACAGCGCTGCTCCTGGCCCGCGCGGCAGGCGGTGCAGCTTCCGCAGGGCGCCAGCAGGTGGGGCAGGACGAGGTCGCCCACGGCGACGCCGTCCTCGGTCGGCTCGTCTCCGGCCGACCCGTCACCGGATGGCCCGTTTCCGGATGGCCCTGGCCCGGCCGTCCCGGCTGGCCCGGCGATCTCGGTGACCACGGCCGCGACCTCGTGACCGGGAACGAGCGGGTATTCGGCGCCCGGCGGCAGGATGCTGCCGTCGAGCAGGTACGAATCGGTGCGGCACACCCCGCAGGCCACCATGCGCAGCCGCGCCCAGCCGGGGGCAAGCCGCGGAGGGGCGGCCTCCACGACCCGGAGGTTCCCCGGGCCGGTGATCTGCACCTGCCGCATGCTGTCCCGCCTCTCGTTCCGCGTGCCGCCGTCGCGCGTACCCCGTAGTCTCCCCATGCGCACCTTAATCCCGGGAAGGACGGTCATGGCGGCAACTGGTCATACGGCGATCGTGACAGGCGCTAATCACGGCATCGGCGCGGCGACTGCGAAGGCCCTCGCGCGGCGCGGGTGCGCGGTACTGTGCACGTTCCTGCGTGCTGACGATCCGGCCGATCCCGGGATTCCGCAGGCCCACCGGGATCGCCGCGCGCAGGACGCCGCGGCGGTCGTCACAGGGATACGGGAAGGCGGCGGCACGGCACTGGCTGTGGAAGCCGATCTGTCGGATCCGGCCACGCCCCCGATGCTGTTCGGTGCCGCCGAGGAACAGCTCGGCCCGGTCGACATCCTGGTCAACAACGCGACTGGCTGGCTGGCTGACACTTTCGCACCGTCCGGGACCGACCGTCTGGGCAGATCCCTCCAGCCGGTGACCGCCGCGACGTGGACCCGTCAGTTCACGGTCGACGCGATGGGCGCCGCCTTGATGATCAGCGAATTCGCACGGCGCCATATCGCGCGCCAGGCGGACTGGGGGCGGATCATCGGACTGACCACGGGCGGGGAACTCGGCTTCCCCGAAGAAGTCTCCTACGGAGCCGCCAAGGCCGCCCAGGTGAACTACACGATGTCGGCCGCCCTGGAACTGGCACCGTTCGGGGTCACGGCCAACATGGTCTGCCCGCCCGTTACTGACACCGGCTGGGTCACCGATGCCGTGCGGGAGCAGGTCGCGGCGAGCACGACGCTGATTCACATCGCCAGCCCCGAGGAAGTCGCAGAGGTCATTGCCTACCTCGCCTCCGAAGCGGCAGCCCTGATCACTGCGAACGTGATCACGCTCCGGTGAGCCCTCGCGCCCTGGCGACGCACCCCGGGCAGCGGCCGGTCCAGGTCATGACGTACGCGGGCACGATCGGCGCCGCCGCCCTGCTCAGTGCCATCTTGTGGCCTACGCCTGCGTCGGCGGGCGGCTGGTGGACCAGCGGCTGATGGAGTCTCAAGAGGGCATGGCGGTGGTCGCGTCCGGCCTGCGGGGCCTGCCCGCCGTTGCGGTGTGCCTCGTATCGGTCATCGTCGCCGCGGCCAGCCCGGCCGCCGGTGAGTTCGTGTGGATCGCCTTCGCCGTCCCTGGCCGCTGGGCCGTCCCCTGGCTGCGGTGGGTGGCCGCGCGGCTGATTTCAGCTCGCCAGCGCCTAGCGCCTAGCTGACCGGGGCTACCCGGCCGGCTGACGCTGCCGGCTACCGGCGGGCAGGGGGCCCGCCGGTACGGCTGAGAAGCGATCAGGTGGTGCGGGGGAGCGTGCCGTGCCGGGCTGGTCACCGCGCACATCCCCGGCTATTTAACCATGCGTCACTGACAATCCCGCGCCGCTTTCCACAGCGCAGCCTGCTGGCCGGGCAGTGTCCACAGGAATTTTCCCGGTCCGCCGCACACCGCGACATGCCGCCATCGTCGTAGGCGGAGGTGATGGCGATGGGTGCCAAGGATGTGCTGGGAAGAAGCGGCGAGCAGGCCGCGGCCGGATACCTGGAGGCATCCGGGTTCCGCATACTCGACCGCAACTGGCGCTGCGCGGACGGCGAGATCGACATCGTGGCCGTCGAGCGCCATGCGCTCGTCATCTGCGAGGTCAAGACGCGCTCGGGCGCCCGGTACGGGACCCCGTTCGAGGCGGTCAGCCGCGCCAAGCTGGCCAGGCTCCGGCGGCTCGCGGTCCGCTGGCTGAACGCCCACGGCGTGCTCTTCGATCAGGTGCGGATCGACGTGGTCGGCCTGACCCCGGACGGGTCGGGCGGTTACACGATCGAGCACGTCCGGGGGGTGGGGTAGATGACGCTTGCCCGGGTGCATTCGGTGGCACTGGCCGGCGTGCACGGGCACATGGTCACGGTCGAGGCCGACATCGCCAACGGCCTTGTCGGGATGGTCCTCGTCGGCCTGCCCGACACGGCGCTGCGCGAGGCTCGGGACAGGATCCGCTCGGCGATCACCAACAGCGGCGAGGCGTGGCCGCAGCGGCGCATCACCGTGGGCCTGTCCCCGGCCAGCCTGCCGAAACGCGGCAGCGGCTTCGACCTGCCGATCGCCGTCGCAGTGCTCGCCGCAGCGGGGGCGTTGCCCGCCGTGGCGCTGCCGTCCACGGTCTTTCTCGGGGAGCTCGGCCTGGATGGCCAGGTGCGGCCCGTCCGCGGGGTGCTGCCTGCCGTGGTGGCCGCCGCGTCAGCGGGTTTCTCGCGGGTAGCCGTGGCGCGAGCAAACGCACGGGAGGCCGCGCTCGTGCCAGGCGTGCGGGTCCTGGCCGCCCCGGCCCTTGCCGCGCTCCTCGCCTTCCTCCGTGGTGACCCGCCGCCCGCGGGCATGCCGGCCGTCGAGGAGCTGAACGGGGGGAGTGCTGCCGCGAGTCCGCAGGCGGCGGAGCCGGATACCGCTGGAGGCCAGGCTGCCGTGCCCGCCGGTCACGCCGTGCATGGCCGCCCGGAGGCCGACCTGTCCGAGGTACTCGGCCAGCCGGTGGCGAGGCGCGCGGCCGAGATATGCGCCGCCGGAGGGCACCATCTGTCGCTGATCGGCCCGCCAGGGGCGGGCAAGACCATGGTGGCCGAACGGCTGCCCACGATCCTGCCGAAGCTCGGCCTGGCAGAGGCCCTGGAAGTCACATCGATTCACTCCGTCGCGGGGACGCTGCCACCCGGCTGCCCCCTGATGACGGACCCGCCGTTCTGCGGGCCGCACCACACCGCGACGAAAGCCGCGATCGTGGGCGGGGGGACCGGGTCCATCCACCCCGGTGCCGTCAGCCTCGCGCACCGCGGCGTGCTCTTTCTGGACGAGGCGCCGGAATTCGCCAGGGACGTGCTCGACGCCCTGCGGCAGCCGCTGGAGTCGGGCGAGGTCGTCGTGGCCCGATCCGGCGCCACAGCCAGATTTCCAGCGCGGTTCACGCTGGTGCTCGCCGCGAACCCGTGCCCATGCGCCCGGGCCGGGTCGCCAGGCACGGCATGCTCGTGTACCCCGCTCATCAGGCGCCGCTACCTCGGCCGGCTGTCGGGCCCGCTGCTCGACAGGGTTGACCTGAAGGTGGAGTTGTTCCCGGCCGGCCGGGCCGAGCTGTTCAGCGACAGGGAGTTCACCGAGCCGAGCGCGGTCGTAGCCGATCGCGTGCGGCAGGCCCGCCAGCGCGCGGCACACCGCCTGCGGGGCACCCCATGGCGGGTCAATGCCGAGATACCAGGTTCCGAGCTGCGCCGCTCCTACGCACCCTGCCGTGCGGCGATGGCTCCGCTGGAGCGCGCCGTGGATCTCGGCCAGGTCAGCGCGCGCGGCCTGGACAAGATCATCAGGGTGTCCTGGACGCTCGCCGACCTGGCCGGCAAGGGCCGTCCCACCGTTGACGAGTGCGGTTACGCGCTCGCCCTGTGGCTGGGGGTGGCGAGTTGACCGCGTTCACGGACGAGCAGCACGGTGCTCGCGCCACGCTGACCTACCTGGCCGAGCCGGGTGACCCGGCACTCGCCGCGCTGCTGCGCGTCTGCGAGCCAGCGGAGGTGGTCGCGGCGGTGCGGGCGGGCAAGGTGCCCGCAGCCGTCACCGCGCATGGCGCTGCCACCGAGATGGGCGATGGCGGGCGTGCGCGGCTTGAGCACGCGATCGGCCTGTGGCGAAGCCGGCTCGCCGCGATCCCGGCCGGGGCGGACCTGGCCGCTTTCCGCAGGGAGGGCATCAGGCTGGCCTGCCCTGGAGACCCGGAGTGGCCGACCCAGCTCGATGCGCTCGGCAGCGCCCGCCCCTATGCGCTGTGGCTGCGCGGTAACGCCGACCTGCGGTACTGCTGCCTGCGGTCGGTCTCCATCGTGGGCGCCCGCGCCGCGACGGCGTACGGGGCCCATGTGTCCGCGCAGATGTCGGCGGCGCTCAGCGAGCGCGGCTGGACGGTCGTCTCGGGCGGCGCCTACGGCATCGACGGCTGCGCACACCGTGGCGCGCTGGCCGCTGACGGCGTGACCGTCGCGGTGCTCGCCTGCGGCGTCGACTACGCCTACCCGAGAGGGCACGAGACCCTCCTGGCCGCAATCGCCGCCCAGGGTGTCGTGGTGAGCGAGTGGCCGCCCGGTACAGCGCCGATGCGGCAGCGTTTCCTGGTGCGCAACAGGGTCATCGGGGCACTCACCAGGGGAACCGTCGTGGTCGAGGCCGGCCTGCGCAGCGGCGCGCTGAGCACCGCAGCCCACACCGCCGGCCTGGGCCGCCCGCTGATGGCCGTGCCGGGGCCAGTCACGTCGGACCTGTCCGCGGGCTGCCACAAGATCATCAGGGAGTGGGGTGCTTCCTGCGTCACCTGCGCCCAGGACGTGATTGAGCTTCTCGCGCCGCTCGGGGAGAGTGCGCCCGCACAGTATGCTGCGGCCCGGCAGGACCGCGCGCCTGGGCACGATGATGCTCCCGGCCGGGGCAGCGCCGTCTGCCAGATCGGCATGCCCGGCGGGCGGGACGCTCCGGTGCTGTCCCATGATGATCTCGATCCCGTCACCGCCGCGGTACTGGATGCCGTTCCGGCGCTGGGCGGGGCGGGGCCGGCGAGGATCGCCGTGACGGCCGGCCTCGGCCTGGACGCCGTGATCCGGTCCCTCGGGCTGCTTGCCGCCGGCGGCTTCATCGAACGATGTGATCGCGGCTGGAAGGTCCGGCGGTACCGGTGACCAGCGAGCCGCACGACACGCACGAAGGTGCCCAGGCCCATGGCATGGGCGCGGCACACTGGGACAGTGGGCCTATCGCCGAGGACCGCCGGGGGGCCGCCTCCGGGCACTGGCAACGCGCCGGGCGTTCCCGGCTGGGTGCGCGACGCCCTCGCGGAGTTCGAGCGGCATGTCAGGGCTGAGCGCGGTCTGTCGCCCCACACGGTCCGCGGTTACGTCGCTGATGTCCGGTCGCTCCTCGAGCATGCGCACCGCTGCGGCATCAGCGGCCCTGGCGAGCTCGGCGCGCAGCTTCTGCGGAGCTGGCTGGCCCTCCAGCACGCGGCAGGCGCCTCGCGTGCCACCCTGGCCCGGCGTGGTGCGGCTGCGCGGGCGTTCACCGGGTTCGCGCACCGCCGGGGCTGGCTGCGCAGCGACCCGGGGCCCAGCCTGGGGACGCCGAAAGCCCGCCGTGCGCTCCCGCAGGTCCTGCGCTACGACGAGATAGCCGCGGCCCTTGCGGCATGCGAGACCGCGGCAGCCGGGGCCGTGGCAGGTGAGCCAGGGGCCGTCCAGGCGCCTGCGGGACGGAAGCCCGCCGGGCGGAGGGCCTCCGGAGGGGATACCGCCAGGCGGGAGCGCATGGAAGCCGCCGTCGCACTGCGCGACCTGGCGGTCATCGAATTGCTGTACGCGACGGGGATCCGGGTGGGTGAGCTGTGCGCGCTCGACGTCGGCGCGCTCGACCTCGGGCAACGGACCGTGCGGGTCTTCGGCAAGGGCGGCCGGGAACGTACCGTCCCTGTCGGCATTCCGGCGGCCCGCGCGGTGCGCCGGTGGGAGGCCGCGGGCCGTCCCGTCCTGGTGAGCGGGCGCAGCGGGCGGGCGCTGTTCCTCGGCTTGCGGGGCGGTCGGCTGGATCCGCGCACGGCCCGGCGCCTGGTGCACGCCCGCCTGCGGGCGGCGGGCACGGGCCGCGACACAGGGCCGCACGGCCTGCGGCACGCCGCCGCCACCCACCTCCTGGAGGGCGGTGCAGACTTGCGGAGCGTGCAGGAGATCCTCGGGCATTCGTCGCTGGCGACCACGCAGATTTACACGCACGTCTCCGCCGGGCGGCTGCGGTCGAGCTACCGCCAGGCCCACCCCCGCGCCTGACAGGGCTGGCTGGCGATGCTGGCGGTGTGGCCATCACCGCCAGGCGCAGTGCTCACATCGCAGGACGGCTTGCCCCTGCCGTGAACGGCGGGGCTTGCGTCGCCGGGACTTCCGGTCACCGGCTAGACTGGCACCGGCCGCTGTGATACGCGGAGCCTTACCTCCGCGGTGATTGGTGATTGCGGGATCCTCATCGCAGTGCGGCCATATTCCGCGTGCCCGCTTGCCACCGTGAACCTGCGGGTCCCGGTGGTGCGCACCGCTCGGTCAGCACGGCCGCCAGGCCTGCCGCAGGTGCGTACGGGTGCCAGGCAATAACCGGGCAGCGTCAGCGCCCCGGCGCGGCGCATGGAAGAAGGGACCTCCGGCATGGCCCCGGTCGTCACCATGAAGCAGCTCCTGGAGAGCGGCGTCCACTTCGGGCACCAGACACGGCGCTGGAACCCGAAGATGAAGCGCTACATCTTCACGGAACGCAACGGGATCTACATCATCGACCTCCAGCAGTCGCTGGACTACATCGACCGTGCCTACGAGTTCGTCAGGGAAACGGTCGCCCACGGCGGGACAGTCCTGTACATAGGGACCAAGAAGCAGGCCCAGGAGGCGATCGCCGAGCAGGCACGCAGGGTCGGGATGCCGTACGTCAACCAGCGCTGGCTGGGCGGCATGCTGACGAACTTCTCCACCGTCTTCTCCAGGCTCCAGCGCCTCAAGGAGCTCGAGGAGATCAACTTCGACGATGTCGCGGGCTCCGGCATGACCAAGAGGGAGCTTCTCCACCTCCGGCGTGAGCGGGACAAGCTGGAGCGGACCCTCGGCGGCATCAGGGACATGACCCGCGTGCCGAGCGCGGTGTGGGTGGTCGACACCAAGAAGGAGCACATCGCCGTCAGCGAGGCGCGCAAACTGGGCATACCGGTCGTGGCGATCCTCGATACCAACTGCGACCCCGACGAGGTCAGCTACCCGGTTCCCGGGAATGACGACGCGATCCGGAGCGTTGCGCTTCTTACCCGCGTGGTTTCCGATGCCGTGGCCGACGGGCTTATCGCACGGGCGGGTGCCGCTGACGGTGAGGAAAAGCCGCCCGAGAGTGTGACCGCCGGGTTCGCGTCCGAGGAGCCGCTCGCCGAATGGGAGCGCGAGCTGCTCGAGCACGGCACGGCGGGGGGCCGGGCGGAACGGCCCGGGGCTGGACGGGGCGGTGCGGCGCAGGAGGCACCAGGCGCCGCGGAGGCCGCCGCTGCTGGGCCCGCTTCCCCGGCGGGAGACGAGGACAGCGTTCCCCCGGCTGAAGACGGCGTTTCCCCGGCTGATGCCGTGGCCGGGCAGGGCACGCCCGCTGCGGGCACTGGCGAGCCAGCGGCTGCGGACGTCGGCGGCCCGGCCAGCGCGGCCTCCGAGGGCAGCCACGCGCCGGCCTCAGGTGACGGATCCGAGTGAGAGACGAAGAGATGGCAAATTTCACCGCCGCTGATGTCAAGCGGCTCCGCGAGCAGACCGGAGCGGGGATGCTCGACTGCAAGAACGCCCTCACGGAGGCCGGCGGCGACCTGGAGGCGGCGGTCGAGATCCTGCGCCTCAAGGGCGCCAAGGACGTGACCAAGCGCGCCACCAGGACCGCCGCCAATGGCCTGATCGCGGCCGAGCTGGAGGGAACGGGCGCCGGCGTGCTCGTCGAGCTCAACTGCGAGACCGACTTTGTCGCGAAGACGGACCTGTTCCAGCAGGTGGCCGGCGAGATCACCAGGACCGCGGCGACGGTCGGCGCCGCCGACCGGCTGGCCCTGCTGGGTGCCGAGGTGCGGCCGGGCACGACGGTGGAACAGCTCATCGGGGAGGCGAGTGCCTCGCTGAAGGAGAAGCTGGAGCTTGGCCGGTACGCCCGGTTCGAGGGCGGCTATGTGGCCAGCTACCTGCACAAGTCCGATCCCGCGCTGCCGCCGACCCTTGGTGTGCTCATCCAGCTTGAGGCCGCGGACGCCGACGCCGAGGTGGCGAAGGACCTGGCCCAGCAGGTCGCTGCCATGCGGCCGTTCTACGTGACCCGTGACGAGGTGCCCGCCGCTGTGGTGGAGAAGGAGCGCAGGATCGCGGAGGAGATCACGCGCGAGGAGGGCAAGCCGTCCCAGGCGATCCCGAAGATCGTGGAAGGCCGGCTGAACGCCTTCTTCAAGGATGTCGTGCTCGCGGAGCAGCCGTTCGTCAAGGACCAGAAGAAGGCGATCAAGCAGGTTCTCGCGGAGCGCGGTGTCACCGTCCGCGGGTTCGCCCGGTTCCAGATCGGCCAGGCGTAGCCGGGTCGGCTGGCCCGGCACCCCGCCCTGCCAGTGGGTGCGCACCGCCTGCGATAATCGCAGTGGCCGTGGTGAGCGGGCCAGGGTACCGGTCACCCGGCCGGTATCTTCTCGTCAGGCCGCGCGGGGCGCGGCTAAGGTAAGACTGTGGTAACAGGTGCGGCTGGGACTTCCGGGAAAGATTGCCGTACCCGTCCGGGATAGTGTGCGCGTGGTCAGGCTCGCCCCCAGTGGGGCGGAGAGGGTAAACGCTTGTGGAGGGACGCTACGACCTGGCGTCGCCCGGGCACGTCCTGGTGATGCAGGAGCCCGGCGCGGTGACTGTGCTGCTCGCCGGCGTGCAGCCGCCTTCTCCGTAACCCGTGATAACGGCCCAGGGGGACGGTCCCCGGAACCCCCCGGGATGCTGGCATGCGGGCAAGACCGGGGCCGTCGGCGGGTAACCGCTGGCTGCGGCCAGGAAGCTTGCCAATGCTGACCGGGCCGTAACGGTAAGGGAGGTCGTCTCGTGCAGCAGCACGACATCGCGCGGGCCAGCGCGGCGCAGGACAGTGGTGCGATCGGTGCGCGGGATGCGGCCAGCCCGCGGGATGCGGCCGGGGCCCGGGACGCAGCCGGGGCCCGGGGGGCGGCCGGGGCCCGGGGGGCGGCCGGTACGGCCCGGCCGGTTCCGGCTGCGGGCGCAGACCCCGCCCCGCAGGCCGCCGGGGCTCTCCACCCGCGCTGGCGGCGGGTGGTGGTCAAGCTGTCCGGGGAGGCGTTCTCGGGTACCGAGCCGCTGGGCATATCTCCCGACGTCGTCGCGCATATCGCGGCGGAAATCCTCGCGGCCGTCCAGGAGGGAACCGAGGTCGCGGCCGTCGTCGGCGGCGGCAACATGTTCCGGGGTGCCGCGCTGGCCGAGCGCGGCATCGACCGCGCCCGCGCCGACTACATGGGCATGCTCAGCACGGTCATCAACTGCCTGGCCCTGCAGGACGTTCTGGAGAAACTGGGCGTTGATACGCGCGTGCAGACCGCGATCACCATGGGGCAGGTGGCTGAGCCGTATATCCCGAGGCGGGCCATGAGGCACCTGGAGAAGGGCCGTGTCGTCATCTTCGGCGCGGGGCTCGGCGCGCCTTTCTTCTCGACCGACACGTGTGCCGCGCAGCGGGCCCTGGAGATCGGCGCCGATGCCGTGCTCAAGGGAACACGGGTGGACGGCGTGTACGACGCCGACCCGCGGACGACGCCGGACGCGGTGCTCTTTGACCGGCTCAGCTACAGCGAGGTGCTGGCCCGCGGGCTCAAGGTGATGGACGCCACCGCCGTGAGCCTCTGCATGGACAACGGGCTCCCGATCGTCGTCTTCGACCTGATGAGCCAGGGCAATGTCGTCCGCGCCATCCGGGGCGACAAGGTGGGCACGCTCGTATGCCCGCCCAGCGGCTGACGTCCGGCCCGCGCGGCTGAGATCCGGCTAGCGGCCGACGCCTCCGCTGCCTGGCGCGGCAGTGGAGAATAGAGGCGTGCGCGATAGCCTCGCAGAGGCGAGTACCGCCAGACACCGCATCCACAGGAGCCGTGATGATCGACGATACCCTCCTCGACGCGGAGGAGAAAATGCAGAAGGCCGTCGTGGTCGCCAAGGAGGAATTCGGGGCGATCCGCACCGGCCGCGCGCATCCGGTCATGTTCAGCAAGATCACCGCTGAGTATTACGGGACGCAGACGCCGGTGAACCAGCTGGCTTCCTTTCACATCCCCGAGCCCCGGATGATCATTGTGCAGCCGTACGACAAGTCCTCGCTCGGGGCGATCGAGCGGGCCATCAGGGACAGCGATCTCGGCGTGAACCCGGCCAACGACGGTACCATCATCCGGGTCGTGCTGCCCGAGCTGTCCGAGGAGCGGAGGAAGGAATACATCAAGGTAGCCCGGCACAAGGCCGAGGAGAGCCGGGTCGCTATCAGGAACATAAGAAGGCACGGCAAGGACGCCCTTGACAAGCTCGTGAGGGACGGCGAGGCAGGTGAGGACGAGGTCCGCCGGGCCGAACGCGAACTCGACGAGCTCACCCACACCTACGTCGCGCAGGTCGACGAACTTCTCAAGCACAAGGAAGCTGAGCTTCTCGAGGTCTGATTTGGGTCTCGGCATCCGGTCTCCCGGCGTCAGCGGAAGGACGGGGCGGAACCTCACCGTCGCCGTCGCGGTAGGGCTGTCGCTCGGCGGCCTCGTACTGGCGACCCTGCTCACCGTCAAGGCCACGTTCCTCGCGCTCGCGGGCGCGGCCGAGGGGCTCGCGCTCTGGGAGCTGGACCGCGCGCTACGCTCCCGCCAGATCCGGCTGCCCGTCATCCCCATCGTGATCGGCGGGGCTGCGATGATCGCGGGTGAGTACTGGGCTGGTGATCACGCCACGCTGGCGGCGCTCGTCATCACCGTCATCGCCATCCTGGCCTGGCGGCTGCCCGGCGGGGCCGGCGGTTACGTGCGGGACGTGACAGCCGGCGCCTTCGCCTTGGCGTACCTGCCGCTGATGGCCGTCTTCATCGCCGCCATGCTGGCCCCGCCGGACGGTGCGTACCGGGTCCTCGTGTTCGTCATCCTGACCGTGTGCAGTGACGTCGGCGGGTACTTCGCCGGCATCTCATTCGGCAGGCACCCGATGGCCCCGGTGATCAGCCCGAAGAAGACCTGGGAAGGGCTGGCGGGCTCGGTCATCGCCTGCCTGGCCGCGGGCGGCATCGGCGTCCCCTACCTGCTCGGCGGGCGTCCGTGGCAGGGAATCATCGCGGGAGCGGCGGCCGTCGCCGCTGCGACGCTCGGCGATCTCGCCGAGTCGATGATCAAGCGGGACCTGAAGATCAAGGACATGAGTTCGGTGCTGCCCGGCCACGGCGGGATCCTCGACAGGATTGATTCCCTCCTGGTGACCGCGCCCGTCATGTGGCTGGTTCTCGCGAGCCTTGTCCCCGTGCGGTTATGCCGCCCCTAGCTCCCCTGTGCTCCCGGGGCCGCGGGCGGTCGCCCCGCGGCCCCGCTCGCTGACCGGCACGACCCACAGCCACCGGACCGGGTCCCAGCCGAAGGAGAACCCGGAAAGATCGGGCACGCGCGGGCCGCCCAGCATGGCCGGGTCGTCGAGGAACAGGACAGCATCGCGGCCGGCGCCGAGCGGGAAATCCCCGGGTTCGCCCTGCCAGCGGATGCGGCGCCCGTGGCCGAACCACATCACCGCCTGCCAGGGGCGTGGCGCCAGCCACAGGAAGGCCCGCGCGGCCTGCAAGGGCGGCAAGGTGGTGGCCATCGCGAGCTCGATCCTCGCGTAGCGGCCCGTATCCGTCACGTGCTGCTCGACCACCGGCATGCGCTGGCAGCACATTCCCACCGTAGCCAGCACGGTGTAGGGACGGCCGCGGGTCGGCGGGTACTCGGCGACGCTGACCGCCGGCTGCCTGCCCGCCGACGCATCCCAGTAGTGCGCGTTGTGGCCGAGCCTGGAGGTCAGGTGCGCGAGCGCGGCGTGCTGGAAGGCGTCCCACGAGCGGGTGTCCCGCCGCCACTGCCAGTGGGATCTCGCCTCGTCCACCCGCGGGCCGAGACCCTCCATCGCGTCGTACAGCGACCAGCCGATCGGCGTCTGCCCGATGACGTCCCTGCTGTATCCGGGCATCGCCCGGCTGACGCAGGACCAGCCGGGGATCACCGTGAGGAGCCGGCCGTCCTCGGCCACCGCCACGCCGTCGCCCTCCTCGAACCAGACCACCTCGAGCGCGGCGGGATCGGGCGGCGGGCAGCCGCCGGGAAGCCTGGTGTGCGCCGCCGGCATGAGCGGCACCTTCCCGGGGCCTGCGGGACCTGGAGAGCCCGCGTGTCCCGGGCGGCCGCCAGGAACGGTGCCTGGCGGTGCCGGGCGGTGGTTGGCGACCCAGGCGAGCGCGATCACCGCGCTGTCACGGCTGGCAGCGCCGTGACGCAGAGTGATCTCATCATGGAGAAAGGCCGCAGTCGTCACCCCGTCACAGGAGACCGTGAGCCGCCTGCTCCCGTACGGGCTCACGCTCTCCAGCAGCGTCTCCTGCCGCCGGGACCGGGTACGCCCCTGGCTCGGCATCGTCATGGAACGAATCTACTCGATTACTCTCCGCGATGACGGGTTCTTCAGACACCGGCCGCCCGCCTGAGCGGGTACCCGGGGCCGGGAGTTTCCGCTGAGCCGGCCCGGGGTGCGGTTCCGGGATTGCTCCCGGCCCGTTTCCCCGGGCCTCCCGCCGAACCCGCCGTGCGGCCAGGGTGCCAGGACCCGGGTCCCGGCAGCACAGCGCGGTCACCGGATCCTGGCGTTTGCCCCCGGGGTCGTGGTCAGCGGCGGGCAGGGCGCCTGCCAGGACCTGCCGCCGCAGCGGGCCGGAGGCGCAGCACTGCTGCCAGCACGTCACATGTGCACAGACCCCGCCGGGGGCCAGCGGCCATCAGCGGTCGTTACTGTAGTCCGGGACGTCGGCCGTGACGGTTTGGCGGCTATCCCACTTGTGCTCGATCTTGCCGAAGTGCCAGATGGCCAGGGCGGCGGCCCAAGTGAGGACGAAGATGCCGACGATGACGAAACCGGCCTTGTTGATGTCGAAGCTGCCCATAAACGACCAGAACCCGCCGTTCAGGCCGTACTCCTGGCCGATGAGACCGAGGATCTCGATGGTGCCGATGAAGACGGCGACGAAGACTGACAGGCCGGTGATGGTGAGGTTGTAGTAGACCTTGCGGATCGGCTTGGCGAAGGCCCAGTCGTAGGCGAAGTTCATGAAGCAGCCGTCCAGGGTGTCAAACAGGCACATCCCCGCGGCGAACAGGATCGGCAGCGACAAGATCGCATAGAACGGCAGGCCCGACACGACCGCAGACCCGGCGAGGACCAGCAGCGCGACCTCGGTGGCGGTGTCAAACCCGAGCCCGAACAGCACACCGACCGGGTACATCTTCCACGGTGCGTCCGTGCGGCGGGCGATCGGCCCGAGGAAGCGGTTCATCAGGCCGCGCTTTTCCAGCATCGCCTCCAGTTGCTCGTCGCTGTACCTGCCGGTGCGCATGTCGCGGAAGACGTGCACGATGCCGACCAGGATGATGACGTTCAGCAAGGCGATAAGGTACAGGAACGTGCCGGAGACGGTGGTGCCGATGATGCCGGTGATGTTGTGCAGCCCGGAGTTGTCGTTCCTGACCTGCTCGTCGAGGGCGCGGATGCCGAAGTTCAGCAGCAGTGCCATGACGAACACGACGGTGGAATGGCCCAGGGAGAAGAAGAACCCGACCGACAGGGGCCGCTTGCCGTCGTTGACGAGCTTGCGGGTGGTGTTGTCGATCGCGGCGATGTGATCGGCGTCGAACGCGTGCCGCATGCCGAGGGTGTAGGCGAGGGCCCCGGTGCCGAACCCGAAGATCTCGGTGTTGGTGATGTGGTAGCGCCCGCTGACCGCAACGGCCAGCATCCCCCACCCCACCACGTTCAGCCCGGCAACCGTCAGCGCCATGGCGCCGGCGCGCGCCCACTCCGACGGGCTCAGCCCGCCGCGGACCCGCACGAGCAAGCCGCTCACATCCATCATCAGGGGGTTGTCCTTCCTCGTCGGACGGATGTACGCAGCCAGTCTAGAGATATTGCAACTATATTGCAATAACTTATGAGAGGCATGTGCACTTGTATGCGGTCCCTGAGGCGCGTCACCGCTCAGGCACGATCAGCGGCACAGCATCGGCGGCCAGGTTGCCCTGGCGGCGTAGAGCCGCCCGGTGATCAGCTTCTGGCCCCGGCTGTCCCAGGCCAGGGGTGCCCACCCCGGGCCCTGGATCCCCCGGGCCTGCGCTTCGCCCGGGCCAGCACAGCTATCCTTGGTTATCGCGCGCACGGAGTGCCCGGCGGCAGGATGCCTTTGTTAGCCGAACGGATAGTTGTGTCACCTCCCAAGACCTGTGGGCGCGGCCGCCAGCCTGCTGGCGACCACGGGCCTTTCGGGCCCGTGCGAGCGGCCGGTGAGCGGCGCCAGCCGCCGCGTCCTGGCGGCAACGCGAACGTAACGGCCGGCACGGGGCGGCCTGCTGCCAGGCCGCCCCGCCACCTTGCCGACCTCAGCCTTGCCGAACGGCGCGCGGCTGTGGCCGAGCTCGGGATGAAGCCGTTCCGCGCCGACCAGCTTTCCCGCCACTACTTCGGCAGGCTCGTCAGCGACCCCGGGCAGATGACCGACCTCCCCGCCCCGGCCAGGATGGGCCTGGGCGGGGCGCTGCTGCCAAGGCTGCTGACACCGCAGCGGGAACTCACCTGCGACCGCGGGATGACCCGCAAGACGCTCTGGCGGCTGTCCGGCGGGGCCTACGCCGAGTCGGTGCTGATGCGCTATCCGGGGCGGGTCACCGTGTGCGTCTCCTCGCAGGCCGGGTGCGGCATGGGCTGCCCGTTCTGCGCGACAGGGCAGGCCGGCCTGACCCGCAACCTGTCGGCCGCCGAGATCGTGGAGCAGGTGATGGCGGGTGCGCGGGCGCTCGCGGCCGGCGCGCTGCCTGGCGGCCCCGGGCGGATCTCCAACGTGGTGTTCATGGGGATGGGCGAGCCGCTGGCCAACTACAAGAGCGTGAGCAGCGCCGTGCGCAGGCTCACCGAGCCGCCGCCCGCCGGGCTCGGCATCTCCCAGCGGTCCGTCACGGTCTCCACGGTGGGCCTCGTGCCCGCGATCGGGAAGCTGGCGGCCGAAGGGCTCGCCGTGCGGCTCGCGGTGTCACTGCACGCGCCCGACGACGAGGCGAGGGACCGGCTCGTGCCGGTGAACCGCCGCTGGAAGGTCGCGGAGGTGCTGGAGGCGGCGTGGGGCTACGCAGAGGCGACGGGGCGCCGCGTCTCGGTCGAGTACGCCCTCATCCGGGACGTCAACGACCAGGCATGGCGCGCGGCGCTCCTCGCCGGGCTGCTCGCGGGCCGGCCCGCGCACGTCAACCTGATCCCGCTCAACCCCACACCGGGCTCGGCGTGGACCGCCTCCTCACCCGGAGCGCAGCGGGAATTCGTCAGGAGGCTGGAAGCGCGCCGCGTTCCTGTGACGATCCGGGACACCAGGGGCAGGCAGATCGACGGCGCCTGCGGCCAGCTGGCCGCACGCGGGTTACGGGCAGAATCTTCCGCCGGCTCAGCGGCCCGGGCCTGTGGCCCGGTGAGCGGCCGGTGACACGGCGGGAACCGCGGCGGGATCTTTGCGGGGCTCCGGGAGGCCGTCCCCGGGCCAGCACAGCGAACCGGGACGCAACGCAACCTCCCGTTCGGGATAATGAGGTCGCCAACCGGATCCAGGAGGAGCACTGTTGCCTGGCACCTCATGGCGGTCCACCCTGGCAGGGGCACGCCGTTCGCTCTGCCAGCGGGCCGTGCACTGGTCCTGGCGGGCCATGCGGCAGGCCGGCGCGGTGACCGCAGGCACCCCGGCGGGGCGGAGGTTCGCGGCGTTCGGCACGGGGTCGGTCATCGATTTTCCCGTGGGCGCCCTCTTCGGTGAGCCGTGGATCGTGATCGGCGCGGACACGCTGGTGGGTACCCACGTGACGCTGTCGGCTGGCATGCTGCCCGGCCAGGATCTCGGCGCCGAGCCGGTGCTGCGCATCGGCGACCGGTGCGTGATCGGGCGGGGCAGCCACATCGTCGCGCACCAGTCGATCGTGATCGGGGACGACGTCTACACCGGCCCGTACGTCTACATCACGGACCAGAACCATAGCTACTCCGATCCCGACGTGCCCATCGGCCGGCAGTGGCCGGTGAACACCGCGACCTCCATCGGCCCCGGCACCTGGCTGGGCGCCGGGGCGGTCGTGCTGCCTGGCGCCGACATCGGGGCGAACGTGGTGGTCGCGGCCGGCTCGGTGGTGCGCGGGCGCATCCCCGACCGCTGCGTGGTCGCGGGCGTGCCCGCGAAGGTCATCCGCTGCTACGTAGCGGGAGACGGCTGGACGCCGCCGCGGACGGCGCCCCGCCCGCTGGCTTCCGGGACCATGCGTGACCTGCCCCCCGATGGCCTCGCCTCCGCAGGGCCCGCGGGGCCTGCGGGCCCCGGAGGGCGTGCGGCCGCTAGCCGACCCTGAGCGCGTCGAGCGCGTCACGGAGCCGCCCGACCTTGCGCTCAAGCTGGCAGACGCAGTCGGCCAGCATGGCGTCCGAGCTGACGGCGGGTTGCGCGGTGAGGATGCCGACCAGGTCCTCGACCGCCGCGAGCCGCCCGGACAGCTCGGCGAGCAGCGGCTGCGCTGCGGAACCTCCGGCCTCGGGCGCGGGCAGGTCGCCTGCTGCGTCATCTCCCCGGCGCTGCCCTTCGCCGGCGCCATCCCCGGTCACGGCGCCCTCGCCGGCGCTTTCGCCGGCCGTGATCGCGCGGTACCCCGGTGCCTCCGCGAGCTGGCTGCGCAGCAGCTCGGCCTGCTGGCGCAGCTGCCGGTTCTTCTGGTACAGCTCGACGAAGACCGCGACCTTCGCGCGCAGCACCCACGGGTCGAACGGCTTGGCGATGTAGTCGACCGCCCCGGCCGCGTATCCGCGGAACGCGTGATCTGGCTCCGAGCTGGCGGCCGTCAGGAAGATGATCGGGATATCGCGGGTCCTCGGCCGTCGCTTGATGTGCGTGGCGGTCTCGAAGCCGTCCATGCCCGGCATGACCACGTCGAGCAGGATCACGGCGAAGTCGTCGGTGAGCAGCGCCTTCAGCGCCTCCTCCCCGGATCGGACGGGCACGAGCACCTGGTTCAGCGACGACAGGATCGCCTCGAGGGCCACCAGGTTCTCCGCCCGGTCGTCAACGAGCAGGATCCGGGCCTTCTGCATCACAAGACCCCCCCTGCGATGCCGCGGGGCCGCGCCCTGCGGCCGGGGGCGGGGCGCGGCCAGCCCCCGCAGGGCACCGGCCGGCTCATCGGGCGGCCGCCCGCTGCAGGCAGTTCCGCATGACGGTGAGCAGGTGGGCGGTGTCGACGGGCTTGGTGACGTAGTCGGTGGCGCCGGACGCCATGCTCTTCTCCCTGTCGCCCTTCATCGCCTTCGCGGTCACCGCGATGATCGGCAGCCCCGCGAACTGCGGCATGTTCCTGATCGCCTCGGTGGTCGCGTAGCCGTCGAGTTCCGGCATCATGATGTCCATCAGCACCAGCCCGACATCCTCGTTACGCTCCAGCGTCTCGATGCCCTCCCGGCCGTTCTCCGCGTACAGGACTTCCGCGCCGTATCTTTCGAAAACGCTGGTCAGTGCGAATACGTTCCGTACGTCGTCATCGACGATCAGTATCTTCGAGCCGTTCAGCGGGTCCTGCGGGTCCGGGATCTCCGTCGCTGCGGGCAACGCGGAATCGTGCGGGGCCCTGGCGTGGTTCGCGTGGCCGGGCCCGGAGGCTCCGTTCGCGTCGCCTGCGTGGCCTGCCGGGGCGCCGGGCGCCCTGCTGCCCTGTGGCTCTTGCGTCCCTTGCGGGCCCTGGGCGCCCGCCGCTTCGCCGCCGGCCGGGGAAAGCGGGGACCTGGCGGGAAGGTAGAGGGTGAACGTGCTGCCGTGGCCTGGACGGCTCGTGGCCTTGATCTCCCCGCCGAGCAGCCTGGCGATGTCCCTGCTGATCGAAAGGCCGAGCCCGGTGCCGCCGTAACGCCTGCTGGTGGTCCCGTCGGCCTGCTGGAAGGCCTCGAAGATGAGGCCCTGCTTGTCCTCGGGGATGCCGATCCCGGTGTCGGAGACGGAGAACGCGATCACTTCGCGCTCGTCCCGCAGCGGGCCGGTGAACGTGACGTCCTCGGCGGGCGCGACGCGCAGCCGCACGCCTCCCTCGGAGGTGAACTTCACGGCGTTGGACAGCAGATTGCGCAGGATCTGCTGGAGCCGCTGCTCGTCACTGTAGAGCTTGGGCGGCAGGCTGGGCGAGGTCTCGACCTCGAACGTCAGGCCCTTCTGCGCGGCCATCGGCCGGAACGTGGCATCCAGGTACTCGACGAGCGCGTCGAGCAGTATCTCGGCCGGATGCACGTCCATCTTCCCCGCCTCGACCTTGGACAGGTCCAGGATGTCGTTGATCAGCCTGAGCAGCTCGGAACCCGCTTCGTGGATGGTCATGGCGAACTCGACCTGCTTCGCCGACAGGTTGCCGTCCGGGTTCTCCGAGAGCAGCTTGGCGAGCACGAGCAGGCTGTTCAGCGGCGTGCGCAGCTCGTGTGACATGTTCGCGAGGAACTCCGACTTGTACCTGGAGGACGCGGCGAGCTGCTGGGCGCGCTCCTCCAGGGTGCGGCGGGCCTGCTCGATCTGGAAGTTCTGCACCTCGATGGCCCGGTTCTGCTTGGCCATCAGGGCCGCCTTCTCCTCCAGCTCCGCGTTGGAGCGGCGCAGTTCGCCCTGCTGGCGCTGGAGCTCGTCGGAGCGCTCCTGGAGCTGCGTGGTGAGCCGCTGCGACTCGGCCAGCAGCGACTCGGTGCGGGCGTTCGCCATGATCGTGTTGATCGTGACGCCGATCGTCGGGACGAACTGGTCGAAGAAGGCCAGGTGCACGTCGCTGAAGGCGTGCAGCGACGCGAGCTCGAGGACGCCGAGCACCCGGTCCTCGAAGAGGATGGGCAGGATCACCACGTTGATGGGGGACGTCATGCCGAGGCCCGACCCGACGGCCAGGTAGCCGGGCGGGACGTCGTCGATGAGGATGCGCTTGCGCTCCAGGGCGGCTTGCCCGGCCAGGCTCTCGCCCAGCTTGAAGCGGTCGAGGCCGCCGCGCTGGAAGCCGTACGTGGCGATCCTGGTGAACTCCGTCTCCGGCGTCACCGGCTGCTCCTGGGCGGACGGCTCGGGCGTCGCCAGGTAGAACGCGCCGTACTGCGCGGAGGCGAGCGGCGTCAGCTCGCTCATGATCAGCTTGGCGACCTGCAGGAGGTCGCGGTGG